>Ga0307373_10012996_pt1 | contig 11721 bp, 10 predicted proteins | sample OX2MG_FD_202534 | JGI IMG/M metagenome (GOLD analysis project Ga0307373, IMG submission 202534) | Soil microbial communities from Risofladan, Vaasa, Finland - OX-2 | ecosystem: Environmental > Terrestrial > Soil > Coastal area > Acid sulfate soil | place: Finland: Risofladan, Vaasa | collected...
CCGTGAACGCCTTTGAGAATACCAGCCGCAGGAATAGGGATCATCATCACCCCGGCGGCGTTATTTTTGCGTTCGATAGCAGCAATTTCTTCCCCGGTGGCGTGGCGCAAAATCAGCTCTTCCAGGCACATGCCTGAACCAAATTCCAGGACAGTGGAGCAGAGTCCGCCGATTGAACGCCCTGCAATCTCCAGCATCCAGGGGCCTTGCTCGTTGATGCGCAGTTCAGCATGCACCGGGCCTTCTTGCAGACCAAGCGAGGCGGCGGCTAGCGAGACACAGCGCGCAATGGCAGCCTGCGTATCATCGTCCAGGCGCGAGGGCGTGACGTAAATAGTTTCCTCGAAGAACGGGCCATCCAATGGATCGGGCTTATCGAAGAGCGCCAGCACTTTCAACTGCCCATGAGTGAGCAGCCCTTCAAGTGCGACCTCAAACCCGGGGATGAAGTCTTCCACCAGAAACGACGTTTCGTATTCTGAATTGCCTTCTGCGAGCAACATACGTTTGAGCCGCTGAAAAGCCGCCACAAACTCTCCTGGATTGTCGGCGCGTATCACACCGCGACTACCCGAAAGACGCGTCGGTTTGAGCACGCAGGGAAAATCTACCTGCCCGGCAATCCACGCGGGGTCGTCCCGCAAGTAAAAGGAGCGAAAGATGGGGCAGGGCGCGCCTCCCCGCGACATGAGCGTGCGCATCAATAGTTTATCTCGCGCAGCTTCAGCCGCTCGCGGTGAGTTATGCGCCAATGCAAGCGCGGCGTTGGCGAGCGCGGCAAGCTCGGTCGCGCTATCATCGATCGAGAGAATGGCATGGATGGGATATTTTTGCGCATAATCAACAATAGTGCGAATAGAGGTCTGTAAATCAGTAAAATCCAGACCGAGCGGCACGTGCCAGTATTCCGAGAGCGTTTCAGGCAGGTCGATGCCCACCACAACTGCCAGGTTGAGCTTTTTGGCCGCGCTCAAAAACGCGCCCGCCCGGTATGTCGCGGGCGACATCAGCAGCAGCACACGCTTCTGCTCATCAATTTGCCTGCCTATTTCCATATCCATGTTCATAATTACTTACACTTCTATGCTACTTATTGCTTACACTTTTATGCTTCTTGATCCTGCTTGACCTCAACCTGCAACCCTTGAGACTTGAGAGCAGCCGCCAGCACAAATAGCCGTTCATCGCCCTGCACCGTCCACAGCAGTTGTGGGCCATCCCAGTAACATTCAAATGTTCCCTGCCACTGGCGATGCTGCACGCGCCCCTGGTAATGCCAGGCGGCAGCGCCAGGACGGCGATTGTTAAACCCCAGGCCCGCGCCATCAATGCTGGCAAAATCTTTACTGCGAAAAATAACCTTCATGTGTTCCAAGTTCACTCCAGGGCAAGACCTACTATTCTAGTATAAGATCATATCATACATGGGAAGCCAGGGAGCCAGGGCTTGCTTTTTTTGGCTTTTTCGGTACAATGGGAACGGACAAATATGAAAATAACATGTCATAGATGGACATAAAGAAAGGGAACATTTTTCATATGGAACGTACCTTAGTACTTATCAAACCAGATGCCGTGCAGCGCGATCTGATCGGCGAGCTTATCCAGCGTTTCGAGCGCAAAAGCTTGAAGCTGGTTGGCATCAAGATGATGGCTCTCTCTGACGATTTGCTGGACGAACACTACAGTCACCTTGTCGGGCGTGACTTCTTCAAGGAGATCAAGACCTTTATGCGCAGCACCCCCATCATCGCCTGCTGCTGGGAAGGTGTCGATTGCGTTAACACTGTGCGCGCCATGTGCGGCATTACCAAGGCGCGCGAGGCCGCACCCGGTACGATTCGCGGCGACCTGGCTATGAGCGTGCAAGCCAACCTGGTGCATGCCTCCGATTCGCTCGAAACGGCGGAAATAGAGGTCGCGCGTTTCTTCAATGCAGACGAGTTATTTGAATACCAAGATGTATTGAATCCCTTTGTTTATTCCTCACGCGAACAGTAAGCAGCGGTATATGAAAGTGACGGACATGATGACCGAGCAACCAAACGCTCAATTAACACACCTGGATGAAAGCGGCAATATCCACATGGTAGATGTGACCGAGAGACCAGAGGCGACACGCGAGGCGATAGCGAAAGCGCGCGTACGCATGCTGCCGCAAACCGCCCGCTTGATCGAAACCAACCAGGTTTCTAAAGGTAGTGTGTTTGAAGTTGCTAAGATTGCCGGTATCATGGCCGCCAAACAGACCCCGCAACTTATTCCCCTATGTCATCCCTTGCCCATGACGCACATCGACCTGCAATTTACGATAGATAGTGAGCAAGGTTTGATCTTCATCGAGGCACGCACGCGCACCCACTACAAAACTGGCGTTGACGTAGAGGCGCTCACCGCCGCAACAGTGGCAGCGCTGACCATTTACGATATGTGCAAGGGCGTCGATAACACAATCACGCTTGAGCAGGCGTATATCGCGCTCAAAAGCGGCGGCAAAAGCGGCACTGTCGAGTTTCAGCCAGCTTGACACTTTTCAAAAAATCATCTACACTCCGTACAATCAAAAAGCTTAGCAATTGTGGTCCCAGGTTGGGAGGATTGACAGGGATGGACAGGCAAGAAACCGCGGAAACTCAACTTTACGCAAGTACCATGTTAAGACATACTCCCGCGGGAATTGCGCTTTTTGACGCGCAGGACTTCCGCTTGCTCAGAGCAAATGCCTACTTCCAGCGTATTCTTGACGCGAACAATGATCCACACTGGCAAAACGGACAGACAACCGGTCATCAATTCTTCGATTGGCTTCCCGCGTCAACGGCTCACAAATTTCTCTCCATTTTTCGCCACGTCGCAACTACAGGGGAACCTTACCGGAGAGGCGAGCATGTTTTCTTCAATGCGCCTCATATTCCATCATACTGGACATGGAATCTCGCAGCTCTGCGCGCCAAAAACGGCCACATCGCCTATTTGCTTCTCAATGCAAGCAACGTCACAAGGCATGTAGTAGCGCGTCAAAAAGCTGAAGCCACACACGCGGCGCTTGACTCGTCAAATCGCCTGCTGGAAGCAGACCGCAGGCGACTGACTATCGTTGAAACGGTGGCTCGCAGCGTGCGAGAGTTGTTGGATATTGAACATATCAGTAAAATCACGATCAAGAACCTTGTAACCCATATCGAACCAAGAAGCGTTTATATTCATACCGCCGACGCGGTGGAACGTAGAATGAATTTACTTCACGCGTTTCTTATAAACGATGATCAGCAAGTGGTACAATCTATTCAAACCGTGCCATACGATGGACCAACGATTCTCTCACATATGTATAAGCAGCGTGATCTGTTCATCATTGAAAATGCACAAGATAAATCGGTACAAGAAAATTTAACTAGCTATAATCCCTTGTCTGCTCTGGGGGTGCATGGCTACATCTGCGCGCCGCTCTGGTATCATGACCGGTTCGAGGGTACGCTGACCACCTCCTTTTTTCACGATATCCAAAGAGATGGAGAAGAAGTACAGGCATTAGCAGGTTGCGTGCCCCACATTTCAGCAGCGCTCGCGCATGCGCGCCTGCATACAGAAGTCGTGAACGAACGAGAGCGCCTCCGTATTACACTAGACCAGCTACCAGAGGGAGTACTCATTGTCGCGGCATCAGACAGAACGATAAAATATGCTAACCAGGTCACGGCACACTTGATGGGCAGGTCGCTAGATAACCTCCTGGGCAGCCCATTCAATACCAACACAGACAATCAACCACTCCCACACACGCGTGGACAGAAGCAACACGCGACCTCCTGGGTTCACCTGATTGAGCTGGCACTGCAAGGCGAAATAATGAGCAGCGAGGAGTCGATCATAGAACAACCGGACGGAAGCAATGTGACATGCTTGAGTTCCTGCGCGCCGCTGCGCGCTGAGCATGGAGCTATTGACGGAGCGATGATCGTTTTCCAGGATATCACTCGCCTGAAAAGCACCGAGCAGCAGAAAGCAGAGTTTCTCTCTATTGCCAGTCACGAACTGCGCACTCCAATTACTGCAATGCTAGGATTTGCCGAGATTTTACAGATGCGGGTCAAACAAGGCGCTAGCCTGGACGATGTGAGCCAGCGCGCCCTCAGACACATAACAGAGCAGAGCGAACAACTGACCCGCTTGATCGAAGAGATGCTGGATGTCACACGCATCGAAAATGCCGGACTTCATTTGAATTCAGCATATCATAACCTGGTTGAAACGCTAAGTAACGTTATCGAGAGCCAGTCCATTACGAGTAAAAAACACTCCATCATTTTCTTGAAGAAAGATCTGCAACAACCAGATATACTGATCGCGTACTACGATGAAAAACGCCTGATACAGATAATGAGCAATCTGCTGAGCAATTCCATCAAGTATAGCCCTCAAAAGAGCAAAATCGAGGTTGGTTTGCAACACATTCACGAACAGCCCGAAATAGCCCTGATCTGGGTGAAAGACCAGGGCATAGGCATCCCTCCCGCCGAGCTTGCTCATATCTTTGAGCGGTTTTATCGGGCTGATAACATGGATCGCTCGATCAGTGGACTGGGGCTGGGTCTCTACCTTGTCAAAGAACTGGTTACGCTACACGGCGGACACATCAGGGTGGAAAGTCAGGAAGGGCAGGGATCAACTTTCTATGTAGTGCTTCCTCTAGATAAAAAAGTCGAGTGATACCATTGCAAGAGGATTTGATAGAAAACATCGATTTTGACGAACTTATGCTTGAAAACTCATCGCCAGGCATCGCCCTATTTGATGCATACGAGTTTCGTCTACTACGCATTAATCCGGCCTATTACGCCATATCGCATCAGAGAACAGGGCTTGATTGGCCGAATAAGGAGGTGATTGGACTAAAGTTACAAGACGCTCTCTCAAGTTATATGCCCAAACCTGAGATCGAACGCACTCTCAGCGTGTTTCGTGAGGTTGCCACTACAGGCATTCCTTTCCATGCAAATATGCAACGAACGACTTCAAGAGACAATTCCATCATTTACTGGGAATTTTCACTCTATCCCGTGCGTGGAAACGATGGAAAGATAGAACAATTAGTCTCGACCATCAACGATGTTACCATATACGTTGAAGCGTTCCAGCAGGCAGAGCGCATTCAAACGCGACTCAGTCAAAAGCGCGACAACATGCTAATTGAACGTCAGCGACTGGAAGTGATCGAAACGGTAGCGCGCAGCGTGCGAGAATCGCTCGATATTAAGCTTGCCGGTCAGGCTACCATCAACGTCATCGCCGAGAATCTGCAACCGCTGATTGCCAACATCCATATAGACAGGCCGGAACAAGAAGTATTCGAACTGTTGCATAGCTACCTGGCACCTCATCTTACACACATCTTTAGCTCTCTGGCGGAAGTTTCGTACGAAAGCGATCTTCTCATAGCAAAAGCCAGATTTCTTCATAAGCCTATTATCATTGAAGATGTGCCATTATCAGTCAACATGGGTATCCTACCAGTAGACCATCAACTCGTAACGGTAGCCAGTCAAGCTTTCGCGTGCTTCCCGCTATGGTTTCAAGGCCATTTCGAAGGCACGCTCTCTGCTACCTTCGGCACACCAATCAGCGCCGATGGCTACCAGGTGAAGACACTGGAAGGCTGCGCTGGCTATCTCGCGGCAGGGCTTGCGCTCGCTCGCCTGCACGCGCAAGTAGACCATGAACGCGCGCGACTGCGAGCAGTTCTTGACCAGTTACCAGAGTGCGTTATGATTGTAGAGGCAAAGGACGGAACAACCAGCTATTTGAATGCCGCTGCTGCAAATATTAAAGAACTCCATATGCCGACCTTTATTGGGCAACCCGCTTCTCTATTCGCACAAACGTATCAAGTTGATGAAATAGATGGTCAGCCACGCGCACATGATAATTTACTGTATATACGCGCGTTGCGAGGCGAGATCATCAATGGACAAGAAACCACTGTGACTTTACATGACGGCATCATTATGACCATCCTTATTTCGGCAGCACCTCTGCGTACCAAGGATGGTCAGATTAGCGGAGCCGCCATCATTTTCCGCGATATCAGCTCGCGTAAGGAAATTGAACGCCAGAAAAACGAGTTTTTGCAGCTCGCCAGTCACGAATTACGCACTCCTATTACCACTATTCAGGGTCTGGCTGAAATTCTACAGATGCTCGACGCTAACAGTAGCATTCAGGAATTACCCCGCAGTTTACGCGCTATCGAGGAGATCATCGAACAGAGCCAACGACTGATCCAGTTGATCGATGAAATGCTCGATCTGACACGTATCGAAAACGAACAATTGCTGCTCAATTACGCGCATCATGACCTGCTGGCAACAGTAAAAGAAGTGCTTGAAAGTCATACTATCACTTCGCTTCACCATTCGATTCACCTGCAACTGGATGGTCTCGTGACCAGTGATACAATAGATGGCTACTTTGATAAAGAGCGTATAAAACAGGCCCTCAGCAACCTGATTACAAACGCCTTGAAATTTAGCCCGCCGGGGAGTGAAGTCGAGGTCGGGATAAGATATAACCCCGACATACCCGGCGAAATCGTGCTATGGGTAAAAGACGCCGGCGTCGGCATTTCTCCGGGCAAACTGGCGCATATCTTCGAACGATTTCATCACGCGAGCAATTCAGAGAGTTTATCCGGCAGGCTTGGCATTGGACTCTATATTGTCAAAGAACTGGTTGCCCGGCACAAAGGCCGCGTTTGGGTTGAAAGCACGCCGCAAGCAGGCTCTACGTTTTATGTCCTCTTGCCATTGCATGTCAGGGAAAGTAATATTAGCATGACGTTGAAATAGCGCTAGCATAGCAATGCACGAAAGTAAGGGTAGAAAAGCAAGCTGAAAGTAGGTGGAATTTGCCAACACTGGTTTTTTTACTTGATGTAGATAACACCCTGATCGCCAATGACGATATCAAAGAGGACTATGATGAGCATCTCAAAGTGCAGATGGGTGAACACTTGACCACGCGCTTCTGGGAGATCTACGAGCAGGCGCGCGAAGAATCGGGAGTCGTCAACATCCCACTTTCCCTGCAACGACTGCGTGAAGAAACTCCTCTGAATGTGCTTGATGAGGGAACCTACCGGCACGTACACTCGATCTTCGATAACTACCCATTCTTTGACAAATTGTATCCCTACGCGCTGGAAACACTGCATCACCTCAGAACGCTGGGGTTGACCGTAATCGTCTCGGACGGCGATATGTTCTTTCAGGCCGAAAAGATTTATCTCAGCAACCTGGCGGAGACCGTCGAGGGCCGTGTGCTGATCTACAAGCACAAACAACAACATCTCGATGAGATCACTCACCGCTTCCCGGCAGACCAATATGTTATGATCGACGACAAACCGCAAATTCTCGCGGATAGCCATGCAAAGCTGGGAGATATCTTGACCACCGTGTTTGTCCAGCAGGGCAAATACGCGGTAAATCAACATCCAGAGGACTTTACACCCGACATTACAGTCTCGCACATTGGCGATTTACGCATCTATACAGCCGAGCAATTTCTGAAATCGTAATTACTCAAGGAGAATTATTCACGATGCGCTACCATATCAGAGAAAGAGCCTGGAGCCTCACCGAGGCCTTTGTCGTGCGCGACCAGGCAGGCAAACCCATCTTCGAGATACGCGGCAAATTCTTCCATATCGGCGATAACCTGGAAATGTTTGATATCCGCACAGGGCAGGAGCTGGTTCAAATCAAACAGCAGGTGCTTTCGTTGATGCCCCATTACGAAATCTACCGTATTGGCATGTACTCGGCCAGCATGCACGAACAGTTTCGCTTTTTCGGCGAGAGTTTTAAGATTCAACTCGATAACGGCATGGACTTTCACGTCCAGGGTGATGTCTGGAACTGGGACTTCTCCGTCAGCGATGGGAATGGCAACCTGCTGGCGCAAATTGGCCGCCAGTTCTCACTTTTCCGCGACAGCTACGCTGTTGAAGTGGCTCAGGGGGTCGATGCGCCCTTCGTGATCGCGCTGGCAATCGTGATCGACATGATTCGCGAGCACCACGAACGCAACAAGCATTGAGACATGTTGCTATTCTACGAATATTTTCACGGCGATAATGGAGCAAGTATCGGCGCGAGCCATCAGACAGGTTGGACGGGCTTAATCGCGAATCTGCCGCAAGATCACGGACTCATATGATATGATAGAGCCGCATCAAAAATCGTCATAAGGATATCTTATACCATTATGCAGAAACAGGCGGATACGCTGGTAAGGATGAGCGCGCGCGCTAAAAAGACACTCCTGCTGGATGTCTATAAGCGGCGGCGCATCGAAGCATGCGGAGTATTGATTGGAACCATAGATGAGGCTGGTAACTGGCTCATCGAATTAGCGCATCCCATGCGTAACCCCTTTGACTCACCAGTTTACTTTGAATTTGACCCCGAAGATCTCCTGAATGTTGATCTTTTATATCCGGGAAAGGTGATCGGGGCCTATCATAGCCACCCAACCGGTTTTGCGAAGGCCAGCGGCACAGATCGCAAAAATATGAAGCGCGTAAACGTAGATCAGCGTATCCCCTGGGTCTGGCTGATCGCCTGCGGGCCTTTTGACCAATCTTTCGCATTATTTGAAGAAGAACACCATCATAAAAGCATTTCACCAGCATCCTCGATCATCGCATATCACCACTACGCGCACGGAGGACTGCGGCAAATCGACCTGCAATTTGATGACGAGAAATAAGAGTAGTCATGTAACACCGGATGCGCTATAATAGACGCCGATAAGATGTTCCAATTTATCTTTATTGATAGCGGAATAAGTGTGTAACGTGTTGCTACGTATAGCATCTTGATAGAGGTACAGGCAATGAAATGCCCGAATTGTGGAAATGAGTTAGACCCGAATGAGGTTTTCTGCGGACAGTGCGGCGCGCCAACCCGACCAACAGGCCTGCCGACAGAGATGGTTCAGATACCGCCCGCGCGCAGTGGACAACTTAATAACCCGTACAATACGCAAATAGCGCCCAACACCGGAACGTATAATGATGGCACACAACAGCCACCATACCCGCCCAGCGCTTACCCTCCCGCAGCCAACCAATCAACTATTCGGCCCTCTGGCCCGCAGCAACAAAGCGAGTTCTACCACGATGCGACAGAGGCTATGTCTATCATGCCAAATAGTGGGCAGAACTACCCGCCCGGCTATCCGCAACAGAGCTACCCGGGCGTCCCACCGCAAGGGGGCGTACCTGTTGCGAGCCATTATGTACCACCCATGCAGGCAACCAATGCTAATTATGGTGGCCCTGGTTTTCCGCAGGCCCCCGTTTACCCGACCGGGCAGGCTTATGGATCGCGCCCAGGAATGACACCGCCGCCAAAGCGCAACAATAATGTGGTAATGATTATTGCAATTATCTGTTTCGCGTGTGCTATTATTGCCGTGAGCGCGTTCGGCATTCTTTACCTGGTGCATAAAAGCCAGCCCAAAACGGCTATTACGCCGACACCGGGCATCACCGTAACCACTGCGCCATCACCCAGCCCCAGTCCATCGCCGAGTCCCAGCCCATCACCGTCACCGAGTCCCAGCCCATCGCCTTCTCCATCCTTGACACCTACGCCCAGCGCTACACCGGACAACGGATTCTCGTTCTGCGGCAGTCCCTGCACTACCAATGGCTTCGAAACCGAATCTCCCAATGGCTGGCAGCAGGCAACGCCGGACTCAACGACGATCGAGTTTAACGATCCTCAACAACCTGATGCCTATGCCATTTTCAGAACGCCCGGAGCCACTACTGATGATGCCATCACACTCATCAAAAATGACCTGATCGCCAATTACGCCTCAAAACCCGGTTATACACCGCCAACTGCAACTTCTAGCATGAACATTGGCGGAGAAAGCTGGACCTATGAAATTGCAACATATCAGCTTAACGGCGCAACTGAGCAGGTCCAGGTCTACGCGACGGTTCACGGGGGCAACGCCTACATTATTGAACTACAAGGGCCAGCCGCACAGTTTACTACCTTCTACACCAGTTACTATCAGCCTATGCTCAACCAATTTGTGTTCCAACCGGGGTCGTAGGCGTGGAAAATAACAGAGACAGTGGATGACAATTACAACTACATTTGTTATCCGCAAAAATAGAAACCTGGCAGAAGGATTTGACTACTAGGACTTTGTAATGTAGCATGGCATGGGTGCGATACCCGATCCACGTTTTATGTTAAGAATGAGCAGGAGGGATGCAGACTTATGGCGGTACTGGCAATCATTGGAGCGCAATGGGGCGACGAAGGCAAAGGCAAGATTGTTGATGAACTATCAATGCGGGCAGACTTCGTGGTGCGCTACCAGGGTGGTAGTAACGCGGGACATCGCGTGGTGCATGAAAAGGGCGAATTCGCCTTTCGGCTTGTGCCATCCGGTATTCTTTTCCCTAACACGACCTGTATCATTGGCAACGGCGTGGTCGTTGACCCCAAAGGATTGCTCGACGAAATACAAGAGCTACAAAGCCAGGGGATCGATACTTCACACCTGTTCATCAGTGAGCGCGCGCACGTGGTCATGCCCTATCATTTTCTGCTTGACAAAATGGAAGAAGAAGCACGCGGCGCGGATAAGATCGGCAGCACTCAACGCGGCATCAGCCCCGCTTACGTTGACAAAGCCGCCCGTATCGGCATTCGCATGGCAGACCTGCTCGATGTTGATACCTTCCGAGCCAAACTCGCGTCCATCCTCCAGCAGAAGAATCGCATGCTTACACAGATTTACGGGCAGCCGCCGCTTTCTCTCGAAGAGATTCATGGCGAATATTTCGGCTATGGCCAGCGTTTGCGCCCGCTCATCGTCGATACCCAGGCCATGTTACACGATGCGCTTTTCGAGCGCAAAACCATCCTGCTTGAAGGCGCGCAGGGCGCGCTGCTCGACATCGATTTCGGCACCTATCCTTTCGTCACTTCCTCTGCAACGATGGCAGGCAACGCTTCCAGCGGCGCTGGTCTACCGCCGCATTCGATCGACCGCGTGATAGGAGTGTACAAAGCCTACATCACCCGCGTTGGCAGCGGCCCTATGCCCACGGAACTCTTCGACGCAGCAGGCAAGGAGATGAGCGACCGGGGGCATGAATTTGGCACAAACACGGGCCGTGCGCGTCGCTGTGGCTGGTTTGATGCCGTCGCGGGTCGTTTTGTAGCGCAGTTGAACGGTATGAATGCCGCCGTCATCACAAAACTGGACGTGCTTGACACCTTTCCCACTATCAAAATTTGCACAGCCTATCAATTGCACGGCAAGCTAGTCCACAGTCTCCCCGCCACACAAAGCGACCTCGCGGCCTGTGAACCGATCTATGAAGAAGTCGAAGGCTGGCAGTGCGATACTTCGAATATCTTATCCTACGAGAATTTACCACAGGCCGCGAAGAACTACTTAAAGCGTATTGAAGAGCTACTTGAAACGCCCATAGCGCTGATATCCGTCAGTCCCCAGCGCGGCAGAACAATTCTAATACAGGACGTACTGGCAGAGCCTGAGTTTGATTCGCGCTATCCGCGCAACGCGCGCAGGTTTTAATGTTTCATACCAAACCACGCTCTCAGCTACACTGGTGTAGCTGAGTAGGTGATAATCATGCCCGCAGTGGCAGTGCGCACACCACTT
>Ga0307373_10012997_pt1 | contig 11721 bp, 4 predicted proteins | sample OX2MG_FD_202534 | JGI IMG/M metagenome (GOLD analysis project Ga0307373, IMG submission 202534) | Soil microbial communities from Risofladan, Vaasa, Finland - OX-2 | ecosystem: Environmental > Terrestrial > Soil > Coastal area > Acid sulfate soil | place: Finland: Risofladan, Vaasa | collected...
CATTCTTGAACACCGTTTAATGTGACTCTACCACAACCGGCATATATGCTGGGTATTTGCCATTATAGTATCGCAAATCTCTCTTGCCTTCCAGCCAATTTCTCTGGTACGCTAATAAAGATGGTCGTCTGCTTGAGCCTGAAATTAAGGGAGGGCAAAATGTCTCCGCGCCTCACCGATTGGAGTATTGCGCTCGCTGCTACCCTCGCTGGCACGACCGGCCTGATCAGCCTGGCTAGCGGTCTGCCGCGGGACTGGTTCATCTTCGTGCTGCACTGCATCGCGGGCTTCTGGCTGCTACTGCTTTTGTGGGGTAAGCTGCGGCGCGTCTGGCCGCGGCTGATCCATCCCCGGCGCTGGGATCGCCGCACCGTCTTTGCGCTATTGGCGCTACTGCTGGTGGCGTTGACGCTGGGAGCAGGCATCTGGTGGGTCGAGGGCGGAGCGCTGGTCTTTGCCGGGTTCAATCTATTGAACTGGCATATCGCCCTCGGCTTCGTCCTCGTCGCGGCAATCGCCTTGCATATGTTCGCGCGCGCCAAACGCTTGCGCAAACGCGACATTGTGGGAAGGCGACACGCGCTGCATTTCGGCGCCTTGCTGCTTGGCGGCGCGGCGCTCTGGCCGGCACAGCAGCTTGTTGAAGAGGTATTGAAATTGTCCGGCGCGCAGCAGCGCTTCACCGGCTCGCGCGAGAGCGACAGCTTCGCCGGCAACGTCTTCCCCACCTCGAGCTGGGTCGCCGATCAGCCACATTCATTGGATACACAGACGTGGAGTCTCTCCGTTGGCGGGGCCGTCGCCGCGCCCCGCGACTTCTCTTACGACGAGCTTGTCGCGGCAGGCGACGAATTAGAGGCGACGCTGGATTGCACAGGCGGGTTCTACAGCACGCAACGCTGGCGCGGCATTCGTATCAGTAAGCTGCTCGACCAGGTTGCTCTGCACGAGGATGTGTACAACATCAGTTTCATCTCCGTAACGAGCTATCGCTGGAGCCTGCCGTTAGAAGAAGCGCGCGCGGCCCTACTGGCAACGCACGTTGGCGACGAACCACTTTCGTATGAGCATGGCTTTCCCTTGCGTTTAGTCGCTCCCGGACGGCGCGGCTTTGAATGGGTCAAATGGATCACCCGCGTCGAGGCGCTGACCGGCCCCGATCCCGGCCAGGTTCTCAGTATCTTCACCAGCAGTTTCACCGACGCCGGGCGCGGCAAGTGATCGTGCCTCATCACATTGAGGCTATAAAGTGCCTCTCTTATGTGTTATCATTGAGATGCTATCAACATGATCCGCGGAGTTCATTATGAAAGTCGAAGACATCGAAAATTATCTTTCTCAGCTTGGACAGGAGTGAGTCAATCAGGGCGTTCAACAACCCATCCATGTGCTTATAATAGGGGGCGCCTATATGATGCTGCTTGCTAACGCGCCACGTAGCACCGACGATATCGACATTTTCTGGCTAGAGGATGAAGAAGGACTCCAACAAGCCTTACGCGCTTTCCGCGATGGAGTGCAGACTGTAGCTGAAAAGAATACACTGAGTTTGAACTGGCTGAATTATTTGACGCAACTGCTAATGTATGACCAGATCAAGATTCCCAAAGGCAAGTTATGGAGACAATTCGGACTGCTTCATGTCTACGCGCCGCCAAAAGAGTACATTCTTGCGCTCAAGATATTGGCAGGACGAGAGAAAGATATTGAAGACTGCAAATTACTGCTTCAACAGACAAAAGTGGAAACACGCCAGCAAGCCCTGCGATTGCTTGATCGTTATATCCTACCTGTCGCACAAAAAAATGCTGTCGAGCAGATTGAAAATGCGCTCGACGAGCTTTTCGGCAAACCATAGATAACTCTTCTGAAGAAGGGGAGAGCGAACGATGACGCCAGGAACTATCCAGACCATGTCGCGAGCCTACACACAAATCTGTGCAGGGGAAGATCCCTGGACGGCGCTTGGCAACTTTACCAATGCCTGGTATGACTATGCCAGGAACATACGGAGTATCCTGGTCAGTGAACCATTAACAGAACCAGAACAGGATACAGAACACACTCGCCGCTGGGGAGCTTTTTGTGCAGCCTCCGTCGAGTTCCTCTGTGACCGCTACGGAGTCCCTTGCCCAAATTGGGTCCATAATCCACGATACATAGTAGCAACTCCCTGGTGGCATACCAGTCATCCACAGAGCATATCTATTCGAGAGCGGCTGGCGCATGATACGCCAGAACCGTTCGCACGACGCAACATCTTTTGTGGCAACCGGCTCTACCAGAACAAATACGAGATGAGCGCCTGGGCGCAAGAAGCAAGAGCCAGAGGAATAACAGACCCAGGAGAGATTTTCCGCTATGCCCGTCAAAAAGAAATCAGCATCCACGGAGGCTAATCTTGTTGCAACATGTTGAGGTGATGCTGTTCGCTGAGGCAATATTATCTCTAAACGCTGTTTAAAATCTTACGGCCAGAACAACTCATCGTAATATTCCCTCAACTTATCCTGTTGTTCTATTGAAAGCCAGGAGAAGGGACTATTATTTTCCTGATCCTCAGAAAAGTGTCCGTCAACCAGAAAAAAGAAGCGGTTCCTTGCCCGTGATACACTGACGTACCAACGCTGACGCTGCCCATTTCCGAGCAACTGCGGTCCCAGCAAAAACACGGTATCGAATGCCTGGCTTTTTGCATTATCTATGCTTGTAACAATAAGTTGCTGGTCAGTGCTATGTTCTTCTAAAAACGTAATATGATGGCTGACATCTGACAGGGCTTCCACTACAGTTTTATCTTTCAGCTCTTCTAAAATTGCATCAAGCATTTCGCGCCGTTGTTCCTCTTCTTCTGTTGACGTCAAGAATCCATCTGGTAACTCACTAATAGCCTGCCAAACCTCAGCAAAACAACTTTCCGGGCCGAAATTATCGATAATTGCCAGATGACGCTGCATTACCTCCACCTCTTCCGATGTAATGTCTATGAGCGTGAGTAATTCTTTGCTCATCACTATATCAAGCAAGGATTGCTCATTCTGCTTTGCTGCCTCTTTCAGTTTCTTTAAATGTATAAAGAGGCAACCGCGCAAAATTTGTTCAATCGCTGCATCATCATGTTTATCCTTAATCAAACGATAATAAGCAAGAACATGTTCAACCTGCCTTGATTGATAACTGATACTTTTCAACAGATAAAACGATTTTGGCTCTGGTCGGTTTCTCAAGTGGTTTTCTACAATCACAGACGTGTCCGCTTTAGCTACCATCAGCGCAACACGTCCCTTATCAGGAACTGGCAGAAGTTCAATCTGAGCCAGCGCCACATCAACCATCGTTCGCAATAGAGCATCGCGATAGTTGGAAGATAAGGCGGAGTTCACCTTGACATGGAAGCACGCCGGTTTTGCTCCCCAAACACCCCTATCAGCTTCCTGAGCGGCAATGGGAATATCGCTTCGAATGAGGCTTGCGAAATCAAGAATCTCCTGTACTGAACGGAAGTTTTTCTCAAGAACATATTCCTGGTACTGAATGCCGCTAATCTGCTGAAAGCGCCATTCCAGATGTGAAAGCGTCTTCCCATTGATTGCTTTAACGCGAATATCCTGCGCCTCATCGCCAAAGGCCATCACATTCTGATATTTTTGGCTCAGCACGCCGATGAGCTTTGCGGCAGCAACGGTGAGATCCTGAAACTCGTCAATGATGATATGCTCATAGAGCCGTTGATATGTGTTTGCCGCTTCGGCGTGAGTTTGCAATATCGCTAACGCAAAGAGGATTTGATCATCGTAGGTATATATGCCCTTTTCTCCTGATAACTGAAGATACCGACAGTAAAAGTCATACATGAATTCTGTCCAACCTTGATTCTTAGATGATCCTAGCGCGCGACCAACCTTCTCGAGATCAATCTGTGAAGTTGGGAAAATGCCCTCTTGACGTAATTTCTTTATATTTTTCAAACAATTATCCTCAGCGTTTCTCTTCAGCCACTGTGTGTATCGGTCTTGTCCTTTCATATCCATCAGAATGTCATAAACGAGTTCGCGCATAGCTTTATCTTCTGCACTTCGTCCTCGCAATAGCTGCAATGCCCCCTTCTCCGCGTAGTAAGGTTGTCCATCAGGCCGCAATAACAGATTGCGGTTGTTGGTAAAGATATCTTCTCCCAAGCTGTTGAGCGTTTTCGCGTGAATAGCTCTGCCGTCTTTCTGATAAACGTCCATTGTGTTGCTGATGCGATTAGCAGCACTGTTATAATGCGCTGTCACCAGGATGCGCTCAGGCGGGACAAGTTCATGCTCTACCAAGTATCGAACATGCTCTTGTAGCACCGTTGTTTTACCGCTTCCGGCTGGGCCTTCGATGAGTTGATATCCCCCAGATAGCGCAACAATAGCTTGTTGTTGTGACGTCAATTGTGAAGACATATCAAAAGGCTCCAGCAAAGGCATTGCGCCATCGAAATAAGCTTTGAGCATGGGCATTCGCTGCTTCGGTAGAAGCATCGCGTACTCCTGCATGAGTTCGAGCTTGCGTCGCCGATGGCGCTCTATTAAACGCAACTGCGACAGATTCACTTCAAGCTGATCTGCTGAAACTCCATCTTGCTTGAAGACGATCTGTTGCGCAGTATCGCCATCATGCAACGACTCTAGCGACAACAGCCCAAGCTTGTTGAACAATAAGAAGCCCTGTTGCAGGAAAGCGCGATGGGTATAGTCAACCTCCTCGGTGAGCAAGTCCAGTGCCTGGCAGGCATCTTTTGGCTCGGCAGGAGCATAGCATTCGATCATCAGCCGCAATTGGTGAAACATACGCTCAGGAGGGTTAGTCACTTGATCAACAGGTATGGGACGTATAAGGTAGTCGCCGGAAATCGTCCGCTCACAATGCTTGAATAATTGAAGAGAATCAGCGCCCTTGCTCAAGATTTCGCACAAGACGGAGGTAAATAGCGGCATAGGAGTACTCAAAATCCCTGCGCGGGCCATTGCTTCCAGATCGATAACTATCGGCTTCCCATCGCGAAATGCCTGCTGACTCGGCACACTCTGCACCATTGTAGCAATATCTTTTTCGAGCTGGGTAATGATTTGAGAAGCCTCATCGCTGGTTTTTGCCCAACGAATATAGAGGTGATTCGCACGGACAAGAATATGAATTTCTACCAACTTATCTATTGCGTTACGTAATATAAGCTCATCCCATTCCATATCTTCCGCGAGCGCGTTGCCATCGATCATGCGTACTTCGCGCTCGCGTAAACGAAAGCCATCATTCTTTTGAAAGACGTTAATGAGCCGCCGCAACGATGATGAAACGTCAATGGTTGGGTGCTTTATGTGTTTCATATAACCATGTTCGAAGGCAAGAAGCCATTGTACCGGGATATGCTCGCCGCACTCCAGAACTGGTTTTCCATGAGCAAGAGTGCGATGTTCCAGGTAGTAAAGAGCAGTTTTGATCTTGCCCTTCTCTTCCTCTTTTATTCCGGTCAATTGCTGTATGATCTCTTCCGTAACGAATATTTCTTGCTCTCCATATTTCCTACTCTTTTGCAGAGCGTCATACACATTCATAATGTCCAGCTCATCAATCCTATTGCGTTCGTTGAGATTACGCTGTTTCCTCAAATCATCTTCATGATACAGCAGAATACAGCGCGCCGCATGTCCGCCCCCTGTGAACTCAGGATCGCGTCCCGCGCGCCCGGCCTCTTGAATGTAGGCTTCCAACGTTCCTGGAACATCAAAGTGAATGACAAAGCCTAACCGCCTGATATCAATACCCATACCAAAGGCATTAGTAGCAACAACGACATCATACATTTGCCCTTCGTCGTGGCTAAAATGCTGCTGAACCTCTTCACGCTTCTCATCGGACAGGCCCGCGTGGTATGCAGCAACACGCAAGCCATTTAATCGTTGATCTGTTCTCAGCTTGCGAGCCAGTTCTTCAGTTGTATTTCGATAGGCGCAATAGATCAGGCCACGCTGGCGTTTTCCTTCTGGCAGATCCCACCGTTGGCGTAATCCCCGCTCGCTATCATCGGCCAGCAGTACGATAAGCCGCTCTATTTTCGCTTCCTCAACAACCTCTTTTTGGGCATTGTTCCATTTGCCGCACGCTGGACAACGTATCGCTCCCGCATTTGTACCCAGCGAACAATTACAAGACGAGCATTGAGTTTCGATCCGCTCTACATTGAATTCCAATTCTGGACGTTCGAGCGAGGGCATTTTGACCTCTATATCACGGAGGCTCAGATTCTCGATGATATCCTGTACCGTTCCCTGCTCAATAGTTTTGGTCGCTAGATCTCTATAGCCGTTACGCGCCGTTGCGGTCAGGGCAATGATCGGGAATTTGCGCGTCTTCCCTCTACACAGTTGCGTCTCGATCCAGTAACGGAGCGAAATATACGCGGTACGGAAATCGTGGCCCCATTGACTAACACAATGTGCCTCATCAATAGCTATCAACCCTATTTCACGCACATCAAGGGCTTTACGCAATGAAGAAGAGCGTATTTGCTCCGGCGCGATATAGATGATCGAATAGCCGCCGCGTTTGATCCGCTCAATGCGACGTTTCCTCTCTATTGGACCAAGTTTTGAATGGATCGTTGTAGCTGAGAAAATACGTTTGTTGTGCAATGCCTCTTTCTGGTCATTCATCAAAGCAATTAAGGGAGAAATAACAAGCGTCACTTTGGGAACGTTATCTTGCGCCATTAAGAGCGCCGGCAACTGGAAACAGAGTGATTTGCCGCCGCCTGTCGCCGCTATCACCAGTTGATCCTTGTCATCAAGGACGGCTTGTACGATCTCCCGCTGATTTAAGGGGCTTTCCCTAAAACTGTCTGTATCCCAAAATGTTTGCAATGCCATGTACAGCGTCTCGTCATCGACATTGGCACGCGAACGCACTCCGCAGCGTTCCAACGCGATTCTGAGAGTGTCGTCAAATACTTGCATATCGATTAGAGACGCTTCAGGATCAGGAATATCTGACATTGTTTCAAAGAGCGAAGACACTTCATCGCGGTAGATTTTTGAGTGCAGACCACTATCAAGAATAATATGTAACTTCGCGGGTGATGAGATACGCGTCTTCAATTCGAGCATTGCTTGCGGTAGAAGATACGTGCTGAATGCAAGATCGTCTGGATAGAGTTGGGCAAAAAGACGCATGTGAGCGGCAACTAATGGATCTTGCTGATTGAGGAAACGCAGCGGCCCCGTGGCCTCAATATCCACAAGACTATCCAGCGCCGTTTCGCGCATTCGTGGCGAGATAAACGCAATCGTTCGCCGCTCTGTTTCGGCAAGCCGTTCCGCTATCTTTGCCGTTGTCCAATTGTGCTGCGGCGTCAATAATTGGCGATTGAGCTGATGCTGCTCTGCCAGGAAGGCTTCGATAAGCGCATGCGCAACAGGTACAGTCTGTAGCGATACCACCAGCGATTGTTTGTCGGTAGAAGCGATACGATAGAGGAATGAGCCGATCGCCTTTGCCCATCGATTTCGTCCCAGGAAGCTGGCTGGAACCATCATTTCAAGCGGTGGTATATAGACCTGGGGAACAGCACGCTCATCAGCAAAAAACGCGATGTTTGGTAGTCCAAAGAAGCCCGTGAAAAATGTTCTTTTCAAGATACCCAGCGATATCGCTGTCCCGCAGATGATATGCTGCTTATATGGTTCCCAGAATAACTGCCTGAATTCGAGTTGAAGATTTTTGCTCAGTCCGCAGATGCTCCATTGCTCAAGCCCCCACGAAGCCTCTTCCGTCTGGCGAATCGTTCTGAATTCGAGCCAGTAGGCATGAAGATTGCGAGAGGGAATTTCTTTCAAGATAGCCTGTCGGCAAAATGTTGCTATCGCTTTTCCAACATCGCCTGTTTCTTGCAAGAGAGTCAAGGTGCTTGTATCTTCACCATTTTGAGGCTGTGTCAAAGAGAGAACAAAGCGTTGGAGAGGGACACGCTCATATATTCCAGGATTGCTCAGAGCGCCATTGACATAACGGATTACTTGCTCGTTCAACAAATTGAAGGCTTGCGGTGACCAGACTTGTAGTTGTTCGCTGGTGAATCGATCGGCGAGATATTCGGCAAAGCTCATTTGCAATTTGTCAGCATCATCAACGATAATAATGTCCGATGTAGGCCGACATGATTGATGTAAAAAGCCTTCATGGGTAGCAAACACAGTACGATGATTTTCAGCAGCTACCTTTGCTGCAAGCATACCGGTACAAGTATCAGGGTGTTGCCATTCACTGGCACAACATGATGCAAGCAATAGCTGCCGGAGCTTGCTCAGCGATGGTTCGTCGGATGGCATACGCAATGGATACAACGTCTGCGCATCATGATTGTGCGACTCCTGGTAGAGGCAAAAGAGAGCAAGCTTTGTCCGCCAATCTTGCGCCTGTTCAATAGTTTGTCGCAAACGCTGGGGACAAAGCAATGTACGAGGATCGGGCAGCACAAAAAGATCAAGTTTTCCATGCGCCTGCGCGATCATCCGTTCAAGGCGTATCCGTACATCCACAAGAACAACGGTGCGTTGCTGCTCAGGCAAATGTTGCACATATGCGGCAGAGGGATCATAACGTTCAACGAGAGCATCGATCTTTTGCTCTAACGCGGCAACGACGTTGGGGCTGGCTGATGCTTCTTGCGGCATCGCAAGAATATGCGGCGTTGTGGGCGTTGGGTTGGGATTCCAGAGAATGGTTGGATCGGCAGGAATGCCTCTTGGCTGCAATATAGCCCTATCGAAAGCGGAACCAGGCGGAACAAAAGCGCGAAAACCGGCAAGTAGTTCTCTACCCCGACAAACTAATTCGTCGCCGAGCGCATATAGCAAATCGGCACACGCCAGGGCATCGGGCAGCGCGTCGTGTTGCTTGCCTTGAAACAGGATACTATGCTCGTGACAGAGCAAGCCAAGATGATGATGAATGCTGTCAGGATAGAGCAGCCGTGCGAAGGTCAAAGTATCGATGATCTGCTCATCGTCAATAGCAACACCCATCCCGCGCAAATGCTTCGCATCAAATGCCTCAACATTGTGACCAACTACAATAGATGTACCGATAAATTCTTGCAGGTCGCGTACTGCTTGCTCCGGCTCGATAACTTCATGCTGCCGATCTGCGACTTTTGACGTAGGAAAATCGCGCTTTATGATCAGGTTACATCTAGCCAGTTCGGTGTGGCCCTTCACGCGCACCGCCGCTATCTCGAAGACGCGCGAACCCGGCGCGGCAGCAGCTTCGGCGTCAGACCGGTAATCACTTTCCAGATCAAGGACAACAACGGAAGGAAAGGCATAGTCAGGATGCTTGTCAAGCCCTGAGAAACCTTCCCATTCTCCCGCATAGTATCGAGCCATTTGAGGAATGACATAGTCATAGCCTTCTGCTTTCCTAAAAGCCTCTATTGCTGCCATGCCTTCACCGATACTTAAAGCAAGTTCACCGATTTTCTTCCATGTTTCTCCACATCTTGCATCAAAAGATGGGGCCAAAGCAATGAATTTGCGCAAAATATGGAGTTGTTCTTCAATAGAATACTGACACTGTTTCATCGCCTCAGCGAGCATCCAGAGATAGTCTGGCAAGGGATGAGTGTTTACCAACTCATCTAACACTGATTTGGCCTGAACATACAAACCATCCTGCATCAACTGCCTGGCAAAAAGCCAATCTGCATCTTCGTCAGGAACATCATAGATATCCAGTACATCATACAAGCGATAGGCCGAATCATTATTTTGTTGTGCTGGAACCCAACGCGACGTGACCTGATGAGCCAACGACGATAATCCAGGTAGAGAATATGGCGCAAGATGGATAAGAAGATGAATGATATATGCATCACTATTGCTAGAGACAATAGTGAGAGCATTAGCACGACTTTCTTCGGGTAAATGAAGGAGTAAGGAATGTAACATATCCAGGTGGTTCTGGAATATTTCAGGAGAGACATTGGTCGTATCAAACAAATCAGAATATAGGCTACCAACATGCCTGAGAGCATCGTGCTTATGCATTCCTGTCGGAGCATTGGCAAGGTATCGCTGGAGGAGTTCAAGTTGAAGGTAAGCGGGGCCATTTGCTGTCTGTGGATAACATATGATTTCCCAAAGCTGGTTATTGTCATGGTTGTTTGCTGATAGCACCAATGCCAGAGCTTTTTCATAAGCTTCGGCTGCTTCATCGTGAAAACCAAGTTTGCGTAGTTTGCTTTCTATATTCAGGCAGACCGCAACATTTACTATCTCTTGTTTGATAATTTCTTTGCAAGCCGAAAGGTAAGGCAGATATAGTCCTGAATTTAACAGCTTACCCATATCAACCAGAGTAGAATCTGGCGCAGGCTGAAACATCTCATCATATATCTGGATCACTTCTTCATAGCGTTGGAGACCCAGAAGAACATCGGAAGATATGCCTTTAGTACGTAATGTTATAGCCTTTTCATAGCATTGAAGAGCCTCGGCAGATCGATTCAGTGCGAGCAGGATATGCCCTTTCCCAATAAAAGCTTGTACGCATTGAGCATTTACTAACAAAGCTTTCTCGATCATCAGCAAAGCTTCTTCGCATCTGCGCTGACTGAATAGCACATTAGCATCATAGCAATATTGATTGGCTTTCCTGTCACGTTCTCCAAAAGAAACTTCTAGAGGCGACTCAGAATATTGGCTGGTATCAGATTCGAGTTGTAACGCCTGAGTGAAAGCTTCTATTGCTTCTTGATCTCGCCCAAGATCGCGAAGAGCCAATCCCTTGTTGTGGTAAAATCCTGGAAGATTATCGTTACTCTTTGCCAGCCCGATAGACTTTTCAAAGGCTTGCAGAGAGCCTTCATACCCGCCTTGACGCCGAAGTATCCACCCTTTACCATTATATGCCGATGCGCTCCGTGGATCAATCTTAATTGCTTTTTTGTGAGCCTCCAGGGCCATATCATAGTATTTGAGTTCCACATAGGTATAGCACTGGCTGTTATAAGCAGCAACATTGTTTGGTTCTAATCTAAGAGCTATATCGATGGCATCAAGAGATTCCCAATACTGTTCAAGATTACGAAGGCAGTTCCCTTTACCTACATACGCTCTGGCATCCCCAGGATCAAGCTGGATAATTTTCTCATACACAAAGAGAGCTTCCCAATATCGTTTCGCCTCATGATGTTGAGTTGCCTCTTGCATCAGTGTAGCTTTGCTCACTGTATCCCCCTAACAAGAAATGATCTGTAGCTACTATAGCAAGAATGCGATATGCGGTCAATGGAATCAAACTATAATATGCAGAAGAGGCTATACACATGTTTCGCGCTTGCTGAATTTGAATACAACCACACCAGCCGCTGCGCGGGGCGGAGCAGGTAGCCGTCGGAGTGGCGGAGCCAGAACTGGCGCATGTGCCAGGGATAGTTGGCGATCAATAGGATGATCTCAATGCCGCTGCCGCGCTGGCCCGGCGGGAGAAGATGGACACGCCATATTACTACAGGTGGGGAGATATGGCGGCAATGCTTTTCTTCCGGTTGCACATGGTGTATGCTATTCCTGACAGAATGACGCGGTCAGAAAAGGAGGCAAACATGACAAGGCAGACATCTAAAGGCACATGCAACCTGTGTCATAGCACCATGAGTAAAGCAGGCATGACTAAACATCTGGAAACCTGTCT
>Ga0307373_10012998_pt1 | contig 11721 bp, 9 predicted proteins | sample OX2MG_FD_202534 | JGI IMG/M metagenome (GOLD analysis project Ga0307373, IMG submission 202534) | Soil microbial communities from Risofladan, Vaasa, Finland - OX-2 | ecosystem: Environmental > Terrestrial > Soil > Coastal area > Acid sulfate soil | place: Finland: Risofladan, Vaasa | collected...
TACCCGGTCGCGGTGACCGCCGGAAAGAGCTACCGGGTCTCCATCTGGGCGCGGGCGGACACCGCCGCGCTGCCGTTTTCGCTCTCGCTCGGGCCGGTCGGCAGCCAGCAGTTCAACCTGACCACCGATTGGAAAGAATTCTCGTTCACCGGCGCTTCCCAGCAGACTGCGAAGCGAGGCTATCTTAATCTTGAGCTCATCGGCGCCGGAACCGCCTGGTTCGATCTGCTCCAGGTTGTTCCTGTCTAAATCGGGCCTTCTTACCGGTTGTTCCTGCGCAAACCGCGCCGTGTTACCGGATAAATCCAATCGGTTTCCCGAATTCATTGAACATCAGGAAGATCATCCAGACGGCAAACGCCAGCAGCGCGATGGTCACAAAAAAGAAAAGGCCGGCGTTTCGACGCCGGATCGGCGTGGTATACTTCGGCTCAACCGGCGTCTCGGAAACACGACCGGATTCCGTATCTGTGGGACTCATAAGGTCCTCCAACTTTCCGCCGAATGAGAGCGCGGACCACGGGCCGCCCGCCTACTCCGGCGCTTTGATCGTATCTTCCCGTACGGACACACCGATTCCTTCAAACCGAATCATCGGCTAACTACTCAAAGTTGATGAGAATCTTTTGTTGAGGAGTTCTTTCGTGGACGACTATCTGTGAGGCCGTTGGCATGCGCCGCGGCAGCCTTTGATCCGCCCCGGGTACCACCGGAGATCCGAGCCATCCACGCGCGAGTGCCAAAAATGCTATTCGCAAGGCCCGGCACAGTGAAGTCCGCATCGAGGCTGTCCCATCTAAGAGCGTACCCGTCGCCTAAGATTCTGATGTCCCTGAGTTGGCGCTCGGTGGCTCCCTGGAGACCCTGCAATAACCTACGAGGCACTGCCAACTCAACGTCATTACGCAGTCTCACCACAAGACGATCCTTCCGGGCGTCATAGTGAGCGGAAACCGCCCGCGGCTCAGTCCGGTCCGCGAGTTCGCCGGCATCGAGCGCGGCGGCGATCTGCGTGTCTATGTCCTTCCCCTTAGTTATCGCCATGGATGCGCTCCCATTCCTCTAAAAGCATGTCCCGGTGCTGTGTAACGATCTCTCTTGCCTTCTTTATCTCTGCCGGCTTCAGCCCTTTCGCTACGAGGATTTCGGCCGATTCCGGCGCGATACCGATCTTGACAAAGCCGTTATCCTTGTAGACGTGGACGTGTTCCGGCTCGTGGTCGTCCGTATGTATCATTACCTCGAATCCGTCCTGTCGATGAACTGTGGGCAAGTCGAGGACCTCAGCGTCATTATACCGGTGGGGTTGGGTTTACGCAAAGTTGGCAATCAGTCCCCACCCTGCGGAGGAGGAAGGCTGCGGGATCGTCATCGTCGCGGGGATGCGAACTCGCCCGGTAGGACGGCAGGCGAGGGTTGCCGAGTTTGTTCACCGCGATGAACGGGATGCTGCCTCGCCTCGATCTCGCTGCCCGTCGTAAGATGGCGATGCCGGGAGAAAACCGGCACGTGCGGCGGGAGCCGGAGCGCTGGATTGGCGCTTGCGGAAGCCGCCTCGGGAATCTTTGATTCGCTGCGGCAATGGGCGTCACCGCGTGACTCCCGCTCCAAAACTGCGTCTAATCACCGGAAACCGACATGAGCGAGTGCTTGTCATAAACAACGTGGGCTATCCGCGAAATGTTAATGTTCTAGCAATTTTCAGCCATTACTGTATAATAAGGAAATCGGGACGTCGCCCCGAAGCGATTCCGATCCGTCGAAACTCTGAAGTGATAAGGATCCGCCGCATGATCAGACCCTCGTACCTTATCGCCGCCGCGGCCTCGCTCGCGGTTGGCGCTTTCTCCGCCGCGTGGGCCGCGCCAGCCCATCACAAGCCAGCGCCGGCCGTTAGCCGACGAGCCGTATCCGCGACGCATTCGAGCGTCCATAACGCGGGCCGCGCCGCGCATAACACGGGTTATGATCTGATTCCGCGGGATCAGATCACGCCGCTGAGTGAAATCCATGCGGGTATGGAAGGTTACGGGCTGACCGTTTTCCACGGAACCACGATTTCTCGCTTCCACGTGACCGTCGTTTCAATCCTGCACAAAATGTACATGGGCAAGGATATGATTCTCATCCGGATGAGTGGCGGCCCGATCACCGAGCGAGGCGCCAACATTATCGCCGGGATGAGTGGAAGCCCGGTCTATCTGAAGGGTAAGCTCGCCGGCGCGGTTTCTATGGGTTACGAGTGGCCCAAAGAACCGGTGGCGATGGTAACACCCATCAAGTACATGGAAGATTCCTTCAATCCGCGGCTCCCCACAAAGCCCGAGTTTTCGGCGGTTCCCTGGAGCCGACAGCCTCTCAAGTTCGCAAGCGAGGGGTTTCAATCGTCGCTCGTGGGCGGCGCAGCCAATGAGCCCTCATGGCAGCAGCGGTTTGCGGAAGCCGCTGAAGAAGCCGGCCTCGCTTATCCTTCGCCTTTGGCGGCGTCTTTGGGAACGCCGGATGAATCGCCTTTCGCCGTTCGCCCGCTGTTGACGCCGATCTACTCGAGCGGTTTGAGTCCTCAGTTTGTTGATCGTCTCAACCGGGTGGTGGCGCCTTTCGGGCTCACCGTCGCAGCCGGCATCGGCGGCGGATCCGCCCCGGCTGGCGCCGCTAACGCGCCGCTTGAGCCCGGATCGATGATGGGGGTCTTCTTCTGCACAGGCGACATTCAGCTCGGTGGTTATGGCACTGTGACCTATCGCCGCGGCAACCAGATTCTCGCGTTCGGGCACCCGTTGGAACAGCTCGGTCCCATTGATTTTCCGCTCGGGCGATGCTATGTGAACGACGTTTTCTCGGCCTATCCACGCTCAGAGAAGTTGTGCGAGGCCGGCAAGTTAATCGGGTCACTGGTGCAGGACCGGCCCTGGTCGGTGATGGGCGAGATCCATAAGACGGCGCGCACGGTGCCGCTCACGATCAACGTCAGCGACGAGCAAACCGGGAAGGCAAAAACGTTCCATATTCAGTGCGCCGATCACCCGCTCTGGACCGGCGTTGTCGCCGACATGGCCGCTTCGGAGGCCGTTTCTGAGGTCCGAAGTTACCCAGGCGACTCGATGGCCGACGTGCGTGTTGAGGTTGACCCGGCCGGGATGCCTGCCATCGTACGCTCCAACACCTACTTCGACTACTTCAGTCCCGACGCGGTGGTTCTCCCCTGCCTCGCGGACATGGACCACATTCTCGACATCCTGCAGAGCAACCCGTTCCAGGCGGCCTCACTGGACGGAATCAAGGTCTCAATCCATATTCATCCCGGCCGTCGAATGGACAGTATCGCCCGGATCGTTGTCGATAAGAGCAAGGTTGCGCCCGGGGATATCGAGCACGTCGATGTCACGCTGCGCCCCTGGAAGGGCGAACCCTACACGGTTCCGATGGATGTCCGGATTCCCTCCGACGCCGCCAATGGCCCTGCGACGCTTATGGTTTCGGGAGGAATGCTGAGCCCGCTCCCGAGTCCCCCATCCGCCGGAGGCGGCATCACAATCATATTTGGCGGCGGCAATCGAGCTGCGAGCGAGCCGGCCGCGAACCTGCACGACATGATCGCCCGATTCCTTAAAACCGAGAAGAACAACGACCTCGTGGCCCGAGTGGTCCAGTTGGCGTCACCTTCCCTTAATGTGAATGGCCAGCGGCTCTACAATCTTCCTCCGGCGCTTTCGGCGGTGCTTAAATCGCCTCGCGCAACGGGAACGTTCCCGCTTCCGGATGAGGCGAAGACCATTCATCCCATGAGCAGCATTGTTCTCGGCGCGCAGGGAGTGGCGATCACAATCCAGCGAAAAGAGGATGGCGGCCAGTCAGTAGGAACGTCGAAGAACCCCACTCCGGTGCTCCACCCGAAGCCGCTGGTTCCCAAAGCGCTCCACGCCCTGCCGGTTGATACCCGCGGCGGTTCTCAAATCGCTATGTCCGACGCATCCGCCTCGGAGACGCGGACGACTACAGCCCGGCCGGCGGACGACGATCCCCCTGGCGGCGATCCGTCGGCCAATGATCCGTCGGCCAATGATCCTTCAAACGATAATCCGTCGGACAGCGATCCCTCGGATAATGGCGGCGATGTAATCGTTCCGCCGGGCGGCGCGATTCCGGCGGCGCCGGCCGCTCCGAAGGCGAAAACGTCCGGAAGCATGAATGTTTCCAAACCAATCGTCACGACCACCGCCGCCTCGGATGGCGCAAGCGACACCATCGAGAAGAAGCTTCAGGCATGGACGCTGCGCACGCCGGTGGAATTCGGCGCCGGGGAGGGCGCCGGAGTCGCGGTAGGCTCCCTGGGCGACCTCGCCATCGCTCCTCGGCTCAGCCACCTGCGCAATCTTGATCGCGACGATTATATCTGGGCCGCCCTTCCTAACGGCAAAGGCAGCGTCTATTTAGCGACCGGCAATAGCGGGCGCGTCTATCTCATGAACGATACCGGGCAGTTGACACTGGCGCTGCAAACTCCCGAACTGGACGTGCTGTCATTGGCCGCAGCGCCGGACGGCACGGTCTACGCGGGCACCGCTCCGAACGGTTACGTGTACCGGGTATCACCAGGCGATTCCGCTGTGCCGGCGAAGCCATTCTTCAAGACCGGAAAGAATTATGTGCTCTCGCTGGCGGTAGACAAATCCGGGAACGTTTTCGCCGGAACTAACGGCGGCGCTATCTATAGGATCAACCCGGCCGGCAGCGGTACTCGCTGGTTCCAGTCAGATGAATCGCATATCTGCGCACTCGCGATGACGCCCGACGGCGATCTGATCGCCGGCACGTCCCCATCAGGTCTGGTCTATCGTATCTCCCCCGATGGGCATTACACGACGATCTGGGATAGCAGTGATACCTCGATCAGCGCGCTCGCGGCAATGCCGGATGGCGACTTGCTGGCAGGAACGGCGCCCAAGGGGATCATTGTGCGGTTCCATCCCGGCCAGGCGGACCCCGTTACGGTAGTGACGACCAAAACGCCGGTGCATGACATGACGCGTCAGGGGGACGACGTATACGCCGTCTCGGGCGCCGCAATCTACCAGATCCTTCCCTCCAACGAGGTTCGAAAGGTCGAGAACCAGGACGAGCAGGAGCTGCTTTGCGTGGCGCCTGCCTCAAAAAACCGCCTGGTGGTCGGCACGGGCAATATCGCGGCGGTGTACGTGGCCCAACCTGATCCAACCGACAGCACATACCGGACCGAGGCGCACGACGCCGGGGCGCCGGCTCATTGGGGTCACATTCGATGGGATGGCTCACTGCCGGATGGGGCCGCTATTAGCTTCGAGACCCGCACCGGCAACAACAGCCTCCCGGACGCAAGCTGGAGCGGCTGGACGGCCGCTGCGACCGGCCCAGATGGAGCGGCCGTCGAAAGCCCATCCGCGCGTTACATTCAGATCAGGGCGCATCTCACGCCATCGGCCGCGGGCAAATCGCCCATAGTTCGCAGCTTATCTCTGACTTATCTGCCGGATAATCGCCCGCCTTCGCTGACCATTACCACGCCGGTCACCGGCAGCTCGCTTCACGGTAAGGTTACCTTGGAATGGCAGGGTCAGGATCCTGACAATGACGCGCTGTTGTACCACGTCCAGTACTCAGCGGATGGTGGAGCAACCTGGAAGGCGCCATCACTGCTCGATAAAGATGGCAAAGCGGCGCCAGCGTATCTGGCGGCCAACTCCTATCAATGGGACACCAGATCCCTCAAGGACGGCGCCTATCTGCTGAAAGTAACGGTTAGCGACCGCCGCAGCAATCCGACCGACCCGCTGCAGGCTTCGGCCATCGTCGATCCGCTCGTAGTGAACACTCATCCGCAGATCACCGTGGCCGACAAGGCGGTGCAGTTGACGTCCAGCCGATCCGCCGAGATCGACGGCGTCGCGAACGGACAGGGCAGCCCGGTCGTCTCGGTCAGCTATCGCATCGACAAAGGCGCCTGGTTTTCAGCGGCGCCGGTCTCGGGTATATTCGATTCAAGCCTGGCTCACTTCAAAGTTTCCACTGACCCCCTCCCCCCCGGAGCGCACACGATTGAGATCCAGGCCGTCACAGCAGCCGGCGACAAAATCTCAACGAGTGTCCCGGTCGGAGGGAAGTAAGTAATTGGGTCGAACGCGATGGCGCGGGATCGGGTGTGGCAGTTATGCGAGAGCGATCTTGCCGAGGCGCTCCAAGCCGCGCTACAGATTCCGGATCCGTGGTATCGCTGCCAGGCGCTCGCCAAAGTCGCCTGGCACACCGCGGATCGAGAGACGTTCCGGGCCATCATTAATCAGGCTTTCGACGCCGCCTACTTGCAGGTGTCGCCGAATCGGATCGTCTCGGTCGCCGCCTGGCCGATTCACGCGCTGGCGCAGCGCGAAGATGCTCGCCTCGCTCCGGCGGTTACGAAACTTCGAGAAACCATCCGCGTGGAGCCTCTCCCGGTCCGGCGTGCCGACGCGCTTCTCCTCCTCTTCCAGGCGGTATTTCCGAGCCATGAGATGCGTCACATCGTATTAAGTGATCTCGTCGCGGCGTGCGCGCCGATGAACCACTGGAAACTGCCCTATATTCTTCGCTGGGCCGCGGTAATGCTGAGCGGCGCAGAGCCTGAAGCCGCCGCCTGGGTCATCGAATTCATGCCGCACGGCAAGAACCGGCGCGGCGCGATCCGGGATATTGCGGCCGGTCTGATAAGTCCGCGAGAGTTCTTCTGACGATCGCTGTCGGGCAGCTTCGTGGGCGAGGATCATCAGTCATTATTGGGTATCAGATCCAGGGGGTGAAAAATGTCCAATGCAGCGCTTAGAGCGCACGATCTGTTGGGGATGCCAGTCTACTCGATAGCGGAGGGCAAGCATTTAGGCGCAATCCGGACGCTTTACGTACAGCGCGCGGATCGCACCGTGGCTGCAGCGGCGGTCGGAGGATCTATCGGACCGCCGCGACATATTCGCTTTGCCGATTTTAACCGGCTTGGCGATGATATTGCGCTCGTGCAGAGCGCGGCTGTTCTGGATCGGGATCTCCCGGACGACGAAATGCGCGGGCTGGACTCCGCTCTCGCCGATCGACCGGTGCTCACAGAAAGCGGGCAGAAAGTGGGCGAAGTGATTGGCTTTAGCGTGAACTGCGTTAACGGCCGGATCGAAGCCTATCGCATGCGGCCCGAAGCCGGTTTTCTGGGCCATGTCGCCTCCGCGCTGAAGAACGAGGTGATCCAGGTCAGCGATCAGAGTGTGGTATCGCTCGGCGCCGACGCCGTCATCGTACGCAACGACGTCGCCGCCAAGCTCGGGCTGGAGCCGAAGCCGGCGGCGTGACCACCACCTCACCCCCGCCCCTCTCCTGCGAGGAGAGGGGAGAAAAGCGCGCTTGTTGACGGCGCGTCTCGGAGCGTTAGCTTTCCCGATGGTACATCGAGGAGACGCTTCGAAGTGTGATGAGCGGAATCTCCGGGGGACAGAAGATCCGGATTGGCAGCCGGAGGGCGCCGACGCCGCGGGAGACCACCATCGAAGGATCAGGGTCCCACGGTCCGGCCCCAATCTCTTCGGCCCCGAAGACGCCGCTGCAAAAACGCCGCTCCATGCGGTTATGGAGTCGGATAGGTCCGATGAATGGCAGCCGGACCTGGCCGCCATGCGTATGCCCGCAGAGAATGACCGAGGCGCCGGCCGCCGCGAACGCCCGGGCCGGCGCCGGACTGTGCGCGAGGAGAATTGTGGGGGCGCCGGGGGGAACCGGCGCAAACGCTCTCTCGAGATCATGGCGTATCTCAAACGGGTCGTCCACGCCGGCAATCCAGATCGCGCTTCCCTCATGCTCCCAACGGACGGCGTCATTCATCAGCACGATTGCTCCGGCGTCCGCGTAGACCTCCGCCACCGGAGTGAGCCTCAGACTCCGCTTGTGCTCATGATTGCCGAGCACCACGAAGGTTGGCGCGAGCGGGACCACCCTGCGAAGAAATGCAGCGCCCACTTCCGGGCCGGCCGGATAATTGATGAGGTCGCCGGTCACCGCAATCAGATCGGGACGGCCATTTGTGAGCAGATCAACCGTTTTATCGAGCAGCGGCCCCGGAGCGCGGAAATGGGTGTCGGTAACATGCGCGATCCGGAGCCCATCCATCCCGGGCGGCAGGTGGGTGACCGCAAGCGTAATGGGCGTCAGGTCGAGAGCGCGAGACTGCGCCTCCTCTCCCAGAAGAAGCGCGGGGCGCATGTCCCACTGGTTATGAAGCGTGCTCAGCGTCGGCCGGCCGCTATCCGTGCAGGACTCGCTCAACCTGAAGCCCCTGTGACGGCTCAACTGCCCAAACGCGCTCCGCGCCCGCCGCTTTGAGACCCTCCGCAGTTCGATCGGGGTCACTGCAAAGAGCGATAATAGTGCCTCCACCACCGGCGCCGGCAAGCTTGGCGCCAAGCGCGCCGTTCTCACGCGCCGCGCGTATCAATCGCTCGTTGGCCTCGCCCGATCCGCCCAGGTCGCGCTGAATCGCATGATTTTCATTCATCATCGCGCCGAGCAGCGGCCAGTCCCGTCGATGAACAGCCTTCTTCCCTTCTCGCGCCAGTGTCGCAATCTGAAGGTAACCATCGACCACGTCCGGATCGCCCTCGATCCAGCGCTCTCGCAGCCCTTTATGAATGGCGCCCGAGATACGCTGCACGCCCGTGTGACCCAGCAAAAGCTTGCAGCCGTCCCGGGCCAGGTTTTCGTGGAGGGGAAGCGGCTCGATCGCAGCCCACGGCAGAGGATCAGGATCACCCGGCGCCTTGCCCCTGAAGTCCATATAATTGGCGCCCCCGAAAACGATCATGTGCTGATCCTGAAAGCCACAGGTGATTTTGAGGAGATCGTATTCGATGGAACGCGCGGTCTCGGCGATCTCGTGAGGCGCCAGGCTGCGATCCAGGTGATCGAGCACGCCCGCGAAGATGGCGGTCAATATCGCTGTTGAGCCGGACAGTCCCGCCCGGATAGGGATGCCGGTCCCCGCGGTGATGGCTGCGGGCGCTATCGGCCAGAAATAGCGGATCACGGCTCGCGCCACGTCGGCGTTATCGCCCTTCAATGCCAGATCAGCCTCGGATCGAACATCCTGGTGATCCCCGCCGATATCGACCGAGAGCGCCGCGCTCGGCCTGATTTCGCACCATGCGCGCTCTGATATAGTCGATGAAATCACCGACCCACCGTAACCGTCGGTCGGATTGCCGACCACGCCCGCCCGCCCGGGCGCAGTCGCCCGTATTACCGCACCAGTCATACTCATCCCGTCTCAGTGGGCGACGCATGCGTCGCCGCTACCATGCCTTCAATGGACGGCGCGCGCGACGCCCCTATGTAAGCGCCGGCGCCCGTTTCTTGGGGTCCTTGAGGTTCTTGAGGTTCTTCAGCTCGATGGCCTTCTGACGGGCGGCGCCGATATCCTGTACCAGCGTCGCTCGCGCCGCATCGTACGCTTCTCCTACCTGTCGGAGCACATACGCCGGGTGCAGCGTCGCCAGCGCGATGGATGCCCAGGACGTTGAAAACCATTGACCGCGCTCCCTGGTGATGCGGAAATCGGGATGGATCACCCAGCTCGCGGCCGGCCCACCCAGGCACAGAATCACCAGGGGCGACAGTATCTTCAATTCTTGTTCAAGCCAGCGCCGGCAGGCAGCCACCTCCTCCACTCGCGGGGGTCGGTTCTGCTTGCGTCGCCCCTCCACCAGGCAGGCGCGACATTTGAGAACATTGGTGATCCAGACGTGCTGGCGCAGAATCCCGTTTTCCCGCAATGCCTGATCCAGCAGCATACCCGCGCGGCCTACGAACGGCCGGCCTGTGGCGTCTTCCTGTTCACCCGGTCCTTCGCCGATGATCACCAGGGGACTTTGAATACTGCCCTCTCCAAAAACCACCTGGGTCCGCGTGCTGCTCAAATCGCATGCCGTACACTTCAAGCACGCCGTTCGGACTATCTCAATTTGAGCGGGCCGGTTCTCGGGCGTCACGCCGGCGCCGGACGGCGAATCTCCCTCGCGAGGAGCGCCTCCGTCGACGCGCGGAGGGGCCGGGAGAAGAGGCGCCTCGGGGGAAGGAGGCAGATCGGGCGCAGACTCCACCGGCGCCGCAGACGGTGTCTCTGCGAGCGCCGGCTCATCAGTCGTTTCAAACAGGCTCAACTGACGGGTTTCTCGGTCAGTCAATCGCTTTTGATCCCCACATTGAGCTGCAAACAGGACCACGACCGGTCCTTAAGAGACGGCCGGAAGCGGAGATTTGGACCCGGCCGGATGGTTTCTTTCAAAGATGGCGGCGAACTCTTCACCCGAGAGCGTCTCCTGTTCCAGCAGGACCTTCACCACCTCATCCAGCGCAGCCTTGTACTCTTTCACGATCCGCAGCGCCCGGTCGTAGCAATCGGTGATAATGCGCCGAACTTCGTCATCAATCGCCTTGGCGACATCTTCCGAATAGTTCCGGTCTTCCATGTAATCACGTCCCAGGAACGGATTGCGATGGCGGCGGCCCAGTACAACCGGGCCGAGCCGGTCACTCATGCCGTAATCGCAAACCATGCTCCGCGCGATGTCGGCGCAGGTGTCCAGGTCGCTATAGGCGCCCGTATTGAACTCGTTGAAAACCAGCTCTTCGGCAGCGCGTCCACCAAGACCGTAGGTAACCCGGTCGATGAGCTCCTGCCGGCTGTAGTTATGCTTATCCTCGGTAGCGAGCGTAATAGTGTAACCGAGAGCCATGCCGCGAGAGACGATGCTCACCTTATGGACTGCGTTCGCCCCGGGGCACATCCGTGCAACCACCGCATGGCCGGCCTCGTGAACCGCCGTGGTCAGCTTCTCCTGATCGGTGAGAATACGGGAACGGCGCTCAGGTCCGGCCAGCACCCGGTCGATCGATTCCTCAAAATCGAACATCTCGATCCGGTGCTGCTCCTTACGCGCGGCCAGGAGCGCGGCTTCATTGACAAGATTCGCCAGGTCAGCGCCTGAGAAGCCAGGCGTTCGCCGGGCCAGGACGGCGGCGTTCACGTCGTCGGCTAACGGTTTGCCCTTGGTATGAACCAGCAGGATCGCTTCGCGGCCCTTGACATCGGGATTATCCACGGTAACTCGCCGGTCAAAACGCCCCGGCCGCGTGAGCGCCGGGTCCAAAATATCGGGGCGGTTGGTGGCGGCGACTAAGATAACGCCCTTGTTGGGGTCAAAGCCATCCATCTCCACGAGGAGCTGGTTCAGCGTCTGCTCACGCTCATCGTGACCGCCTCCGAGACCAGCGCCTCGCTGCCGGCCCACCGCGTCGATCTCGTCAATGAAAATCAGGCTGGGAGCGCTGGCCTTCGCCGTCTCAAAGAGGTCGCGTACACGGGAGGCGCCCACACCCACGAACATCTCCACAAAGTCCGACCCGCTGATATGCCAGAAAGGCACGTCGGCCTCACCGGCGATGGCGCGGGCGAGCATGGTCTTCCCGCAGCCCGGCGGGCCCAGCAGCAGCACGCCCTTGGGAACTTTAGCGCCCAGGGCCTCAAATTTCTTGCGGTTGCGGAGAAACTCCACAATCTCCGAGAGCTCCTGTTTTGCTTCATCGACCCCCGCGACGTCCTCAAACGTAATCTTCGGATTGCTGTCGCTGATTCGCTTCATCTTGGCGCGGCCGAACGCCACCGCCTGGTTCCCG
>Ga0307373_10013001_pt1 | contig 11718 bp, 9 predicted proteins | sample OX2MG_FD_202534 | JGI IMG/M metagenome (GOLD analysis project Ga0307373, IMG submission 202534) | Soil microbial communities from Risofladan, Vaasa, Finland - OX-2 | ecosystem: Environmental > Terrestrial > Soil > Coastal area > Acid sulfate soil | place: Finland: Risofladan, Vaasa | collected...
TCATGCCCTACTATCTCAACCTGCTCGACCCGGTCCTGGGTGCGGCCCATTTTGAGGTGCCCGAATCCCAGGCGCGCATCCTTATAATGGGGTTACAAGCCCGGCTGCCTGGCTATCTGGTCCCCCGGCTGGTCCGTGAAGTGCCCGGGGCACCCAGCAAGCTACAAGTGATGAATATGCCGGAACGGGTGTCCTCCGCTGACTGAGATTGCCGACGGTCCGTGCATCCATAAGCAATACCCACTAAACTTCGACCGGCTGAACAGTATTTTGAGAGGGGTTTTCTTGTCACCGCGGAACGCACTGCCCATCCTTATCGTCACGGCTTCGCAGAACGAGGCCGAACACCTCAACGGAGTACTCCGCAAGGCCGGTTATCCGGTACGTCCCACCTGGGTTGCGAACCTGGAAGACGCCGGCAAAAGCGTCCAGGAGCAGCCGCCTGATCTGATCCTGTGTTCCATGAGTGTGGTGGGCGCCTCCTTCCAGGACATCGTCAACCTGCGCGACATGGCGCTCCCCAATGTACCCATCATCGCACTCAGCGATGACACCGGACCTGCGGTGGTGGCCGAGATCATCAACACCGGCGCCCGCGATCTGGTATCCATCGAACAGGCGGAGCATCTGCAGGCGGTGGTTTCGCGCGAGCTTGAAGTCCTGCAACTGGCCCGTGATCTGGAACAGAAAGGTCTGATACTCAAGGAGTACGAGCAGCGTATCGACCTGGTGATGAAGGATTCCAAGGATGCCATCGCGTATGTGGAAGATGGCATTGTGCTGAGCGTCAATCCCGCCTTCCTGGAACTTTTCGGCTACGCCACCAGCGGCGAGATCGAGGCGCTGCCGGTGCTTGAGCTATTCGCAAGTGATTCCCAGAGCGACATCAAGGACTCACTCAAGATTTCCAGCAAAGGCAAGACCGTCAAGCCGGTCAAGGTAAAGGGCAAGCATAACAAGGGCCATACTTTCGATACCACAATCGAGATCGCGCGCACCGAAATCGAGGGCAAGCCGGCACTAGAGATCGTCATCCGCGACGACAGCGAGGACAAACAAGCTGATTTACATATGCGGGCACAGATACAGAATCAAGCGCAGGTGCAGATCGACCTGCTCAGCCAGAAACTGGCAGCCAGCGTGCAGCAACTCACTACCGTGCGTAACCTGGATTTGTTGACCGGCTTCATCAACCGCCTGCACTTCATCGAAGTGTTGCGCCAGGAGTTGAAGCAGGATAAACCCCAGATGGTACGCGCCCTCATCTATATCAAGCCGGATAAGTTCTCCAGCGTGACCGAAAAAGTGGGCATCATCGCCAGCGACGGCATCATCAAGGGCCTTGCCGATCTAATACGCACGCATGTCGCCAAAGAAGACCTCGTGGCGCGCTTCGGCGGCACGGTATTCGCCATCATCATGACGCGCGACAAGATGAAGGAGATCAGCAACTGGGCCGAAAAATTCCAAACCTTGGTCTCCGGGCGGGTGTTCGAATCCACCGGCAAATCCACCAGCCTGAGTTGCAGTATCGGTTATGTGCAACTGGATGAACGCAATCACGATGCCGAACAGGCGCTCGTGCATGTCCAGGAGGCCTATCAAAAAGCCAAAACCGAGGAGAGCGGTAAGGTTGTTGGCTGGACGCCTCCGACCACGGATGCCCATGGACAGGTAACCGACACCGAATGGAAACGGCAGCTGACCGCGGCCCTCAAGGCCAACCGCTTCATGCTGGTGTACCAGTCCATCGCCAGCCTCACGGGTGATGCCATGGAGGCCCTGGATATCCTGTTGCGCCTACGGGACGAGCAGGACGCGGAGATACCGATCAAGGATTTCTTCCCGGCCGCCGAACGCGCCGGCATGATGGTGGCCATCGACCGTTGGGTGGTGGAGCGCAGTCTCAGGCTGCTCGAGGAACGCAGTCAGCAGAACCGGCCGGCGCGCATGTTCGTGCGGCTCTCGGATCAATCACTGACCGACAAAACCCTGTTGCCGTGGCTGGAGAAACTGCTGGGCGGAGTGTTCTTCTCATCCGGCCACCTGGTATTCCAGATCGCAGAGAGATCCGCCGAGAAATACATCACCGACACACGCGCACTGGCCGACGGCGCACATCGCCTGCAATGCGGTTTTGCGCTCGAACATTTTGGGCTGGGCCACAACCCGCTGCACACCCTGGGCCTGATCCGGCATGTGGACTATATAAAGATAGACGGCAGCCTGACGGCCGCGCTCGCCAGCGAGGAAGACAAACGCGAGATCGTGCAGAAATTCATGGGACGGGCCAAGGAACTGAAAGTCCACACCATCGCCGAGAAGGTGGAGAAGCCCGAGACCATGGCGGTGCTCTACCAGCTGGGCATGGAATACATCCAGGGCAATTACATCCAGGAACCGGACGTGATCATGGGCGACGCCAAGTCCACGACGGATGCCGCCGGCTAATCCAGCCAGCGCAGTATTTTCAGGACTTCGGAGTGCTTCCGGGCACCCGTGACTCCGGATACATGCCTTCCACGGTGCGGTAACCCCGCGGCAGCTTCAGGCCGCGGCGGCCGCGTTCACCGATATAGTCCTTGAGTTCCTTGGGCGACAGTGACATGTGCCGCTGGCCGGAAAGGATCACCAGCGACTCACCTTCCGGCACGCAGGTGACGGCCGCCATGAATTCCTCGTGGCTGGCAGCTTTCTTAGAGGGTATGCCCATGATCTTGTTGCCCTTGCCGCGGGCAAGATCCGGCAATGCCTTCACGGGGAATACCAATATATGTCCGGCGCTGCTGACCGCCACCACCAGATCGTTCTTGAGGTTTTGCACCGGCGCGGGCACCAATACTCGCGCATTCTTCGGTAGCCTCAGGGTGGCCTTGCCGGAACGGTTGCGGGACACCAGTTCGCCAAGCTTCACCACGAAACCGTAACCGGCGTCGCTGGCCACCAGCCATCTATCCTCCAGCTCGCCGATGAGGGCGCCGGCAAAACTTGCGCCCTCCGGCGGCGTCAGCCGCCCGGTGAGCGGCTCGCCCTGACTGCGGGCTGATGGCAGTGAGTGGGCCGGCAGTGTGTAGGCGCGTCCGGTGGAATCCAGGAACACCGCCGGCTGATTGCTCTTGCCGTAAGCCGCGGACAGGAAACTGTCGTTGGCCTTGTAACTCAGAGTGCGTGGATCCAGCTCGTGACCTTTCGCGGCCCGCACCCACCCGGCTTTCGACAGGATCACTGTGGTTGGTTCGGTGGGCAACAATTGAGTCTCATCGATGGCCTGGGCCGCGGCCGCGCGCTCCACCAGTTGTGAGCGGCGCTTGTCGCCGTAGGTTTCCGCATCCGCCGCCAGTTCCTCGCGCACCAGGGTCTTGAGTCGGGTCTTGGAGCTCAGGATCTTTCCGAGCGCATCACGTTCTTTGACGAGATCTTTCTGTTCGCCGCGGATTTTCATTTCCTCCAGTTTCGCCAGATGTCGCAATTTCAATTCCAGGATAGCCTCCGCCTGGGTATCGCTGAGTTTGAAACGCTTCATCAGCAAGGGTTTCGGCTGGTCATTTTTACGGATGATGGCGATGACTTCGTCCAGATTCAGATAGGCGATCAACAGGCCATCGAGGATGTGTAGCCGCTTGTCCACCTTGTCGAGCCGGAACTTGAGACGGCGCGTGACCGTCTCCACCCGGAACTCCAGCCACTCGCTCAGCATGTCCTTCAGATTTTTGACCTGCGGCTTGCCGTTGAGACCGATGACATTCATGTTGATGCGGTAGCTGCGTTCCAGATCGGTAGTAGCAAACAGGTGCGCCATGAGCTCGTCGCTATCCACGCGGTTGGAACGTGGCACGATGACCAAGCGCGTGGGATTCTCGTGATCCGATTCGTCCCGTAGGTCTTCCACCATCGGCAATTTCTTGGCGCGCATCTGCTGGGCGATCTGCTCCAGCACTTTGTCGCCGGACACCTGATAAGGCAGCGCTGTGATCACGATGTCACCGCCCTTCTCGCGCAGCCATTTGGCGCGCAGGCGCACGCCGCCGTTGCCGGTCTCGTACATCTGCAGGATTTCGGCTTTGGGTGTAATGATTTCCGCTTCCGTGGGATAGTCCGGGCCTTTGACGTGCTCGCACAGTTCCTTGACCGTGGTCTTGGGCTGCTCCAGCAGCCGGATGCAGGCGCTGGCGATCTCTTTCAGATTGTGGGGCGGGATGTCCGTGGCCATACCCACGGCGATGCCGGTGGTGCCGTTGAGCAGCACGTTCGGCAGTCGTGCCGGCAGCAGCACCGGTTCTTCCAGCGTGCCGTCGAAGTTCGGCTGCCAGTCCACTGTGCCCTGGGCCAGTTCCGAGAGCAGCACCTCGGCATATTTCGATAACTTGGCTTCGGTGTAGCGCATGGCGGCGAAAGATTTGGGATCATCCATGGAACCCCAGTTGCCCTGGCCGTCGATGATGGGATAGCGGTAGGAAAACGGCTGCGCCATCAGCACCATGGCTTCGTAGCAGGCGCTGTCGCCGTGGGGATGGTATTTGCCCAGCACGTCGCCCACAGTGCGCGCGGATTTCTTGGGCTTGGCCTGATAATCCAGGCTCAGCTCCGACATGGCGTACACGATGCGCCGCTGCACCGGTTTCAGACCGTCGCCGACGTGCGGCAGCGCCCGGTCCAGGATCACGTACATGGAATAGTCCAGATACGCCTTCTCGGTGAAGACCTTCAGAGGCTGGCGCTCGGTGCCCTCAATTACAAGCGTAGATGCGTTACTCATATTGATCCTAAAGGATTCATCTCAATAGCCTTGGCTGTGCGCCAATGATACCTGCTTGAGACGGTTGGTGTAGCGGAATTGCTGCATTTGCGTACTGACATGGCGTTTTTGAGTTGCATTGAGGCCCGCCATACGCAGGCCATGCAGATTGGACGGCATAAGTGACGGACATATATTATGGAAATCTGGAGTTGTCGGTGCTATAAAGAACTGAGTTATACTGACATCTGTAATATTGAATATCGCCGACATCCATCTAGTTACTGTTAGGTTACCGAAATCCACAATCGCCCTTGCACGCTGTTCCGGAGTGCGCGCCTCTCGCGAATGTTTGCATAGCGGTCAGTCAGCAAGACGCTGCCCAGCGCTCTCACGCTTTCTACCATGGAGACTTTGATGAAGAAAGTATATGTTCTGAGTTTGATGATTGGCGTTGCTTTATTTTCACTGAGCGCTGCCACTGCATTGGCGGCACAGACAATGACTGATTCGCTTCATCGAAAAGAGCAACATCGCACTGATCTCACTGGCACGCCAAATAATATGGAAGTCATTACGTCAATCATCGAGATTAAGCCTGGCGAGAGCAGCGAACTGCATTTCCATCACGGAGTAGAAGCGTTTTACGTGATACAGGGCGCCTTAATTCAACTTCCCGGCAAGGCTCCAACGATGCTGCCTACCGGCTTCAATTCTCTAAATCTGCGTGATGTGAAGCACGGCAGTTTCAAAGTTGTAGGTGATACTCCATTGAAGTTGTTCACAGTTCATATCGTCGACAAAGGAAAGCCGCTATATGACTACTCAAAATAGGTCACAGTGATTGCTTGCGCGATCTGTTGTGGCCCGTCCTTCAGCTTCAGAAAATAGAGAGTCAGACACCACTTCTTGCATGCGGTCTGAGCCGATCTAGCGGCGCAAGTGATGGGTAGATATATGGATATTCGGGATTGTCTATACTAAAAGACCGAAGTGATACTGACATTTTCGAAATTGAATTGCTGAAAGCGTGCTCATAATACTGGCCAGATTCCCCTTCTCGAGGCATTTATCTGTTTAGCTAGTGCGCGGTACGGAAGATGCGATCCCAGAACACTGTAGTAACGCCGAAATTGCAGGGCTGCTGCGAGTGATGATGTGTTGCATGGCGGTGTTTTGCCCGATGCATGTAAGAATCCTGACGCGTGCGCCAGTGGTGAGTCGCGTGATGCACCGTCACATACCAGAGATACCCTGCCGCCAGCCCGCAAGTCAGGCCACTCGCCAAATTAAATCCCGCCTCTCGCCACAGCGGTAACAGCAAAAACCCGCATATCAGACCACCGGTCACCCAGGTGGGTGTTCCGATTTTGGCAGTCGGCATGGCGTGGTGTAAATCATGCAACTTGCGAATCAGTACCATGTGATGGAATACGATGCGATGCAGGCCATATTCAAGCAAGGTCCAAAACGTAATCCCAATCATGCATAACAACACCCAGACGAGCCAATGCGCAAGCGTATCGCGGGCTATCGCCACGCCTGCCAATACCAGCAACAGGATGGGGTAGAAGACAAAGTCGGCGTAGTAGCCGGCTTTACTTAGTCGCACCAAAGTACTCATTTAATCCTAAGCGGCATTATTGGACCGCAGTGTTTGCACGATCGTGGATTCGATGCGTGACTATCGAAAGTCAGATTAGGAGAAAGATAGGCCATCTCACCGAATGCTTTCAAGCCATACAACAAGTGTAATCTTTGTTCGCACTAGGATGGAGGGTGCTGAGGAACTATATATTATGGCGTCCGATGTCAGATCGTATACAGATACAGCGAGTTTTTGATAAATTCGTCTATATTTCAAGGCGTAACGCGAACCCTAGGTGTGTAAACGGTATCGCCAATTGATATCTCATGATTATTTATGCCTCAGCCAAATTTCCTTTCCTCTCCAGCCATTTCTTGCGATCACCCGCGCGTTTCTTGGCCAGCAACATATCCATAAGCTTATCGGTGTTGTCCTTGGCTTCAATGGTGAGCTGCACCAGGCGACGGGTGTCGGGTGAGATGGTGGTCTCGCGCAGTTGCTGCGGACTCATTTCACCCAGACCCTTGAAGCGCGTCACCGATATTTTGCCTTTCTGTTTCTCGGCGGCAATGCGGTCAAGAATGCCCTTGCGTTCAGCTTCGTCCAGGGCGTAATAGACGTTCTTGCCGATGTCTATGCGGAACAGCGGCGGCATACACACGAACACATGACCATACTCCACCAGCGGCCGGAAGTGGCGCAGGAACAGCGCGCACAGCAGTGTGGCGATGTGCTGGCCGTCGGAATCCGCATCCGCTAGGATGCAGACCTTGTAGTAACGCAAGCTGTCGAGACTGGCGGAACCCGGCTCCACGCCCAGGGCCACGCTGATATCGTGCACTTCCTGGGAAGCCAAAACTTCGGCGGCATCCACTTCCCAGGTATTCAGGATCTTGCCGCGCAACGGTAGGATGGCCTGGAATTCACGGTCGCGTGCCTGTTTGGCCGAGCCGCCGGCGGAATCCCCCTCCACCAGGAATAATTCCGAACGTTCCGGCTCGCCGCTGGTGCAGTCCGCGAGCTTGCCCGGCAGTGCCGGGCCGGTGGTAACCTTCTTGCGCACCACCTGTTTGCTGAGCTTGAGGCGCTGCTGGGCACTCTCGATGGCGAGCTGCGCGATCTGCTCGCCAGCTTCCGTATGCTGGTTGAGCCACAGGGCCAGCGCATCTTTCACAATACCTGACACAAAGCTGGCGGATTCCCGCGAGGAGAGCCGTTCCTTGGTCTGGCCGGAAAATTGCGGGTCGCTCATCTTCACCGACAGCACGTAGGCGGCACGGTCGCAGATATCTTCGGGTGCGAGTTTCACACCGCGCGGCACCAAGTTCCTGAATTCGCAGAATTCACGCACCGCTTCTGTCAGTCCGGTGCGCAGGCCATTCACATGCGTGCCACCCTGCACCGTGGGGATCAGATTAACGTAGCTCTCAGCGAACACTTCGCCGCCATTCGGCAGCCACACCACTGCCCAGTCGGCCGCTTCCTTTTCAGCTTCTAGACTGCCGATGAACGGTTCATCCGGCAAATATTCGCGACCTTCCAGGGATTCAATCAGATAATCCTTTAGGCCGCCGTGATACTGCCACTCCTCTTTCTCCAGTGTCTGTTCATTAATGAACTTGACCGTGAGGCCCGGGCACAGCACCGCCTTGGCGCGCAACACGTGCTTGAGTTTGGGTATGGAGAATTTCGGCGAATCAAAATATTTTGGGTCTGGCCAGAAACGCAAGCGCGTGCCGGTGTTGGTCTTGCCCACCTCGCCCTGCTCTTCCAGCTTGCCGACGCGCTTGCCGTCCTTGAAAAGCATATGGTAGTTCTTGCCGTTGCGCCGCACCCACACTTCCAGCTTGCTGGAGAGCGCATTCACCACCGACACGCCCACGCCGTGCAGGCCGCCGGAGAAACGGTAATTTTTGTCGGAGAACTTGGCGCCGGCATGCAGACGCGTGAGGATCAGCTCCACGCCGGTGAGCTTTTCCTTCGGGTGCACGTCCACCGGCATGCCGCGGCCATCGTCGTTGGCTGAAAGCGACCCGTCCTTGTGGATGATGACTTCGATCTTTTCGGCAAAGCCGGCGATGGCTTCGTCCACGCTGTTATCGACGACCTCCTGAGCCAAGTGGTTGGGACGGCTGGTATCGGTGTACATCCCCGGCCGCCGGCGGACCGGGTCGAGACCCGACAGGACCTCGATGTCAGCGGCGTCGTATTTGGCGCTCATGGATGCGGGTGATTCCCTGGCTGGTTAGCGAATGCCAGTGTCTGGCATGCCGGGGATTTTAACCCGATTCAGACGTGGTCTTACAGTCAATCGTTCAGTTCAGATCGGCGAGCAGCGATTTGCGCAATGCGTCCGGCACCGATGTGGCACTCTCATGGTAATTTTCGTGACTCACACCGGCATTCAAGGCGACGTCCGCCTTGAATGCCTTCATCATGGCTGGGGTCAGTTCGAAACGCAGGAAATGCACCGATGAGGTCTTGTCGGCATTTTCGCGTTCCATGTCCTCGTCGGCGATAGCGTACACCGGCTCGTACCCGTCGACCTGCATCCAGGTCTTGTTTTCTATGCCGATGAGCCGTGTCAGGGCCTTCTGACGTTCCGCCACGTCCTCGAACTCTATCAGCATGGTGGCTTTCCAGTTGCGGCCATCGGGGATCAGCGCATTGTAGACATTGAGTTCGTCCTGGATGCCTTCCGCCTCGAAGATGCGCTCGGCCCGCAGCATCTCCTGCACCTGGTATTGCATGGTCAGCCGGTCCTCGAACAAGAGGCGCACGTGCGGACCGATCTGCAGGCTGCGGTTCTTCTTATGGGCCATGACCTGCTCGCGGAAGGCTGTGCGCTTCTGCGCATAGTCTTCCAGACTCCAAAGGTCCTTGCCTTCAAGCTTGTGCATATTCAATGGAGTCACTCATTTGTGGTCGGTGATGGGACCATCCTTGAACAGATAGTCCCGCAGCTCATGATCAAAACGCGGGTTGTGGCGGCGGATCCATTCCAGCACCATGGACGCATGTTCCATCTCCTCATCGCGGTTGTGCGCCAGGATAGCCGCCAGTTGCTTGTCCTTGCACGCGGCTACCCGCTGGTTGTACCAGTCCACCGCTTCCAGTTCTTCCATCAGCGACACGACTGCGCGATGGAAATCGCGCACTTCGTCAGATAGTTCCTCGACAGGTTCGTGATAGCCCTCACTTGCCATAAGCATTCCCTCCAACTAATCATATAGACACAAAACTGTAGTTCTATCCGCCGGCACTGGCCTGCCGTGCAGGAATAATTAGTGGTTCAGCCTGGTATTCCGTAGGCCATGCGCAACAGCTGCAGGGGCGATTCCGGCTCGCGCCGATCCGGCAGGCCATTCTGGATCTGTTCTGCTGCCATCGGACAATCACTGAAGTAGTGATCACAGCCGGAAGCCGCTACCCGCTCCATGACCGACCGGCCGATTTTCATCGAGACCTGGTGAAATTCGCTCTTCACCGCATAGCTGCCATTGTGGCCGGAGCAGCGCTCGATGGCTTCCACCTGTGTGTCAGGCACTAGCTCCAGCAACTGCTTGGTCTTGAGACCGATGTTCTGCACACGCTGGTGACAGGGCACATGATACGCCACTTTGCCGAGTGACCTCTTGAAATCGGTTTTCAGTTTGCCGGCACGATGGCGCAGCATCAGGTATTCGAACGGATCGAATATGTTATCCCTGACCTTGGCGACTTCTGCATCATCCGGGAACATAAGTGGCAGCTCCTGCTTGAACATGAGCACACAGGATGGGATCGGCGCCACGATGTCCCAGCCTTCATCCACCAGCTTGGCCAGCATCGGAATGTTTTCCTGTTTGCTTTTGCGGATGGACTCCAGGTCACCCAGCTCCAGTTTCGGCATGCCGCAGCAACGCTCCTGGGTGGTCACTCGCGTCGGGATGCCATTGTGTTCCAGCACTGCGACCAGATCCGTCACCAGTTCCGGCTGATTGCGGTTGCCATAGCAGGTCAGGAATACTGCAACCTTGCCACGGGTGCCTTCCACCGGCTCCACTTGCGAGGCAGCGGGTGTGTGGTGTTTGAGTCGTTTGCGTGCTGTGTCGCTGTAAAATTCCGGTACTACGGCATCGGCATGGATGCCGAACGTCTTGTCCAGCAGTTTGCGGGCTGTGCCGTTCCTGTTCACGGCGTTTACGGCCTGCGCCACGATGGGTATGCCGGCGAAGTTACCCAGCTTGTCCGGTGCCGAGAGCACCCTGTCGCGCAAGCCCGCGCCATGGTTTTTGAATTTGAAGGCCTTGCCGCGCAACATGAGATGCGGGAAATCCACGTTCCAGGGATGTGGCGGCACGTACGGGCACTTGGTCATGAAACACATGTCGCAGAGATAGCAGTGATCCACCACTTCCCAATAGACTTTCTTGTCCACCGACCCGAGTTCACCCGTGTCGGTGGCATCGATGGCATCGAACAGTGTGGGGAACGCATTGCACAGGTTGAAGCAGCGCCGACAGCCGTGACAGATGTCAAAAACGCGGTCCATCTCCGCGAGTAGTGAGTCTTGGTTCCAGAAATCCGGACTCTGCCAGTCGAGCGGATGCCTGTTGGGCGCCTTGAGACCGCCTTCACCGGACATGCATGCTTCCCCTTCCCCGAAAAAACAGGGTCACTAAAATGCGGGGTCTCGAACCAGTCGGCAATCTCGTTGAAGCCTTCTGTGCGGGCGGCCTTGGCCATGCCCGGGTACATGTCGGTGTACTCGTGGGTCTCGCCGGCGATGGCGGCCTTGAGGTTCTTGTCGGTACTACCGATAGGCAGGCCGGTGGCCGGGTCACCCACGGCCTCGAGATATTCCAGGTGACCGTGGGCGTGTCCGGTCTCACCTTCCGCTGTGGAGCGGAATACGGCAGACACGTCATTGAAACCTTCCACGTCGGCCTTGGCGGCAAAATACAGATAACGGCGGTTGGCCTGGGATTCGCCGGCGAAGGCGGCCTTGAGGTTTTCCTCGGTTTTACTGCCTTTGAGATTGCTCATGTGATTTCCTCCGGGTTACATCAAGGGATGACTAATCCTGCCAGGCGAGTCCTGGCATGCTTAGACTTAGTCTAAAAGTGGCTCAATTTAGCCCTGATGCGGGGGGATGTCAACTCGATAAATCATGTTTGACCCTACTAGTTCCGACGTGTAACTTGCCCGGCCTCACCTCAGGAATCTACCGTGGTCAAATCCCCTAAAACTGCATCCCCGGACTTCGAAGCCGCCCTCAAAGAGCTTGAAAAAATCGTCGCCACTCTGGAAAAAGGCGATCTCAGCCTGGACGCGGCTCTGAAACATTTTGAACGCGGTATCACACTCACGCGTTTGTGCCAAACAGCCCTCAAACAGGCCGAACTCAAGGTAG
>Ga0307373_10013002_pt1 | contig 11718 bp, 7 predicted proteins | sample OX2MG_FD_202534 | JGI IMG/M metagenome (GOLD analysis project Ga0307373, IMG submission 202534) | Soil microbial communities from Risofladan, Vaasa, Finland - OX-2 | ecosystem: Environmental > Terrestrial > Soil > Coastal area > Acid sulfate soil | place: Finland: Risofladan, Vaasa | collected...
GCCGAGGACCCGAGCGCGCGCGCGATCCTGTGCATGGGCGCGGGCGGGCGCTGGTGTGCGGGCGCCGACATCGGCGTGATGAGCGACCACACGCGTTCGACCTACCGCAAGATGCGCCGCCAGATCGAGATCGAGGACGCGCTCGAACGGCTCGAGATCCCGGTCGTCGTCGCGATCGAGAAGTTCGCGCTCGGCGGCGGTGCCGAGCTCGCGCTTGCCTGCGACGTCCGTGTGATGGGGGAGGGCGCGGTCTTCGGGCTGCCTGAGGCGTCGCTGGGGCTGCTGCCCGGCGCAGGCGGGACGCAGCGGCTGACACGTCTTGTCGGCACCGCGCGGGCGTTCTGGATGATGGCGACCGGCGCGAAGCTCTCGGCGGCCGAGGCGCTGGAATACGGGCTCGTCAACGAGGTCGTACCCGACGACGCCGTCGTCACGCGCGCGCGGGCGATCGCGGAGCAGCTCGCGGTCGGCCCGACGCGCGCGATCGGCCTGATCAAGCGTCTCGTGTACGAAAGCTGGGGCCGCGAGCTGCCGTCGGGGCTCCAGCGCGAAGGCGACGCCGTCTTCGAGCTGCTCTCGAGCGCCGATCTCAAGGAGGGCTTCGACGCATTCCGCGAGAAGCGGCCCGCGCGCTTCTCGGGGAGCTGACGATGGCGGGACGCGGCGTGCCCCGGTGGCCGACATGGGTGTGAGCCCAGCGGATGCCGGCGACCCCGACGCCGGCATCCGCTGGACGGTGGCGCACGCCGCCGCCGGCTCGCCCTGGTGGCGTGACCGCTTCCAGCGGGCGGGAGTCGACCCGACGTCGATCTCCTGCGTCGCCGATCTGCCGCGCCTCCCCTTCAGCACCAAGGACGACCTGCGGGGCAGCTACCCGCTCGGGTGGGCTGCCGTTCCGGAGTCGAGCCTCGTTCGGGTGCACGCGTCGTCGGGCACGACCGGCAAGCGGACGGTGTGCGCCTACACCGCTCGCGACATCGAGGACTGGGCCGTGCAGTTCGCACGCAGCTTCGCGACTGCCGGCGTCACGGCCGCCGACCGGGTGCAGGTGATGGTCGGCTACGGCCTGTGGACGGCGGGAGCCGGTTTCCAGGCGGGGGCGGAGCGACTGGGCGCGCTGGTCGTGCCGACCGGCCCGGGGAACCTCGAGCTGCAGGTCGAGATGATGGTCGACCTGGGCACCACCGTTCTCTGCGCCACCTCGTCGTTTGCGCTGCTCATCGCCGAGACGGTCGAAGCCCGGGGCCTCACCGGCTCGCTCGCCGCGCGCGTCGGCGTCTTCGGATCGGAGCGTTGGGGCTCGAAGATGCGGGAGCGGATCGAGTCGCTCCTCGGCATCGAGACCTTCGACATCTACGGGCTCACCGAGCTCTACGGGCCCGGGGTCGGGATCGAGTGCCCCGCTCACGACGGGATCCACTACTGGTCCGACTACTTCGTCGTCGAGATCGTCGATCCCGAGACGGGCGAGCCCGTGGCACCGGGGGAGCAGGGCGAGATCGTGGTGACGACCCTCCGCAAGGAGGGCATGCCGCTCATCCGCTACCGCACGCGCGACATCTCGCGCCTCTACACGGAGCCGTGCAGCTGCGGCAGTCCGTATCCACGCCTCGCGCAGCTAGTGGGACGGACCGACGACATGGTCAAGGTCAAGGGCGTCGCCGTGTTTCCGGCACAGGTCGAGACGATCCTCTCCCGCGTCGACGGAGTCGGGCCGGAGTATCAACTTCACGTCCGTCGCGAGCCCGAGCGCGGCGACGTGATGGTCGTACGTGTCGAAGCCGACGACAGACCCGGCTTGCGGGACGCCCTCGTCCATCAGTTGCGCGAGGGTCTGTCGGTGCGGCCGGAGGTCGAGCTGGTGGCGTTCGGCAGCCTGCCTCGCACCGAGCGGAAGACGCGTCGGGTCTTCGACCATCGAGAGTGACGCGCGGGTCGCGGCCGCTCGAGCATGGGCATGGGTTCCTTCCGCTATCGCCTCCGGGCCGACCGAGCACTGCTCACGGTCGAGGACTATCGACGCGCGGCGCGCCGGGCCGTCCCCGACATGGTCTGGGCGTACGTCGACGGCGGCGCCGAGGACCAGGTGACGCTGCACCGCAACCTCGAGGCGTTCCAGCGCTGGGGTCTCCGGCAACGCGTGCTCACGGGCGTCGGCGAGCCCGACGTGCACGTCGAGATCGCAGGTGTCCGTTGCTCGCTGCCGGTGCTCCTCGCGCCCACCGGCTTGACCGGTCTCATGCACTGGCACGGCGAGCTCGGCGCTGCGCTGGCGGCGGAGAGATTCGGGACGCGCGCGGTGGTGAGCAACGCCGCGACCTACACGCTGAAGGAGATTGCGGACGGAACCGCGGAGTCGCACTGGTTCCAGCTCTACCCGTGGGGCAACAACAGGAGCCACATGCGGGAGATGCTGAGCCGCGCCGAGGCCGGCGGGTACCACGCACTCTTCGTGACGGTCGACGTCCCGACGTACGGTCTGCGCGAGCGCGAATTGCGCCGCGGCGTCGGCATCCCGCCGCTCCTCACGCCGCGCCGGATCCTCGACGGCGCAATCCGGCCACGCTGGGCGTACGGCTTCCTCCGGCACAGGCGGTTCTCCCTGCGCAACATCGTCGACGAGGGAGGGATCGACGCCGCCGTGCGCTCCGTGCAGACGCAGGCCGAGTACATCTACCCGGACATGAGCTGGGCGGACCTGGACTGGGTGCGCGCGCAGTGGCCGGGCCCGGTCTTCGTCAAGGGGATCATGGATCCCGAAGATGCCGAGCTCGCCATGGCGATGGGGCTCGACGGGCTCGTCGTGTCGAATCACGGCGGCCGCCAGCTCGATGGAGCGGCGGGCACGCTCGACGCGCTCCCGGCGATCGTCGACGCCGTCGCGGGCCGCGGGCAGGTGCTGCTGGACGGCGGCGTCCGCCGCGGCTCGGACATCGTCAAGGCGCTGAGCCTCGGTGCCGACGCCGTGCTCGTCGGGCGCCCGTACCTCTACGGCCTCGCGGTCGGGGGAACGGGCGGCGTGACGGACGTGCTCGAGATCCTCCGGAGCGAGCTTCAGCGGACGATGGTGCTGATGGGTTGCCGCGACGTCCACGAGCTCGGCGCCTCGTGGCTGATCCCGGTCGACCCGCCCGTGGGGACGACGGACCGCGATGCGAGGTCATACTGAGTCCATGACCGCGGTCGATGTCGCCGTCTCGAAGTACGCTCTCGCGGACCGCTTCAAGCCGACGAGCGCGCCGGTCCTGCTCGGCGGCGTTCCGGCGATAGCGCGGTTCCTCGTCGAGCAGCACGAACGCGACCTCGCGCGCGGCCTGCACACCGCGAGGTTCGTCTCCGGGTACCCCGGCAGCCCGCTCGGCGGTCTCGATCTCGTCCTGTCGTCGATCCCGGAGCTCCGGGATCGGCCGGACTTCGCACTCGCGCCGGCGGTGAACGAGGAACTGGCCGCGACCGCTATCTGGGGGTCGCAACTCCCGCTCCCCGGCCGCAGCTCGCCGTACAGCGGCACCGTCGGTGTCTGGTACGGGAAGTCGCCGGGCATCGACCGGGCCGGCGACGCGTTCCGCACGGGCAACCTCCACGGCGCGCACCCCGGCGGCGGCGTGCTCGTCCTCGCAGGCGACGATCCCGCCCCCAAGTCGTCGACGGTGCCGTCCGCGAGCGAGTCGGCTCTGGCGGCCTACGGCCTGCCCGTGCTCGCGCCGCGCAACAGCGAAGAGATCGTCGAGTTCGGATTGCTCGGGGTTGCGCTCTCGCGCGCATCGGGCTGCTGGATCGCGTTGAAGATCGTCACCGACGTCGCGGACGGCGCGTGGAGCGTCGGCAAGGACTTCGGCAAGCTCGCGATCACCGTTCCGGAGATCGAATGGAACGGCGCCGTCTGGACGTACCGCCAGGAGACGATGCCCGGTCCGCCGGCGGCCGTCGCCGCCGAGCGGGAGCTCGTGGGGCCGCGGTGGCAGATGGTGAACGCGTTCGCGCGCGCGAACGCCCTCAACAAGGTCGAGATCGACACCGCAGACTCCTGGCTCGGGATCGTCGCACCCGGCAAGACGTACGACGACACGATCCAGGCGCTGCTCGACCTCGGGATCGACAGCGCCACCGCCGCCCGTCGCGGGCTGCGGGTCATGCGGATCGGGATGCTGCATCCCCTCGAGCCGGAGAGCATCCGCGAGTTTGCGCGGGGGCTCGAGACCGTGCTCGTGATCGAGGAGAAGCAGGGCTTTGTCGAGCCGCAGGTGCGGAACGTCCTCTACGGCTCCGCTCGTGCACCGGCCGTCCTCGGCAAGCGAGACGGCGAGGGAAAGCTGCTCGTCCCGGCCGACGGCGAGCTCACCGCGGCGCGGATCGCCGAGGCGCTCCGCCGGGTGCTTGCGCCGCGCGTCGAGGTCCGTGAAGCACCGGTTCAGTCGGCGATCTCCCTGCCCGTACTGCCGGTGATCCGGACCGCCTACTTCTGCAGCGGCTGCCCGCACAATCGCTCGACCGTCGTTCCCGAAGGCTCGCTCGCCGGAGGCGGGATCGGCTGCCATGGCCTGGTCGGCTTGATGGACCGTCCGGCCAGCGCGGTCACGGGGCTCACGCACATGGGCGGCGAAGGCGCGCAGTGGATCGGGCAGGCCTTCAGCCACGACGGTGGGCATCTCTTCCAGAACATCGGTGACGGAACCTTCTTCCACTCCGGCCAGCTCGCCGTGCAGGCATGCGTGGCAGCCGGGGTGAACGTGACGTTCAAGCTCCTGTACAACTCCGCAGTCGCCATGACCGGCGGGCAGGACGCCGTCGGTGCGCTCTCCGTCCCGGCCCTGACGAGGAAGCTCGAAGCCGAGGGCATCCGGCGCACGATCGTGTGCGCCGACGAGCCCGAGCGGTACCGGGGTATCGGCGCGTCCATGGCGAGCAACGCCGAGGTCTGGGATCGCACCCGGCTGGAGGAGGCGCAGCTTCTGTTGCGGGACCTGCCGGGCGTCACCGCCCTCATCTACGACCAGCGGTGTGCGGCCGAGGCGCGGCGTCTTCGCAAGCGCGGGAAGCTTCCGGCGCGAACGACGCGCGTCGTGATCAACGAAGACGTCTGTGAAGGGTGCGGCGACTGCGGGCGCAAGAGCAATTGCCTGTCGGTGCAGCCCGTCGATACCGAGTTCGGACGCAAGACGCGTATCGAGCAGACCTCGTGCAACACCGACTACTCGTGTCTCGAGGGCGACTGCCCGTCCTTTGTGAAGGTGGAGATCGATCCGAGGCGGCCGGCGACCGAAGCGACCCGTGTCTCCGACGCTCCGGCTGTGCCCGATCCGCCGGTCGCGTTGTCGGCCTCGACGCACAACGTCTTCCTCGTCGGCATCGGAGGCACGGGTGTCGTCACCGTGAACCAGGTGCTCGCCACGGCGGCGCTCCTCGACGGACTGCACGTCCGCACGCTCGACCAGACGGGAATGTCGCAGAAGGCGGGGCCCGTCGTCTCGCACCTGCGTATCGCCCGGGCCGAGATCGAGCCGGCGAACAGGGTCGGCGTCGGGCAGGCCGATTGCTACCTGGCGCTCGACATCTTGACCGCGAGCGAGTCGCGCACGCTTGCCCACGCAGACCCTCGCAGGACGGCCGCGTTCGTCTCCACGAGCGAGGTGCCGACCGGTGCGATGGTCGAGGGGTCCGCGGCCGTCTCCTTCCCGCCGCGCGCGCAGCTCCTGCAGCGGATCCGGCCGTCCGTTCGCGAGCTGTACGACCTCGACACGCTGGCCGCCTCAGACGCTCTCTTCGGGCACACGACGCCGTGTCACTTCCTCCTCGTCGGCGCTGCGTTCCAGGCCGGAGCCCTTCCGATCTCGGCGGCTGCGATCGAAGCGTCGATCGAGCTGAACGGCGTCGGCGTCGGTGCCAACCTCGCCGCGTTCCGGTGGGGTCGCGTCGCGGTCGCCGACCCGGCCGCGTTCGCCGCTGCGACGGCGAGGACGACGAACGCTCCGAGGCCGGTGCATCCGCTGCCTGGGAGTCCGCTCGCCGGACCGACACGCGACGCGGCAGCCGTCCGGGCGCACCACCTGGTGGAGTACGGGGGAGCGCGCCTCGCGCGCAGCTATCTGACCGTGGTGGAAGAGGTCTGGCAGGCGGAGCGGCGCGTCACCGAACGGACGGACTTCAGCCTCGCGGTCGCTGTCGGCCTGGACAAGGTGCTCGCCTACAAGGACGAGTACGAGGTGGCGCGGTTGCTCACCGCGCCGGCGTTCGCGGCGTCGCTCCGCGACGAGTTCCCCGGTGCACGACGGTTCCGATACCAGCTCCACCCGCCGCTCCTCCGCGCGCTGGGGCTCCGGAAGAAGATCTCGCTCGGGCCGGCGTGGAGACCGATCCTCGCCCTCATGGCGCGAATGCGGTTTCTTCGCGGCACGCCTTTCGATCCGTTCGGTTACGCGCGCATGCGGCGCGTCGAGCGCGCGCTCGCGCGGGAGTACACGACGTCGGTCACGAGTCTCGCTTCGACGCTCGACAGCGAGACGTACGAGCATGCCGTCGCCGTCGCGACTGCTGTCGATCTGGTCCGGGGATACGAGGGGATCAAGCTCGCGAACATCGAGCGATATAGGGAACGGCTTGCCGAACTCGGATCGCCCGCCTGAACCCGACGACATTTCCCGTCAGAAACCGCGCTCGAGTCGTCCCTTGATCATGTGGATCTCGGTCTCGAACGTGGCCCGCGCCAGGTGCCACTGGTCGTCGTCTTGGCTGCGTAGACGCCACTTCATGAGTGTCACGACCGACGTCCCCTGGACGCGCCCCAGGGCCGGGCCGGGCACGGCGCGCGCGGAGTTGACGCGCATCATCGTCTCGGGTGTCGGGCCGACGTCGTAGTCCACGAGCAAGACCGCCGGTGTCGCGATGATCCTGACGTAGGTCGCCTCCCCGGTGAAGAGCGACGTGCCGCGGAACAGATCCGCTTCGATCTGCTCACGATTCCAGCTTCCCAGAGCCCAGTCGCTCTGTCTCAACCCGTCGGCGAGGTACTCGAACGCTCGGTCGGCCGAGACGCCGGCCTCGACAGCGACGGCGTGAACGATGGCTCCACTCACCGGCTGCTCGCGGGACGACGCGTTCGCGCTCGGTCGGACCGGCGCCGCCGCACGATCGGCCCGGGTGTACGCGAGTCGGCAGCCGCTGCGACGATGCAGGTGGTCACGCCTGCATACGATACGCCCGTGCGGATTCCGGAGAGACTCCCGCCGCAACAGCGGACGCTCCCGGCGCTGCTCGAGCGGGGGCGAGCGGGACACCCGGACCGAGTGCTCGTGCTCACCGAGACGTCGAGGCTCACGTACGCGGAGGCGCTCGAGCGAGCGGCCACGCGGGGCGGCGCTCTCGCGGCGGCGGGTGTCGGAGCCGGCGACCGCGTCGCCGTCATGAGCGAGAACCGGCTCGAGGTGATCGAGCTCTGGCTCGGATGCGCATGGATCGGCGCCGTCCTTGTCCCCATCAACACGGCGTTCCGAGGCCCGCAGCTCGCCCACGTGCTCGGCGACGCGCGCGCGAAGCTGCTCGTCGTCGAACCGGAGCTCGTGCAGCATCTCCAGCACGTGGCAACGCCTTCCGTGCCCCGGTGGGTGTTCGATGAGACGTTTCCGGCGCCGGCGGAGCCCGCAGAGCGGGCGGCCGTAGGGCCGAGCGACCCGTCGATGATCCTCTACACGTCGGGCACGACCGGTCCCTCGAAAGGGGTCGTCTGCCCGCAGGCTCAGTGGTACTGGTGGGGCTCGAAGACCGGCGAGGCCCTCGGCGTCGTCGAGGAGGACGTGCTGTACACGAACCTGCCGCTCTTTCACACGAACGCCTTGAACACGTTCGTCCAGGCACTCGTCTTCGGCGCGACGTTTGCGCTCGGGCCGCGCTTCTCCGCGTCGCAGTTCTGGCGGCGGCTCGTCGAGGCGGAGGCAACCGTGACTTATCTGCTCGGGCCGATGGTGCACATCCTCACGAAGCGGGATCCCGATCCGCTCGAGCAGGCGCATCGTGTGCGGATCGCCCTCGCCCCGGCGACCCCGGCTGCGCTGTACGAGCCGTTCCGGCAACGATTCGGCATCAGGCTCGTCGACGGCTGGGGGTCGACGGAGACCAACGTCGTCATCTCGACCGCCCGCGAGGGTGCCCCGCCCGGCTCCATGGGCGCGATCACGCCCGGCTTCGACGCGCGGGTGGTCGACGAGAACGACGACGAGGTGCCGCCGGGGAGGCCGGGAGAGCTCGTCGTCCGCAGCGACGAGCCGTATGCCTTCGCGCTCGAGTACAACCAACTCCCAGACACGACGGTCGAGACCTGGCGAAACCTCTGGTTCCATACCGGCGACCGCGTCGTCCGCGACGAAAGCGGATGGTTCTGGTTCGTCGACAGGCTCAAGGACTCGATTCGCCGCCGCGGCGAGAACATCTCGTCGTACGAGGTCGAGACCGTTCTGACGGCGCACAGGGACGTCGCAGCGGCCGCCGTCGTGCCGGTGCCGGCGGAGATCGGCGACGACGAGGTCCTCGCGTTCGTTGTGCTGCGCGACGGTGCAGAGCCGACGCCGGAGGAACTGATCGCCTTTTGCGAGCCGCGGCTCGCGTACTTCGCGATTCCCCGCTATGTCGAGTTCCTCGACGCCTTTCCGCTCACGTCGAGCGGGAAGGTCGAGAAGTACAAGCTGCGCGAGCGCGGCGTAACCGAATCCGCCTGGGATCGCGAGCGGGCCGGCTACGTGCTCCGGCGCTGAGCGTGGCGCGGCTCGACGCTGCCGAGAGCCTCAACGCGCTCGTCGCCCGTGACGGCGCGAGCCTACGCCGACGCGCGCAGCTCGTTCAGCAGCTGCCAGGCCTGCTCCACACCGGTCGCGAGGAAGCCGAGGTCGCTGCCGAGGAGCACGAGTCCGGCGCCGCGGGCGAGCCACTCCGCGCCCGCCGCGGGTTCGGCCGCGAAGATCCCAGAGGCCCTGCCGGCGGCGGCGATGCGGTCGAGGATCTCCTCCACCACGGGCCGCAGCCGGGCGTCGGCAAGCCCGCCGTCGAGCCCCAGCGACGCGGCGAGGTCGCCGGGCCCGACGAACACGAGGTCGACGCCCTCGACGGCGAGAATCTCATCGAGCCTTTCGACGCCTCGCCGTGTCTCGACCTGCACGCCGACGAGCGTCTCGTCACCGGCCCGCGCGACTGCGTCGCCGATCCTGCGGCCGTAGCCCGTCGCGCGGGCAGGCCCCACGCCTCGCGCGCCCACCGGCGGATAGCGTGCGAATCGCACGACGTCGGCCGCCTCGGTACCCGACTCCACTCGCGGCACGAGCACGCCGACCGCTCCGGCGTCGAGTGCGGCCGCAACGTGGTGCGCGGTGCCGGCCGCGACGCGGACGATTGCCGGCAGTCCGGCGAGCATCGCACCGCCGACGAGCGCGTGGATCGCCTCCGGCCCCATCGGCGCGTGCTCCTGGTCCAGGCAGACGAGGTCGGGGCCGAGCCCGTCGAGCACCTCGGCGACCACGGGGTGCGGCGCCTGCACGAAGATGCCGACCGCCTGTCCGCCGCCGAGGAGTCGCTGTCGCAGCGGGATCACGGCACGACCTTGCCAGGGTTGAGGATCCCCTGCGGGTCGAACAGGTCTTTGAGGCCGCGGTAGAGCGGAACGAGGTCGGGATGCTCGCGGGCGAGGTGCGCGCGTTTGCCGATGCCGATCCCGTGCTCGCCGCTGCACGTCCCCCCGCGGGTGAGCGCGTCCTCGACGAGTACCTCGTCGAGACGTCGCACGCGCTCGAGCTCCGCCGCGTCGCCCGGGTCGACCATGAACGCAACGTGGAAGTTGCCGTCGGCGGCGTGCGCGCTGATCCCCGCTTCCAGCCCGAGCGCGTCGACCGCCGCGCGTGCGCCCGCGATCGCCCCCGGCAGCTCGGACACGGGCACGCAGATGTCGGTGCTTCGCGCCTTCTTCCCCGGCGCCGTCGCCATCACCGCGTAGGCGGCGTCGTGCCGGAGCCGCCAGAGCCGCCGGCGTGCCGCCGCGTCGCGCTCGATCGTGGTATCGAGGACACCGTGCTCGCGCGCGATCTCGGCGACGGTCTCGAGATTCGACTCGACCACCGCCTCCGACCCGGTCACCTCGACGAGTAGCGTCGCCGCCTCGACAAGGCTCGTGCCCGCGTAACGGTTCACGGCGGCGATGTTCCACGGGTCGAGCAGCTCGGCCCGGGTCACCTGCACGCCGCCGGCGGCAAGGGCGATCGCTGCAGAGCAGGCCGCGCCGACATCCGCGAAGGTGGCACGCACGGCCGCACCCGCCTCGTCGACCGGGTGAAGGCGAACCGTCAACGCGGTGATGACGCCCAACGTTCCCTCCGAGCCGACGAGCAGCGAGGTGAGGTCGTAGCCGGCGGACGACGTGGGCGCCAACGTGCCGGTGCGGACCACGCGCCCGTCCGCGAGCACGACCTCGAGGGCGAGCACGTTGCGGCGCATCCCGCCGTAGCGGACAGTCGTCGTGCCGCTCGCATTCGTCGCGGCCATGCCGCCGAGTGTCGCGTCCGCGCCCGGATCGACCGGGAACTGGAGCCCGTGCTCCCGGGCGGCAGCGTCCAGCTGCCGCCGCGTTACGCCCGCCTGGACGGTCGCGATGAGGTCGGCGGGCCGGAGTGCCAGGATTCGATCGAGGCGGGAGAGGTCGAGGCTGATCCCTCCGGAAGTCGGGATCACGTGCCCCTCGAGGCTCGTTCCGGCGCCGAACGGAACGACCGGGACATCGAGCTCGGCCGCCAGCGCGACGACGTGCGCGACCTCGCGCGTACTCGCCGCCATCACGACGACGTCCGGCCGGTGCGGGGGGTGGATGCTGAAGTCGGTTCCGTGCCGGTCGAGCTCCGACGCCGAGACGACGACGCTGCCGCCGTCGACGAGTGCGCCCGCCAGCGGGTCGAGCAGCCGCTCGTCGACCGTCTCGGTCAGCGCTTCAGCTCCACGCCTGCCTTCTCGCGGTCCCAGGTCGCGGGACCGACGCCGCGCTCGCGCAGCACGATCTTGCGGATCTTGCCGCTCTCGGTCGTGGGCAGCTCCGGTACGAACTCGACGAAACGCGGGATCGCGAAGTAGGCGAGCCGGTCTTCGCAGTGGCGGACGAGCGCGACCGGATCGGGCTCGGCGCCGGGGCGGAGCGTCACGAACGCCATCACCTCGTCCTCGCCGAGCTCGGACGGGACCGGCACGACGGCCGCAGTCGCCACGTCCGGGTGCGCCCCGAGCACCTCCTCGACCTCGACCGACGAGATGTTCTCGCCTCGGCGGCGGATCGAGTCCTTGAGCCGGTCGAGGAAGCGGAAGACACCGTCCTCGTCGCAGACGACCCGGTCGCCGGTGTGGAACCAGAGGTTCCGCCACGCCTCGACCGTCCTGTCGGCCATCCGGAAGTAGCCGGTGGCCATGCTGAACGGCTCCTTCGGCCTGATCAAGAGCTCGCCGGGAACGCCGCGCGGCAGCTCCTCTTCCTGCTCGTCCACGACCTTGCACTCGAACTCCGGAACCGCTCGGCCCATGCAGGCGGGTACGAACGGCCCCTCGCGGTTCGAGAAGACGAAGTTCGTCTCGGTCGAGCCGTAACCGTCGACCGGCCTCGCGACGCCGAAGCGCTCGGTGAACGCGTCGAGCGCGTCGGCGCTCGTCCCGGGCACGAGCGCGGCCCGCACGCGGTTGTTGCGATCGTCGAGGCCGGGCTCG
>Ga0307373_10013003_pt1 | contig 11717 bp, 11 predicted proteins | sample OX2MG_FD_202534 | JGI IMG/M metagenome (GOLD analysis project Ga0307373, IMG submission 202534) | Soil microbial communities from Risofladan, Vaasa, Finland - OX-2 | ecosystem: Environmental > Terrestrial > Soil > Coastal area > Acid sulfate soil | place: Finland: Risofladan, Vaasa | collected...
CCACTACTTCCCCCCCTGCTCGAAGATTCGTTGGACCACGTCGAGGCGCTGGTCTTGGGGAAGCTCGGGACTCGAGGACTTTACGAAGCTCGTCGGCGGCGCGAGGAGCTTGCTGACCAGCCTCTTGCTCATGGCCTCGACGACGCTCCTCTCGCGTTCCGTGAGCCTAGGCAGGCGCCTCAAAGCCGCGTCCGTCTCGTCTCTGCGGGTGCTCTCCGCCCAAAGGTAGACCCGGGAAAGGGCCGAAGACTGCCTGCTCGCGAGGAGCCACCTTGAGAAGCTCTCGGCTTCGGCGAAGACAAGTTCCTCCGCGCGCCTCGCGTCGGGTCCGGGGGACTGACGGCGCGATGCGAAGGCCTCGGCCAGGTCCTCGAGGTTGTAGACCTCGGTCTGACCCTCGTTCAGTGCCGGGTCGACGTTCCTCGGGAAGGCGAGGTCGAGGATCACCCGTCGCTTCCCGTCGAGGTCGCCCCTCTTCAGGAGGTAGCCTCGGTGCTTCGTGGCGGAAATTACGAGGTCGCACCTTGCCGCAACGCCTCTCAGGTCCTTGTGCGCGACGAGCGTAGCTCGCGAGAATGACGGGAGCGAGGCCCTTCTCGTCGCGACATAGAGCCTTGCGCCGTCGAGCTGATTTGCTGCCAGCCTTGTGGTCTTCCCGGTACCAATCAGTAGGACGCTTCGCGGGGCGCGAGGAAGACGCCCCAGGGCGAATCTCAGGGCCATCGAGCTGACTGAATCGTCCGCCTGCTTGAAAGTTGTCCTCGCCCGCTTGCCCACGTTGACGGACGCGTCGAAGAGCGCGGAGAGGCTTCCGCGCGAAGACCTTGACGTCCTCGCGGCGATCCCCGCGTCCCTCACCTGTGAGAGTATCTGCTCCTCCCCGAGCACCATTGAGTCGAGGCCTGATGCCACGCGGAAGAGATGTGCTATCGCTTCTACGTCCTTGCGGATGTAGAGCGAATCCGTCTTCATCCCCGGCGTCTTTGAAACCCACGCCACGAGAGCCTTTTCGGCCGCTTTTGTGGAATCGACGGCAATTAGAATTTCAATCCGGTTGCATGTGACCAGCTGCGCGTACTCCTTGGCTCCTTGGAGCCGGGAGAGCTTGGCCGACTCCCTCGAAAGCCGTCTGGCCAGGGCCTCCCTAAAAGCCAGAGAGGAGGTCTTGAAAGAAGTTCCGACCAGGACTATCGAAGAGACCCTGGCAGTGGCGGAGGTGTCCGAGACTTCACTCCTGATGTTCTTGGCAACGTCAGAGTCCCCTCCCCCGAGGCCCCTCGGCCTGGGAAGGGAAAATGTCTCCGGCTGCGCCACCAGAGTGGACTTCAAGAACTCGTCGACGACCTCGCTTTTTGCTATTTAACGTTTGTTAGGGACCGTGCCGTCTGTATTCAGCGGCGTGCCTTCCGAGTGTGGGGCGAGCTGCTGGAGGCGTGGAGACGGGGTCGACACATCCAAATGTTTTTGGGTAGCCTCGGATTGCGGTTCGTAGAGTTCCAAGCCCCGTTGGCGTCCGTTTCCCAAGAATGCGAAGGCCGCACCGCCGACCTGAGGGTGACCAGGCGGGCTTGGAAGCGGGCGAGCAGGAGCGCGCCCTCGATCGCGATTTGGGTCGTGGCGCTCATCCTCCTGGGGTCGGTCTGGCAGGCGCACACCTTCACCCCCAGCGCTAGCTCCCGTGCGACGGGCGCTCTTCCTCTCTTACCGCAGCCGACAGCATCTCGCTCCCCTTCGGCTTGGCTGTCTCCCGGCCCCGCCGTTGCGGTCGGGCATAACGCCACATCCCCGGCCTACGACGAACAGATCGGCGCCACGTTCAGCCAGAACTTCGCAACCCTCGCATACAACGTCACAGCCCTGGCGCAGACCGACGCCGATGGCTACGGCCCCGCCTACATCCTCAACGGCTTGACCGCCCAGGACTACTTCTACCAGGTGAGCGTCTCCTACCACTGGCCTCTCCAGCCCGGGATTTTCCCCGGGTTCGGATTTGGTTACGACGTCTTCGGCCCCGACGACACGCCGGTTTACCCGACGAGCGGAGGTTCCGGGCTTGTTAATTTCTCCTCGACCGTGAACTCAGGAGACAAGGTCCTTCTCAGCCTCACCTTCACGAGCTCGACCGTCCAGATGACGGCGCGAGACTGGAACACGGGCGCCACGGCGCAGACGAGCTATAGCAGCGAGGGGTCCTCGAGCTTCGTCGGGAGCCAGAGCCGTTCAAACTTCCAGGGGTACTTCACCGGACTGATGACCGAGTGGTACCATTTCGCCCCTTACTCTGGGAACCAACGCGGGGTCACCTATACCAATGACGCAGTCGGTCTGACTTCTGTCTCGATGTGGATAGACGAGTTCGACACGGCGCAGTCAGGTCCGCCCCTCTTCAGCAACGACACCCGGGTAACCTTCGCAAATGACCGGCAGCTGTACCCCTTCTACGCCGACGGCGCCATGATGTTCGTCTCGGCCCACCAGTTCATCACCGGACTGCCGACCACCGCGTCGACGTCGGAGTTGACTCTCGCGACCGCGACGAAGGAGACGTCCACCCCGAGCTTCTCTGCCTCCTTCGTGCTCCTGGGCCAGCTACAGACCATCTCAATTCCAGCCGGTGCGAGCATCCTCGGGGCCGACCCGGGGACCACGATAACGATCTCGACCAACTCGGGCACGAGCCTCTTCGACAGATGGGTCTTCGACGGCACGTCCGGGATGCAGGTGACCGTCGCCGCAGGCGCGAACACGACCTTCGTCGTATATCACCTGGTGCAGCAGATAGTCGCGTACCAGGTCGCGGCGGGGGGGAAGGCTTTGCCCACTTCGCCGGCTGTTGAGTTCAGCTACGAAGTACCGCCCTCCGTCGCCTCTTCCACGCCGGGCTCCGCGGCCGCCACGCAGGTGGTGGGGACGACGCCTGTCGCAATCTATGCGCTGTTGGGATCTGATGCTAGCGTCAACGGCACCGTCCTTGGAGCGCCCGGAGAGCGCTGGGTCGCCAACGAGAGGAACTGGTCGATCACCGCCTATGGCTTGGTCCCGTACCCCATCGAATTCTACCAGCAATACGAGGTCTCAGTAGGATACTCCATCATCGGCGGCGGGACCTCCTCACAGGCTCCCGAGTTCATGGTCGCCGTCTTTGGGAGTCTGACTTCCATCTCGCTCACTAGCGTCCCCACCACGGGCTGGTTCGACGCGGGGAGCGCGTACTCTTTCACGCGGGTCATCAACGGCTCCGGCGGCACGGAAAGATGGGTAAGCTCCGGAGGAGCGGGGTCGGCACCACCCCCGGTCGTCTCCTCGCCTCTCGAGGCGCTCTCGGAAGTCTACACGGCCCAGTTCTACGCGCGACTCGCGGTCAACGATGCCAGCGGAGGCACCGTGTCCAACGCGTCGGGCTGGTTCGACCGAGGGAGCACCCTGGCCGCCAGCGCTTCGGCCAACCAGGGCTGGCACTTCGAGGGCTGGAACGGCTCCGGCACAGGTGCGTACACCGGGGCCAGCCCGTCTATCGACGTCGTGGTGGCGGGACCCTTGAACGAGAACGCGACGTTCTACGTCCAGCTTGCGATCACGGCGGACGCGGGCACGAACATCGCCTTCTCATACGCATCCCATGCCGGGACCGTCCAGGCGGGGATGACCGAGACCCTCGACATCCCTCCCTCCAATGTGACCTTGCGCGCGGCCCCTTCGTTCTTCGTCTATTCCTTCACGTCGTGGCAGGGCGCGGGCGACGCCAACGCGAAGAAGCCTTCGTTGGTCCTTGCCGTGGACTCTCCCACGACCGTTGCCGGAAAGTCATCCTACGACTACGCAGGGGTCCTTGTGCTGGCTTCCGGGGTGGCCGCCTTGGTCCTCAACGTCGTGGTGGGCTCCCAGTGGATTCGCGGCCGACGCGGGAGGGAAAACCCGAGAGGCTTCCTCCGACTTGCGACGGCAAGTCCAGAGATCCTGCCATGCGCGGTTACGCGCATTGGGACCTCTTGGGAACCCCTTGACGTGACGAGTCGGCGAAGGACGCTCGAATCCCGTTTGCGAGGACGGGGGAATCGGTCCCGTGCCCCCTTCCTTATATCCACGGGGGTAATTTTAATTCGAATCGGACTATTCTGTTGCTCATATTCCCGTCAACTCGCCTTAAATAATTTGTTTAGACCGTTCGGCTCGTGAAAAGCAGCAGCTCCAACGCGCAAGCGACCACGACCACCAAGCGAGCGGCCAAAACTATCCGCGACCAGAAGAGGGTTAACGAGGAGGTAGTGCTGGGTCAGGATGTAATCGAGCGCTTGAAAAGCTGGTGCTATGTGTAGCTTATCTACAATCGGTCAGATAAGAGAGGCAGCCCCGACAAATGACTGACATCGAGCCGGAGTTCCACACCCCGCAGGAGGACTGGTCGGGCAACGAGAAGGCCAAGTTTGCGACGAAAGGCCTGACGACGGTCATCAAGGACATCAACAGCCCGGCCAACCTCGCCCACCAGTTCAAGGACACCAGCTTCGGAGACCTTCCGGACGTCGCGGAGGCTCTGGCGAAGTCCTACGGGATCTACACCGACTTCAACAGGGCGAAGACGGGTGAGGAGAAGGACTGGATGTACATGTTCAGGATCGCGATCCCGAGCGGCGGGCCGATCAACGCGAGGCAGTGGGCGATCCTGGACGACGTCGCGACCAAGTACACAGCGTCCGACAGCTACACGGGGAAGCCCGAGCCCTCCCTCAGGCTGACGACCCGGCAGGCCGTCCAGCTCCACTGGATCAAGAAGCAGGACGTGATCCCCGCGATCAAGGAGATAGCGAGCTCGGGTTTCTACACGATCAACGGATGCGGGGACAACGTTAGGAACTTCACGGCGTGCCCGCTCTCCACCTACTCCAGTTACTTCAACGCGACCGCCTTCGCTGAGAGGGCCGCGAAGTACTTCCGCCTCCCCACGGCCGGCTACATCGAGATCTTCGAGATAGACCCCAAGTACCTCAGGGACGACAGGAAGACCGGGGAGAAGTTCGAATATGGTGACAGGCTCCTCAACAGGAAGTTCAAGATAGCGATCGCGGCAGTGGACCGCGACGACAAGACCGGCGAGTACGTCCCTGACAACTGCGTCGAGGCGAGGACGGACGACATCGGGGTCGTCCCGGTGCTCGACGGCGGGAGCAAGGTCGAGAGGTTCCAGATCTACGTCGGCGGGAGCGAGGGTGAGAAGTCCGGACAGCCCACCTTCGCCACCATGGGAGAGCCTCTGGGCATAGCGACGGGGGAGGAGCACCTTCTGAAGGCCCTCGACGCAATCGTCGGAGTCCACCAGGAGTGGGGCGACAGGAAGAACAGGAACTGGGCCAGGCTGAAGTACGTCATCTACAAGATGGGGATCCAGTGGTATAGGGAGCAGGTGAAGGCGAAGGGCATCGACCTCCAGCTCCCGCAGGAAGACCTAGACTACGGCGCCAGGCGCATGCACCACGGTTGGATCAAGCAGGAGACAGATGGTAAGTATTGCTACGGCGCGTACATCGAGACCGGGAGGATAATCGACCATGTGCCGGGAGGGAACCTAAAGTCGATGGTGAGGCGCCTGACGGAGAGCTTCCCCGACGTCCTGCTGTTCGTGACACCGAACCAAGACCTCCTCTTCGGCGGGCTCGATGAATCCGAGAAGGAGAGGTTCGCGCAGGAGATGAAAGGCTTCGGCTACGGAGGGAGGAACGGGAAAGCCTACACGACACTCAGGCTCCTGTCTGGCGCGTGTGTCGGGAGGGACACGTGCAGGCTAACCTATACGGACTCGGAACGGTTCGAGCCCTCTCTGCTCGACGAGCTCGACGTGAAGTGGGGGCACATGACCGAGTCCATCGGCATCACCGGGTGCGAGAGGCAGTGCTTCAGGCCAGCGACCAAGACCATAGGCTGGATGGGCACGGGCTTCAACCTGTACGCGCTCAAGCTCGGAGGGACCGAGGACGGGAGGCACCAGGGCGGGTACATCGCCGACCCGAACACGCATCAGATCTACATGCGGATGGTCCCGAGGAGGGACGTCCCGAAAGTCACGAGCGCGCTGTTCGAATTCTACATTTCCAAGGGCACCAAGGAGGAGCTCAGCAGGCCGGGCCAGATGGGCTACTTCTTCAGGCGCGTCGGGCTCGAGGGGATAGTCGAGTTCCTGAAGAGCCACCCCGACACCGCCGAGCTGATGAAGAAGGCGTTCCCCAACCCCCTTCCGTCAGACCCGTTCTACCTGAATCAGAGCCTCCTGAAGAACGGCAAGTCCTAGGGACTGGGATGCTGCCGGTCGCGGAAGAAGATGTGAGTTGACCGAAGCTCCTCCTGCTCCTAGACCCCTCGAAGGGCTGACGGTAGTGATCACAGGCAGCAGAAGGGCGACGGAGCAATCGACCCTGGTCTCGAACCTCGGCGGCACACCTTACCTAGTCCCGACCGTGGGGATCAGCATCCCCGCGGACGACGGCGAGATCGAGCCTTTCCTCCGCGAGCTCGTCGGGGGCGCCGACTTCGCCGTCTTCATGACCGCGACGGGGGTGCGCGCGATGATGAACGCGGCGGAGCGTGTGGGCCTGAAGAAGGCGGTCCTCGACACGCTCAACTCTCCCGAGACGACGGTGGTCGCCAGGAGCGGCAAGCCGAGGGGCGAGCTCGCAAGGTCAGGGGTCAAGGTGGACGCCTCGCCGCCGGTCGACGAGGCGACGGCGAGCGGGATACTGAGACTGCTCGAGGAAAGGGGGCTCAAGGCGAAGAAGGTCGCGATCGTTTGGCACGGCTCGATGAACGAGGCGCTGAGGAAAGGGCTCCTCTCGGCGGGGGCCGGCGGAGTCTGCGAGTGCCTGACCTACCACTACTCCAAGAGCCTCCAGGCCGAGGGGGCGGAGGTCCTTCGGTCGATAGGATTCAGATACATTGCGCCCGACGAGCAGGCCGTCGTCCGTCTGGCCGAGGAGATAATCGAAAGCCGGCGCAGGATCGACGCCGTCACGTTCACGAGCCCGCCCGCGGTCGCCAACCTCTTCGAGGTGGCCGCGGAGCACGGGCTGGAGGGCCGCCTGGCGGAGGCGCTGGGTCGGGGCGAGATAGCCGTCGTCGCCGTGGGCCCGTCGACGCGGAGCGAGCTCCAGGACGGACACGGCGTAAAGGTCCATGTCATGCCCGAGGTCGCGGCGATGGGGGCGATGATGAACGCCCTCGGCGACCATGCGGCGACGAGGGCCGGCAAGGGCGGGCGAAGGAGAGGATAGAGCCACGCTCATCGACCTGGTACTCGCCGGCAGGGACGCGCTGGTGATAGGGAGAGGGGACGAGCCCGAGTTCAAGACGATAAAGCTCCTGGACGCGAAGGCGAGGGTAACCGTCCTCGGAGGGAGCTTCACGGAGGGCCTTCGCAGGCTCGCATCGCGCAACCCGCGCCGTGTGAGGTTGGTCCTAGGGGAGCCCACGGTCGCTTTGGTGATCAAGATGGTCGAAGAGAAAGCCCCGCTGGCTGTCTTCATCTCGACCGGAGACGGCAGCCTCGACGAAAGGCTCTCGGATGCGTTGAAGGCGGTCAAGTCCCGCGTCCCGCTGGTCTGTGTCGTCGATGAGCCGAGGCTCAACGACTTCAACATGCCCGCCATCGCGAAAGTGGGCGACATCAGGGTCGGCGTCTCGACGGGAGGAAGGAGCCCCGCCATGGCGGGCATCCTGCGACGGAGGCTCGAGGAGGCGATAACCCCAGAGGACGTCTTGCAGGTGAGACTGCAGGGGTTCATCCGCAAGGCCTCGAAGAGGCGCCTGAAGGACCCAGCCTCCAGGAAAGTCTTCGCTTACAAGGTGATTCGGGACAGGAGGATAGGGGCGCTGCTGAGGAAGAAGGACTACGCCCGCGCGAGGAGGCGCGCTGAAGAGATGCTCGTCGAAGAGGCGACAGCTCGTGGCATTTCCGATTCCCTTCCTACCCGAGTGGAGGCCACGCGGCGTGCCTAGGCGCCGGCGAGGGAAGGGCAAGGTCAGTTTGGTGGGAGCCGGCCCTGGCGACCCTGGCCTCCTGACCCTGAAGGGTCTGCTCCGCCTCCGAGAGGCGGACGTTGTGATCTACGATAGGTTGGTGAGCAAGGAGGTGATCGCCCTGATCCCCCATGGCGTGGTCAAGACATACGGAGGGAAAGACCCAGGTTCCAAAGGCAGGGAGAAGCAGGACGAGCTCAACGACCTCATACTCAGCGAGGCGAAATCCGGGAAGAAGGTCGTCCGCCTCAAGGGGGGAGACCCGTTCCTCTTCTCGCGGGGGGGAGAAGAGGCGGAGTTCCTTCGGCGCCACCGGGTGGAGTTTGAGGTCGTCCCAGGCGTGAGCTCGGCCCTGGCCGTCCCAGCGTACGCCGGCATCCCCCTGACGCACAGGGGCTACGCGTCGTCAGTGACAGTGGTCACCGGCCGGGAGGCGGGCATGAAGAGCAAGCTGGACTGGTCCAAGATAGCCGGCGGCTCGGACGTCTTGGTGGTGCTGATGGGGGCCGCCAAGGTGGAGGAGATCTCGACGAAGCTGCTAGAGGCGGGGAAGCCAGCGGACACGCCGCTAGCGGCAATCACCTGGGGGACGACGGCCAGGCAGAGGACCGTGACGACGACGCTCAGCCGCGCCGCGAAGGGAGAGGGCGGCGTCGATAAGGTGGAGGCGCCGTGCGTGATAGTGGTCGGCAGGGTCGTGGCGCTCGCTCCGAGGCTGAGATGGCTCGCGGAGGGTGGGCCTAGCGCTCTCGGAGCTGCCTCAGGATCCCCTGAGAGTCGACGAGGCTCCAGTACTCCGCGATCGCGCCTGCCTCGAACCTGAACATCATCACGCCCCAGAGATTCAGCGCCCGGCCGGTCGCAGGGAGGCCCAGATATCTCCCGGCGTGCGTCACCTTCGCCGAGAAGCGTACGACGACCTTCTCGCCCTCGCACACGCTGTCCACCACTTTGTACTCGGGGTTGGCAAACGCGCCCCTCATCTCGACCAGGAGCCGCCTGAAGCTCTCGATCCCAGGCGACGACTGCGGGACGGCGACGTCGCGATGGGAGAAGCTCTCCAGGCTCTCCAAGTCGCCCGCGTTGAGGACCCTATCGAAGAAAACGCGCACCGACTCTAGGTTTCCCGCCTTTGGCAACACGGGTGGAGCCATCGCGCGGCGTAAAAAGCAGTTCGTGTCCCCGACCGGTCAGGGGTAGGTCACCGGGTCGTGGAAGGAGGAGCCTCGCAAGCCCTAGGCAATCTCAGAAAGGCTCCGCTCTCGTAGATCCAAGTCTCCCATGAGCGCCTCACAGAGGAGTCGAGGCAGGCAAGCGCCCCGCGAGGGACGACGAGTATCCGCCTAAGCGAGAGGACGGAGTTCAGCGTCGTCTGGACCTCCAGGCTCCTGAAGTTCTTGGAAGCAAGTTTCCTGCCTGATGGCCTCGTCTCGCATTCGACGAGGGCGAACTCCTGCCTGTCTGCGCTTGCCCTTATCCCAAACAGGTCGGGACGATATGAGACCCAGGTCAGAAAGCGCGAGGGCGCGTATGGCGGCTCGAAGAAGACGGAATAGCCCTCCTCGGCCAGCGCTCTAGAGACGCTCTCCTTCATTCGACGATGAAGGACAGATTCTCCCATGCCGCTCCCGCAATCACCGTCCTCGCATTTTAGCTCGGGGTGTAAGCGGAGTTGACATGTGGTCAATGTCCCAGAGAATCAGCACCCGGCGTTGTTAGGCTAAAATAGCGCTCCGCGCTCGGGGGGTCCGATGTCGAAGCCCACAGCGAGCCGATTTGCGCGGATTCTCGTGGCGACCGACGGGTCGCCCAGCGCCCAGCAAGCAGCCGAGGTCGCTGCTCAGATTGCGAAGAGCTTCGGGTCCGAGGTCACCATCCTGAGCGCGATCCCTTCGATAAGTTCGAGGGCCGCACCTCTCGAGGGAGAGTACTATTCCAAGCTGATCAACAAGGCCGACGACAACGCCGACGAGGCCGCCGCGGTCTTCAAGAAGGCAGGGGTAGCAGTCTCGGAGAAGGAGGTCCCTCAGGGCCGCTCGTCCGTCGTCGAGACGATAGTTGACTACGCGACCAAGAAGGAGACCGGCCTCATAGTGATGGGGACCAGGGGCCTCGGAGGCTTCAAGAGGGTGGTCTTGGGCAGCGTCTCGAGCGGGGTCGCCGCCCACGCTCCCTGCGCGACGCTCGTCGTGAGGCGGAACAAGAGGAGAGGCGACGCGGGCCGGGCGTTAGGGCGCATCCTCGTGGCCGTCGACGGCTCGCCGAACGCGCAGAGGGCGCTCGAGACCGCCGTCGAAATCGCCAAGGGCATGAAGGCGGAGCTCCGCATAGCCCACGTGGTCTACGTCCCGACCCTCTTCTGGTCGATGGGCGTCCCCGGCTCTGCGGTACCCACTGACAGGATCGAGGAAGACGCAGAGGAGGTCGCGAGGCAGATGCTGGCCAAGGCCGTGAAGTACTCGAAGGACGCTGGAGTCGCGAACCCGAAGGACGAGCTGGTGACTCAGCTGGTCTCCCCCGCGCAGGGGATCGTGCAGCTCGCGGAGCGCGACGAGGCGGACGTCATAGTGATAGGGACGCGAGGCAACGGCGGGTTCAGGAAGCTCATCCTCGGGAGCGTCGCCAACAGCGTCTTGCACTACGCCGACTGCTCGGTGCTCGTCACGAAGTAGGCTCGGCCTAGATAGCCAACGAGTTTAGGTCGACCGTCGCCCTGGGGTATTGCATGCCCAGGGCTTCGAGCCTCTCCACGATTATGCTCGAGACCAGCCTGAAGCACGATGAGGACCTTGTGCTTGTGCTCCGCGTAGAGGATCTCCTGCAGCCTCTCGAGCTTCAGGGACAGCTTCCTCGACTCCTCGAGAGCTTCCCCCTCTGTGCCAGAGAAGCCCGAGGTGTCGGCGGGGGACCGTCTCTCCAGGCTGACCTTCTCATCCTCCTTGACCTGGTACCTGTCCGTCTGGATGCCGGCACCCATGAGCCGCTCGAGCCAGAGGTCGGCCTTAGCGGTTTCGCGGGAGGCCGCCCGCCCAATTATCACGTCCGCGCTAATATCGAGGGATTGCTTGGGAAAGGTTGATTATTCCCGGCACCCCGTGGATACGGAAGAGAGTGGGATAGCTGGCGAAGGTGAGGGACGTGATGCAGACCAACGTAGAACGCGTGAACGCCTCCACCAGCGTCCTCGAAGCCTCGAAGATAATGAACGACGCGGGGTCATCTGGAGTGGTGGTCTTCAACGGGGACAAGGCCGTCGGGATGGTCACCGACAGGAGGATACTTCGCAGATTCGTCCCCCTCAACAGGAAGCCCGAGGAGGTGACGGTGAAGGAGGTGATGTCGCCCTTCTTCAAGATAGATGCCGAGGCCTCGACGAAAGAGGCGAAGAGGAGGCTGCTCGAGGCTGGCATCACGAGGCTCGGCGTCTTCGAGGGCGAAAGGTTCCTCGGTTGGGTCACGCTGGCAGACCTCGAGGGCGGGTCGCTGGCGGGGAGGAAGCCTTTGCTCAACGCGTTCTTGCGCGACGACAAGGCGGAGCCGGTGGAGGTGCTGTGTCCGAACTGCAGGTCGGGCTTCATGGAAAAGGTGGAGAACAAGGGCGAAGTGGTCAGGTACCAGTGCCCCAACTGCGGCTACTCCCTCTAGCCTGATGCCTTCCGCCGTCACCTCTTTCTGGGTCGCTGGGCTTTCAGGTCGAGCCGCATCCCTACGTC
>Ga0307373_10013004_pt1 | contig 11717 bp, 9 predicted proteins | sample OX2MG_FD_202534 | JGI IMG/M metagenome (GOLD analysis project Ga0307373, IMG submission 202534) | Soil microbial communities from Risofladan, Vaasa, Finland - OX-2 | ecosystem: Environmental > Terrestrial > Soil > Coastal area > Acid sulfate soil | place: Finland: Risofladan, Vaasa | collected...
TTGGCTGCAGGGCTGGCATTGCCGGCTGAGGCGCAGCAAATTCCGGTACGCAGGGGAGCGCAGCCCGGGAGAAACCTGCTCACCGTTTCTGCGGACGCCCAGGTGAAAGCGGCGCCCGACCAGGCGCTGGTCCGCCTGGGGGTCGAAGCGGAAGCGCCGACGGCCGCACGAGCGAGCGATGCTGAGGCGACGGCTATGGCAGCGGTGATCGCCGCCATCAAGCAGACCGGCGTTGCGAGTAACGACATTCAGACGACCGGCCTCAGCCTTGAACCGCAATACACCAACGGCACGCCGAACGCCCCGCCGAAGATCCGGGGATTCAACGCTTCGAACACCGTCCAGGTAACGGTCAATGATATCAGCCGGGTGGGCGCCGTCGTAGACGCCGGACTTGGCGCCGGCGCCAATCGGCTTGATGGAGTCGATTTTACCCTCAAGGATGACACGTCGTTCCGGACCGAGGCGCTGAAGAAGGCGGCGCATACCGCCGCATTGAAGGCGCAGGCGCTGGCGGACGCGCTCGGTGTTCATCTGGGACCGCTGGCTTCGGTGATCGAGGGTGGCGCCGGGGGCCCGCCGCCTCCCCTGCCAATGCGGGCGATGGCGAGTTACGCCGGGGCCGCAACACCCGTTGAACCGGGCCGGTTGAATGTTGGCGCTTCTGTAACCTTGCAGTACCATATCATCCAGTAGGCGCCATAACTTAGAGAAAGGATGGACGAGTGGAGCAATCGAAGCAGCGGGCCTCATGCGGTCTGCTGGGCATGGGCGACGTAGGCGAGCAGGTTCTCCTGCGCGGTTGGGCGCAGCGCAGCCGCGATTTTGGCGGGCTGGTTTTTATTGATCTGCGCGACCGCACCGGCGTTGTTCAATGCGTCTTCAATCCCGAAGAGGCGCCCGACGCTCACGCAGCCGCTCGTCAGGCTCGAAACGAATACGTGCTGGAAATCGAGGGTGTCGTCGCCCGGCGGCCGGAGGGCACCGATAATCCCGCCATTACCACGGGGACGGTTGAGGTTCGCGCCGCTTCGATCAAGATCCTGAACAGCTGCCGGCCACTTCCCTTTCAGATTGTTGAAGGTGACGAGCCGGGTGATCAGGTACGGCTGCAGTATCGATACCTGGATCTGAGACGGCCGGAGATGCAGGAGCGACTCGACCTGCGCCGCCGCGCGAATAAGATCGTTCGCGACTTCCTCGACGCCGAAGGCTTCTGGGAAGTTGAGACTCCCATTTTGATGAAGAGTACGCCGGAAGGAGCGCGGGATTTCCTTGTCCCCAGCCGGATGCTGCCAGGCGAGTTCTACGCGCTGCCGCAGTCCCCGCAGCTTCTCAAGCAGATTCTGATGGTGGGAGGGATCGAGAAGTACTTTCAGATCGCGCGATGTTTCCGTGATGAAGATCTTCGCGCCAACCGCCAGCCCGAGTTTACCCAGATCGACGCGGAAATGTCGTTCGTGGATCAGAGCGACGTACTCGGTGTCATGGAACGTCTGATAGCCGAGCTCTTTGGCGCCTTCGGCATCGAGGCGCCGCTGCCGCTGCCGCGGATGAGTTATCGGGAGGCGATGGACCGCTTTGGATCGGACGCGCCGGACACTCGATATGGTCTGGAACTAAAGGACCTCACGGATCTTGCCGCTTCCAGCAGCTTTAGAGTGTTCGCGTCGACCGCTGCGGCCGGGGGGGTTGTTCGCGGAATTTGCGTGCCAGGCGGCGGCGCGTATTCGCGTAAGATGGTCGATGATCTGGAGCTGCAGGCAAAGTCATTCGGGGCGACGGGTCTTGTCTGGATTCAACGCACTCTAGAGGGTTTTAAGTCGCCGATCGCGAAGTATCTTGGCCCGGGCGAGGCCGAAAGAATATTTGAGCGTTTGGAGGCGGGAGAGGACGATCTTGCGCTCATCGTCGCCGGAAATTGGCGCACAGTCTCCGACGTGTTAGGGCGGATGCGGCAAGACCAGGCGCAGCAAAAGCGCCTCATTCCGGAAGGAAAGCAGAACTTCCTATGGGTGGTGGACTTCCCGGCCTTTGAGTTTGAATCGGATCAGGGACGCTTCACCTTCACTCACAATCCGGTTTCGGCGCCGCACGACGAGGATTTGCCGCTTCTGGAGGAGGGATTGCGGATGCTGGAGATGGGCGCCGACGCGCCGCTTGGTCCTGGCAGTCCGCAGCATCCGCTGGCGCGGATTCGTTCCAAGCAATACGACATGGTGCTGAATGGCCAGGAGCTTGGCGGTGGAAGTATCCGGATCCATAACGCCGACGTCCAGTTGAAGGTGTTCCAGGTGCTTGGCTTCAGTCCTGAGCAGGCGCGGGATCGATTCGGATTCCTGCTTCAGGCGCTGGAGTTCGGGGCGCCGCCGCACGGAGGAATTGCGTTCGGAATGGATCGGATCGTGATGATGCTCTCGGGCACGGATAATATTCGCGACGTTATTGCCTTTCCAAAGACATCTACCGGCGCCGATCTGATGATGCAGGCGCCCTCGCCGGCTACCCCTGAACAGCTCCGGGACCTGCGGCTGAGGTTGACTACTGATGGCAAATAAACAGTGGAAGAAGGGCGGCGGGAGATTCGATGATCGCTGAAAACAAAACCTATACCATCACGTCACCAATCTATTACATCAACTACTATCCCCATCTCGGAACGGCGTATACCACCGTCCTGACGGACGTGCTGGCGCGCTATCACCGGTCGCGAGGGAGAGGCGTCTTCTTCCTAACCGGCACCGATGAAAATGGCGAGAAGGTGATGCGGGCAGGGCAGGATCGCGGTCTCACGCCGCGCCAGTTTGTGGACGAGATGAGCCTCGCCTATAAAACAGCCTGGAATGGACTCGACATTTCCTATGATCGGTTCATTCGAACGGTGGACGAGGATCACGTTCGAGCGGTGACGCGGCTATTCACCACGCTGCAGGAGAGAGGCGACATCTACAAAGGACGCTATGAAGGCTGGTACTGCGTCCACGATGAGACCTTCATCCTCGACGCGCCGGATGGCAAGTGTCCCGAGTGCGGTCGTCCGGTGGAACGCGCCGCACGAGACGCCTACTTCTTCGCGCTCTCGAAGTACACCGACCGGCTGCTGGAACTCTACGAGCGGCAGCCGGATTTTGTGCAGCCTGAGAGCAGCCGGAACGAAGTGGTTCGGTTCATACGGGACGGTCTCCGCGACATGTGTATCAGCCGGACCAACAACGGATGGGGAATACCGGTTCCGGGTGATCCGGAACACGTGGTGTATGTCTGGTTCGACGCCCTCGTCAACTATATCGCCGCCTGCGGCTACCCAGACGATCCTGAACGGTTCGAGCGGCTATGGCCGGCCTCGCTTCACGTGGTCGGGAAAGATATCCTGGTCCGATTCCACGCCACTCTTTGGCCGGCGACGCTGATAGGCGCCGGCCTGGCGCTGCCGCGTCAGATACTCGCGCACGGTTGGCTGCTGGTGGATGGGCAGAAGATGAGCAAGAGTCGGATTGCCCAGCAAATAAGCAAGTGGCATGAAGACGGCAGCGCATCACTTACGATTACCGGGCTCCGGCCGGACGAGTTGGTTCGCAGTCTGCAGGAGGTCGCCGAGATTCCTCGGGAAAAGACATCCATCGCCGTGGACGCGCTCCGTTACTTCCTGGTGCGCGATCTGCCGCCCGGCGCCGACGCGGAATTCAGTCCGGACCGGATTGTGGAGCGCTACAATGCCGATCTTGCCAATGACGTTGGAAATCTTTTGAACCGGGCGCTTTCAATGCTTCAGCGATACCGGGACACCGTTGTACCCCGCGCGTGCGCCCCTTCGGTGGCAGCCGCGCCGCTGGTCAACGCGGCCGCGGCCGCGTACGAGGCTCTGGAACCGGGTGAGGCGCTGGCGCAGGTCTCGAAATTGATCGCGGCCGGCAATCATTTGATCGACGATCGGAAACCGTGGAACCTGCAGAAAGAGGGGCGGCAGGCGGAATTGGATGAAACTCTTTACTCCTGTGGCGAGATCTGTCGAATCGCTGCGGTTCTCATGGCGCCGGTGATGCCATCGGTGGCACGGGAGATCTTGCGGCAGCTTGGAATTCCGGACGATCCGGGCGAGCTGCTGTGGGAAAGAACCGCGTGGGGTCGATGGGAAACCGGCAGCCGGGCACTCACGCCTGAGCCGATTTTCCCCCGGATCGAGGCCCGCAAGGCGGGCGGAGCGCAAAGCGGGAAGAACGCGGCGACAAAAACGGAACGGGGCCAGACCGAACCTAATCGCCCGGCAGCGTCGTCTAAAGAATCTGATCGTGGTACAGAAACTGGCGCTGAGAGCGGCGCCGAAATCGCTGAGATTTCAATCGAAGAGTTTCAGCGGCTCCATTTTCGGATCGCAACGATCCGCGAGGCGGAGAAGGTAGAAGGCGCCCGCAAGCTGATCCGGCTTACACTCGATCTGGGTGATGAGCAGCGGCAGATCGTCTCTGGTATCGCCGACCAATATAGCCCCGAAGAACTGGTTGGCCGGCAGATCGCAGTCATCGTGAATCTCAAGCCGGCCACGATTCGCGGCGTGAAATCATTCGGTATGCTGCTCGCTGCCGACGCTGAAGGAAGCGCCATCCTGCTGCAGCCGGATCGCCCCGTGCCGCCCGGCAGCCCGGTACGCTAAAAAGCGCTGCTGCAGATAGGAGTATCGATGGGTCTGTTTATACATGACCGGCGGATCACGCGCGGTCTGATCTCGCGGGCGACCGCTGTTCTGAACCCGAGATCCGTCTCGGGGGTGGTTGCGCTCCTCGCGGCGCTGGCGGCTTCGGCGTCGGCTGATCCGGTCATCCCACCGGCCCCGGTAACGGGCGCCGGAGGAACGTACTCATCTCCGTTAATGGGCGCGCCCGGCCAGATTGTGCGGTTCATTCGGGTCAACGGCTATGGCGTGGTCCGCGCGAAGCCTGGCGAGGCCCATATCGTCTTCCTGGTCTCCACTACCGACGCATCTGCGGTAACGGCGCTACAGGACAACGAAAAACAGGTGGCCAAAGTCGTAGCCGAGCTGGAAAAACGGGGTGTTCCGGCCGGCAACGTCGTCTGGTCGGAGAGCTCGCTCGTAACGGCGCCGTTAACTCCCGATCTGCCGCCAACATCCATCGACACCGGAAGTGATAACGGATCAACTCCGGCCTCCCAGTACACCGCCAACGCCAGGGTAGAGGCAAAGACTTATAAAGTCTCCGACGCCGCGGGCATCGTGCAGATCGGCATGTACGCCGGCGCTACCAGTGTTCTGGGCATGAGCTTCTTACCCAGTGAGATCGATAAGTTAAAGCAACAGGCGCTGGTCGTGGCCCTCAAAGACGCCGCGAATAAGGCCGGAGTGCTGGCGCTGGGAATCAGCCGTAAAGACCAGCCTCCGATCCAGCTCCCATTTGTGATCTCGGTTACGGAGCTGCCGGCCACCGCTCCCGAATCGCCCGGCGGCGCCGTCGCCCCGCCGGCCGAAATCGCCGTCCCGGTGAATATTGAGGTCGTTTACGCCATTGGGTAGGGCGGCTGATCGGAGCCTCGATCATGGGGCGGACGAAGGATTATTCCTATAACGCCCGGGCCAGCACCGGCAGGTGGTCGGAAAACGGAGTGGAGATAACCTCTGACGGCCCGTCGGCGGCCAGGCCTCGAACGAAGATATAGTCGATTCGGGATGTCGGTGAAGGCGCTGGGAAAGTCGGCCCGGGCCCGGTGATGTCTACCAATCCACTGCCATCGAGCAGCGCGAGGATCGGCGGTGAGTCGGGAAAATCGTTGAAATCTCCCATGAGCACGATCGGCCCGATGATTTCGTCCAGCGAGCGCCGGAGCGCCTGAACTTGCCCTACCCGCTCCTCGCGATCCAGTCCGAGATGCGTGCAGATGACATGGAGTGGGCCTGTATCCGTGTCGATGAGCGCCGAAAGCGCCGATCGGGACTCGCCCGTACTTGGCAGCCCCAGCCGTTCCGAAGAGCGAATTGGAAAACGTGAGAGGATGCAGTTGCCAAACCGCCAGGGTCCGCGCTGAAATCCGTGAGCGAACGCGCATCCCATTCCGCTGCTTTCCGCGAGCCGCCGCGCCTGGTTAACAAAGAGGCTGCGAGGACTCCCCATCTCCACCTCTTGCAAACCCACAATATCGGCGCCCAGATCCGCTGCAAGTCGCCCGATTCGATCCGCCGATCGCACACCATCAATGCCAAGGCCAGCCTGGATGTTGTACGTGATTAATTTCAAGAGCAGTTCCTCTCCACCGGTTCGGACCGGGTCGCGCCGCGAAAAGTCGCTGGCCGGCTCGCCTTAAAGTGGAGATCCTCCCATTTCTCTTCAATCTCGTCACGGATCGCATCGAGAGCGACCCCCTTGAATCGGCCCTGGAGCCGGGTAAACTCCTCCAGAGGGCGCCGCTGCGGCTCATAGGTAATCGACCACGTTTTACCGTCTCTCACCTCATACAGCGGATGATAGCCAGTCTCAACAGCCAGCCGGGCCAACCGGACCGAATAGCGAGTTTCATACTTCCAGGTTACGCAGGGAGTCATGAGCAGGATAAGCCGGAATCCCGTGATAGAAAGCGCCGTCTTTACCTTTGCCGAGAGATCATCGGGAAACGCGGCCGATGCCGTTGCCACGTACGGCGCCCGGTGCGCGGCCAAGATTTCCGCCAGGTCCTTTCGAACGGTAGGCGGCTGCGGCAGCGTCCCATCACTAATTGAGACGCCAGCGCCACCGGAACCGGCCGGAGTGGCAGAGCTTTCATGGCCGCCGGTGTTCTGATAACCCTCGTTATTGTTGCAGAATACGAGCACGTTGGCGTTGCGCGCCGCGATCCCGGACAGCCCGCCCATCCCGATATCGTAGCAGGCGCCATCACCCGCCCAGACGGCCACTCGCTCCGGCCGACCGCGCCTTGCCAGCGCCCAGCCCATCCCCTCGGCCTGGGCGAACGCGCCGGCAAAGATGGTATGAATGACCGGGAAGTGAACCGGAGTCGTGTCACTGGGTCCAAAATAGAGGCTGCCGCAGCTTGCGGGAACAAAAAAGACCGCTGGCGTTCCCGACATCGCATCCAGCACAATCCGCAGCGCCATCGTCGATCCACAGCCGGGGCACGCGTTATGCCCCGGTGAGAACTCAGTATCTTGAAACGGATCAATTTTCAGCTCGTCGAGCATCTTCTGCAAAAGTCCACTCCTTCGTTTGCCTCGCCCTCAACCGATGCCCGACTCGGTCAAAAACAGGGGTCCCGTTCCTGGCGCCTGCGCCTGCGCGGTGTAGGCGATGGCGCGCTCGATCATGTCCGGGGTTACATCAAGGCCGCCCAGACCGGCCACCATTCCCCACACCGGAATCGTGATTCGTCGTTCGTGCAGCGCCGCTCGCAGATGGGCCGCGAAAATCCCGCCCAGGCCAGGCGAGATATTCCGATCGATGACCAGGATGCGCCCGGCGCTGGCCAATTGGCGCACCGCTTCATCCGCCGGAAACGGTCGGAAAGATTGGAGTTTTAAGAGGCCGACGCGCTGCCCTTGCTCCCGGAGGCCGCCGATCACCTCGCGAGCGGTCCCCGAAATCGCACCGGCCGTGACTAGCACGACCTCGGCGTCTTCAAGCCACGATCCCGAGGTGAGCGCGTATCGCCGGCCGAAAAGCCGGGAAAACTCAGCGCTCAGGTCCTCAAAATCCGCCGCGGCTCGTTCCATATCCCGGTGCATCGTTTGATAAAAGCTGCTGTACCGTTCCGGCGGAACGAGCGCGCCATAACTCGCAGGAGGGCTGTCGACCGGTATCGACTCACGACGCGGCTCGCCGACAAATTCCCGGGCTGCCGGCGCCGTAGGAACCTGCACTTCTTCGAGCTCATGCGAGAGATAGAACCCGTCTCCGACAACCATGACCGGAAGGCTTATGCGTTCCGCAAGCCGGTGGGCGATCAACGTGAAATCGAGAATCTCCTGCGCCGACTCGCAATAGAGCTGGAGCCATCCGGTGTCCCGATAAAAAAGCGCGTCATTCTGCTGCGTGCCCAGGCACCAGCCCGGGCCCTTGAGGCCCCGGCTGAACACACCCATCACCATTGGCAGCCGGTTGCCCGCGACCTCCCACATCACCTCGCTCATCAGAATGAGACCCTGCGAGGCGGTGGCAAGCGCGCACCGCTCCCCGCCCCAGAGCACGCCCTGCGCGCCCGAGATAACATTGTATTCGGAGTCGGCCTGGATACAGCGGATATCCGGGTGCGCCGCAAAGTAATCGATAACCTCGCTTTGCGGTGTTATCGGAAAGGTGTAGGCGAGCCGGGCGCCGGCCAGCCAGTAGGCCACCCCCATCGCCTCCGCGCCATTCAAGAGTCGCGGCGCTTGTACGACGCGAACGTCGGCCGCTGCATCCATCACAGGGGCGCGCGCGACCATGTTACGTTCTTCCTTCGTCCGCAGCGTTACGTTTAATCGATCCATCGCTTCAGCTATCCGGAGCTCCGTTCCAGGTTAATCCCACCATGCGTTAAGCACGCGCATCCCTGGCAGCAGCTCAGGAGCCGCCGCAGGAATGCCAAACATATATCCCTCGGCAATACTATCAGGCTCAAGCTCCTCCATCCACGTCGCGACTTCAGCCTTCGAGGCCCGGGTCAGGAAATAAACTCTTTCGGAAAAGGGCCACATCCCCTGATCGGATACCTCAATCTCGTTGATCTCGACCAGCACGTCCTGCACAGATTCCCGGTCGCGGATGGAGAGCAGCGTTTGATAGAACCGGGGTATCCCCGGATGCGGTTCCAGGTTGCAACCGATGGAACCCAGGTCGTCGTTCTCAACGAAAAAGTCTTCCAGAGAGACGGCGGGCAGCGGCTGACCCTCGACGCCGCAGCCTTGCTTCAGCGCCTTTGCGATCAAAGCTTCCCGGTATGACATACGCAAATGCTCCTTAGATCAGCGCTTGAGATCTCGCGCCGCAGCCTCCGGAATCATCGACATCGCGCCGCGAGGACACTCCTGCACACAGATACCGCAGCCCTTACAGTGGTCCACGTCAATGGCGAACCCCCAGTCTGCTTGCTGAATGACGGATGAATCGGGACAGTAGCGAAAACAGTTTCCACACATATTGCAGATCCCGCAGTTGAAGCAGCGCCGGGCCTCTTCGACCGCCGCGGCGTTATCCAGCGCCAGGTTGATCTCGCGAAACGCTGTCCCATTGGCGCCGCGGGAGAGATGGGGGAGCACGGCGCGGGACACGGGCGGAAAGTAATCCAGGTTAATCTCTGAATATGGCACGATCTTTTCAATGGCCGGCGCCGGCTCACCCCGACGCCAGGCGTGATAATTCTGCATGGAGACTGCGCCGGCGCTCCCGAGCCGGATACGCGCAGCCAGATCATCCGTGGGAAGCGCTCGAAGGTAGGTGTCGATCCCAATCGCCGCCCGTTTGCCCGATGCGATGGCGTTCACCACATTGTAAGTTCCGGTGACGTCCCCCGCCGCGAAAACACCGGCGGCCTCGTCCCGATCGCCGGTATCACACGAAGATCTCATTTCGCCCCAGGCGCCGGTGGAGAGACGCGGGACGCTCGCAAACTGAGGCGGCAGAAACTCCAGACTCGCCTGCTGCCCTACCGCGTAGATGAGAGCGGCCGCGCTGACTTGCGTGAGCGGCTCGGAACCGGTGATGAATTCAATCGATCCATCGGTCCTTCGGTTTGTTCTGTCCACGCTTGAAAACTGAATCGTTAGACCGCTGCTCGCGGCGGAAATGGCGACAGCAAGGCAGCCGTTCCGGATTCCAATCCCTTCCTGTTCGGCGGCGGTGATCTCCTCGGGATGAGCCGGCATGGCTCCTCGCGCTTCGGGCGCGAACAGGATTACCGAGGTGGCGCCAAGCCGAAGAGCGGACCGGGCCGAGTCGATGGCGACATCGCCGCCGCCAAGAATCACGATCGTTCCCGACAGCCCGCAAGCCTCATTCCGCGACACCGCCTGCAGGAATGGGAGGCCCGCCATGATCCGCGGATCATCCGGCGCCGCTATCGTGAGCGGTCGCGGCTGTGGCAGCCCGGTGGCCGTGATAACCGCCGCATGCGTCCGCCGAAGATCGGCGAAAGAGAGATCGTCGCCGATCCGGACACCGCAGCGGAACTCCACACCAAGCTTTTCCAGGCGCGAGACCTCGCGAGCGACAACGTCTACGGGAAGTCGATAGGGCGGAATCCCCAGCGCCAGAACCCCACCCGGCCGATCCTGCGCCTCATAGACTGTGCAGCGATAGCCCAGCCGGGTGAGGTGGTAGGCCGCAGTCATGCCTGCCGGGCCCGATCCAATAACGCCGATGGTTTCGGGATAACGGACTGGCGCCTCTTTGACATCGCACGAAGCGCCTCGATCGCCGAAGGCGCGTTCCAGGGCATTAATGGCTACGGCGCCATCATAGGATGCGCGGTTGCAGACCGATTCGCAGGGGTGATAGCACACCCGCCCGGTGATGGCGGGAAATGGACTCTCTTCCAGGAACGATTGATTCGCCAGGTCCTCGCGGCCCTCCGCTACCAGGTTGAGCGCCCACGCGATATCATGGCCGGCCGGGCAGCCCGCACGACAGGGTGAAGTCTTGATGGAGTCATCGTAGATCGGCCGTTCATAGCGCTGGAATCCCGTCTTGATGCGGGTGCTGGACTCACTCGAGTGGTATCGACGCTGGGCGGCTGTTTCCAGGTGTATTCCGCCCGATTCTACCATTGTCAAGCGCTGTCACTCCCGTGAACATTGGACATCCAGGCCGGCGCAACGTGGGAAGCCTCTTTTCCGGGCGCCAGGAATGCGACCTGCGAGTAACCTGCGCGCAAAGCACGGATATTGGGTTCCGGATACCGGCTGATAGGGCCCCGCATTTCAGGCGTCACCGCCTCAAGAGACTCCAGTGTAAGCAGCCCCGAAGCCGCGGCAAAGGCGCCCGGCATCACCGTGCTCAGAGCGGGAACGCTCCCCTTCATGAGCCCGCATTCGCGGGCGATCTGAGCGCCGTCCAGCAGCGCGACGCGAAATCGGTGGAGCCGATCCAACTGCGCAGCGGCGGGTCGGGCGTTCGCCACAACCATCATGCCGGTCGGCCAGGATTTTGTGAGATCATATTCCTCCAACAGCGTCAGGTCAAACAGGATGACGATTTGAGGATTCCGGATCCAGCTCCGATCGGCGACGCGCGACCTGTCCCCATTATAGCGGATCGCATACGTGACCGGCGCGCCCATCCGGTCCGCGGAATAGCGCGGCTGTCCCTGCGGGTTCATTCCGGCCCGGTAGAGCGCCAGGGTAAGCAGATCACCCGCCGTCTTGGCGCCCTGCCCGCCCCTGCCCCAGATGACGATCTCTATGCGTCTCGACGTCAACATCGTAGCTTTCCAACTCAAACCCCGAAGCGGCCATCCCCCGCCGCGGCTTCCACCGCCACCTACGTTCTAACGGTCCCAGTCCCCCAATCCAGCCAGCGCAGCCATGGACTGGCGTCGATGGCGGCGCTCAGGGACCGGCGCTCACTATACACGTGTAAGAGCAATAGTAGCGGAACAGCGGCGGCGCGCGCCCAGACAGGCGCGGCAGTGGCAATCTGAAGCCCCAGAATCGCGCCGATCAGGTTTGCTCCCACATCTCCTAACATCCCGCGGCGAGCGGCGTCAACCGGCCAGTAGACCAGCACTGGCCCCAAAGCCAGGCC
>Ga0307373_10013006_pt1 | contig 11715 bp, 8 predicted proteins | sample OX2MG_FD_202534 | JGI IMG/M metagenome (GOLD analysis project Ga0307373, IMG submission 202534) | Soil microbial communities from Risofladan, Vaasa, Finland - OX-2 | ecosystem: Environmental > Terrestrial > Soil > Coastal area > Acid sulfate soil | place: Finland: Risofladan, Vaasa | collected...
GGTCGTTGTCGGTGTAGACCACGCGGGCCTCAGGCGCGACGGCCTGGGCCACCTCGTGAGTATTGTCCGCGGACGGCAGGCCGGTGCCGATGTCCAGGAACTGCCGGATTCCGGCCTCGGCCGTGAGGTAGCGCACCGCGCGCCCGAGGAACGCCCTGTTCGCCCGGACGTCGGCCCGGATCCTCGGGCGGACCGCGATGACCTGCTCAGCGGCCTCCCGGTCAGCAGCAAAGTTGTCCTTGCCGCCCAGCCAGTAGTCATACACCCGGGCCGGATGAGCGACTCCCGTGTCGAATCGGGCAGACACGTCGTAGTCCGGGCTAGCGTCCCCCGGCTGATCTACCACCCTCACGCCTCCCATGAAAAGCACGGCCAGCCCGCACGCCATGCCCTGAGCCAGGCGGGCCTGCCGCAGCTGGCCAGGGCACGATCATCGGCCGCACAGACCGCAGAGGTCATCGTAGCCCGGCCCATCTCCTGCTCGAGGCCGGCCTGAACGGGCGCCCGGCGCCCCGTTAATCAGTGCACTATACTGTAGTATTCTATTGAACATTAGACAAGATGGCAGTAGCAGCCGGGCGTGCCTAGGATCTATTCCAGAGAAGATTGGATGAAAGGAGCGGCCGGGTGGAGGGTCGGGAGGCCAAGGACCGGCTGTATGAGGCGTTCGCCCGGACGGCCAAGGCAGCCGCCAGCCCGAAGCGCATCGAGTTGCTGGAGCTCCTGGCGCAGGGCGAGCGAACGGTCGAGTCGCTGGCCCGGGCCAGCGCCATGAGCGTGACCAACACCTCGGCCCACCTGCAGGTCCTCGCCCGGTCCCGCCTGGTGGCGACCCGCAAGGACGGCACGAAGATCTATTATCGCCTGGCGGGCGACGACGTCGCTGCGTTCGTGGTGGCGCTGCGCGACCTGGCCCGCTCCCGGCTGGCCGAGGTCGGCGAGGTGGTGCGCGACTACTTCGGCGCGCGCGACGCCCTAGAGCCGGTCCGCCGGGAGGAACTGCTGGCGCGGGCGGAGCAGGGGAAGGTCGTCATCCTGGACGTCCGCCCGGCCGGGGAGTTCGCCGCCGGGCACATCCCCGGCGCCCTGTCGGTCCCCCTTGATCAGCTCGATGCCGCGCTGGATCGGCTGCCCCGGCACACCGAGATCGTGGCCTACTGCCGCGGCCCCTATTGCGTGCTCGCCCCCCAGGCGGTCGAGCGGCTCCGGGCCCGGGGCTACCAGGCCCGCCGCCTGGCAGACGGCCTGCCCGAGTGGCGACTGGCCGGCCTGCCCGTTGCCGCCGGGCAGGAACGGCAGGGGCAGGGCTAGTGGACGGACGATCTGTGTCGCCAGAGACCCTGGCTGCCCAGGCACTGGGTGCGGCGGGTGCGGCGGGTGCGACGGACTCGCTGACCGGGGGCCTGATCCCGGTCATCAGCCCGTCCACGAACTATGAGCAGCAGCCGGACGGCTCCTACCGGCAGGACCGGGTCTACACCCGGGCCGACAACCCGACCTATGAGTACGCCGAGAACCTGCTGGCCGCGCTGGAGGGCGCCGGCGCCTGCGCGGTGTTCGCGTCCGGGATGGCGGCTGCCACCGCGGTCTTCCAGTCCCTGCTCCCCGGCGATCACGTGCTGGTCTCCCGGGTTCTGTACTGGGGGGTGCGCAAGTGGCTGGCGGAGTTCGCCCTCACCTGGGGCCTGGACGTGGAGTTCGCCGATACCGCCGACCTGGGCGCGCTGGCGGCGGCGATCCGCCCGGGCCGGACCCGGCTGCTGTGGGTGGAGACGCCGGCGAACCCGATGTGGGAGATCACTGATCTGGCGGCCGTCAGTGCGCTCGCCCATTCCGCCGGGGTCCGGGTGGCCGTCGACAACACGGTGGCGACACCCGTGCTCACCCGGCCGTTCGAGTACGGCGCCGACCTGATCGTGCATTCGGCCACCAAGTACCTCAACGGCCACAGCGACGTGCTGGCCGGCGCGGTGCTGACGGCCCGCCGCGATCCCTTCTGGGAGCGGATCCGGTCCTGGCGCCGTAACGCCGGCGCGGTGCTGGGGCCGTTCGAGGCGTGGCTGCTGCAGCGAGGCATGCGCACGCTGTTCCTGCGCGTGCACCGGGCATCCGAGAGCGCCCTGGCCATCGCCACGCACCTGGACGGGCACCCCGCGCTGAGCGCCGTGCTGTATCCGGGGCTGCGCTCGCATCCGGGTCATGAGATCGCGGCCCGGCAGATGACCGGCGGGTTCGGGGGGATGCTGTCGATCCGGCTGGCGGGGGGACCCAGCCAGGCCATGGCGGTGCTGCAGTCCGTCCAGGTATTCAAGCGCGCCACCTCGCTGGGCGGGGTGGAGAGCCTCATCGAGCACCGGCGCAGCCAGGAGGGGCCGTCGTCCCCGGTGCCCGACGACCTGCTGCGCCTGTCGGTCGGCATCGAGGCCGCCGGGGACCTGGTCGCCGATCTCGATGCCGCGCTCGCCGCGGCCCGCCGGACCAGGGCCGCCGCGCCGTGACGGATCTGGCCGCGAAGGTGGCAGCCGCCCTGGAGCGCAGCGTTCTCCCCTCGGTCATCGCCCGCGGCGCGGCCGTGCGCGTGGTCGCGGTCGAGGACCGCGTCGCCACCCTGGAGGTCACCGGATCCCCCGGCGCCGTCCTGCCGCTGGCCTCCCGCATCGAGGCCCAGATCCGCGCGCTCGTCCCCGAGATCGCCAGCGTGCGGATGGCACTGCCGGGCGGCGGATCGCCGCCCGGCAGTGCCGGGGATCTCGCCGAGCAGGCCCGCCGGGTCCTCGACACTGAGATCAACCCGGTGATCGCCGCCCACCGCGGGCACATCGCCGTGGACGGCGCCGACGAGGGCTGGGTCCGCATCCGCCTCGAAGGCGGATGCCAGGGCTGCAGCCTGGCGGAGGTGACCGTCCGCCAGGGCATCGAGCCGGTGCTGCGGGCGCGGCTGCCCGGCATGACGGGGCTCGCGGACGTCACCAGCCACGAGGCAGGGACCCAGCCGTTCTTCTCGGCGGAAAAACGGTGACGACCGCGGAAGCCGACGCCGCGGAACCGGACGCCGCGCCGGCTGGAGCCCCCGTGGCGGGGCCGCAAGCGCCGCGGGTGCTGCTGCTCATCCCCGCCCGCAGCTACCGGGCCGCCGACTTCCTGCTCGCTGCGGGCCGGATGGGGCTCGACATCGTCGTCGGCAGCGACGGCGCGCTGCCGCTGGGCGGCCACCCGGTCATCCAGGTCAGCCCCGGTGACCTGCAGGGCAGCGCCGACCGGATCATGGCCAGCAGCGGACCCGTCAGCGCGGTCGTCGCCGCGGATGCCCCGATGCTGGCTCTCGCCGCGGCCGTGGCCGCGCGCATGGGACTGCCCGGCAACCCGGCGGCGGCCGTGGCCGCCGCCGGCGACAAGGCCAGGCAGCGGCGCCGCTGGGCAGCCGCCTGCGTCGCCCAGCCGGCGTTCCGGATCGTGCCCGCCGACGCCTCGGAAGACGGCCTGCGCCAGGCCGCGGCCGAGGTCGGATTCCCGTGCGTGGTCAAGGCGGTGTCGCTCAGCGCCAGCCAGGGGATCCTGCGAGCCGACGACCCGGCGGCCGCCGCGGTCGCGGCCCGCCGGGTCCGGCGGATCCTGGCCACCGCCCAGCGGCCCCCCGATGAGCCCCTTCTCGTCGAGGAGTACGTGCCCGGGCCTGAGCTGAGCATCGACGGCCTGCTCACCGCCGGAGACCTGGCCGTCACCGCCATCTTCGACAAGCCCGGCGCCCCCGGTGCCCCTGACGGCCCCACTTTCGAGGAGACCCTCCTCACCACCCCCTCCCGGCTGCCCGGACCCGTCCTCGCGGCGGCCGTCGCCACCGCCGGGCGAGCTGCCCGCGCGCTCGGCCTCAGCTGCGGCCCCATCCACGCCGAGCTGCGCATCGACGACCGCGGCGACGCAGCCAGGCCGGCCATGCTCGAACTGGCGGCCCGCTCCATCGGCGGTCTCTGCTCACGCGTGCTGCGCTTCCCCGGTGGCATGAGCCTGGAAGAACTGGTGCTGGCCAGCGCCCTAGGCCGGCCCACCCCCCGGAACCCCGCCCGCTTGCGCGCCGCCCGGACCTCCGCCGTGCTCATGCTTCCCGTACCGCGGCCCGGAGTGCTCCGCGCGGTCGAGGGCCGCGCCGACGCCGCGGCCACGCCGGGCATCACCGGCCTGACCATCACCATCCCCATCGGCCAGCGCGTCCAGCCGCTCCCGGAAGGAGATCGCTACCTGGGCTTCATCTTCGCCGAGGGTGACACCCACGAGGATGCGGAGAAGGCGCTCTGCGCTGCCCGCGAGCGGCTGCGCATAGTGATCCAGAGCCCGCTTCGACGTGCCGGCGTGGGCGGCTCTGGCGCTCATCGTCACCAGGATCGGGCGGACCGGTGACACCCGCTGGTGGCTGGCCGACGCCAGCATCACCAGCAACAGCCAGCATCCGGGTTTAGGGATCCCCGAGCTCCGGCAGCGCACCCCGGGACTTGCCCGTCCAGCTGCGGACAGCCATGACCGGGCAATGCAACTGCCCTCACGCATCCCCAGCTCGTCCGCACTTTCGACGGATTTGAAGCGGTCCAGGTCTTCTGATTCCTAATGGAGACGCGTGAACCAGCCGAGCGTCTCGAACATCCGCCGGCTCGCGGGCACCGGGGATCTTGCTCACCCGACGCTCTTGCTGACTCCGGCGCCAGGACCCTGGCCCGGCGTCCCGCTGAGTGTCCCGGCCGTGCGCCAGCCGGGCGGGCGGGAGGGCAGGCGGGAGGAGTAGATGGAGTAGCCGTCGACGTAGAACGCGACCGCGGTCGCGATGACGGTGGCGGTGACCATCGGGACCATCAGCCCGAAGCCGCGGTGCGTCAGCTCGAGCACGAGCGCGAGCGCGGCCAGCGGCGCCTGCATCGCCGCGCCGATCATGGCTGCCGCGCCGACCATGGCAAAGGCCCCCGACGGCGAGCCGGGCCAGGCCAGGTTCCAGGCCATCCCGAGGGCCCCGCCGAGGACGGCGCCGGTGCTCAGGGTCGGGGTGAACAGGCCGCCGGATGCCCCGCTGCCCAGGCACAGCGCGGTCACCAGGGGCTTGAGGGCGAACAGGGCGAGCAGCAGGCTGAGGCTCCCGACGCCGCGGAATGCGGCATCGGCCATGTCCTTGCCGTTACCGAACAGCTGGGGATACCAGATGCCGATGACCCCGAGGATGCCGAACGCGATCACCGGGGCATACAGGACTCTGCTGCCTGCCGCCCGGTGATGCGACACCCAGCCGATGAGCCGGATGTACGCCGCTGAGATCAGCCCGATGACGGGGCCGGCCAGCACCGCCCAGGTCATCAGCGAGGCGCTGAACCGGTAGTCCGGGATGCCGGTGTAGGTGGCGCTGGCCGGCAGGTAGATCCACGCGGTGAAGGTCGCGATCCCCGAGCAGGCCAGCGCCGGGAGCATGACCGGCAGGGCGACGCTGCCGCAAAGGATCTCCGCGGTGAACAGGGCGCCGCCGAGCGGGACGTTGTAGACGGCGGCGAGGCCGGCGCCGCCGCCGCAGGCGACCAGCAGCCGCCGCTGTGCCGCGGACAGGCCCGTCCAGCCGGCCAGCACGCTGGCGGACGCACCGCCCAGCAGCTTGGGGGCGGCCTCACGGCCGATGGAGGCGCCCATGCCGATGACGACCTCGGAGATCAGCGAGGTGCCCAGGCTGCGACGAAACGACAGCCGCCCGTCGCCGTTCCAGATGGCGTCGTCGATCTCCGAGCGCTCGCCCCTGGTGTAGCGACGCAGCAGGTACCAGGCGACCCCGCCGAAGGCGCCGGCGATGAGCAGGGAGCTGACGCGCCGGAGGGCGGAAGCCTGCTCGATCCCGTGCTGGAGGCTGCCGGAGTGGTAGCCGAACGCCAGGTACTGGACGTTGAACAGGATCCACATCATCAGGTCCCCGAAGAGCCCGGTGGCGACACCGGTCAGGGCGAGCATGGCCCAGAACATGGGGCTGAGGATCGCCTCCGTGTCGCTGGTGATGTTCGGCTGCTCCATCGCTCCGCGACCCGACGGCAGCCGCCGCCGGACCAGGGGCTGCGGGGTCCGCAGGCGCTCGCTTTCGCCGGCACGGCGCCTGGCGATCATCCCGGCGAGCCACCGGGGGCGCCGGGGCCGCCTGGGCCGCCGGGCCGCCACCCGGGGGCGGGACCGCTGACGGTCGCCGCGGCGGGTCATGAAGGTAGCTCCGGCACCTCAGCCGCCTCTCCTGCCGCCAGGGAAGTCAGCCGGGCGTCGGCGACGGACTCCCGGAGCAGCCGTGCGGTGGCGGCTGCGCGTGCCGTCCACCACTGGCTGGCGGCATCGCCGGGGATCTGGCCGGCGTGCCGGGCGGCCCAGCGCTCCGCCTCCTGGCCGAGCCAGGTGAGCGTCGCGAGCGGGTCCTGCTCCAGCATGGCGCGCAGCGCGAACCGGCGCTCGCCGATCCGGTGACCGACCCCGGCCTGGCCCGCGCCGCGGGCCAGGCGGCACCGGGTCAGGATAATCCCGCTGCGGACGGGCGTGATGAGCGCGCCGGCCAGATCGGTGATGCCGCCGCCCGGGCCGGCTGGCGCCGGGGCGGCCCGCAGGGCCAGCGGCAAGCGCGCCGGGGGCGGCAGGGCGGCGAACTCGGCGGCGATGACGCGCCGGGTCAGGTGCGCCCAGGCTGCGAGGGCCGGCGCCGCCAGGTCGGTGACGGCATCGAGGTAGGCGGGCAGCCAGGGCCACAGGTGCTCCCAGAACAGCGCCTCGCGCGACCGGGTCAGCGCCGCTGCCGTGCCGGGCCGGGTGCCCTCGCGGCCCGCCTCGTCGGCTGCCTCGCCGAGGCGGGCGTACAGGCCGAGCAGGGCGGCCAGGTGATCCGGCTCGGCGGGCGGGGTGAGCCCGATGGCCCGCCAGAACCCGGCCGCCCGGTCGGCGCCTTCGCCGCCCAGGGCCCCGTCCGGCCCGAGGTAGACCGACGCGTAGGGCGGGCAGTTCAGGACGAACACCTCGGTGTGCTCGGCATCGCTGGCCGCGGGCAGTCCGAGGGCCCGCGCGGCGGTCCGGGCATCCGCGGGGCTGTCGGCCACGGCCCCGGCCGCGCGCAGGAGCTCCCACCGCCCGGCCGTCACAGGACGGCGCTCACAGGACGGCGCTCACAGGACGGCGCTCACGAGCCCGGCTCGCCGGCGGCGCGGCCGCCCGGCAGCGCGAACGCGGCGGCGGTCGGCTTGAGCGGGCGCATGAGCCAGCGCGGCCGGCGGGTCCCGTCCGGTGAGACGTGACCGGCCGGGCGGGTCCGCGTCATCCACTGCCGGTACACCTCGCGCGCCTTCTCGGTGTCGACGGCGATGTCGCCGTGGGCATCGCCGGGCGCGGCGGGGCGGACCCGGACGGCCTGGTGCCAGCAGTGCATGCCGGAGATGGGATCGGGGTGCACCGGGAAGGTGAGGTTCTGGTGGACGCCAGTGTCGGACCACCAGATCCGGGCGGTGTCGGGGTCAGCGGACTGGTAAGGCCGCACGCGGTCCGTCGCGTGCATGGCCCAGCCGTCCGTCCCGCGGCGCAGGTCGACGGTGGCCATCATCCCGCCGGGACTGACGTGGCTGTGCCCGGCGAGCTTCCAGCGGCCCATGTGATGGGAGCAGGCGACCACGCCGGGCCGGATGCCCTCGGTGATCCATGCCTTGGCCACGAAGTAGCCGATGTCGGTCTCCACCCGGATCAGGTCGCCGGTGCGGCGCACGCCGAGCCGGCGGGCGTCGGAGGGGTGGATCCAGACCGGGTTGGTGTGCGACAGCTCGTCGAGCCACTTGCTGTTCGCCGAGCGGGTGTGGATCTGGGTCGGCAGCCGGAAGGTCGACAGCAGCACCAGCTGGTCCGGGGCGAGCTCGGCGGGGTGGACATGGCTGCGGATGTAGCCGGGCAGGGCGTGCTCGGGCCAGCCCCAGTCCGCGAGGGTGGCGGACCAGAATTCCAGCCGCCCCGACGGCGTGGGAAATCCGCGCCGGACGACCCCGTCGACCATGACCCCGGCCAGCCGCCGCCCCCGGCTGTCCGGACCCGGCGCTCCCATCGGGACGACGTTAGTGCTGGCCGGCGCGGGCGCGGCGGTGTAGACCTGCCCGGCCGGCCCGACGGCGACGTCGCGCAGCTGGCCGGCCGCCACCTCGGTCTCGTGCAGCCCGCCCTGGCCGGCCGTGATCTCGAAGGCTCCGTAACGGCGCATCCAGGCCAGCGGCGTGAGGCCCTCGGCGGCGGCGCGCTCGGGCAGCCCCGGCACCGAGTTCTCGAACATCCAGCCGTAGTACTCGTCGACGGTGAGCTTCTCGCCGGGATGAGCGCGGGACTCATGGTACTGCCGGATGCCCATCGAGCCGTCCGGGTCGATCCGCCAGGACAGCTCGGTCCACCACTCGTTTTCCTCCCAGACCTCGCCGGGGTTGACCTGCCGGGTGTCGGTGATGTCCTCGCCGAGGCGCTCGCGGGCCGCGCGCAGGACCGGCTGCCGGAACCCGATCCACTGCCCGTCGTACTGCTCGTAGGAGTGGGTGTCGTGCCGCTCGGAGCCGTGCCCCATCGGCAGTACGTAGTCGGCGAAGTAGGCGGATTCGTTCCAGGTCGGGGTGAGTGCGACGTGGCAGCCGATCTTCTCGGTGTCGGTGAGCACCTCCATCCAGGACAGGCCGTCGGGGTTGGTCCACACCGGGTTGTAGACGCGGGTGAAGTAGGTGTCCAGCCGGCCGCGGCCGTCCTTGAGGAAGTGCGGGAGCAGGAAGCTCAGCTCGTTCTGCGCGAGGGGAAACTCCTCCGGCCAGGACAGGTCCTGCCACACCGCCGGGTGCGGCGGGGTGTGGATGGGCCGGGGGACGAACTTGTTCCAGGCGTTGGGAAACGTGCCGCCCTCGGTCGCGACCGCGCCCAGCAGCGCGGAGATGAGGAACAGGGTCCGCGACACCTGCCAGCCGCCGAGGTTCCCGGCCGCCGCCGACCGCCACGAGTGACACGCGAACCGCGTCCCGGCACCCGCCACCACCTCGGCCACCTCCGCTAGGACGGCGGCGTCGATCCCGGACTCGGCGGCGGCGTACTCGAAGGTGAACTCGGCGTAGAGCTCGGCCAGGACGGCCTGGAACGCCTCGAACGTGGCCGGCAGGTCAGGCCGGCACTGCGCCAGGTACTGTTCCCAGTTCCACCACCGGCGCACGAACCCGGCGTCGTACCGGCCGGTGCGGATCAGGTAGCTGGCGATGGCCAGGTTCATCGCCGCCTCGCTGCCCGGCTGCGGGGACAGCCAGTAGTCGGCGTGGGTCGCGGTGTTGGACAGCCGGGTATCCAGCACGATGACCTTCGCGCCGTTCTCCCGGGCCTGGGTGATGCGCTGCGCATGCGGGTTGAAGTAGTGCCCGGTCTCCAGGTGCGCGCTGATCAGGTAGATGACCTTCGCGTGGGCGTAGTCCGGGCTAGGCCGGTCGATGCCCATCCAGAACTGGAATCCGGTCCGCCCGCCGCTGGAGCACACGTTGGTGTGCGAGTTGTGGCCGTCCACTCCCCAGCTGGCCAGCACCCGCTCGGTGTAGCCGTCCTCACCCGGCCGGCCCAGGTGCACCATGATCTCGTTGTTGCGTCCCTCCTGGAGGGCCGCCCGCAGCCGCGCCGCGATGGCGTCCAGGGCCTCGTCCCAGGAGATCCGCTCCCACTGCCCCTCGCCGCGGCGGCCCGCGCGCCGCATCGGGTACAGGACCCGGTCGGGATCGGTGACCTGGTTGATCGTCGCCGGGCCCTTGGCGCAGTTCCGGCCCCGCGATCCGGGGTGCTCGGGGTTCCCCTCGAACTTGCGGACCTGGCGGGTGTCACGGTCCACGTAGGCCAGCAGCCCGCAGGCCGACTCGCAGTTGAAGCACGTCGTGGGCACCAGCAGGTAGTGGTGCTCCTCGCGGGCCGGCCAGGCCCGCGAGGACAGCTCGACCCAGTCATCCCAGCGCTCCCGGGGCGGGAACGCGCCTAGGTGGACGCGGCTGGCGCCCTGGTAGAACGTCTCGCCGCGGGCCTCGACCGCGGCCCGCGCTGCCGAGACGCGCTCGCCCAGCGCGGCCAGGTCCGGGGGGATATCGGCGGAACGGGACACGTCAGCTCCTCAGGCCAGCGGGACGGACTGGCCGGCCTGCACGTAGGCATGCTCGTGGGCCAGCAGCCCGAGCAGGGCCAGCGGGACGGCTACGGCGCCGATCCACGGCGCGGCGACCGCGACTGCGACCGCGGCCAGGCCAGGCCAGAAATACCACGCATAACGGCCTCGCGTCATCGCGGCGGCCGCCAGGTGCGCGTGCTCGGTTGGATGGGTAATGGTGGTCTCGCCGCCGGCCAGCAGCACGTGCGCGGCCGCGGCGGCGCACAGCAGCGCCTCGGTCCCGGTCACCGCCGGCGCCGGGCCGAGCCAGAGCGCGAACGGCAGGATCCCGGCGGCGCCGGCCAGCACGGCCTGCACCGCCAGGTGCGGGGCCAGCAGCGGGCTCTGCCACAGGTCCCTGGCCCTGGCCTGCGCGAACAGGTACGCGGTATAGCACGCCGTCGCGAGGGCCAGCGGGATGACCAGGCCCGCCGCGACCTGTCGCAGCAGCACCGACCCGGCCAGCGAGCCGATCGAGTACAAGGCGGCGGCGGCGCCGTAGCCGCCGATGATGAACGACCCCCGCACCAGCCAGCTGCGCCAGTGATGCCGGGTGAAGATCAGGTAGAAACGCCGCGGCTGGCGCAGGTCCCAGATCAGCAGGACCCCGGTGGCCCCGAGGAACGCCAGCGCCAGGCCCGGTGCCGCCCACCTGGCCAGCGGGCTGTCCCAGGACAGCCGCCCCGCGAGGATCAGGATCAGCGGGACCAGCAGGCCCCCGGCCGCCAGCCCCTTGGTCCAGGTATAGAGGCTGACCCGCCACCCCCACGGCGCGTGGTGCGGAATGTCATACGACAGCAGGGCCTCGGCGCTGGAACCGGCCCGCCCAGGGTGGCCGGCCGCGACCTGGCCGGCTTCGTGCTCGCCGCCCTGCGTCGCCCACGCGTACAGGCCGCCGTCGGGCCGCCGCGCCGCGAGGGGGTCCAGCGTCGCCTGGTGCGCCCCCTTGTAGAACAGCCCGGGCCGGGTGCCCTTCTCCGGCCGCCGGACCGTGACCGGCTCGCGGTTGACGATCTGCGCGACCTTCGACTCCGGGTCGTTCAGGTCCCCGACCAGGATCGCCTCGGTCGGGCACACGGTGACGCAGGCAGGCTCCAGGCCGATGTCGAGCCGGTGCGCGCACAGGTTGCACTTCTCGGCCGCGTTATCTTCCGGGTTGATGAAGATCGCGTCGTAGGGACACGCGGCAATGCAGGCCTTGCAGCCGATGCACGCCGACTTGTCGAAATCGACGATCCCGTCCGGCCGCCGGTACATCGCCCTGGTCGGGCAGGCCGTCGTGCACGGCGCGTCCGCGCACTGGTTGCACCGGGTCACCTGGAACGCCCGGCGCACCTGCGGGAACGTCCCCACCTCGACCGACTTCACGTAGGTCCGGGTGACTCCGACCGGCACCTCGTTCTCGCTCTTGCACGCCGTCGTGCACGCGTGGCACCCGATGCACTTGTCCTGGTCCAGGACCTTCACCCAGCGCTGCAGCAGGTCATCGGGCGTCATCACAGTCTGACGCTAATGCGCCCCCGGCCGCCGGCCTAGCCGCGGGCTCCTTG
>Ga0307373_10013009_pt1 | contig 11715 bp, 12 predicted proteins | sample OX2MG_FD_202534 | JGI IMG/M metagenome (GOLD analysis project Ga0307373, IMG submission 202534) | Soil microbial communities from Risofladan, Vaasa, Finland - OX-2 | ecosystem: Environmental > Terrestrial > Soil > Coastal area > Acid sulfate soil | place: Finland: Risofladan, Vaasa | collected...
GGTTAATCCCGGTCCGTCAGGATGATCTTACTTTTTTTCCCCTCGGAAAGCAATTCAATGCTGCGCTTTACAAAATCGGTCAGTTCGGCACCGGTAAGCAGGTGCTGGGAAAGCAGGGCCAGGTCGGACAGGTTCTTGACCAGCTTCCCTTGTTTATCCTTGTCCTTTTCGCTCAGTACCTGCTGGTAAACGGGATGATTGGCATTCACGGTCATGGTGATATCATCCGGCAGGTTACCATAGAAGTTCATCCCTCCTCCACCCATGGATGCCATATCCTTCATCCTGCGCATGAATTCCGGCCGGGTCACGATCACCGGTTGTACCTCCGGGTTCAACCCCTTGATTTCCACTTTGATGTGTGTGGAAGGCACCTGAAGTCCGAATAACTCCTTGAGCTTGCTTTCCTGCGCTGAACTGAGCAGGTTTTCCGTTTTTTCATCCTTGTTGATCAGGTTTTCCGCAATATCCGCGTCCACCCGGGTGAACCGGGTATTTTCCCACTTCATCTCCATATTATTGATGAAGGCGGTATCCACGAGGGTATCCATCCGGACGATCTTATATCCCTTTTCCCTGGCTGCCTGGATATAGCTGTCCTGCTGCACCGGGTCATTGGTATACAGGATGACCAGCTTATTGTCCTTGTCGGTCTGCAGGGCAGCAGTAGCGCTGCGGTATTCCTCCAGGGTATAGAATTGGTTGGATCCTGCGTCCTGGAATAGGTGGAATTTGATCCCTTTTTCCAGGAATTTTTCCTCTGTCATCATGCCATACCGCACAAAAAGGCCGATATGCTCCCATTTTTCTTCAAACTCCTTTCGTTCATTGCGGAACATCTCATCCAGCCTGTCGGCTACCTTCCTGGTGATATGATTATTGATTTTCTTCACATTGGGATCACCCTGCAGGTAGCTGCGGCTGACATTCAGGGGAATGTCCGGGGAATCGATCACCCCATGGAGCAGCATCAGGAATTCCGGAACGATATCCTTGACCTCATCAGTGACAAAAACCTGGTTGCTGTACAGGTTGATCCTGTCCTTCTGGATCTCAAAGGATTTCTTGATCTTGGGGAAATACAGAATCCCGGTCAGGTGAAAAGGATAATCCACATTCAGGTGGATCCAGAAAAGGGGAGGTTCGGTGAAAGGATACAACTCTTTATAAAAATTCTGGTAATCCAGAGAGGTTAGCTCCGTGGGCTTCCGGGTCCAGGCGGGAGAAGTATTGTTGATCTGTTTGTCTTCGAACCGGACAGGGATAGGCAGGAATTTGCAGAATTTTTCCAGGATCCTGCTGATCCGCTCTGATTCCAGAAACTCCTTGCTGTCCTCGCTGATATGCAGGATGATATCCGTTCCGCGGGTGAGCTTTTCGGTTTCCTCCAGGGTAAATTCCGGGTTGCCGCTGCAGGCCCAGCGAACTGCCGGGGCATCTTTTTTATAGGATTTGGTGAGAATCTCCACCTGGCTGCTGACCATGAATGAGGAGTAAAATCCCAGGCCAAAATGCCCGATGATATTGGATTCGTTTTGCCCTTTGTATTTGTCGAGGAAATCCTCAGCCCCCGAAAAAGCCACCTGGTTGATATACCGGTCCACTTCATCGGCGGTCATTCCAATGCCTTTATCCGAAACCGTGATGGTCCCTTTTTCCTTGTCCAGGCTGATCTCGATGTCCAGGCTGCCCAGCTCCCCCTCCACCTCGCCCAGGCCGGACAGGGTTTTCAGCTTCTGTGTGGCATCCACGGCATTGCTGACCAATTCCCGGATAAAGATCTCATGGTCCGAATACAGGAATTTCTTGATGATGGGAAATATATTCTCGGTTTGTACCCGGATGGCGCCTGTTTGCATAATGGACCCTTTAATTCGGGTCAGAGTCCCAAAGTTTATGCCACCGGATCAGGTCTGCCAACTTGGCAAGCGATTTTCAAGCATATCCGGGTAAAAAAATCTAAAGTATTTATATAAATTGCTAATTATCAAAATACTATGAATAATTTATTTTTTATCCTCCGCTATCATGATTTTCACTGGAAATTCCTATCTTTGCAGTCCTAAAAAATATCTTCCATCCAAAACAGGGAAACCATATGAATTATGAATTGATGGTGATTTTCACCCCGGTCTTTTCCGAGGATGATTATAAAACCTCCCAGAAAAGGTATGCGGACTTCGTGACAGAAAACGGAGGAAAAATCGTGCAGGAGAATCCCTGGGGAATGAGATCACTGGCTTATCCGATCGGTAAAAAGACCACGGGCATGTATTGGGTACTGGAATATGAAGCCCCCTCCGACTTCAATGACAAACTGACGATACAACTTAACCGGGATGAACATGTATTGCGCTACCTGGTCACCTTACTGGATAAATATGCCGTAGTGTATAATGCCAGAAGGAGGAAAAATACTAAAGCCGAAATCCAACAATCAGAAGCCTGACTATGCCGATAAAACAAGAAATCAAGTACCTGACTGCCTCTAAGGCAGTGAAAAGAACGAAAAAATACTGCCGTTTCAAGAAAATGGGGATCAAGTATGTGGATTATAAGGACGGGGAATTCCTGAAGAAGTTCCTGAATGAACAGGGAAAGATGCTTCCCAGGCGGATCACCGGCAATTCCCTGAAATTCCAGCGCAAGGTAGCCCAGGCCATCAAAAAAGCCCGGCAGATGGCCCTGCTCCCCTATGTCACCGATCTTTTAAAGTAGCCCAATGGAAGTCATTTTAATACAGGATGTCAATAAACTTGGACACCAGCACGACCTGGTGAAGGTCAGGAACGGTTATGCCCGGAATTTTCTCATTCCCCGTAAAATGGCTATCGAAGCCAATCCGGGCAATCAGAAACAACTGGAGGAAAGGATGAAAGTAATCAAATTAAAGGAAGACAAGCTGGTGGCTGAAATTGCAAAAGTGAAGGAAGTCCTGGCAGAATCCCCGGTAAGGATCGGGGCCAAGGTCGGCGCTTCTGAAAAAATATTCGGTTCCGTGACCTCGGTCCAGATTTCCCAGGCCATCAAATTGCAGAAAGGCTATGAGATCGACCGCCGTCGCATTCAGATCCTCGATGAAGTGAAGGAACTGGGTACCTACAGGGCGAAGGTGGATTTCGGCAAGGGCAATGAAATGGAAGTCATGTTTGAAGTAGTCGCAGAATAACTAAAAAAAATATCGTAAAAGCCCCCGTACCCGGGGGCTTTTCTATTTCAGGACCGGGGTCCTTTACCCTTTTATATCCAGGGGAATATTTAGCTTGATGCTGAAATCGCGCCCCATATTAAAAATGCCCATCCTTCCCGTGGCAGGGTTCACCGGCAGGTACTTGAACCGGCTTAAATGATTCTGATACGCCAGGTTGGTGAGATTATCCACACCAAGGTACAGGCTGAACAGCCGGTTTGTTTTTCCCATGATATCGGCACCCAGCTCCAAATTCAGCAGGGTATACCCAGCAGTGGGTGTTTCCGTCCCATAAGCGGTAAATGCATCATGCTGGGCCCAGTTAATATCCAGTTCTGCCTCCAGATACATATTCCGTATGGTCCTGCCCTTTTTGAGGAACTCCCCCCTCAAATCGGACATCCACCTGGGAGGCGGCATGAAGGGCAGGTACCGGGTGGAATCCGTGGCATCCGAAGCGGTCCCCCTCACCAGGGAGAAAGTGTTTTTGAAATGCAGCCAGTCCAGCGGATGGGGATGAAGATCGATCATCAGCTCCCCGCCATACAAATTGGCATTGGTCTGCACATCCTGGTATGCAATATAGCCCTGGGCATTATCCAGGACTGGTATGGAATCCTGACCGGAAGCGGACAATAGTTTGCGGGCAAAAATATAATGGCTGATATGGTTGTAAAATAAATCAGCGCTGAAAGTGAGGTGCAGGGCGGTATATATGATACCTGCATCCCCCTCAGTGCTGGTTTCTGCCTTCAGCTGGTTATTGCCATATTCATACCTGATGGTCCCGTCATGCACCCCGTTGGCAGCCAGTTCAGAGGCATTGGGCGCCCGGAACCCCCGGGCCAGGTTGGCTTTGGCCGTGAACCGGTCCGAGAGGGCATAGCTCATCCCCACGCTGCCCGAAAAACTGGCAAAATTACGGGTGAACCCATTGAATTTCATGACAGCCCCGGGATTGGATTTCGATGTGGGTGTCCCCGTGCTGTCCAGATAAAGCTGCTTGGCCTGCATATACCGGTTATCGAACCTTAAACCTCCGCTCAGGGTCAGGGAACCCCAGGTTTTTTTAGTCATGCCGAATATGCCGAAATCGAACAGGTTATACTGGGGAATGAGGAACTCAGTGCCCTGATTGAAATTATTCTGCTGCATTCCATTGATGCCGAAAACAGATTCCCATCCTTGAACCACCGGAAGATAATATTTCAGGTCATAATCCACCGTCTTCAGTTTCAGGTCAAGCCCGGGGGTATTGGGTGCCAGGATGTTGGCATACTCCCTTCGCTGACTGACCTGATAGCCCAGGGTAAACGCTATCCTTCCGGTGTTGGCCAGGTAGAATTCATTGTCCAGGATCAATTTCTTGTGCTGGACATTTTGCCTGGAAATATAGGGCTGGTACGATAAAAAGTCACCGGTAGTCGCCGGAACCAGGGAATCTATGCCGTTGATATTCATATCTTTTGTGAATGCTCCGGTGTTATCCCGGCTCCCAGCCGGTATTCCCAGGTGCTCGTCAAAGGAAGCGAACTCCAGCCGGGAATGGCCCCAGCTGCGGTTCACCCCCAGGTATCCCCCGTAATCTGCATTCTGGAATTTGGAATTGAACACATAGCCGTCATAGTTGTCCCGGTAGTCATGGGCCTGTTTCCCAGTACCATAGACATTCCAGTAGATGCCGTTCAGGTTTCCGGCGATATTTCCGTTATAAGCGACCATCCCGTTGTTGGTCAGGTAATTGGCATTGATATTCCCCTGGATAGTTCCGGCGGGCAATGGCTCATTGGAAATGATATTGACTACCCCGGCCAACCCATCTGAACCATACAGCAGGGATGCGGGTCCTTTCAGGATTTCAATGCGGTCCACATTATAGTCATCGATTTCCACCCCGTGCTCATCTCCCCATTGCTGTCCCTCCTGACGGATGCCGTCATTAACGACCACTACCCGGTTATAGCTGAGGCCCCGGATGACCGGTTTTGAAATAGCCGGACCCGTGGTTACCTCATCAACTCCGGGCTGTTTGGCAATGGCATCAATGATATTAGTGGACACATTTTGCTCCAGGTACCGGCGATTGATCACGGTGATGGGTGTCGGATTCTTGCTGGCTTCGGTGGCCATGCTTAAGCCGGTAACCACGACCGTTCCCTGTTCCAGCACCGAAGGAGTCATAATGAAATTTTTCACGGTGGTATTGCGGATCGTCACTTCACTGGTGAGGGTCTTGTACCCGATGTACCGCACTTCTACCAGGTAGATCCCAGCAGGCAGGTTCTTCAGGGTATAGTTGCCCTGATTATCCGTGATGGCGCCTGACTGGAGGTCCGGGATACTGACGGTAGCTCCCGGCAAGCCATTTTTTGTGGAATCCGTAATCCGGCCAGTCAGGATATTGCTATTCGTAGTTGATGCCCAGATGTCTGAATGGAAGATCAATACGAATATAAATAAACAAAATATATGTTTCATGTGCAACGGTGTTAAATTAAAAAATCAATACTGAAATACAGGAAATAGGAAAATAGATCAGGACCGGACCGGAGGAGCTCGCAGGGAAGGTCCGTCCTGGAAGATCTCATGATAGCTGTCCGGGATATTGATGAGAAGATTTTGAAAGAATAATTGTTCCGAGATAACCGGAGCGGTGGTGTCCGCCATATAATGGGAAAGGACAATATGGAGGAACACACAATGGATATGCCGGGGACTGAACCGGGCATCCTGATGAATGGAATCAATGGTATCCTGATGGTTGGCAAACAACTGGTGTAGAAAATCCGGTGGGGTGGTACTGAAAAAAAATACCACCAAAATAACCAGGGATACTATTTTCTTAAAGGACTGACTCAATTTCCGGATTATTTTTTTACCCGGCAAAGTTAAGGCAAATGGGTTAAAATATATTTCCGCACTTTAACAGCGCGGATTACCCGATGGGATGATCGGAAGATAAGGAGTAGCTTCTTTATTCCAGGCCCCAGGACTGCAGCCTGTGCATGGATACCTACCTCATTAAAAAAATATCCCTCAAATGAGGTGTTTGTCAGGCTGACCTGACCAGGACCGAAGGTTGGTTTTGACCTATTTTGCGATCTGCCCTGAAAAATAACCCTGCACGCTGCAAAGTATTTGGATGCAGGATCCTAAAACAGGCATATTTACTGAAGGTGCTCAATCACTCCGGCAATACCCTGGCCTCCTCCTACACAGGCAGTCACCAGACCATATTGCTGATGGGTCCTTTTCAGGTCATTTAACAACTGTACGGTCAATTTGCTCCCGGTGCATCCCAATGGATGTCCCAGGGCAATGGCTCCCCCGTTAATATTCACCTTGGCCGGGTCAAGTCCCAGGGCCCGGATAACGGCCAGGGACTGGGAGGCAAAAGCTTCATTGAGCTCGACCAGGGCGATCTGGTTCAGGGTTATACCCGCCTGCTTCAGGGCTTTGGGAACTGCTTCTACCGGTCCCATGCCCATGATCCGGGGATGGACTGCTGCTACGGCACAGCTCACCAGCCTGCCAATAGGTTTGACCTTCAGCTCCGTACACTTTTTCTCACTCATCAGGATCACAAAGGATGCGCCATCTGAGGTCTGAGAAGAGTTCCCAGCAGTCACGCTGCCCCCTGCAGCAAATACGGGTTTAAGACCGGCCAGGGCTTCCGGGGAAGTATCCGCCCTTGGTCCTTCATCCTTGTCCACCGTAAAAAGGCGTTGCTGTTTTTTGCCGGAATTGTCCACATAGACTTCTTCCACTTCAATGGGTAAAATACCCTCCTTAAAATATCCTTTATCCAGGGCATTAAGGGCTTTGCGGTGCGATTGAAAGGCAAACATATCCTGGTCCTCCCTGCTTATCCGGTATTCGGATGCCACGGCTTCCGCAGTCAATCCCATACCCAGGTAATAATCAGGTGTGGCAGAGGCAACCCGGTAATTAGGGACGGTTTTCCATCCGGCAACCGGGACCAGGCTCATGCTTTCCGTACCTCCGGCGATGATGCAGTCTGCCATGCCGCAGGTAATCTTGGCATGACCGATGGAAATCGATTCCAGGCCGGAAGCACAATACCGGTTTACCGTCATTCCCGGAACCCCTGTGCCCAATACCCGGACGGAGATCATACGGCCGATCTGGAGTCCCTGTTCGGCCTCCGGCACGGCATTGCCTACGATCAGGTCATCCACTTCAGCAGGATCCAGCTGAGGCAAAGCGTTCAACAGTCCCCTGATCACTTCCACAGCCAGATCATCAGGCCGGTAAAACCGAAAACCTCCCCGTTTGGCCCGGGTGACTGCGGTCCGATAGCCTGCTACCAGGAAAGCTGCCTGCATATACTTAAAAAATTGACCGGGAACCAGGTTAAAATGATCGGCAGGACGTGAATTGAATAGCTCATTCCCCCATAAGGAAATCAGTATGGGAGAAATTTACGAATAAGAAAACACCCTGCTATTGATTTGCAAAATCTATTTCCGGCTATACCCCGATTTTGCTCACATGAAAAACTGTTCGGAAACCACTTTCCCATCCTTGACCTGATACACGCAAAGTTCATCCATGTTCGCGCGTCCCTGTCCCTTCATCGTAATATCCATACTTAGGGTAAAGGCAAAGCAGTTTCCCGTAACCAGGGGATCGGAAACTTTGATCCCGTGGATTTTTTCCACCATGCCTTCAAACTGGTGACCTTTTGCAATGATCGCAGCCAATCCTTTTTGCTCCTTGGCGAAGGCAGGGGAAGCTTCGGGTTCGATGCTGATCACATCATCAGCAAATAATTCCTTTTGGGCTTTTTCAAACTGACCCTGGCCGCAAAGGGCAGCCAGACGTGCAGCGATCTGAGTGGTAGATTCCATAATGAGTATAATGTTTAGTCCGTAATATACAAAGGTACCTATATATTATTTGGACCAATCTACAAAACAAATATCGAATTTATCCAACTAAGGACCAGATGGTCCACGACAAATTTCCCTATTTTGGATAAAATGAGTAATTTGGCTTAAAAAGGCCATGAAGTTATTAAGCAAGCAGGAGAACAAAGAGCTCATGCTGGACCGCATGAGTTACTACCTGGATAAGTTCCTGGAATCGAGTGAGAATAAAGAAATAAAAAGATTTGATTATGAGGAGAAATTCATTGCCGTGATGCGGATGGCAGAACAGGAAATTTTTCAATTATCCTTAGGCACAGCCCCCAAGAGTAAAAATCTAAAAAAAAACTCCTAAGCAACGTAGGCTATGTGGTGGTGGATAAACGCCACCCCATAGCCCAGACCAATGGAGGATTCGGCATAACGGCTTTTATGCAGGAGCTGATGTGCTATGTAGGGCAGGATAGGGTATTCAAGGATGCCTCTCAATTATTAAAGCGCTTGACGGGGGTGGAGGTAAATGCCAAGCAAATAGAGCGGGTATGTCATTTCTACGGTCAGCAACTGGAATCTACCCTGTATGGAAAAGATTATGTCTCTCCGTTGGCTGGGGAGATACAAAAAGAACAGACAAGGGGGTCATTAAAAAGATATTATATATTGATGGATGGTTCCATGGTATTTACCCGGGAAAAGCAATGGAAGGAGATTAAGTTAGCCAGGATATTCCGGGAGGATAAGCGGGTGGACCGCACAGGGGTAAACCGCAATATGATCACCTCTTCCCAGTTTGTTGCCCATTTAGGGGGGCATGAGCAGTTTTGGGACAAACTGGATTGCCATATTGCCGAGATACCCAGTAAAAGACGGGTTTTCCTTTGTGATGGAGCCTGCTGGATCTGGAACAGGGTGGAGGACAGCTATCCGGAAAGCATTCAGATTGTGGATTTCTACCATGCTAAAGAGCATCTGTCCGATGCAGTAGATCCCATATTCGGAAAGCAAAAAGCACAAAAGCATGCCTGGTTGGTAATACAGGAGAACCTGTTGTTTAAAGACGACGTGCAGGCTGTGATCAAAGAACTGAGCTGGCTGGCTAAAAAATATCCCAAACAAGCAGATGAACTGAAAAAGGAAGTCAACTATTTTACCACTCACATTTCCAGGATGCAGTACGGAAGCTTCCGTAAACAGAATTTACTGATAGGTTCAGGGCCTATCGAATCAGCCAATAGACAGGTGATTCAGCAGCGACTGAATCTCTCGGGGCAGCGATGGACCAAATCAGGGCTCCAATACATGGCTAACCTGAGATCCACCTATCTAAGCGGGCAATGGAAGCTAGTTCAGGAATTGATCAATAATCCTCAATAAAGGATAATTTGTCGTGCACCCTACCTAAACGCACCCATTTCCCTTTATCTCAAACCTTCAACAAAAAAACCTCCTGCAAATAGCCGGGTACGAAGGAACATATTGAATATATCCAAACTCATGCGGTATTTTAATTAGTTACTACTGGCTTAAGCAACGTTCCGGTCCAACACAGGTGCGAAGCGTTTCTTTTAAACTGATAAATCCGGACCGATTTACAACCAAAAATCACACTATAATGTGATTAATGATATTTCCGGCTGTTAGTTTATCAAAATAATAAAAAATCACACTATAATGTGATTATATAAATATTATTAGCCAAAAAGTACTATCTTTACGTCAAAATCACAATATAATGTTAGTCAAAGATGTAGGCAAGGCCATCCTGGATAGAAGGAATGAGTTGAAAATAACCCAACCCCACCTGGCGGAACTGGCGGGAGTTAGTGTGAATTCCCTCTATAAAATAGAAAGAGGGCAATCCAACTCCACGCTGGAACTTATTGAAAAAATTACAGAGGTGTTGGGACTGGAAGTGAAATTGGAAGTAAAAAAAGTAAAGCTGTAAACCCATGCGAAGCCTTGAAATATACAGGAACCATGAGCTGGCCGGGATACTGAAGGAAGAAAATACAAAAAGCTATTCCTTCAGGTATGCTGATACCTGGTACGCCGACCCGGGGAAACCAGCTGTCAGCTTAACCATGCCTAAAACGCAGCAGGAATATCATTCGGATCATTTATTTCCTTTTTTCTACAACATGTTGTCCGAAGGCGTCAACCGGAAACTCCAAAGCAGGACATTGAAAATAGACGAGAAGGATGATTTTGGATTGCTGGCCGCCACCGCGCAATATGATACCATTGGTGCTATCACCGTTAAACCCGTTATAGTATGAATCTGCAGGAATTAAAATATTGTCCCGGCACGCTGGCCGAGGGATTTGATACCTACAGCCCCGCTTTCCTGCGCCGGATGTTCCATGGCCGGAAGGTCAGTCACATCCTGCCTTATGACGCCCCGCAAAAGAATGAGGAAGATGCCGAAAAATTCATGGAGAACCGTAAGCGGATTTCGATATCCGGGGTACAGGAAAAATTATCCTTATTGCTCGAAAAAAATAAGTTACGCCTGACAGAGGAAGGGGAACAGGGCACCTATATATTAAAGCCCGTTCCAAGGGACCTGAAAAAAGTGGACCAGGTACCTGCCAATGAGCACCTGACCATGCAGCTGGCTGCACAGGTATACGATATCCCGACCGCAGACAACGGGATGATTTTTTTTAAAGATGGCTCACCGGCCTATATCACCCGGCGCTTTGATGTAAAAGAAGACGGAACCAAATGGAGTAAGGAAGATTTTGCCACGCTGGCCGGAAAGACCAGGGAGAGCGGCGGGGTCAATTTCAAATATGAATATTCGTATGAGGAAGCCGCTGCCCTGATCGTAAAATACGTGCCGGCATGGCGGGTGGAAATAGAAAAGTTTTTCTCCCTCGTGGTATTCAATTATTTATTTTCCAATGGGGATGCACATTTAAAAAATTTCGCATTGCTGGAAACTAAAAGCGGCGATCATTTTTTAAGCCCGGCATATGATCTGGTCAATACAAGGATACACGTGGACGATAGCGATTTTGCATTGGATAAAGGACTCTTCTCTGATAACTTTGAATCGGCCGCTTTTAAAAAATCACACCATCGGGGGCAGGAAGATTTTTTAGGGTTTGCAGGAAGGATCGGGATAGAAAAGAACCGTGCCCAGAAACTATTAGAGCCTTTTTTGTCAAAGCAGGAAAAAGCGGATCAGCTGATAAATAGCTCTTTCCTTAATGATGCGACGAAACGGGCGTATGCCCTTAACTACAGCACGAAGCGAAACAGCCTGGATAAGATATAGTCAGGCAATCCTTCTCTGAAACAATATGGTGTAGTTGCAGCATTCCTTAGCAAGATCTCGGTTGAAATACAGTTCTACCGTCAGCATAGTAAGTGGAATTCAGTTGTTTTAAATAATATCCTGGTTCATTAAAATTGCGTTTTTGAAATAATTAGTTCTTTGAAAGTATTGTCAGTATTGAGTTTGCGATGAATTTTTGCTTAAGACGATTTGAATTTTAAAAGTGAATATTTTTCGTATTTTCTGCAAATGAATTAATTGTAAACTACCCTGCACCAAGAGTGCAGGGCGTTCAATGTGCCAATTGGCGATTGAACTTTAAACCTTGATTATGCACAGCACAGCTATACAAACGA
>Ga0307373_10013011_pt1 | contig 11714 bp, 7 predicted proteins | sample OX2MG_FD_202534 | JGI IMG/M metagenome (GOLD analysis project Ga0307373, IMG submission 202534) | Soil microbial communities from Risofladan, Vaasa, Finland - OX-2 | ecosystem: Environmental > Terrestrial > Soil > Coastal area > Acid sulfate soil | place: Finland: Risofladan, Vaasa | collected...
CTCGTCACGGCCTTCAACCCGTCCTCGACGATGATGGGCTTCCGCCGCTACAGCATCGAGATGTACCGTCGGCTCGGCGTGTTCGAGGCCGTCGGCAGCCTCCGGATCGCGTCCAGCGCCGATCAACTCCGTGAGGTCCAGCGGACCCTGAGCCGGACTCGGGCCCTGGGGCTCGACGCGGAACTGCTGTCGCCGGCGGAGGCCGAGCGACGCATGCCCGCCATGTCGCGGGCCGACCTCCACGGCGCGGCTTGGCTGCCCGACGATGGGCACCTCGACCCGCACACGGCCACCCACGCGGTGGCGAACGCGGCGCGAGCCGCCGGCGTCCGGTTCCGGACCGGTGTCCGGGTGAGCGGCATCGAGCTGACGGAACGGCGGGCCGTTCGGCGCGTCCTCACGACCGACGGTCCGATCGACGCCGAGATCGTGGTCAACGCGGCCGGCATCTGGGCGCCCCAGGTGAGCGCGATGGTCGGCTCGTGGATCCCGTCGACGCCGGTCGATCATCAGCATGCCGCCCTGCGGGCCGTCGCCGGGAGCGAGCTGCCTCGCGAGATGCCGTGCTTCCGCGATCCCGACCGTCTCGTCTACGGTCGAAGTGAGGCCGGCGGCATGCTCGTGGGTGGCTACGAGCCGGCGCCGCCGGCCCGCTGGATCGACGGCGTCCCCTGGGAGCACGCCGCGACGTCCCTCGCCCCCGACTACGACCGGTTCCTGCCGCTCCTCAGCGGTGCTGCGCGGCGGTTCCCGTTCCTCGCCGAGGCGGAGGTCGGCCGGCTCGTCTGCCACCCGGATGCGATGACGCCGGATGCGAACCCGCTCCTCGGGCCGATGCCCGGCCTGCGCGGCTTCTGGGTCGCCGCCGGGCTCTCGCTCAACGGGTTCGGCGGCGCCGGCGGGATCGGCCGGGCGCTGGCGGGCTGGATCACGAGCGGCGACCCGGACGCCGACGTGTACGCGTATCGAGCCTGGCGGTTCGGCGAGACATATCGCGACCCGACCTACGCCGCCGCGCTCGCCCGCGAGGCCTACCGCTTCTACTACGAGCTGCGCTACCCGTTCGACATCGACGAGGCGGCGCGACCGCGACGATGCTCGGCCGTCCATGGGCGGCTGCAGGAGATGGGCGCGGTGTTCGGGGTCAAGGCCGGGTTCGAGCGGGCCGAGTACCACCGGCCCGGCGAGCCGTGGCGGCGGGCCGGCATCGACCGTCCCGGTCCGGGCTTCGGTCGGCCGCCGTTCTTCGACCGGCTCCGCGAGGAGTGCGCGGCGGTCCGCGAACGAGTCGGGCTCATCGATCTCTCGTCGTTCGGCAAGATCGCCGTCGAGGGACCGGGCGCACTGGCGCTCCTCCAGCGCGTCGCCGCGAACGACGTCGACCGCCCGATCGGCGCGCTCGTCTACACCCAGTTCCTCGACGAGCGGGCTGGCATCGTCGCCGACGTGACGGTCGCCCGGCTGGGGCCGGCGCGGTTCCGCGTCGTCAGCGGGGCCGGCTATGTCGCGAGCGATCTCGGCTGGCTCCGCCTCCACGTGAGGGACGACGACGCCCCGGTCGAGCTGCGCGACGAGTCCGACGAGTTCGCCTGCTTCGGCCTCTGGGGCCCCCGAGCGCGGGCCGTCCTTGGTGCAGCGAGCGCCGACGACGTGTCCGACATGGCGCTTCCGGCGCGCACGGCACACTCCATCCGCGTCGGACCGGCGCCCGTCCTCGCCGCCCGGATCAGCTATGCCGGTGAGCTGGGCTGGGAGCTGTACGTCGAGCGCGGCTGGGCGACCCAGGCCTGGGATCGCCTCGTCGCGGCGGGCGGGAGCGAGGGGATCGAACCGTTCGGCTACCGGTCGCTCGAGGTGTTGCGGCTCGAGAAGGGGTATCGCTACTACGGCACGGACCTCACGATGCGGGAGACGCCGGACGAAGCCGGTCTCGGTGCGTTCGCCCGGCCGGGCAAGGGCCCGTTCATCGGGCGCGACGCGCTCCTTGAACGCCGCGCCGAGCCGCCGCGCCAGCGTCTGCGGACGCTCCTGCTGGGCGGCGACGATTTCCTGCCGCTGTACGGCGGCGAGGCGGTCCGCATCGGCGGCGAGATCGCCGGCCGGCTGCGCAGCGTCGCATTCGGCTTCACGGTGGGGCGGACCGTCGGTACCGCCTATCTTCCGACGGCGATCGCCGAGGGTACCGAGGTGGAGGTCGACGTGTTCGACCGGCTGGTCGCCGGAACCGTCGCCGCGGACGTGCTGGTCGACCCGCTCGGCACCCGGATGCGAGGCTGAACCGTCAGTCCGCCGCGGCGACCTCGACGAGCCAGCGCTCGAACGCCGCGCCGTCGAGACTTCCGGCCGCGCGCTCCCAGCGTTGCACCGCCCAGCCCCAGAAGTCGTAGTCGATCGCGCTGACCCGCGCCTGGATCGCCGCCCAGAGGGCCCAGCCGACATCGCTCATGATCATCTGCAGGCGCATCCGGGCGAGGAGTGCCGCCGTCGACGCTCCGAAATACGCGACGCACAGGTCCTCGACCCGTTCATCGTCCCAGCCGAGCTCCTGGCAGGTGTTGCCGAGCTCGAAGCACGGGTCGTTGTTGCCGCTGTACTCGTAGTCGACGATCCGCAGGTGTGTCCCGTCGTCGAGATAGTTCTCGGCGAGGAGATCGTTGTGGCACGGCACCGTCGGCAGCGGCCGCACCGCGAGGGCGGCCTCGATCCGCGGGATGAGTGACAGCCGCTCGCGGTACCCGTCCGGGATCGGGATCGATCGGTCATCGCACACCGCGAGGTACCGCTCGGCGAGGCGGGACATGTCGAAGTCGAGCTGGAAGCGGGGACCGCCGTGGAGGCGTCGGAGGGCGGTCGCGACGCGGACCGGCATGCCCGGTTCGCGGAACGCCTCGTTCGACATGGTCCGCCCGGGCAGGAATTCGAGCACGAACGCCCGGAGCTGCGGGACTTCGTGGAGCACGCGCGGTCCGACCCCGACCGATGCGGCGGCCCGGGTGTTGTAGAGCTCGTTCGCCCGATCCACGGCGAGGAGCTCGGTATCCACCCCGGCGATCCTGACGAAGGCCCGCTCGCCGTCGACGGTGACCACGAAGTTGCGGTTGGTGAGTCCGCCCGGCGCCGCGATCGTCTGCACGGATCGGCCCTGCCAGGCGGGGATCGCCGCCACGACCTGTTCGATCGTCGACATGGCAGGGAGGCTAGCAGGTACGCTAGCGGCGATCCCAACGCTCACGGAGGACACGATGCCCGGTCGCGACCATGCCCAGGCGGTGATCGTCGGCGGAGGTGTCGGCGGGACGTCCATCGCCTACCACCTCGCCGAGCGGGGCTGGTCGGACATCGTCCTCGTCGAGCGGGCCGAGTTGACGTCCGGCAGCACGTTCCACTCGGCCGGTCTCGTCGGGCAGCTGCGCTCGAGCGTCACCCTCACCAGGATGATGATGTACAGCGTCGAGCTGTATCGGCGGCTCGCCGCGGAGACCGGCACGGACCCGTCGTGGCACGAGGTCGGCTCGCTGCGCCTCGCCTCCAGCGTGGCGCGGCTCGAGGAGCTGCAGCGTCAGGCCGGCTGGGCGAAGACGTTCGGGCTGCCCCTCGAGCTCATCTCCGCCCGCGAGGCACAGGATCGCTTCCCGCTCATGTCGACGGACGGCGTCCTTGGCGCGATCCACCTCCCGACCGACGGCTGGCTCGACCCGTCGGGTCTCGCCCTCGCCCTCGCCGCTGGCGCTCGTCGCCGCGGCGCGTCGATCCGGACCCGGACTCGGGTCGTGGGGATCGCGACGGAGCGCGGTCGGGTCACCGGGGTCGAGGTCGAGCGCGACGGCGAGCGGTCGACGATCGAGACGGCCATCGTGGTCAATGCGGGCGGGATGTTCGCCCCGGAGATCGGCCGGCTCGCCGGGGTAACGGTGCCGATCATCCCGATGGCGCACCAGTACCTCTTCACCGAGGCGATGCCGGGAGTCCACGCCGGGCTGCCACAGCTTCGCGACCCGGACAACCTCGTCTATTTCCGGGAGGAGGTCGGCGGCTTGTGCATGGGCGGCTACGAGCGCCATCCGGCGCCGTGGTCGCTCGACGGGATCCCGGCCGACTTCAACGGCAAGCTCCTCGCGCCCGACATGCCGCGTTTCGAGGAGATCATGGACGGCGCGGTGCGACGAGTGCCATCGATCGCCGATGCCGGAGTGAGCCGGGTCATCAACGGGCCCGAAGGCTTCACTCCGGACAACGAGTTCATCCTCGGTGAGAGCGAGGTGCGCGGCTTCTTCGTCGCCGCCGGGTTCTGCGCCCACGGCATCGCCGGAGCGGGCGGCATCGGCCGCCAGGTCGCGAGCTGGATCGTCGACGGCGAGCCGGAGCTGGACCTGTGGAAGATGGACATCCGGCGGTTCGGCGCCCAGTACCGCTCTCGCTCGTACGCGCTCGCCCGGACGGTGGAGGTCTACCAGACCTACTACGACATCCACTACCCGAATGAGGAGCGCCTCGTCGGCCGCCCGCTCCGGTTGGCCGGCGCCTATCCGCGGTTGGAGGCACTCGGGGCGTCGTTCGGCGAGAAGTCGGGCTGGGAGCGGCCGAACTGGTTCGATCCGAACGCGACGGCCGGCGACGAGGCCCTCCGGCCGCGCGGCTGGGCGGGAATGCACTGGAGCCCGGCCATCGGGGCGGAGGCGATGGCCGCGCGCACGACCGCGGCGCTGTTCGATGAGTCGAGCTTCGCCAAGATCGAGGTGGGCGGCCTCGCCGCGACGGCGTTCCTCCAGCGACTGTGCGCCAACGACATCGACCGGCCGATCGGGACGGTGGTCTACACCCAGATGTGCAACGCGCGCGGCGGGATCGAGTGCGACTTCACGGTGACGCGTCTCGCCGAGGAGCGCTACCTCATCGTCACCGGGACCGCGTTCGGGAATCACGACCTCGGCTGGATCCGCAAGCACGTGCCGGCGGACGGCTCGGTGCTCGTGGCGGACGTCACCTCGAGCCTGGCGTGCCTCGGGCTGTGGGGTCCGCGAGCGCGCGACATCCTCGCTCCGCTCAGCACGGACGACCTGTCGAACGAGGGCTTTCCGTACCTGACGGCTCGACCGATCGTCGTCGGGAACGTGCCCCTGCTCGCGCTGCGGGTCACCTACGTCGGGGAACTGGGTTGGGAGCTTTACCCGCCGTCCGAGTACGCGGCCACCCTGTGGGACACCATCTGGGACGCCGGCCGCGGCCACGGGCTCGTGGCGGGCGGCTATCGGGCCATCGATGCGCTCCGTCTCGAGAAGGGGTATCGGGTCTGGTCGAGCGACATCACCCCGGATGAGACGCCGTACGAGGCCGGTCTCGGGTTCGCCGCGGCCCTCGACAAGGGCATCGACTTCATCGGTCGCGCCGCGCTCGTCGCCGCCCGCAGCGCCGGTCCGCGCAAGCGCCTGCGCTGCCTCGTCCTCGACGATCCGCGATCCGTCGCCCTCGGCAACGAACCCGTCCGCATCGACGGCGAGATCGTCGGCCGGGTGACCTCCGGCGGCTACGGGTTCGCGGTCGAGCGCTCGATCGCGTACGCGTACCTGCCTCCCGAACTCGCCGCCATCGGCCGTCGTGGCGAGATCGAGGTATTCGGCGAGTGGACGGGCTTCGAGGTGGTGCGCGAGCCGCTGTACGACCCGGCCGGCGAGCGGATCCGGGCGTGAACGGCGTCGCCGGGAACCCGTCCGATGCGGCCTTCGGTCCGGCCGTCTCGGCCGCGCGAGCGCGAGCCGGTCGAGCCGACCTCGACCGCTGGCTTGCCTTTGCCCTCGAGGCGTGCGATGCGGCAGACGAGCTCGCCCTCGGCTCGTTCCGCCGCGACCTCGCGGTGATGACGAAGCCGGACCGCTCGTTCGTCACCGAGGCCGATCAGGCCGTCGAGCGCCTCATCCGGGGCCGGGTCCGGAACGCCTATCCGGATCACGGACTGGTCGGCGAGGAATACGGCGAGGAGGCGAGCTCCGCCCGGGTCCGCTGGTACGTCGACCCGATCGACGGGACGCACAACTACATCCGTGGCGTGCCGCTCTTCGGGACACTCCTCGCGCTCGAGGTGGACGGCGAGCTGCAGCTCGGGGTGCTCTCCGCACCCGCCCTCCGCGAACGCTGGTACGCGTCCCGCGGCGGCGGCGCGTGGTCCGTGGGCGCCGTCGGCACGAGCGGGCCGCGACCGATCCGCGTCTCCGGCGTCGCCGATCTCGCCGATGCCCAGCTCCTCTATGGCTCCGGGCATGAGATCGAGGCCTCGGGCCGAGCGCCCGGCTTCCGAGCGCTCCTCGGCGAGGTGTGGCGCGATCGCGGCTTCGGCGACTTCTGGGGCTACGCTCTGCTCGCCGAGGGCGCGGCCGAAGGGATGGTCGAAGTCGGCGTGAAGACCTGGGATCTGGCCGCACCGGCCGTCCTCATCGAGGAAGCCGGCGGCCGCATCACGGACCTCGATGGAAGGCGCCGGATCGACAGCATGGAGATGGTCGCCTCGAACGGGATCGTCCATGACGAGCTGCTGCGGCGACTGCGTGGCGGCGAGGAGGGACGGAGCTGACCGCTCAGGCGCCGGCTGCTCAGGTGCCGGCCGCGGCTCGGCGCAGGTCGCTCAGGCGCCGGCTGCTGCAAGACTCCCGTCGAGGATGGACAGGGCGAGGTCGACCTCGGAGGCGGTGGTGACGAGCGGCGGGATGATCCGGGCGACGTTCGCGTAGGTGCCGGCCGAGAGGACGATGAGGCGGCGGTCGAGCGCTTCGGCGAGGACCCGTTTGGTCAGGTCAGGGTCCGGGGTGCGACCGTCGCCGATGCCCGGCTTGACGAACTCGAGGGCGAGCATGAGCCCGAGCCCGCGAACGTCTCCGATCGACGGATAGCGCCCGGCAAGCTCGCGGAGCCCGGCCAGGAACTGCGCGCCGCGGGCCGCCGCGTTCTCGACGAGCCCCTCGTCGCGGATCACGTCGAGGGTGGCGTTCGCCGCGGCGCACGATACGACGTTGCCGCCGTACGTTCCGCCGTGCGAACCAGGAGGCCACGCCTCGAGCAGCGAGCGCCGGGCGAGGATACCCGACAACGGCAGCCCCGACGCGATGCCCTTCGCCATCGTCACGATGTCCGGCTCCACGCCCCAGTGCTCCACGGCGAACATCTTGCCGGTCCGTCCGAACCCGGTCTGGACTTCGTCGGCGATGAGCAGGATGCCGTGCTGGCGGGTGATCTCGCGGAGGCGAGGGAGGAAGCCCGGCGGCGGGACGATGTAGCCGCCCTCGCCGAGCACCGGCTCGACGATGATCGCGGCGACGTGCTCCGGGTAGATGAGCTGGTGGAAGGTCAGGTCGAGCTGCGCCTCCCAGTCGCAGGTGCACGCATCGATCGGATGACCGCCGCCTGGCGCTCGGTAGCAGTACGGGTAGGCGGTGTGATAGACGGAGCCGGGGAGCGGCTCGAAATGCCCGCGGTAGACGTCCTTCGCGGTCGTGAGCGCCATCGTCTGGGCGGTCCGGCCGTGGTAGCCGCCGCGGAATCCGATGATGACCGGCCGGCCGGTCGCGATCCGGGCGAGCTTGACTGCAGCCTCGACGGCTTCCGCCCCGCTGTTCGAGAGGAACGCCCCCCAGTCGTCTCCGGGAAGCACGTGGCGGAGGCGGTCGTGGAGCCGCAGGCCCGGCTCGTGGTAGACGATGTTCTGCTGGCCGTGGAGGAGCTTGTGGGCCTGGGCGGCGATCGCGGCGGCCACCCGCGGATGGGCGTGCCCGGTGCTCGTGACCCCGATCCCCGAGCTGTAGTCGAGATAGCGCTCGCCGTCCGTCGTCACGAGCCACGAGCCCTCGCCGTGGTCCACGACGAGATTCGCGATCCGGCTCCAGACCGACGGCACGACCGAGGTGTCCGGCAGCGGCGCGTCCGGAGGGGGGACGGACGAGGGGGCAGATGGTTCGGTGTCGATCACGGAGGTCCTCCTCGCCGGTTCAGCGGCGGCGCGCCTGCACGATGTTCGAGATCCCGACGAATGAGACAGCCGACAGGAAGATGATCGATCCGATGACGTTGATCTGCACGGGCAGGGCATTGCGCTGGATCGAGTAGACCCAGATCGGGAACGTGTTGGTGGTCGGGCCGGAGACGAGGCTCGTGATGATGAAATCGTCGATCGAGAGGCTGAACGCGAGCAACCCCGCCGCGACGATCCCCGGCAGGATCAGCGGGAAGGTCACCTTCCAGAAGGTCGTCCACTCGTTCGCTCCAAGGTCCATCGCGGCTTCTTCCAGTCGCCGATCGAAGCCGATGAGGCGTGCCTTCACCGTCACGACGACATAGCTGATGTTGAACATCACGTGGGCGATGAGGATCGTCTGGATGCCGAGTGGGAAGAGGAGGCCGTGGGGGACGATCCCCTTGAGGGGCTCCTGGGTCGCGGACGCGACGAACATCGTGAGCAGGCTCGCGCCCATGACGATCTCCGGCGTCGCCATCGGAACGAAGATGAGGCCATTGATGATCCCCCGGCCGCGGAACTGGTAGCGCACGAGGGCGAGGCCGATGAGCGTGCCGAGGATGGTGGCGATGATCGTCGAGGTGAAGGCGATGAACAGGCTCGTCCGGAGGGCGTCCGGCAGCCCCTGCCAGTCGAGCGGGTGGAGCCAGCCGTTGAGGGTGAACCCGCTCCACGTGTAGTTGAACTTGCCCTGGTAGTCGTTGAAGCTGAAGACGATCATCACCGCGATCGGGACGAGCAGGTAGACCACGACGAGGGCGGTGAACGCGGGCAGGGCCTGCTTGCGAGCGGTCCGCAGCCAGCGCGGAGGGACGCTGGTCCGGGCCGCCGATCGATCGAGGGTCGTCGTCGCCACGGTCGTCAGCCGGTCAGCTGCTCGGTGCCGAGGAACCTGGCATAAACGGCGACCGAGACGAGGATCGCCGCCATGAGGATGAACGACAGTGCGGCGGCGGTGGGGTAGTCACCCTGTCCGACGAAGCGGTCCTGGATGACGTTGCCGATCATCTTCGTGTTCGTGCCCCCGAGCAGTTCGGCATTCACCCAGTCGCCGATCGCCGGGATGAACGTCAGCATCGAGCCGGCGAAGACGCCGGGCAGGGCGAGCGGCAGGGTCACCTTGCGGAACGCCCCCCACCCGCTTGCATAGAGATCGTTGGCCGCCTCGATGAGCTTCGGGTCGATCTTCTCGAGGGCGACGTACAGCGGCAGCACCATGAACGGAAGGAAGTTGTAGGTGATCCCGGCGACGACGGCGATCGGGGTGTACAGGATGCTGAGGCTCTCCGGGATCAGGTGGAGGTCCTTGAGGGGGCCCAGTACCGGCCCCGCATCGCCGAGCAGGATCTTCCAGCTGATCGTCCGGATGAGGAAGCTCGTGAAGAACGGCGCGATGACGAGGAAGAGGAGCAGGTTCTTGTAGCGGCCGCCGCGGAAGGCGATCGTGTACGCCATGGGGAAGCCGATGAGGAACGTGAGGATGGTCGCCGTTCCGCCGAAGATGATCGAGTTGGCGAACTGCCGGCCGAACTGTGAGAACGCGGTGTCGTAGGCGTGAGCCGAGAACGTGAGTTTGTAGCCGTCCATGAGCGATCCCGTCGAGACCGAGGTAAGGAACATCTGGAACGACGGGACGATGAAGAAGAAGACGAGCCAGAGGATCCCGGGTGCGAGCAGGATGTACGGGGTCGCCCGTCCAAGCCTTTGGCGCAGCCCGGGCCCTGGTGCCTTCCGCGGTGCGGCGGCGGTCGTCATGGCGATCGTCGGCAGCGGCGCTGGTGTCGCTGGTATGCGGTGACGGTCGGGCCTACGTGCCCGAGAGGTCCGAGTAGAGCTGGTTGAGCAGCGTCTCGAGCTCGTCGCTGAGGAACTGCCAGTTGTGCTGCCCGGCGACGACGGCTGCGGTCGGGAAGAGGAGCGGGTTCGTGGCGGCCGGTGGGTCGAGCTTCGCGATCTCCGCCGCGGCGCCGTTGACCGGGGAGACGTAATAGACGTAGTCGGCGATCTGGGCGGCGATCACCGGGTCGTAGACGAAGTTCATCATGAGCTCCGCCGTGTAGATGTTCGTCGCGCCCTTCGGCATGACCATGTTGTCCGACCAGACCATCGAGCCCTCGGTCGGTGCGACCCAGACCTGGTCGGCGGAACCGGACGAGGCAAGGTCGCCGGACCAGGTCATCGCCGCCCATGTCGTCTTCGCCGCGAAGTCCTGGAGGTACTCGTTGCCGGTGAACCGCAGCCCCTTCGCGACGAGCGGCTTGATGTCGTCATGGACGGCCTGCAGGTCCGCGTCCGTCGTGGTTGCCGGATCGGCGCTCTTGCCGAGCTTGAGGAGGCCGAGGCCGAACGTGTCGCGCTTCTCGTTGAGGAACGTGACCTTGTTCGCCGGCAGCGCCCACAGGTCGGCCAGCGACTTCGGCAGCGGCTTCTTGTTCTTCGTGAGCGACGTTTTGTCGTAGCCGATACCGGTCATCCCCGACTGCCACGGATAGTGGTAGTCGTTGCCCGGATCCCAGACCTGGTTGCGGAGCGGGTCGCGCAGGTTCGCGACGCAGTTCGGCACGTTCGACTGGTCGATCTTCTCCGCCCAGCCCTTGCTGATGATCTTCGCTGCCAGCCAGTCGGTGACGGTGATCATGTCCCAGCCGGTTGGGGCCCCCGCGACGAGCTGCGGCTCGATCGTCGCGAAGAAGCCGTCGTTCGATTCGATCTTCTCCTCGTAGTTCACGTCGACGTTGTACTTCTTCTTGAATTCCTCGAGGGTCGGCGACGAACCGGGGGAGTAGGCGCCGGCCGTGGCCGCCTTGCCGACGAGGTCGATGTACGCCGGCCACTGCGCCCAGTGGAGGGGTCCGGTCACGACCTTGGGCGTCGCTGCCACGGTCGGACCGGGGGTGATGGGAGGCGGCGTGGGGATGGCGATGGAGGCGGCCGTCGACGCCGCGGGGGCGGCGCTCGTCGCGGTACTCGAGCCGCTGCACGCGGCGAGGAACGCGCCGAAGCCGGCGACCGCGCCTCCCTGGAGGAATCGCCGCCGGCTGATGATCCGACGATCGGTCCCATTCTCCTCGAACATGCTGCTCCTCCGTGTGTCCCGGGGTCTCACCCGGCTGGGGCTTTGGTCGTCAGTCCTCGTCGTCCACCTGGGGCGACGCATCGTGCACGACGAAGGTGTGGTCGGCCGACCACGCAAGGCGGACTTCATCCCCCGGCCGGTGGAGCGAGCCGTGACTCGTGCGCTCCACGTTCTGCTCGTAGACGGCGATGCGTTTCCCCGATCGGGTCTCCACGATGTACTGCGTACTGACTCCGACGTACGAGGCATCCTTGACGACGCCGCTCAGGGCGTTCGAACCGGCGGTGCCGGCCTCTTCGGCCGCGAGGATGCGGATCTTCTCCGGCCGCACCCCCACCTCGATCGTCGCCGAGCCGTCGACCAGCGAACCGGGGACGCGGACGCTCGTGTCGTCGTCGAGCCGCACGACAGCGTAGCCGTCGGCGGTCCCTGTCACCGTGCCGGGAAGGAGGTTGCTCACCCCGAGGAAGCCGGCCACGAACCGGGTGGTCGGACGTTCATAGAGGCTCTCGGGATCCCCGAGCTGCTCGTACCGGCCATGGTTCATGACGGCGATCCGATCCGACATCGTCATCGCCTCTTCCTGGTCGTGGGTCACGTAGATGAACGTGATCCCGACTTCCTCCTGGATCCGCTTGA
>Ga0307373_10013012_pt1 | contig 11713 bp, 14 predicted proteins | sample OX2MG_FD_202534 | JGI IMG/M metagenome (GOLD analysis project Ga0307373, IMG submission 202534) | Soil microbial communities from Risofladan, Vaasa, Finland - OX-2 | ecosystem: Environmental > Terrestrial > Soil > Coastal area > Acid sulfate soil | place: Finland: Risofladan, Vaasa | collected...
GATATCCCAGTGCCCCTCCAACGCTCGAGGAATGGGGACACGCAGATAGCATGCCGAACAGGGATTGCCCGTATCAGAAATAAGTATCGAGGAACAGAGGAACAGAATCATGAACGCTAAAGCGACCTACAAGATACTGGCAATCGACGGCGGCGGACTTCGGGGCATCATTCCGCATTCAATAATGGAGCGTTTAGATAATGCCTCGTCGGGCTGGCGCCAGGACATAAACATGTTCGCTGGAACCTCGACGGGCGGGCTTATCAGTCTGTGCATGGCGCATTGCATGTCACCGAGTGAGTTGTTAAATGTGCATGCTGACAAGGGCCCATCTATATTTGCGCGGAGCCTGTGGCAAGAGGTCAAGAGTTTGAACGACGTCACCGGCCCCAAGTACGATAGTACGAACCGCGAACAGGTGTGCAAGGAAGTTCTAGGAAATATCAGCTTGGGGGACCTACGAAGCAAAGACGGTTCAAAAGGACACGTCGTGATTACGTCGTTCGATTGAGATGACAGGTCGGATGCCGATCCCGCGACACGATGCTGGAAGGCGAAGGTATTTCATAATCTGTTGACGAGGGACGACAGTGGGGATGATCTCGAATATGCGTACCGAGTGGCGACGAGGACATCGGCGGCACCCACTTACTTTGCATCGTACGACGGGTTCGTAGACGGAGGCGTATTCGCTAACAATCCGAGCATGTGTGCCTTGGCGCAGACACAAGACAGGCGGTTAATGCAACCGATACCGTTTGACTCGATCAAGATGTTATCTATCGGAACGGGAGTTTTCCCATATCACCTTGACGGCGACGAAAGTTGGGGTCTGGCGCAATGGGCTCCCCACTTGGTCGATTTGCTAACGGATGGCGTTAACGAAGTGGCCGAGTTTCAGACCGCACAAATGATGGACCAAGACAAGTTCTGTCGTATTCGTATCCGCTTGCAACCCGACATTCGTATGGACGCTGCTTCAGAAATCGGCACGCTTCAGCGCATTGGCAATGCGGCCGATATCGTGCCAGCAGTGGGTTTTTGTCCGGGCCTGGTGAATCCAGCCGGAAATTTCCGACTACAAGTGGTTCCAAAACCGGTGCTGACTCAGTCGATGCCTATTGCCCCGAAGCCGAGCGACGAGTGTAGTGCCGGAATTATTTTGGCGTCCCATGGTACGGTTCCCCATCGCGCCGCGCACGCGGAGGCGGTACGTGAGGCCTGCCGGGCGTTCCTGGAAGACAAGCTCAGGCTCACGTTGCATATGGAGAAGACGGGGGGATAGTTCGACTGCGCCAGGTCTCTCACTCCACGGCCGGCCACGGTCGTGGGCCGATGGTTGCACCTGTACCTGATCCTGGGTCTGTACAGCCGCAAGATCGTGGGCTGGGAGGTTGCACGTCACCGACAGCGCCGGCCATGTTGCGCACCTGGCGTTGCGCTTCATTAGGCTAGTTGCATAGGCTGTCAACTCTTCGGATAAAGCCTTGTTGTAGGGCTGGGTCGGAGTACAGCGCTTGACCATGTGCCTTAACGTAAGCAAGCAACGCTGACTGGAAGTTGTTTCGATAGACAATACGCTTCACGACATCCGCGACCATTTCAGCTGGACCTTCAGCCCAAATCCGGACCCGCGCAGTGAAGCTCCTCTACAATGAGCCCCGAACGGGGCTTCAGTTCGTTTGCGCTATGACGACGGAACTCACGAACGCGCTGGGCTACATCGCGGCTGTGCTCACGACTTCGGCCTTCGTGCCGCAGATTTTGCACACTCTGCGAACGCGGGATGTGAGCGGCATTTCGCTGGGAATGTACTTCACGCTCATCGCGGGGCTGATTGCCTGGACGCTGTACGGTTGGGCCCTTCACGCCTGGCCGGTCATTGTCGCAAATGCGGTGACGCTCGCCCTTGCACTCGTGGTGCTCGCGCTGAAGCTCAAGCACAAGTGAACCGGTCCCCAAAACGCGGACACCACGGTCTGCGGGAAGCGTTGTCCACGGCCGGCCGGTTCGGTCGCTTGCGACGAACCGGGAACCGGCCGGCGGTGGGCAACGCGGTGCTCGCCATCGCTGCGCAGTCCCAGCTTGCTTGTCAATCTCGGCGCGCGAGCGCCGCTCGAATTGCGTTGGTAGCACGTACTCGCGCCAGTAGTCGGGATTTCGTTCGCGTGCGGAGCGCATGTTTTCCGCGGAAATGCGTACAGTGAAGGCCTGCGGTCTAGTCATCGTTGCCGGGGCGCGGATAATGCAATGCCAATATGTTTTTGCGCACCACCACTCGCAAGAAGGACAGTAAAGTGCACCGCTACTGGAGCGTGGTGGGGAACCGCCGCGTCGTCGGCGGTCGAATCGTGCCGCGGCACGTACTTTACTTGGGAGAGATAAATGCCTCCCAAGAACTCTCCTGGCGCAAGTCGAGCGAGGTACTCGAGGACGGTGAGTCTGCGCCACGCACGTACGCCCTGTTTGCGGAGGAGCGCTGCGAGGCAGTGCTGCCGGAGGAGTCGAGCGTGCGCCTCAGGCTCAAGTCGATGCAGTTGCATCGTCCGCGGCAATGGGGCGCATGCTGACTGGCACTGACGCTCTGGCAAAACCTGGACCTGGATGCCTTCTGGGCCTCTAACTGCATGGCGCTGCAGTTGCGGTTGAACGTAATTGAGCGTAATTGAGCTACCGGTCAGGGAGCTAGACCGGCAGCCGTTCTCTCAAAGTTGCTTGGCTGAACTTCCGCATGCAGTTGCCGAGGTCTTTTGTGCCGTATTACAAGAATCCATCGCGCTCTTGGAACTGCCCTTAGCATCACTGTGCTTGCTTTGATCGTGATAGTCCGCTGCCTTGCGATGGTGTTTGGCCGCCGCTTCGTGGTCGGCTGCAGCTTGCTTATGGAGACCACTTGCTTCTTGGATATTTGACATGACGATGTTCCTTTTTCTGAGAAGACTTGTTAATTAAAGTCCAACGACCGCGACGCAGAATTGGTTTGAGCGTCACGGTAGATCACCTTAGGCGTGCAACTGGGTGCGAACCGTGCGGCAGCACACATAGAGCGAAGCGACGGCTGTATGTAAGGTGCCGCCCTTCATTTGCGTTTTTGCATGACAATCCATGCCACGAGGTCGACGACCACGATGGCTGCATAAGCCGGCAGCGCATCCAATTGACGTAGAAAAGGCTGGCGGGTTAGGTTGCTTCGGCAGTTTTCTCGTATTCCTCAGCTAACCGGGGGTTTGGCTGATCGTCAACTTGGAGTTGGCTCCCATTGCCCGATCAGACCGATCGGTTCGAGGAATTTCTTCCCCCATATTCGTTTCTGGGGCGTTGCCGACCAGCCGCATTCGACGAAATGCAAATGTATCGATGGGGGACTTCAATTGGCCGATAGCAGGTTGAGTTTCGCAGCGCATTGGGTCGCCTTTGCGTCTTGCGTTGACCCGGGTCACGTCTCGAGGCTTTCGCGAAATCAGAGGGACCCCGTGAAAGGGCCGGGTCAGCGCTCGCCGAAAATGTGGATCAGCCCGACACGGCAGTCAACACGCGCAGCGTTCTCCGGCCCGATGGGCGTGAACGCGTCAACGGGTTTGACGACTCGGAGTTCGAGGCCTATAGGAGCGCCTTGGCTGCGACCGAGGCGGACCTCCGGAGTTGCCCCTCAGAGCGATCTCCGTGGGGACGCCGTTTAAAATAAGCGGAAATATGGCCCACTCCGGGCACCGGGTGGAAGCTGGTGCTAGACAGGTGCCAAGCCCGCGACGCGCATTTCTCCGCCGTGGACCGCGCTTTTAGGCCGCGTAGGGTTACGACCGACGCAGGTTCCCAAAGCTGTTCGACTGATCGCGATCCCGGTCAGGGAAGCGCCTCGGATTGAGCACGCCGCCAGCACGTAGCATTCCGGCCCCGCCCCTCTTGTACCCGGGATGAACGGGGACCCCCTTTTCTACATCCCTCGCGCTTCGCGCGGCGCGAGTAGGCCGTCGAGGGCTTTGTTCAGCGTGCCGAGTAGCTCGGGCATTTCGATCTCGATGATCTGGTCCATGATCCAGTGCTGGTCGTCGCTTTCCATGACTTCGCGAATATGGGCCCCGAGGCAGCGCAGCGCCGGGAAGTTTGCGCCGGGTTCGGGCAGCTCGAATCTCGAGTAGTCGTCGGCGCGCCGGTTGAGCAGCGCCACGAACCCGGCACGGCTATCACCCGCCTCCGGGTCCCCGAGTTCGCGCAGGTTCTGCTCCATGATCTCGGCCAGCCGGGTGCCGGTCGCCTGCACCAGCGCCGCGCGCTCGTTCTGCGGCCAGCGGGCGCAGGCCCGGCGGTCGCACAAATGCAATCCGAAGCCGAGCACCTCCACGAGGATGCGCAAGCCGCGCTCCGGGGTCACGATGCGGTAGCCCGCGCGCGAAAGATTCTCCACCAACTGATCGGCGAGCCGCCACAAGGTCGCGGCAAGCACGCTCGCCGCGTCTTCCGGCGCGCGCGCGTCCTGCTTGCGGAACCAGACCGTCTTGACGCGCAAGTTCCTACTCTTGGCGCAGATCGAACTGCCATACGTTCGCGCCGATCTCCCGTGCCTCGGCGAGCGCAACGCCGGTCGCCTCGGTCCAGCTGCGCACCTCGTCGCGAGCCGCAGGGCAATCGGTAATCAGGCGCAAGATCTCGCGAGGCTTCATGCCTTCGAGCACCTTGCGCGCCACGATGATCGGGCCGGGGCACACCGCACCGCGCATATCGAGGACCACCTGCGCGCGCCTCACCGGCGCTTTGCCCTTGCGGATGTGGAAGACATTGCGGTTCGCAGCCTGATGCTCGACGTGCACGATCTCGTTGCCGGTATGACGCGCCCAGATGAACAGGTCGTCGCGCGTGCCGGGGCAGTCGGAGACGAGCATCAGGATCTGGCCCGGCTTGAGGTCGTCGACGACCTGCTTGGCGCCGAGCAGCGGGGCCGGACAAACCAGGCCCGAGAGATCAAGCCTTGCATCCGCAGCGAGTGTCCTTTGCTTGCTCATGGGCGGTCTCCATTGGCCGGGGGGGCGCCGTTCCCCGCCGGCGCGCCGTCCGCCGCAGCAGTCGACCAGGCGAGCATTGCCTCGGCCCATGCGCGCGCGCTCTGTGCATCGACGTCGAACACAGTAAAGCGCTTGCCTTCGCGGATGCGCACCCGCAGCAGCCGCATGCCGCCGACGCCGAAGTCGATCTCCTGCAGCTCGATGCGCTGACCGCCCAGCGGTACCGTAAGGCTGGCGAGCAAAATGAGAGTGGTCATCGGCTTCGTTGCTGCGGGCCGCGCGCAATCTGTCAATGTCGCACCGATCGGCCGGACGCGGAACTTCTCCGGTGGGCGGATCGCAACCTACCCGTTCGGGTAGGTCCGCCATCCCCCGTCAGAGCGGGAAACAGGCCCCGCACTGGCGGATGCGCGCCGCCTGCCCGAGCACATAGGATCACGTGAGTCTGTCCGACGTGACGGTGCGCGGGCCGCAAGAAAACCTGCCGCCGATAGCGGGTGTCCGAAGGAGGGTCGAGTATGACTAGGAAGCAGCACGACACGCCGCTTCTCGACGAGCTCGAGAAGGGTCCATGGCCGAGCTTCGTGTCGGGACTCAAGCGTCTGGCGCAGGACAACGATATGGCGGCGGACCTGCTCGGCCAGCTCGAGACCTCGTACCGCACCAAGACCGGCTACTGGAAGGGCGGAACGGTCGGCGTGTACGGCTACGGAGCGGGCGTGATTCCGCGCTTCACCGAGCTCAAGGATGCCGAGGGCAAGCCGGTGTACCCCGCCGCCGCCGAGTTTCACACGCTACGCGTGCAGCCTCCGGCCGGCATGCACTATTCGACCGAGGTGCTGCGCAAGCTGTGCGACATCTGGGCGAAGCACGGCTCGGGCCTGATCGCGCTGCACGGCCAGAGCGGCGACATCATGTTCCAGGGTGCCACGAGCGAGAGCGTGCAAGCGGCGTTCGACGAGTTCAACGAGGCCGGCTTCGATCTCGGCGGCGCCGGCGCGGCGGTGCGCACCTCCATGAGCTGCGTCGGGTCGGCGCGCTGCGAAATGAGCTGCTTCGACGAGCAACGGGCGCTGCGCACGGTGATCAATTCCATTCTCGACGACATGCACCGCCCTGCGCTGCCGTACAAGTTCAAGTTCAAGTTCTCGGGCTGCCCGAACGACTGCGTCAACGCCATCCAGCGCTCGGACATGGCGACCATTGGCACCTGGCGCGGCAACATCCGCACCGATGACAAGCTGGGGCGCGAGTGGCATGCCGCGCACGGCGTGGAGGAGCTGATCAACAACGTCGTGGCGCGCTGCCCGACCAAGGCGATCCAGCTCAAGAAGGCGAACGGCGGGGCGCCGGGCGCGCGGGTTTCCGTCGTGGCGCTCGACGACACGCACTGCCTCGAGATCGACAACGCGAACTGCGTGCACTGCATGCATTGCCTGAACGTGATGCCCGGGGCATTGCTGCCTGGCGACGAGCGTGGCGTCGCGATCCTCATGGGCGGCAAGGGTGTGCTCAAGATCGGCGCCACCATGGGTAGCGTGGTCGTGCCGTTCATGAAGCTCGAAACCGAGGAAGACTTCGAGAAGCTGCAGGAACTGGCGCGCAAGGTTCTGGACTTCTTTGCCGAGAACGCGCTCGACCACGAGCGCATGGGCGAGGCCATCGAGCGCATCGGCGTGGCCAACGTCCTCGAAGCGCTCGAGCTGCCGGTCGATCCCAATATGGTGCTGCACCCGCGCACAAACCCCTACGTGCGCACCGACGACTGGGACGAGCAGGTCGAGAAGTCGCGCGCCGGGCGCGCAGCGTAGCTCAGAAAGGGAGGAACAGTCATGGCGCAGACCCAACCGCGCACGCCGATCGAGCACGGCGCACCGGATCCGATGCCGTTCATGCACCCGGTGATGAAGAAGAACTACGGAAAATGGATCTTTCACAGCCATCCGAGGCCGGGCGTTCTCTATCACCGCGCCGAGGGCGGTGACGAGATCTGGACGGTGAAGGCCGGCACGCAGCGGCAGATGGACCACTACACGGTGCGCCGTTTGTGCGATATCGCGGAGGGCTACGCCGACGGCCACGTGCGCTTCACGGCACGTGCCAACATCGAGTTCATGGTCGCCGACGGGACCAAGGTCGAGCCGCTCATCGCGGCGCTGCGCGCGGCAGGCTTCCCGGTGGGCGGCACGGCGAACTCGGTGTCGATGATCGCCCATACCCAGGGCTGGCTGCACTGCGACATCCCCGGCACCGACGCCTCGGGTGTGGTCAAGGCGCTGATGGACGAGCTCTACGACGAGTTCGTGAAGTGCGAGATGCCCAACCGGGTGAAGCTCTCGACCTCGTGCTGCGAGATCAACTGCGGCGGCCAGGCGGACATCGCGATCATCGTGCAGCACACTAAGCCGCCCAGGATCAACCACGACCTGGTCGCCAACGTGTGCGAGCGCCCCGCGGTGGTGGCGCGCTGCCCGGTCGCGGCGATCCGTCCGGCGCTGGTGAACGGCAAGCCGTCGCTCGAGGTCGACGAGAAGAAGTGCGTGTGCTGCGGCGCCTGCTACCCCCCGTGTCCGCCGATGCAGATCAACGACCCGGAATATTCGAAGATCGCGATCTGGGTCGGCGGCAAGAACTCGAACGCGCGCATCCGGCCGACGTTCCACAAGCTCGTGGCCTCGGGGCTGCCGAACAACCCGCCTCGCTGGCCCGAGGTCGCCGAGGTGGTGAAGCGCATCCTGCGCGTGTACAAGGCCGACGGCCGGCCGTGGGAGCGCGTGTCCGACTGGATCGAGCGCATCGGCTGGCCGGGTTTCTTCGAGAAGACCGGACTGCCGTTCACCAAATACCACATCGACAACTGGCGCGGCTCGCGTTACACGCTGAACGCCTCCGCGCATATCCGGTTCTAGGGGTGGGCGTGAAGCTCGGAATCCTGGTCAACGAAGGCCCGTACACGCACGAGGCGAGCGACACGGCCTACCGGTTCGCCAGGGCGGCGCTGGAGAAGGGCCACAAGATCTACCGCGTGTTCTTCTACCACGACGGAGTGAACAACTCGACCAAATACACCGAGCCGCCGCAGGACGACCGCCACATCGTCAATCGCTGGTCTAAGCTCGCCGCCGAGCACGGAGTCGACTTGGTGGTGTGCGTGGCGGCGGGGCTGCGTCGCGGCATCAGGGACGAACTGCTCGCGCCGGGCTTTCGCATCTCGGGGCTGGGGCAGCTGGTCGAGGCCGGCATCCAGGGCGAGCGCCTTGTGGTGTTCGGGGATTGAGCACAAAGACTCCGATGAGCGAGACACAGCAAGCCGACGAAGAGCAGGTCGCGGGCAAGGTCAAGAAGTTCATGTTCGTCAACCGCAAGGCGCCCTACGGCACGATCTACGCCCTCGAGGGGCTGGAAGTCGTGCTGATCAGCGCTGCCTTCGACCAGGACGTCTCGCTCGCCTTCGTGGACGACGGCGTGTACCAGCTCGCCAAAGGGCAGCAGACCAAGCCGCTCGAGGTCAAGAACTTCTCGCCCGCCTACCGCGCGCTCGAGGGCTACGACATCGAGAAGCTGTACGTCGAGCGCGAGTCGCTCGAGGCGCGTGGCCTGTCCGAAGCCGACCTGCTTGTCGACGTGCAGGTGATGCCCGCCGCGGAAATGGCGGTGCTCATGGCCGTGCAGGACGTGGTCATCAGCTTCTAGAACGCGCGCGTGTTGCACATCGTCAACAAGAGCCCCTACGAGCGCAACGCGCTCGAGTCGTGCCTGCGCTTCGCGCTGCCGGGCTCGGCGTTGCTGCTGATCGAGGACGGGGTCTACGCGGCCACGCGCGGCAGCGTGGCCGAGGCCGGCTTGCGCGAGGCGATGCAGCGCCTCGAGGTGTATGCGCTGCAACCCGATCTGGAGGCGCGCGGCATGGCGGAGCGGGTCCTCGACGGGGTCCGGCTCGTCGATTACGGCGGCTTCGTGGACCTGGTCTGCGCGCAGCCGAGCTGCCAGTCCTGGCTTTAGCGAACCGATACACAGAGGAGGCGACATGGGTGCATTCGATCTGGATGGCAAGGCCTACGAAACCGACGAGGAAGGGTATCTGACCAACCTTGCGGACTGGAACGAGCAGGTGGCCCAGTTCCTCGCGCAGGAGGAGAAGGTGGAGCTCACCCCGGCGCACTGGGAGGTGATCAACTTCCTGCGCGAGTACTACAGCGAGTACCAGATCGCACCCGCGATCCGCGTGCTCACCAAGGCGATCGGCAAGAAGCTCGGGCCGGACAAGGGCAATAACAAGTACCTGTACGAGCTGTTTCCGTACGGGCCGGCGAAGCAGGCCTGCAAGATCGCCGGACTGCCCAAGCCGACGGGTTGCGTATAACCCCTGGCACGCCGCGCGGCGCCGGACGATGACGCCTCTCACCGTCTTGTACGCGGGACTGTTCTACGCGGCTGGCGCGGTGCTGCTGGTCGGCCTGGCGCTGAAGATCGCGGGCTATGTGCGCACGCCGGCCCCGCTGCGCATCCCGAGCACGCCGGCGCCGCGCACGCGCGGCGGTGTGGCGCTGCGCATGCTGCGCGAAGTCACGCTGTTCGAGAGCCTGTTCCGCGGCAACAAGTGGATCTGGCTGTTCGGCTGGACGTTCCACGTCGCGCTCGCCCTGGTGCTGGTGCGGCACCTGCGCTACTTCACGCAGCCGATCTGGGCGCCGGTGGTCGTCGAGCAGCCGTTCGGGGTGTACGCGGGCTTCGCCATGCTCGCGGGGCTGGCGGCCCTGTGGGCGCGGCGCCTGCTGGTCGAGCGCATCCGCTACATCTCGACGTACTCCGACCACTTGATGCTCGCGCTGCTGGCGGCGATCGCGGCCTCCGGCCTGGCGATGAACTACCTCTGGCGCACCGACGTGGTGGCGGTGAAGGAGTTCATGCTCGGGCTGCTGTACTTCGACTGGCGGCCGCTGCCGTCCGATCCGCTGCTGCTGGTGCACCTGTTCCTGGTCGCCGCGCTGATGGCGCTCTTCCCGGCGAGCAAGCTGCTGCACGCCCCGGGCGTGTTCTTCAGCCCGTCGCGCAACCAACCCGACGACTCGCGCGAGCGGCGCCACGTCGCGCCGTGGGCGGTCAAAGCCGAGCCGCGCGAGTAGGGGAAACGACCGTGGCCGCAGCCCAGTTCCAGACGCCCGCGCTCAAGGAGTACCCGGTCATCCCGATCCTGCAGCGCGACGCGATGCGACACGTGCGCCCGTTCGTCGCCGCGGAGAAGATTAACGAGGCGCTCGGCTTTCCAGGCAAGCTGGTCGAGAACTGGCGCGAGCGCGCGATCGAGCGCATGGGCGAGCTGCTCGCGAAATACCGCTCGCTGCGCGTGTACCTCGACGCATGCGTGCACTGCGGCGCCTGCACCGACAAGTGCCACTACTTCCTCGGCACCGCGGACCCGAAGAACATGCCGGTCGCGCGCCAGGACCTGGTGCGCAAGGTCTACCGGCGCTACTTCACGCTCGCCGGCAAGCTGTTCCCGAAGCTGGTGGGCGCCGAGGACCTGACCGAAGAGGTGCTCGAGGACTGGTATCGCTACTTCAACCAGTGCTCGGAGTGCCGGCGCTGCTCGGTGTACTGCCCCTACGGCATCGACACCGCCGAGATCACCATGGCCGCGCGCGAGATCATGGACTCGATCGGCCTGGGGCAGAAGTACACCAACGAGATCATCGGCAAGCTGCACAAGATTGGCAACAACCTCGGGCTGCCCAAGCCCGCGCTCGCCGACACGCTCGCCACGCTCGAGGAGGAGATCAAGGAGGACACCGGCCAGAACGTACGCCTGCCGCTCGATGAGCCGGGCGCCGAAGTGCTGCTGGTGACGCCGTCGGCGGACTTCTTCGCCGAGCCGCACGTCTACAGCCTGATCGGCTACGCCAAGGTGTTCCACGCCGCGGGCATCCGCTGGACGTTGTCCTCGCACGCCTCCGAGGCGGGTAACTTCGGCCTGTTCATCGGCAACTACGAGCAGATGCGCAAGATCGCCGCGCGCGTGCGCGAGGCGGTCCTCGAGCTGGGCGCCAAGCGTTTGGTGGTGGGCGAATGCGGCCACGCCTGGCGCGTGGCGTACAGCTTCTGGAACACGCTGATCGGGCCGTTCGACTTCCTCGATGCGCGCTATCCGGTCCCGCAGCACATCTGCGAGCTGACCCTCGACCTAGTGCGGCGCGGCGCGATCACGCTCGATCAGGACAAGAACGATCAGCGCATCGTCACCTTCCACGACTCGTGCAACGTGGCGCGCGGCTCCGGCATGGGCGGCGTGCCGGGCGGGCAGTTCTCCATTCCGCGCGAGCTGATCCGCGCGGCCTGCAACCACTTCCACGACATGGCGCCGGAGACGATCTACGACAACACGTTCTGCTGCGGCGGCGGCGGCGGGGTGCTGACCGACGATCTGCTGGAGGTGCGCGTCAAGGGCGCGCTGCCGCGCATGGAGGCGCTCAAGCAGGTGGTCGACGAGCACGGCGTGAACTTCATGGCCACCATCTGCGCGATCTGCAAGGCGCAGTTCACCAAGGTGCTGCCGTACTACAAGTTCGACATGGGGCTGGTCGGCGGGGTGCACCAGCTGGTGGGCGACGCGATCCGCCTGGGCCGCAACGACTGAGGAAGACGAGGAGAGGGCGATGGCCGCCAGCACCGAGACCAAGGCAGCGACCGAGAAGCTCACGTTCCGCCGCTACAAG
>Ga0307373_10013013_pt1 | contig 11713 bp, 9 predicted proteins | sample OX2MG_FD_202534 | JGI IMG/M metagenome (GOLD analysis project Ga0307373, IMG submission 202534) | Soil microbial communities from Risofladan, Vaasa, Finland - OX-2 | ecosystem: Environmental > Terrestrial > Soil > Coastal area > Acid sulfate soil | place: Finland: Risofladan, Vaasa | collected...
ACGTTCAATAACACTATCAAGCAGATGCGCTCGGCTAACCTCGATGTAACTGCTATGCAGTCGCAATACCAGAGCGATGTAGCCAGCTTGAATAGCTTTACCACCACCGCCGCTTTCACCAGCCTTAACGCGCTGATCAGCACTCAGTATCAAATGGCGGTTGTTAATTCCATTCAAGCCTTGCCTTTTGTGGGTACTGCCAAACTGAACCAGTTTAATACGCAGATCAAACTATTGAAGACTTACGGGATGAATGCTGCGCAGTACCAGCAGTTGTACAACGCCGACTCGCAACAGATGCATAATGCGAAGAGCATCAATGCTTATCTGGCCGTCTCCCAGAAGATCGATAGCGATATGGCCTCTATGCAGACTGATCTGACGCAGGGCGCTGCCAGCTACCTGATCGGTGAGCTGGATCGCGAAGCCAATGCCTGGGGCAAGGCTAACCTCTTTCACGACAAGTTTGATGGCAACAATTACATTCTCGACTCCGGTTATACCATGAACGGCATTGGCTACTGGTTGCAGCAGCAACTCAGCTATGCGTGGCAGCCCGGCGACTACCAGGCGCTGGTGACTGAAGAAAACGACGAATTGTTTAATCTGAAGATGCTGGAACAGGATTACAGCGACAAAACCCCTTATAACCAGGTACACGCGACCGATACTCAGATCATGCAGCATTATCCCAGCCTGCAGCATGGCACTGTGATAATGGTTTCAATGGTTGAGCAGGCCATGCGCATCTATAAAGATGGCAAGCTGGTGAGGGCGTTCTATGTCACGACCGGGCGTTACGAGCTTCCTTCGCTTCCTGGCCTCTGGTCGGTGGAGAATCGCGCGTCACCCACCACATTCAAATCCAGTGATCCGCCGAGTTCGCCTTTCTGGTATCCGCCGACTCCGATCCATTACGCGATCCTGTATCACTGGGACGGCTACTTTGTCCACGATGCCTGGTGGCGTGTGAACTTTGGGCCGGGCACGCAGTTCCCGCATTATGATACTGGCGGCGACGAATCCTTCGCCGGTAACGGCAGCCACGGCTGCATCAATATGCAGGAGAACGACGCGGCCTGGGTGTACAACAACACCGACTACAATACGCAAATCATGGTGTATTAAATACAACAAACGAAGGCGGAGGAACTCGATACATCGAGTTCCTCCGCCTTCGTTTGTTGTATTTATGGATGCCTTTACTCGGTTTCGCCGGCGGCATCACTCTCGTTCTCTTCTACCTGCTCCTCATTTTCAGCATCTACTACTTCCACTTCCTCGCTCTGTTCGCCGTTCTCTATAGGCTCGTCGCCATTTTCTCCGTTGGCATCAGACTCTTCGAGCTTTTTGCCGTTGGTGGTGGCTACTGCGACTACTTTGTCGCCTTCGCCGAGGTTCATCAGGCGCACGCCCTGGGTTGCGCGTCCGGCGACGTGGATGGCGCTGACATCGGTGCGGATGACTACTCCACCGGCGGAGATAATCATCAGATCGTTGTCCTGTTCGGTAATGATGCGAGCCGCTGCGACCTGGCCTGTCTTTTCCGTCACTTTTGAGGTAATCACGCCGCCGCCGCCGCGACTGTGGGTGGGATAGTCTTCGATGGGCGTGCGTTTGCCATAGCCGTTTTCTGTGACGACCAGCAGTTGACTGCCTCCGGGTGTGAGATTGAGCGAAACCATCGTGTCACCCTGGGGGAGGCGGATGCCGCGCACGCCACCACTGGTGCGCGAGGCGGAACGCAGTTCCTCGACGGTGAAGCGTATGGCTTTGCCCTGCGCGCTTATCAACAGCACGTCGTCGTCGGCATGAGCCAGCTTCGCGCCGATCAGTTCATCGTCCTCTTCCAGGTTCATGGCGATCAGTCCGGCGCGGCGTACCACCTCGAACTCGTCCATGGCCGTCTTTTTGACCTCGCCTTTCTTCGTGGCGACAATCATAAAGTCGCGGCTGACGCCTTTGGGAACACAGACGATGGCTGTGACACGCTCGCGCTGCTCGATGGAGATCAGGTTGATGATGTGCTCGCCTTTGGCCGTGCGCCCGGTGTCGGGCAGCTCATACACGCGCAGTTGGAAGACGCGCCCCCTGTCGGTGAAGAAGAGCAGGCTATCGTGACTATGCGCAACCAGCAGTTGGCGCACGGTGTCGTCCTCGCGGGTGGTCATGCCGTTGATGCCGCGCCCGCCGCGTCGCTGCGCGCGGTAGGTGTTGGAAGGCAGGCGTTTGATGTAGCCCTTTTCCGTCAGCGTCACGACTACTTCTTCGTTGGGAATCAGGTCTTCATCCCGGAACTCGCCCGCTTCTGCTTCCACGATCTCGCTGCGACGCGCATCGCCATATTTTTCTTTTAACTCCTGCAGGTCGGTCTTGATGAGCTTGCGTATCTCGTTGATGTCTGCCAGCAGCATGTTGTAGTAGTCGATGTGTTGCAGCACGTCTTTGAGTTCGTCTTCCACCTTGCGGCGTTGTAGTCCGGCAAGGCTGGCAAGACGCATGTCCAGCACGGCTTTCGCCTGCTCTTGCGAGAAGCCGAATTGTTGTTGTAGCTCCAGGGTCAGTCCTGCTGTTTCGTTTTGCGATGCGCGGATCGTCGAGATAACCGCGTCCAGGTTATCGAGCGCGATTTTCAAGCCCTCTAAGATGTGCTTGCGCGCCTCGGCTTTTGCCAGTTCATAGCGCGTGCGGCGCGTAATCACGACCTCGCGGTGATGAATGTGGTGCTGCAAGAACGCTTTGAGCGTCAGGATGCGCGGCTGCTGATCGACCAGGGCCAGCATATTGGCGTTGAACGCGCTTTGCATGGCGGTATATTTATAAAGCGAGTTAAGCACGCTTTCAGGCGTGGCGTCGCGTTTTAGCTCGATGAGGATGCGCATGCCCTGGCGGTCAGACTCGTCGCGCACCTCGGAGATGCCATCAATTTTCTTGTCGCGTGTAAACTCAGCGATCTTTTTGACCAGTTCTGCTTTATTCACCTGGTAGGGAAGTTCGGTAACAATGATGCTCATGCGCCCGCGTTCGCCCTCTTCAACCACGGTACGCGCGCGCACCACGACGCGCCCGCGCCCATTGACGTAAGTGTTGCGGATGCCTTCACGCCCCTGGATGATGCCGCCCGTCGGAAAGTCAGGCCCGCGCACGATGCGCGATAGGTCTTCGGTCGTCGCTTCAGGGTTCTCGATCAGGTGAATGATGCCGTTACATACCTCGACCAGGTTATGCGGTGGAATATTGGTTGCCATACCAACGGCGATGCCCGTCGAGCCGTTAAGGAGCAAGTTAGGCAGACGCGCAGGCATGACTGTGGGTTCTTCGGTCTGGTTATCGTAGTTTGGCGTAAAATCAACGGTATCTTTATCGATGTCACGCAGGAGTTCATCCGCGATGGCGGCAAGCTTGGCTTCTGTATAGCGCATGGCGGCAGGTGGATCGTCATCTTGCGAACCAAAATTACCCTGTCCCAGCACCAGAGGATAGCGCATTGACCAGGGCTGCGCCATGCGCACAAGCGACTCGTAGACCGCAGCATCACCATGGGGATGATAACTCTTCAAGACTTCGCCAACCGTACCGGCGCACTTACGAAATTGTTTGGTAGATTGCAAGCCCATTTGATCCATAGCGTACAGGATGCGGCGATGCACCGGCTTGAGGCCGTCGCGCACATCGGGTAAGGCGCGACTCACAATCACGCTCATCGAATAGTCGAGGTACGCGGTGGTCATTTCCTCGACGATACTGACTATTCTCGTATTCCCAGCATTCCCAGGTTCCATAGCATATCCTCATAACATACAAACATAGAAAAACCATCAAAGCAGAATAGTGGGTTGAAATACATTTCCGGGGAGGGTCCCGCAAGATTCACGCCTACTAATCAATTATAGCACATTTGGGGGATAAATAGAAAGTTTGCGCCGCGTGAATAGAACTTTTGGTCACTGAAAAGGGGCGTCTCTCCTGTGATATACAATGATACATCCCAAAATCGTCCAGATTACTCTAGGTTTTGTTGGTTGTGTGTGGTATGATTAAAGCAAAAGCGGCTTGAGGGAGCAACAGCAACTAGGATTGGCCTTGGGGAGCATCTTGTTTACTTTGGCGTCCCAGGGAAGGGAGGCAGAAGCTCTATGGAATTGTTACTTTCGTCTCAGCAATGTTTTTTTATCGCGATCGTGGGTTTTGGGCTGATCGGCTTCATTCGTGGATGGCGTCGCGAGGTGATCTCGCTGGCCTTCGCGCTGACCGCCGTGCTATTCTTACTGCTCAATGGCGGTAGTGCCCTGGCCCAGATCGTTTTTATAAAACTTCCTGTTGCCTTCCAGTATTTTTTTGGTTCCGGTAGCCCTCAGAAACCGGCGACGCCCTCGGCGCAGCAAACGCTGACAGTCACGCTCGTTGCCTTTGTACTCATTGTCGTCATTGGCTATATGATTGGTAATAGAGCCTTTCCCGCCAAAGGCAATGCTCTTTCACCCGCTGACCGCCTACTTGGCATTCTTCCGGGATTAGTGACAGGATATTTCCTGATTACATACATCTCGAATACCTTTGCCCGCAATCCTGTGATTAGCGTGGGCGTTGGTACTCCCTCGCAGGATGTGCTGACAAATTATGTTCCGCTCCTCTTTGTTGTGGCAATTGTGGTGGTGATCGCCGGTCTTATTGCGTCACGTGCCAAAAAGGGCGGCGCACCCGCTAAGAAGTAATCAGTCCCACTGTAACCTACTGGCAGAGGTACATGCATGAGCAGCACGAAGCAAGCACAGACCGATGAATGGAAACCAGTACGTACTCATGCCGTCCTGCGGCGATTCAGGCGCGGGCCTGACAAGACCAAACGCTTTCCGGGTCAGCAGCCGGATGAGACGATACGGCGCGTTGTGCGCGAACATCCCATTTTCTATGCCCGGTCAGGGGTGCCTTTCCTGTTAGCTATGATTTTCCTCGGCCTGGTGGTCTGGCTTGAAACCCGCCTGGCGCTGCCCGCGTCTGCTACTCCGTTACTGGATGCTATCGCGGTTATTGCAATCGTTGGCTCTGCTATCTATGGTATTTACCGGATTTACGAACTATGGTGGGTAAACGTTGATATCGTCACCAATAAACGTATCCTCACCTGGCGCGGCCTCTTGCGTCCAACCAGGGACGAGACCACGCTCGATAAAGTGCAGCAGGTTGCCGTAGAACAGGACACATTGCTGGGCATTCTTTTGTCCTATGGCGATGTGTACGTCTACCTGGCTGGCGGCAAACGGCTCCTTTTGAAACATGTGCCTGACCCCAAAGGCATACGCGATGATATCGAGGGTATTAGCCAGAGCTACAAGGCAGCAAAGCCTGCCAGTGGACCGCCGGTAATGCCGTCCGATCCCGCGCTGGTTGCTACGCTGGATAAGTTAGGCGAGAAGGAATCTCTGCCTAAATTGCGCGATGCCGATGCGAAATATGCGCATCGCCACGCGCAGAATAAAGTGCGCGGCCCTTTGCGTCGCTTTGGCGGTCCCTTGCGTATCGAGTGTGATGTGCATTACGACGCGGAAGAATTTACGGTAATGTATATCCAGCGGTCCTGGTGGGTGCTGTCAATGCAGCTCGTTATACCCGTGTTGCTGTTACTCGCAACGCTGATCGGCGCGCTCATAGCCAGAGTCTTTTTTGGCCTGTTTGCCATTGCTTTCTTTGTTGTCTTGATCCTAATCGGCTTGACGATTATCAACTATATCGACGACGTGTTTATTATCACCAATAAACGTATCATTGACATTAATCGTAAATTCGTCATTTTATCAGAGCAGCACGATACTACGACCTACGATAAAATCAGTAAGATCGAGGTGAAAAGCCCGAATGTTATTCAGCTCGCGCTGGATATCGGCAACTTGTATATTGAGACGCAGGGTAATAACCCCGATATTCATATGCGCCACATCGCGCACCCTTTCTTCATTCAGGACAAGATTTACGAAATTAAGGGCTTTAAGGAGAAGGTTGATAAGGTCAAGGGAGCTAATGAACGTAAAGTCGAGCTTACTAAATGGTTCGGTACTGTTCTCGCGACACTGGAGACGAAACTCACAAATCGGGGCGTGCCGAACTTACAGGCCTTAGACCTGTGGGTAGCGGTTGAGCGAGCCAGTGAGTTTGGCATGCGGGTTGTGCCAATCGGCGAGTCCGATAGCTATCCTAACATGGAGTCGGGCAGGATCGTGATGCAGATACCACCGCCCGGCACTCTTATGGACGTCAGTTCGCCAGAGAAGCCCCAGATTCAAGTGATCTTGAGCAAAAGAATATAATAGCCAGTAATAGCAGAAGAGGGCGCGAGATGTGAAGCATCTCGCGCCCTCTTCTGCTATTACCTGTACCCGTTGCGTGCCAGCAGCGCGATACACTCGATGTGATAAGTCTGGGGGAACATATCAATGGGCTGCGCGTAGACCAGCCGGTAGCGATCATTGAGGCAGAGCGAAGCTATGTCACGCGCCAGGGTGCTGGGATCGCAGGAGACGTAAACGATGGAGCGTGGCGCTAATGACTGTAGCGCCTGGATGGCTTTCGGATGGCAGCCGGCGCGGGGCGGATCAACCAGCGCCAGGTCAATGCGTTCGCGCCGGTAGTAAAGTTGGCCCAGCAACCGTTCTAATGTACCCTCCAACACTGTGATGTTGGTCTGGTTGTTGAGCGTAGCGTTGGCACGCGCATCCATCACCGCGCTGGGCTGCGACTCAATAGCCAGCACGCGTGCCGCGCGCGATGAGAGGAAAGCGGAGAAGAGTCCAACGCCGCTATAGCCGTCTAGCGCCACTTCGGAGCGCGTCGGATCCAGCATGGCTACCGCGCGTTCGGCCAGTACCGGCGTCTGCGCCATGTTTACCTGAAAGAACGAATCCGATGAGATGCGGAAGCGCTTGTTGAGTACAACATCGGTCAGAAATTCTTGCCCGGCTACGACACGCCCGTATCGCCCACCCACGCGCTCAATAATCACACCCACGATGCCTGGCGCGCTGGTCATCAACTCCTGCGCCAGTTCCTGGGGCGATTCAATGACCGAGCCTGGACGCGCGTGAATGCTCAGCAGCGTGGGGACGGCCTTCACTGGCGTCGTCCCGCCGTTTGAGGCGACCGCGCCGATCGCGCCTCGAATAGTGAAGCCCTGGATCATCTGCGCCAGCGATTCACCAAAAGTTTCGAGCAGGCGCGCGCGTATAAGCTGGTAGACCATATCCAGCGCGGGGTGCAAAAGTGGACATGTCTCCAGGTCTTGCACATCGTGACTCTCGGTGAGTTTGAACCCGATTTCGTTCGACGGGCCAACGGAAAACAGGGCGATATTGCGATAATGCCAGGGGGAGACGCCGGTCGGCATGCCGATAGTAGGATGAACGAGGGCATCGGGCTGTTTGCCGATACGCACCAGCAACTGGCGCACAATATGCGCTTTCCAGGTCAATTGCGCCGGATAAGCGATATGCTGCCACTGGCAACCGCTATCAGTTAAGAGTGGATACTCAGGCTCGACGCGTTCCGGCGCGGAACGCAAAATTTCTAGTAGTTGCGCGCGCGCGTGTCCCCGGCGCTCTTCCACGACCTCAACTCGAACTCGCTCTCCTGGAATACCTCCAGGCACGAATAAGACGCGTCCCTCGTATCGACCTACAGCATCCCCACCGTAGGCAAGGTCTGTTAATTCAACGTCTATGCTCATGTTCACCTCAACGGCCACCTGATAAAAGCATATCTACCGTGTCCGTCACATCTTTCCAACGTAGTATCGTCATTTAGGTTCAAATGAGGGTTACTGCTAAAAAGTAAACCCACTTTGCTTAGTATAGTCGTCCGAACAGTAAGTTCGTCACAGTCGCAATGAAATTGGAAGTGGTTGTTTAGGCCGAGTATAGAGCCGGGTTCCGAAACGGCTCAGCAATACTGCTCCAATCCCTACAAATCCCGTACCAAGACTGACAAGCCAGCCAATGAACGGCAGCGAAATGAGTACGGCCAGGGCAATCATTCCTACTACAACCTGGAGGTAGCGCGAGTGCGGACTCGAAGTGAGCGCGCGCAGAATTTGCTCTCCAAGCATCCAACTTATGGCGATAGTGCCTAATATCCATGCAGCTAGCAACGCGAGCATTACGATTAATGCCAGTGGAATAGAAATAATCAATGCAAAAAGCACGATCAGAAGAACCGGGGCTAACAGTGCAGTTAGCAGCCCTATGAGCAGGCTCCGGCGCATTTTATGCTTCACTGTCGCGCTCACAAACACCACGTGCTCTGGAAAGAGCCGGGTGCTGAGCAGGCCCAGTGGGATCATCAGAAAAAGAAACCAGACGGGGAAGTTGAAATCGCTGAAGCCAAACAGCCAGCTTGTTTTGCTGTGGTCATCAAATGTCCCATCTACCTGAAACGCTGTCTTCTGATTGACGCTGCTACCATAAAGATTGACATTGCCATGCACATAGGAGCCGGTGTGGAACGTGACGCTTCCACCAAATTGCGTGATATTTCCGATAACACCTCCATCGACAATAATTGCGCTGCCAACGGCAAGGATATTGCCGCGCACCTGTCCCAATATATCAACCGTACCGCCAAAGGATGTTATGTCGCTGCATAGTACCTCAAGTGGGGCTACGGTAACTATCCCGCCAAACGATTGCGAATGGCTGCTGCTGGTACACTGACCCTCACTGTTTGCGATCTGGCTATCTGCCGCCATTGCGCTTGAGGGGTCCAGCGAGAAAGCTGTGCTGATCGTATTTGTTAAGAGTGCAGGAATAAGCACTATTCCCACCAGTAAAAGCAGGAATCGGGATAATCGCGCCGCTTTGAGCATATCGGAACTCCCATGGTCTGCTGACCATGACCTTCGCTGTTTACGCTTCTCCAGGGTAGCGCATAAGGCGAAGCCACATACCCATCATAACCACAATGCCTAACGCAACCGCCGACAACACCCAGTTCTGACTGGTGATAAGCATCAAGCCCGCCAGCAGGTACTGCGCCAGTGTATAGATCACAGTGAAGACGCCGCTGAGTGCCGAGAGTACGGTCAAAAGGAGATCAGGTTGAAACAGGAATAAGAAAAGCAGCCCGACGGTGAGTACGCCTGTGCATAAAGCTATCATCCCTGCAATCTTTGGTCCAGCTTTACCCATACGTGCCAGGCGCGCCTGCTGTTGGGCCTGGATGTGCTCGAGTTGCTGGGAAATGCGTTTTTGCTGCTCGATTGCCTGCATGATACGTTCTGTTGAGATACTGGAATACACGCGAGGTGGTGAAGGTTCTAGTTTGGAGTCAAGTTGTGCTTGACGCAGGTCAAACGAATGGCAGTCAGAACACTGCTCCAAATGCTCTTGCACTTGCAGAACCTCTGACCGTGCGAGTTCAGTTTCACGCTGAGCGGTTAGCTGTTGTTTAGCGTCGCGGCAGCGCATCGACCTGTTCCTCCTCATTCAGATTTTTCTCTTTCATGTAGCGAGCCAGCAACTCACGTGCGCGATGGAGACGCGCTTTGACCAGCGCGGGTGTAAGTTTCAACGCCAGGGCGATCTCGTCATAGGACAGATCGTACCAGTAGCGTAAAAGAATAACCGCGCGATACTTGCCGGGTAGACGTTGCAGGAAGGTCTGTATCTCATCCTGCTGCTCTCCCTCCAAAGCCGATTGCTCTGGCCCGGCTCCCAGATCAGCAACCCATTCGAGAAAAGGCACATCTTCCAGCGGCAATGCCAGAAAACGCCTGCGCCGCAGTTGGTCTATAGCCAGGTGAGAAGCAATTGAAAGGAGCCAGGTACTAAATTTGTGCGCGGGTTTATAGGTGGCAAGCTGCGTATAAGCTCGCACAAATACTTCCTGCGTGACATCCTCAGCTTCCGTAACGTTGCTTAACATACGGTATGCGAGATTTTGCACAGCATCTTTATACCGCTCAACGAGCGTAGAGAAAGCATCCTGGTCACCAGCCAGCGTTAGCTGGACAAGCTCTGCATCGCTCAATGCCTCCACACGCGCGTGATTAGCAGGCATGCTTTGCGCTCCCACGGTAGCCTGCGCATCTATATCCCTATCCCCGCTCGAAATTCCGGGCGAAGACAACACACCACTACTTTGGCGGCGACGCGTTTTCTTCGTCGCTGCCGGCAGAGAACCGAAAACTCCTACCGCGGTAGAAGCGTCAAAAGATGTATCCATTTTTTATCACCGCTAGCAATCTTTTTCTGTAGAGATCTCAATATCAGAAAAAAACATTATACAATGTTTATACGAGCAATATCTAAAAAAGTTGTAATCCTCCCTTCAAGTGTAGCATGTGTGAGGGAAACAGGCAAGGGGGCGGTACTTCAGTCTCGGACGTTGTTTATAGTTGCGATAGTAACTCGACCTGGCTCTATAATCGTCCCACCACTGATGAAAACAAATTCATCAGTGGTGGGACCAATGGTTGCTTCATTACAAAATGTTCATACTGGGCAGCGTCTGCCTCTACCCCATCGTCGAGGCCGAGGTTTATGCGCGCCTACCTGGACGTTCGGGCATGGTGCGCTTTATCATTGGCATAGGCCAGCCTATCGAGATGGTGTTACCCGCTATTGTCGGCCTCATCGCGGGACGCTTCGGTTTGCTGGCAGGCCTGGGCTTTCTTGGATGCGCGCCCCTATTGTTTCTGCTGCTTGCACCGAAAGGGAATAGTAAGGGTGACAATCCTTAACGATCATCTAGCCATTTTCTCCCATATTTCAATGTGTGTCATGCTTATCCATCATGATGGTGCGCTAATATGCCCAGCAGTACCATTTAATTGATTACGGGGGAATGTGTGCGTGGAGGTGGGGGATTGTGACCTGTTCTTAACCAGGCTAGCACATTTAGAGGAAAGGTGTACTTGCGTATGCAAACATACCAGCGCGAATTGATACCGGTGCCTGACGAGGAGAGCGAGGGCGTGAGAGAGGGTGGCATCGGAACGAATACCTGGCGGTTCTTTTCGCGGCACCGGGTGGCAAGTATTGTCATCGGGCATATCAGTATGGTGGCTGTGGTGGGGATACTTTTACTCGGTAGTGGACTGGGGACGCATCTATTTAGCGCATTCGCGCAATCCCCGTGTTCCAATGGCGACCAGGCTTATGTGGTTGCGAGCGGCAATACGCTCGGCGGCATAGCTGTGCGGTTCAACACCACGTGGCAAAAGCTCGCGTCGTACAATCACATCGCGAACCCCAACATGATTTACATCAATCAAACGGTGTGCATTCCAGGAAAAACGGTAGTGAACAGCGGTCCGCCGCCAGTGCGCGGGCGCGGGAATTTCTTTCCCTATGGTCAGTGTACATGGTGGGCGGCACAACGTTTCTACCAGTTGAACAAGGTGTACGTTCCCTGGACAACGCAGTCGAATGCCTGGCAATGGACGGCTCGCGCGTCGGATTTCCACTGGCGAGTTTCAAGCACGCCGACGGTGGGTGCCATCGTTGATCTGCAGCCCTGGGTAGAAGGGGCATATGGATTAGGACATGTAGCGGTGGTGGAGAAAGTTCTGAGCAATGGGCATGTGGTGGCCAGTAACATGAACTGGGGTGCCTATTACTGGGAGGTGGCCGATGTGGAGTTTGCCCCTGGCCCAGGAGTGACATTTCTCTCCTTCTGACAATATTAAGAAGGAGAGCGGAGTTTTTTGCGTAAACTGGTTGACAGG
>Ga0307373_10013014_pt1 | contig 11713 bp, 10 predicted proteins | sample OX2MG_FD_202534 | JGI IMG/M metagenome (GOLD analysis project Ga0307373, IMG submission 202534) | Soil microbial communities from Risofladan, Vaasa, Finland - OX-2 | ecosystem: Environmental > Terrestrial > Soil > Coastal area > Acid sulfate soil | place: Finland: Risofladan, Vaasa | collected...
GGCCTACATTGCGGAAGAGTGGGGGCGCCGCTGGATTACCGTGGATACGAGCCGGGTTCCTCTCGCGCTGGCGAGACAAAGGCTTCTGAGCGCAACCTTTAAGTGGTACGACCTCAAGGACGAATCGAGGGGGCCGATTGGCGGATTCGAATACAAACGTAGGCAGAACAAGCGAGGCGAAGAAGTCGGCGGAATCGTTCCGTACATTTCGAAAGGCACAATTTCCAACGAGGAAAAGTCAACGGAGATCGTCGTTGTGGACAATCCAGAAATCCGGCCCTCGGTAACTCGGGTCACTGGCCCTTTCTGCGTGGAGGCGACGATCCCGACGCCGCAAGACTTTGAAGAAATCAAAGCCGATGCGCCGGCATCGCCCGATGCGGAGTCGCGGACCTCGTTTGTGGACCGGATGCTCGAAATTCTGCGCAAATCTCCGGTGCTTAGGCTGGAAGGGAATAAGACGATCACGCTAAAGAGCGTTCGTCCGCCGGCCAAGACGCTTTCGCTTTCCGCGGAAGCGATGGTGCCGAACGGGACCGAGAAGCCTGTGGCGTTCGTCTTTGGCCCGGAGAACGGCGCGGTGAGCGAGAAGCTGGTTTATCAAGCGGCGAAGGAAGCGAACGCGAAGAGCTACGCGCACCTTTACGTAATCGGCTTCGCGATCCAGCCGAACGCGCGGATGCTCGTCGAGCAATGCGCGGACGCCGTCGGCATTCCGGCGACGTACGTCCAAGCGACGCCCGATTTGATGATGGGCGATTTGCTCAAGAATATGCGGTCGAGCCAAATCTTTAGCGTGTGCGGCTTACCCGAGGCGGAAATTCGGAAAGCGAAAGCAGATTCCTCACACGCAAAAGGCGCGGTTCGGAATGACACGCCGGTGCTTTATGAGGTGGAATTGCTCGGCCTCGACGTGTTCGATCCGGTGGCGATGGAAGTCCATCACCGAAAAGCAGACGACGTGCCGGCATGGTTGCTCGATACGGACTACAACGGGCTTTGCTTCCACGTCTCGCAAGCGTTCTTTCCTCGCACCAGCGCATGGGAGAACTTAAAGAAGGCACTCAAGGGTGAGTACGAGGACGCGGTTTGGGATCACCTGGCTGGAACGGTGAGCGCGCCATTCGAGGCGGGCGAGCACGGCCAAGTCGCAATCAAAGTGATTGACGATCGAGGGAACGAGCTGCTGATCGTGAAGAGCCTGAGCGAGGCGAAACGGTGAGCGAGCGATGCTAAAATACAGAGTATTCGTCTGTATTCAGGGAGCCGACTTATGGCAGGAAACATGGTCATGACGCTGCGGCTGGAGCCGGAATTGCGGAAACGGCTTGACGGTCTGGCCAAGGCGCAACGCCGCAGCCGGTCGTTCATCGCCGCCGAAGCGATCCGCGAATATGTCGCGGTCAATGAGTGGCAGATCGAGGAGATCAAAAAGGGGCTGGCAGAAGCGGATCGGGGAGAATTCGCGAGCGACGCGCAGGTGCAGCGCACCATGAACAAGTGGACGGGGCGTAAGCGGACGCGCCGTGCCGGGTAAACGGATCGAAGTCCGCTGGCTGAAACGGGCGTTGGCGAACCTGGAAGCGGAGGCAGAGTACATCTCCCGCGATAATCCTGTCGCTGCGCGGCGCGTGGTGGGTGCAATCGGGCGAGCCGTGGAATTACTTGCCAACCATCCGGCGCTGGGCCGGCATGGGCGCGTCGAGGGTACGCGCGAACTGGTGATTGCGGGTACGCCGTACATCGTTCCGTATCGAGTGCGCGAGGGCCGAGTGGAAGTGCTGCGGGTCTTTCACGCCGCGCGGAAGTGGCCGCCGAAGCTGTAAGCGGGTTATCGAGGCGGGCGAGCATCGGAAGGAGCGGCATGAGCGAGTTTGCGGAAGTAGGCGAGCCGATACAGAATTCGCCATTCGAGAAGCCGACTCGCTACTGGTATATCCGCGAGGGCGAACAGCCGGACCTCCGGCCATCATCGCCCGAACATCCAAAGCGCAGACCGGCGCTGATTTTTCCTCCCAAAGATCAGCGGGACACATGGACAACGGACAGCACGATCCTGCGACCGTCGAAGGATTTTCCTTATGGATTCGAGCTTGGCCTTGTGAGCCTGATCCGCGAGCGGCTCGAAGCGTGGCAGCAGGCCGGCTATCCGGGCGTAACTCGCACGACTCTGGAATTGATTCAGTGGTGGACGCGCGAAGGTCGCGAGAGGTGGCTCTTTTTCGCGCAGTTGGAGGCGGCGCTCTCGATCATTCTGCTGAAAGAAGCGCGGCAAGATTTTCTGCAAGGCATCACGATCCCGCGCGATGAACCGAGCGAAGAGCGCAAGGCCGAAGGCTTTACAGGCTTTCAACGATACGCGTGCAAGATGGCGACCGGCTCAGGCAAGACAACCGTGATGGGAATGCTGGCCGCGTGGAGCATCCTGAACAAGCTGAACAACCGGAGCGACGGGCGGTTTTCTGAAATCGTGCTGGTGGTCTGTCCCAACGTCACGATTCGCGGACGGTTGGGCGAACTGGATCCCGAGCGCGGCGAGGCGAGTATTTATCGCACGCGCGACCTCGTTCCGACTCACCTTATGCCCCTGCTCACGCAAGGCAAGGTGCTGGTGACGAACTGGCACGTCTTCGAGCCGCAGACCATGCAGGTGGGCGGAGTGAGCTCGAAGGTGACCAAAGCGGGCGTGCCAGTACGAGTGAAGGAAACAATCACGATTGGCGCAAAAACTACAACAGCGCGCGGCACGCGATACCTAACGCCGAAAGACTACGAGCGGCAAGTCGCGGCCGGAATGCTCGCCGTGATTGACGAAGAGCGCGAGAAGGACGGCAGCCTGAAGAAGGTCAAAGTCGGGTCCACGCGGTACGTCGAGAGCGACACGGCGCTCCTCAATCGCGTTCTGAATCGAGACATCGGTGGTAAGCAAAATATCCTCGTGATGAACGATGAGGCGCATCACGCCTATCGGATTACGCAAGAGCGCCCCGAAGACTGGGATCAGATGGATGAAGATGAGCGCGAGGACTGGCTGGAAGAACGCGACGAAGCCACGGTTTGGGTGGATGGACTCGACAAAATCAACAAGCAGCGCGGAATCAATTTCTGCGTGGACCTTTCGGCGACTCCTTACTTCCTCGGGCGGATCGGGCAGGAGCAAAACAGGCCGTTTCCGTGGATCGTCAGCGATTTTGGACTGATTGACGCGATTGAGTCCGGCCTCGTGAAGATTCCGCAGCTCGCGATCCGCGACACCACCGGGCAGGAATACCCCGCGTACTTCAATATCTGGCAGTGGATACTCCCGCAGTTGACGCCCGCCGAGCGCGGCGGGAAGAAAGGCAGTCCGAAACCCGAAGCCATTTTGAAGTATGCGCATCATCCGATTGCGATGCTTGCGGGCCAATGGGAAGAAAAACTCAAAGAGTGGAAGCAGGACGACGAAGAGCCGCGTCCGCCGGTGTTCATCATCGTTTGCAAGAACACCAAAATCGCGAACGTGATTTACGACTGGCTCGCAAATGATGAGTCTCCGGTGGGGATTCCGGCCGCGAAGATCGAAGGCTTCCGAAACAGAGACGGGCAGATCAACACGATCCGCGTCGATTCGAAGGTGATACACGAAACCGACACCGGCGAAGCGAAAAGCGACCGCTCGAAATGGATGCGCTTCACGCTGGACACGGTAGGTAAAACGGACTGGACCCTTGATAAGCAGGGCCGTCCTGTGTACCCCGAGGGATTCGAGGAGCTGGCGAAGAAATTGGAGCGCCCGTTGCACCCGCCCGGACGCGATGTGCGCTGCATCGTAAGCGTGGGGATGCTCACCGAGGGTTGGGACTGCAACACGGTGACGCACATCATCGGAATTCGCCCGTTTATGTCGCAGTTGCTTTGCGAGCAAGTTGTGGGACGCGGACTACGGCGAGCGAATTACGAGGTAGGCGAGAACGGCAGATTTTCAGAGGAAGTGTCGAAGGTGCTGGGCGTCCCATTCGAGGTGATTCCGTTCAAAGCGACCTCGCGCGGGGCTTCTGCGCCTCGCGTGAAGCGGTATCACGTCCACGCGATTCCCGAGAAGGCGCAATTCGAGATTCGCTTTCCGCGCGTCGAGGGATACACGCAAGCCATTCGCAACCGCGTGACGATGGATTGGGCCAACGTCCCGATGATGACGCTCGTGCCGGATTCCATTCCACCTGAGTACGAGGCAAAGGGCCTGAGCGTCAACACCGCTGGCAAAATGTCGCTGAGCGGGCCGAATAAAATCGACAAGGTTACGTTGGAGGAATGGCGCAAGCGGCACCGGCTGCAAGAACTGGTGTTCGATATTTCGCTCGGGCTCACGAAGCACTACGTCGCGCAGCCAAAGTGCGAGGCGCCGTCCCAGGTTCTGTTTCCGCAGCTTGCGCGCATTGTGGAACGGTACCTGAAAGAGCGCGTGAACGTCCGACCGCCCGCCGACATAAAAGACGCGGGTCTATCGCCCTACTACGGCGGGCTAATCGAAATTCTCACCGAGAACATTCATCCCGATACGAGCGAAGGCGAGACGCCGGAGATTCCGCTGTACGAATCGAGCCGCGGTCCAGGCTCGACCGTTGAGGTGGATTTCTGGACCAGCCGCGAGCCGAGAGAAGTGCTGCGCTGCCATCTGAATTACGTCGTACCGGATACCGCGAAGTGGGAGCAAGCGGCCGCGTACTACACCGACACGCATCCGATGGTGGATGCTTTCGTTAAAAATGCGGGGCTGGGGTTCGCGATTCCGTACCTGTTCAACGGCCAGATGCACGACTATATGCCGGATTTCATTATTCGCCTCAAGACCGGTCCGCCTGTCCATCTAATTCTCGAAACCAAAGGCTACGATCCGCGCGAAGAAGTGAAGAGCGGGGCAGCGCAACGATGGGTGGAGGCGGTGAACGCGGAAGGCAGCTACGGCCAATGGCGGTACGTAATCGTGAAAAAGACGACTGACGTGCCAGCGGCGATAAGCCGAGTCGCCAGCGATGTAGGATTAGCAGAGGCGGCACAGACGAAGGTCTCCTAACGAGCGATTCCGCCCGGGAAGTCGCCAGCAATTCCGTGAAAGATAGAGAAACCGAACATGCAACCGCGCTGTGCTCTTGCAGAGCTAATTGGGGTCGTCGGCTGCACCTACAAAGCGATGGATATTCGCACTGTCGCGGTCCGCGACAACGAAAGAAAAGAAGCATGGAAAAACTTCATGACCGTCGTGCGCCTCACTTACGAGGAGCCTGGGGATGTTGCAACCCGACTTCGAGCGAAGGAACAAGAGTTCGAGCCTGTCCAAACAGCGGACCTGCGGATAATTCTTGGCTGCCGTCCGTTTTCCGAATGGGAGGCGTTTTGCCGCGAAATCTCGTCGACGGTAGTCGTTCATGGTGATTTGAAAGTCTGCTTGCAACAGAGCATCAACCTCTTGGCTATGGAGGAAACCATCCGGCACTTTGACCACGACATGCGAACTTCGGATGGGGCACCCTGGTCCGCCCTTCACATAAAACTAGGCACTCACGACGTGGGAATGCTGACAGACCAGAAGTTTGCCAGGCAAGTGTCGAGTCTCGGGTATTCGAATCCTTACGAACCCATCAATGCCCTGTGCGAAGTCAACGTCGAATTCGGATCGCGGGCCGGATTCGACATTTGTGTCTACGCGCCTATATTTGCGCGCATCTCTAACTGCCGGATGGCTCCATCTGACGGGATGTTCCTGCCAGAGATAGAAAGGCACCCAAAACTGAACGAGATTCGCGCGAGTGCGGTACTTCGAGACCGTAATGCCAACAGCGGATCACTGCCAAAGTCACAAATTTCAATCTCGGACCTCAGCCCCGTCGAAACAGGCGGACCGCTGGAAACCTTGAGAGGTAAGGCTAAGGTGCCTGACAACACTGCGCTGACAGATGTTCTGGAAGTCAGACTGAATCTGCCTCAACTCGGCCAGATTTACCAATGGTCATACGAAGTTCGACAACTCATTCCAGCGAGCGAGAGAAACATACTCTTAGAAGCTCTCAAATCGTTCTGTCCAAAGCCGGAGCTAGATCGGCTTCTCCTGCGAGCGCCGGACGTGAAGTCCCAAAGGCGAAAGCAGAGCGCCGCATTTGAGATGCACGTCGGCTGGTTCTTGGGGCTGGTAGGGCTTTCCACGATTGTGCTGGGCGAATACGAACATATGACCGCGCCGGAAACGAGTGTTCGCCTCGGGAGCGTCGATATCCTCGCCGCTCACCAAAAGAGCAAGTTGCTTCTTCTTGTGGGCTGCTCGTTTGCGGCACCTACCGAGGAGGATTTCGCCAATCTCGTCAGTATTCGAGAGCGGTTGCAGAGGGGCGTGTTTGCGGATACAGACGTGCGGCTTCTCCCGGTGTTTTTTACCGCTGCCTTGGGTTGTGAGCCGTATCGCGAAGATGCGTCGCTAGGCTTCATTCCGGTCATTGACGGAGATCGCATGGGACACTTCCTAGGATTGCTGGAGCAAGGCCAGGAGTTGCGATTCTTCGATTTTATTGCCCACCCACAGTTTGGGGCGTAAAGCCTCCTCAAAAACATCTGTTTTTGGGCAGGCGAGTACGCCTCAATCTCCCGTTGAAATACTGGGATTTGCGGGGAAGGTTTCAGAGGGGATTTTGGGCAAGCGATAGACGGCGCGTTGAGCTGTACCCTTGCTGACGCCTGTCTCGGCGCAAATCTCGCGCCAAGACCGCCCCAGGGCGCGCAGAGCGGCAATTCTGGCGGCATCTGTGGCCTTTCGCGGTCGCCCGAGGCGTTTTCCCTTGGCCCGCGCATTTCGCAGCCCTGCCTTCACGCGTTCCGCTATCAGGCTGCGCTCTAATTCCGCGACCGCACCCAATACCGTGAAGACCATCTTGCCGGTTGGCGTGGACGTGTCCACGCCTTCGGTTAGGCTCACGAATTCGATTCCGAGAGCCTGAAACGTTTCAAGCGCACGCAACAAGTGCGACACCGACCGAGCAAAGCGGTCGAATTTCCAAACAATCACGGCGTCGAAGCGGCGGCGGTGCGCATCCCCGAGTAGCCTATCCAGCTCCGGCCTTCGTTCCTTCGCGCCAGAGATTCCGACGTCCACATACTCGCCGGCCTCGCGCCACGAGCGACGCTCACAATACTCTCGCAGTTCCCGGAGTTGCATCTCGGGCGACTGACCGTTGTTTGCCGTGCTCACTCGGGCGTAAATTGCGGCTTTCATTGAGACCTCACACGTTCCGAATCTAGGGGCGGTGACGGCAATACCCGTACGATCAGTTTTGAGCCTCTGCGAACGCCGGGAAATGCCGTTGCGACCCATGTTGCGCGAAGACCGCTTCGCGTCCTAACCCTGCATAGCAGCCACTCGGGCACCGATATGGAACACAAGACAACGGCAAGGGGCGGTCTCGGCTGTCCCGATCATCTAAAGTAGACAAAAGTAGATGGAGCCAGCCGGGACGTTTTGACTCAGTTGACGACGAGAGAGACGCTCGCCGTGGGCTTAGTCGCGGCGAGGACTCGCGCGCAGTAGGCGTCGCCGTTCAAATTCAGGCGTTCGGCGAGGCGGATCGCCACGTCCTTCCAAGCCACGGTACGGCGGGAGTTCTTTTTCAGAGAGGCAACGCGGATACCCGGCTGGACTAAAGCGCCAGCTTCCAATCGGGCCTGGATGCCTGATTCCATCTGCTCGATTTGCGTGTGGAGCTGGGCGGCAACGTTGCGGGCCTCGATCAGCTCAGCGAGTTCGCCCTGGGAGATTTCGGCTGCGGGAGTCGATTGCGGAAACGAGACAACCTGTGAAACGATCTGCGTAGCTGCCATGGGAGTCTGACCCTCCTATCGGTGGTTAGGGGCGGTTCCGGTGTTGTCAGCACCGAGCCGTCCCCGCTTTTTACTTCCTCTTGCGTGGCCTTCCTTGCCCTTTCCAGTAATGGCGCTCCTTTGCCTTCCTGAGACGGGCTAGGTCTGATTCGCTCCATAACCGCTTGCTTCGCGCGCCGTCGAGAACTGGCTTCGGCGGTGTGATCTTCTTCGCTCGAATCCACGCTTGCAGAGTTGCGCGGGTAATGCCAACCTTCGCGGCTGCTTCTTTAGTGGTAAGCGGTTGCGGAACCATTGCAAAGTTCTTTATCAAAGTGTTTGACACGTGTCAAGTCTTTTTTTTAGAATGCGCCCGAAAGCTTCGGCTAGGGACGAATCTGAGGTGGGTCTGGAGAAGGAACCGCTCAAGGCAAAAAGGTAAAAGCGAGGAGCACAATGGACAAAACGCAATGTTCTACCTGCGGATCTGAGATCACGGAAGAGGACGAGAGGACACTCGTTCTGATTGTCGAACTTTCGCCGGAGGACTCCGACGACGAAGGAAGGACTATACCGGCTGGACGACGAACTTCGACGACGGCGACTTACTGCGATATCTGCAAAGGGAAAGAGCCTTATTTCAAAATCAACAATCCTTGGTACCTCCTTCAATCGGGACGGGCCGATCCCTCGTCTGGCCCAGCGAGTGAAGACGCCTCTTATCGCTCGGTTCAGGACAAGAGTCTGGCGGCGAGACTGACACCCGAGGGCAATGAGCACGACGGCGACGAAAGTCTCGCGGACACAAAGGATGCAATTTATACCGCTGTTCCAATCTCGAACCCTCGTTCCAAGTTTCACAAGATATCGAATCCATCGCCCCAGGCGCCCTCTAAGATCGACGTGGAATTACGGCAAAAGGAAACGCTGCGCGAGTTCCTTGGCAGTCCGCAGTCGAGAGGAATGCGCCCGCAGATTCGGGATGCAGCTAAGCGATGGATCGCTGGCGGAACACAAGCCGAGATAGCGCAGGCCATGGGAATCGATCAATCAAGCGTGTCTAGGTACATCAAGATTGCCCTCGATCTGGCAAAAAAGCCAGCCTGACATTATGCAGCCAAACATTTTTTCTCTCGCGCAGTCAGTAACTTAGAAGCAAGTCTGTACCTCAAATCGGGCAGATTGCTGCATAACGCGCATAGGAAGTAGAGGGGCCAAGCACCCTCGGAGCCGCCTGCATTCCGGGCGGCTTTTCTATTTGCGTGACGTGGCTACAGAACGCCTCGGCTTCGGTCGAGGCGTTTTTTATTTGGAGCCCCCAAAAGCGAACGCCCCGGCGCTAACCGGGGCGTCGCAAATTCACTCGCTGACTTTGAGGGCGGCGAGCTTTTGAGGAGAGACATGAACAATCTAAGTGTCAGCGGACCACTTCGTCAAGAGTTTCAGACCGAATTCAGCTTTCCGTCTCCCCTAGAATTTCTGATCGCTGATTTGCGCGGGCTTCGCGACGGCATGATTGCGAAAGACCGGCACCGGCGCTCGGCAATTCTTGCTGGACAGCTCGTGCTGCTCGCTCGCGAATACCAGAGCGGGCGCCGGCCAAGTCGCAAAACTCTCAAGCGGTTTTTCCACTTCGTTGCGCGGGAGCAAGCGATATGAGCCGCTCCCAATCCGCTCAATCCATCGCGAGCGATCCCGTTTGTTGGGTGCTTCAGAACTCGCCAACAAAGGCGAGTACGAAGTTAGTCTTGGTTTCGCTCGCGGCGGGCACTCGACACCAGAAGTGTGTTTCGTCCGTGCCTGTTAGCCAGATCATGCGGGAGAGTGGCCTCTCCCGGACTCAGGCGTTCTCTCACCTGAGAATCCTCAAACGGCTCGGCGAAATCAGACAGTTGGGATTCCACAGACAGACTGGCGCTCGTGTCTATCACCTGGCGAAATTCTGTGAGTCGGGAAGCTCCCAGGGGGTGCGGCTGGCCGGATTTTGCTGTCCCTACGTGCAAGCATTTCAGCGAGATCGCCAGCCGGTGCGGACGGCCGCATATATAAATACAAAGCTACCGACAACAGTGCGGGAAGCCGGACTACGCGACCGCCCCGAAACATCGCTTCTACGAGCGGCGCAACCCGCTGCCACAGCCACGCCACTATCCAGCGAGGAGCGGATCATACGGGAATGGACAGAGCCTTACGGCGATAGCTACGATTTGCACCATTTGGAATTGGCTGATGGTTCTCACGTCGTCCGAATGGAGCTACTCCAGCATAAAAGGCCGCCTGTCCCGAAGATATCCACTGAGGAGTTTGCACAGCTGTTCTCGGACATGCGCCAGCAAATCGCTTGGCTCGGGCAGAAGCGAAGCATGGCTACGGTTGTGCCTATCCTCTCGGAGGCCCAGTTGGACGCGCGCCGACGCGAATTGCTGGATCAGGGCGACCGACTGCAACGGCAATTCCCGCCTGAGCGTTCGTTTGCGTCAGCGTCAGCCACGACGGACGAGCCACTCCTACTCGCTAAGAAGGCGTGACTCCGACACGTCCAATTCGTGATACCTTGCCAGCCGCGCAAGGGTCTCCTGACGAGCGAAGAGGAGGTATGGCTCGACGGAGATATCAAGGTGGATGTTTGTATCTGCGACGTGGAAAAAGGCGGAGTGTTTGGGTAGCGCAATACCGCGAGGATGAACTAGACCACGAGGGCAAGGTGCATCGGATTCTGCGGAAAATAATCCTGGGGAGCACGCAAGAGCTGAGGACTCGCAGACTTGCTCAGCGAGAGCTTTGCAAACGTCTTGAGCCCATCAACAGCTTTTCATACCGCCCTGGGAGAACCGCCACGTTCGCGACTTTCGTGGAATCGTGGCGGGAGAGCGTCTTGAAGCTGCGAAAGCCTTCGAGCGTAAAAGCCGCGGAATCACACCTTCGCACCTATCTGGTTCCAAGGCTCGGGAAACTAAAACTCGAGGAAATTTCCCAGGAAGTCGTTCAACAGTTCGTGTCCGCGATATCCGAGCAAGTCTCGCGGCACACGCTTTTGAACATCCTCGGTACGCTCAGCGGAATTCTCAAGACCGCGAAGGCGTACGGATACACTTGCGCGAGCTTCGCACGGGATGAGCTGGTCCTTCCCGCTGAGAAGGTAACAAAACAAGTGAGGTTTTTCTCAGCGGCGGAAGTGGCACGTATCCTCGTCGCCGCGAAAGAAGAACCCTACCGGACGATGTTTTTGGTCGCGTCTCTAACGGGACTGAGGGCAGGCGAAGTCTGCGGCTTACCCTTGGACTCGGTGGACCTCGAACACAAAACAATCGCCGTGAAACAAAGCGCGTGGTACGGGCAGCTTCAATCGCCCAAAAGCAAGTCGGCAGTTCGGACGGTTCCGATCCCGGAGATACTCTGCGGGCACTTGCGAACGTACCTGCGGGAATGGAAACCGAATCCGAATAGGTTGCTTTTCGCCACGCGCGCAGGAAAACCACACTCCGCGAACAAAGTCGTTCAACGCAAGCTGTGGCCGATCCTAGACGATCTAAAGATTCCGCGAGCTGGCTTTCACGCTTTTCGGCACGCGGCGAGTACGCTCCTGATCGACCTGGGCGCAACACCGGCCACGGTACAGGCTCAGCTAGGCCATTCAGACCCGAGAATTACTCTGTCCGCTTACACGCACGCGGTCGATAAATCTCAGCGTGAAGCGGTCGAGCGTTTGGCTCAGGTTTTGATACCAAATGATGCCAAAACGGAAGTTGCGGCAAGCTCGGATGAGTGGATTCAGTAGCTTACGAGGGAAGGTTTGGGGTGAGCGATGGGATTTGAACCCACGACCCTCGGTGCCACAGACCGATGCTCTACCAGCTGAGCTACGCTCACCACCCGACAGAAATCATAGCAC
>Ga0307373_10013015_pt1 | contig 11713 bp, 11 predicted proteins | sample OX2MG_FD_202534 | JGI IMG/M metagenome (GOLD analysis project Ga0307373, IMG submission 202534) | Soil microbial communities from Risofladan, Vaasa, Finland - OX-2 | ecosystem: Environmental > Terrestrial > Soil > Coastal area > Acid sulfate soil | place: Finland: Risofladan, Vaasa | collected...
CCCGCAAGAAGTACTCGGCACTGGCCAGGAACTGAGCGGCACCGGCGTGGAAACTGACTCGCATGACCAAGTATTCCCGCGTCGAGCGGTACGGGTAAAGCGGACTCTCGCCCCTCGTCGCCCAGCCGAACACGGCGAGCGCAGCCACGCGGCCCGCCAGAATTCCCCTGTGAAGCACAAGGTCCCGAACTGGAAGGGCAATCGGTTGCGCGATGCGTCCCTGCCATCGTAGGAGGATCCGCTTCCGGCTGTAGCGACGCCGCGGTCGGGACTGGTCCCACCGCCTCGTGGTCGCCGATACCCCACAGGCCGGTCGGTGATCGGGACGCTCCGCGACAGCGGCGAAGGGCAGCCCCTGCATTTTGGTGGAGGGGCGGTCAGAAGCCAGCGTCTCGATCTGCGGCCCTGATCTGATCGAAGAATCTCTTGTGCACCCAGTGCCGCTCGCCAAGCAAATCGACCTCTGCCCACCTGCCGGAGACTGGGCCGAGTCTCGTGTGCCTGGGCATCTGCCCCGCCAGCTTCTGAGGCTTCGCGCCCCCAGACCATTTGGTGCTCTCCAGCACGTAGACCGCTTCTGGAGTCACCGCGACGCACCGGTACTTGTTCCGGGCCATGATGCCTGTGAGGTAAGTAACGATGAAGTAGAGGAAGTTTGGAGCCGCCTGGGCGATGAACGCCTGGTGGACCTCGCTTCCTGCGGGCAGGAAGGGCAGTGATCGTTCGACCAGATCCGGTCGCGGCGTGATGGAGATCTCGGGTGTCCCGCTCATGCGTCCACGCTAGCCAAGGACGGTCGGGCGGCTCTCGCTCGGGCGCTCGTCGGCATGACCGGACTGTCATACCCGCACGGGCCGGCCCGGGCGCGGATCCTCCAGCGGACTAGCGAGGCATCGTCGGTTGGCACTGCCGATGCCTGCAGGGACCCGGTCAGGCCAGTCGGAACATATGCGGATGCTTACAGTACGTGCGGCTGCGCCAGCCGATGCGTCTGCAGTGGTTGCACTGTGGCGCGTAGCTGGCGCCGAACCGACGCACACCGACGACGCCGCGAGCTTGTGTCGACTTCTCGAGCACGACCCGTTGGAGCTCATCGTCGCTGAAGCCGACGGCAATCTCATGGGGTCAGTGATCGCGGCCTGGGACGGCCAGCGGGGTGCGATCTACCGCCTTGTGGTCGTGCCGTCTGAACGTCGCCATGGTCTTGGACGACGGTTACTTCGTGCAGCAGAGCGACGGCTTGCTAATGCAGGCGCTTCTCGGCTGCAGTCGATTGTCGTTGAGACAGACGTGCAAGCGGCGGGCTTCTGGCGGGCCAGTGGTTGGGAGGAACAGGTCGAACGGTTGCGCTTCGTTATGGGCTGAGTCGGAGCCCAGGAGGCGATGGGGCTGTGCCGGCTGACCATCCTCTTGCGGGCCTCCGAACATTGTCCCGAGGAGTGAACCGGAATGCGTCAGTTGCCCTTCCGCTTAGAAGTGCCTCCCTCCGCCAAGGGCACGCCAGAAACCGTGTGATCTGGCGCGATGCGTTCCTTTGTAGGGCTGGCTTCGACCCAGATCAAAGGTTTGACTCGCTCAAGTGGAAGGTCGACGAGGGCGTAGCTGGGACTGCGCTGTTTAGCACTGGTCACTTACCCTCGAAGTATGCGTTCGCATCGTCGAAACTCAGATGCACAGGCTGCGCTCAGCGGCGGTAACGAGCCGCTCCGCTATTTTGTCCGGCGACAGTCCTCGACCTGCGTACAACGCGTCGAAGCTATCGAAGCTCGTCAGCACCCAGAGCAGATCGGCGGCCTCGGCAACGGTTACGTCTGGTCGGAGAGCCTTTTGCTCTGCTAACCGTTGGGCACGGTAGAGGGCTCCCTGGGCGCGACCCTCCTCCATCAGTTGGATGGCTCCGCCGACTGCGTCTCCGTCAAGCTGGGCCATCGAGTAGAGGGCGCGGAGCACGTCTCGGTGCGCCGCGAACATGCGCACGACCCCGCGCATCCCGCCGCGTAGGGCTTCGAGCGCGTCGGGGTGGGCGCTGGCCTTGAGCATGTCCTGGAAGCCGCCGCGCTGAAAGAGATCGGCGCCGAGCGCGCTGAATAGCGCGGAGCGAGACCCGAACACCGAGTAGATCGTCGGGCGCACGACGCCGGCCATGCGGGCCACGACCTCGAGGTTGACCGGCTCCGATGGCGCTTGGCTCAACCGCTGAGACAAGGCGTCGAGGATGCGACGCCGAGTTTCCTCGGCCCCATCTGCTCGCAGGCGCTGCTCGTACTTACGGGTGGTCACAGGTCGTCATCCTAACATCTATTTGACAGAGCGTCTTTTGAAAGACATACTGTCAACCAATAGTCCCATCTCTTTGTTACCTGGAGGTCCCTCGACATGGCCACGGCACTCGCGCAACGATCTTTCCTCGCCACTCGCCGAGGCAAGCTCACGCTGGTCTTGCTGGCCGCCGTTGCCTTCCTCGACTTCGTAGACGCCTCCATCGTCAACGTCGCGCTTCCCTCGATCCGCCGTGACCTGCACATGTCGGTACAGAGCCTGCAGTGGATCCCGAGCGCGTACCTGCTCACCTACGGAGGATTCATGCTCCTCGGTGGGCGCGCTGCCGATCTGCTCGGGCGCCGCCGCGTCCTCGTTTCAGGGACCGTGGTGTTTGGCGTTTCGTCGCTCACCGCCGCACTGTCGGGAATCTCGGGGGTCCTCATCGGGGCGCGTCTAGCCCAGGGCGTCGGTGCCGCCATGATGCTTCCGGCCGCGCTCTCGATCCTGACGACAACGTTCGTAGAGGGAGCCGACCGCAATAAAGCCCTGGGAGCGTGGGGCGGCATGGCCGGCCTGGGCTCCGCTGTCGGGGTGCTCCTTGGTGGCGTGTTGACCCAGGGTCCCGGGTGGCGGTGGGTGTTCTACGTCAACCCCCCGATCTGCCTGCTCGTGCTCGGAGCCACCCTCTGGCTGATCAGCAGTGAACGACGCCGTGCCCAACTGGCGAACTTCGACCTACTCGGAGCGGTTCTTGCGACCGGTGGGATGCTCCTGCTCGTCTATGGACTGGTGAGGGCGCCTGCCGTCGGGTGGGGATCGACCCGCACCTTCATCGAGTTCGCCGGAGCCATCGTGCTGTTGGTCGCGTTTGTCATCAACGAGCAGCGCAGCCCAAATCCTCTCCTCCCTCTGTCGATCTTCCGAGTGAAGGGGCTTGCCGCCGCCGATGTCACCCAGCTGATCGGAGTCGCCGGGTTCATCGCCATGTTTTTCTTCCTCACGCTCTATATGCAGGACGTACTCGGCTACTCGCCCATCAGGACCGGCCTCGCCTACCTCCCGGTCACCGCTGGAGTTGGTATGTCCGCAGGCGTCACATCTAAGCTCCTCAGCCGCATCGGCACGAGGCCCATATTGGTTGCCGGCTCGTTGATCGCGGCAGGTGGCGTCTACTGGCTGGCATTTGTCCCCGTCCATGGTTCCTACCTCACCGACGTGCTCCCCGACATGGTCATGATGTCGATCGGCCTCGGCGCTGAGTTCGTCGCCGCGACGGCGGCGGCGAATGCCGGCGTGCCGTTCGATAAAGCAGGGCTTGCCGCCGCGCTGCTCAATGCCTCACAACAGCTTGGCGGGGCGCTGGGGTTGGCCATCTTTTCGGCCATCGCCACCTCTCGCACCACCCACCTGCTCGCGACCCACACTCCAGTGCCCGATGCCCTGGCCTCCGGCTTCCATCGGGCACTACTGGCAGCCAGCCTCTTCTTGGTCGCCGCAGCCGCCATCGCCACACGCACCACCAACACACGTGGCGAGACGGATCTGCCCCTCGGAGCGGTACAACGGGATCTGATGGGTACGTGAACCAAGGCACGGAGAATCAACGAAGCAGCGATAACTCCGGACATCCGCGCCGTGGGTGCCATCTCGGCATCATGACCACCAACTGCACCAAACGACCAATGACCAGACGGAGACCCTATGACCGAACTGATTGAACTCGCGAATGCCCAGGACGAGGCCAGGCGACGGTCGGCGGCGATTGCCGTCGACCAGTGGGACCTTCCCACCCCCTGCACCGACTGGAGCATTCGGGACATCATCACGCATCTGCTCGAAGTGAGTCGCATGGTCCCCCTGCTCCTCCAGGGTGTTACCGTCGAGGACCTGAAGGCCGGATCCTGCCCGGACCGTCTCCTCGACCTGAGCGTGGCGCTCGATCGAGCACTGACAGACGAACTGGCGGCCTTCGAAACGGCCGACGACTTGGACATGATCGTGCACCACCCCGGCGCAGGCGATATCCCCGCGGCCAGATTGCTCCAGTTCCGGACCACCGACTACCTCCTCCACAGCTGGGACATCGCCCGCGCTACCGCCGCTGACGAACATCTTCCCGAAGGCCTGGTTGCCGCCACCTGGAAGCGGATGGAACCCAAGGCGGCCGTCGTCGCCAAGACTGGTGCCTACGGAAGAGGACCCAGCGGAACGATCCCAGAGAATGCGCCTCTCCAACAGAGACTCTTGGATCTCACCGGACGCAGGCCGTGACGACCAGGTCGTATACCCGATGAGTCGGTGGGATCTATTGCTCCATGGCGACGGCTTCTCAGTGTATCGCAGGTTCTAGCGGCCGCTCCTGGATTGCTCTGTGCCATTTCGGATGCTGGGCGTTGTCTGGCCGTCTCGCAGAGGGATCGTCAGACGGGACAACAGGAACGGTGGTGCTTGCAACTGTTGCCTGCCCATGAACGGCACTTCTGCAACACCCCAATCTCGTCGCCGGGCGACAGGGCAGACGGCGAGTTCAGGCGGTCAACGCAACGACAGCGGCATCGTAGCGGTCAGCGGCTGAGTCCCACTGGTGGATCCGCCGGGGCATGGTGTTGATGCGGTGGCTGATCTGGTCGAGGTCCCGCTGGGAGTAGACGCCGAGGTCCGTGCCCTTGCCGACGTAGCGGCGGAGCAGCCCGTTGAAGTTCTCGTTCGAGGGCCGCATCCACGGACTGTGCGGCTCGGCGAAGTACACGTCGATGCCGACCGCAGCGGCGAGGTCGCCATGGCGGGCCATCTCAGTTCCCTGGTCCCAGGTGAGCGTCCGCCACAGCTCGTCCGGCACCCGTTCGAGCAGCTCGATGCAGCAGGCCAGCACGCTGGTGGCGTCGTGTCCCTCGGGGAGGTCGCCGATCAGGTTGTAGCGGCTGGCCCGGTCGACGAGGGTCACGATGGCCGAGGCGCCCCGGGCACCGATGATGAGGTCGCCCTCGAAGGGGCCGGTCTCGGAGCGACCAGAGGCGATCTCGGGCCGCAGCCCGATCAGGTTGAAGGCACCGAGCGGTCCCGCCATCTTCGCCTGCTGACCGGCCGGGCAGCGCCGCTTGCGACGCCGGCGCTTGCGGTGGAGGCAGTCCGACAGGCCGGCGGCCAGGCCAGCTCGGCCGTGGCCGTAGACGGCCTGGTAGATCGTCTCGGGGGACACCGTGGCCCCGTTCACGCCACCGGCCCGGTCGAGCTCGATGGCGATCGTCGTCGGCGAGTCGAGGGCTCTCAGGCGGGACTCGACGTGCTCGGCCAGCGGGACGTTCGACTGGAACGTCGTCAGCTTCGGACGGGCCCGCTCCGACACCGCACGCGCTCCGGCCGCGACGGCGCAGTACCGGTGCCGCCCGCCGTTGCGGCCGACCTCCTGGGAGATCGTCGACGGTGCCCTTCCGAGGGCAAGGGCCATCGCCGTGAAGGACTCGCCACGTTCACAGCCGACGCGGATCTCCTCGCGCTCCTGCGCGCTCAGTGCTGCACCTGCCATGCTGTGGCCTCCAACGGTTCGTCGCTCGGGTCGTGCCGGTCATCATGACCGGTCCGTTGCGACGACCGTTGGAATTCGCCGACTATCGGCCGGTCATACTCACGGACACGAGGCTTCTGGCGACAGACAGGGCCTTGTCCGTCGTCACCGAACCCGTTACATGCACGTCCCATACCGGAGCACGGACCACGATGTGTGGTCTTTGGTCTGCAGGTCGGGTCAGAGTCTCGAAACGCTCTCCTTCCAGTGGACGGAGACCGCTTTCCAAGTTCCCTGGTCGCCACCTGTGACCAGAAACCACCAGTAGCTGAGCATCCGTCATCGAGCGAAGCTGGTAGTGCGAGCGAAGATGGTAGGTGCTGTCATCGTGAGATTGACCAGGTGGAGGAAGCATCAATAAGACCTCAGGAGCGGGCAGGTCTGCTGGCCATTCAGCGGGCACCCATACCGCCTCCCCAAGCCGGTCGGCCAGATCGGCCTCAGAGGCGACAGGCTCCTCCCGGAACTGAAATCCGGTGACAGTGGGCGGCTCAACCACTCCCCGAGCCTACGTCTCTCCCGGCCCTGGGTTCTCTGGAGTGCCTTCGACCGCCGGAAGCGGGCCGGCTGTTGGTATGAGTAATCACTCAGCCGCAGCGGCCAGATCCGACAAGAAACAACGGGAACGAAGTCAGCGTCCCCTATGGGAAGCTCGAAGCCGTGAAGTTGCACATCAGGAAGTACACGCCGTCGGATGAAGAACCTGTCGTTGCTTTCTCCCTGGATGCTTGGGCTCCGGTGTTTTTCTCTCTCGAAGCAGTGCTCGGGGCGGAGATCTTTCGTCGATTGCATCCCGACTGGCGTACCGACCAGGAAAAGGCCGTCCGCTCGGTTCTATCGGATCCTGCCATGCAGGCCTGGGTGGCCGAGGCCGAGAACGGACCCACAGGATTTGTGGCGGCGAAGATTGCCCCCGACAGCCTCATCGGAGAGGTCTGTATGCTCGCCGTCGACCCCGATGCACAGAACCAGGGCATCGGCACTCTTTTGACTGAGATGGCCACCGACTGGCTGCGCAATTCAGGAATGCAGGTCGCAATGATCGACACCGGTGGTGACCCTGGACACGCCCCGGCCCGGCATGTGTACGAAAAGATCAACTACACCGTCCTGCCGGTTGCCCGATATTTTAAGGCGCTGTAGGCGATGTGTGAGACCACGGCGTATGACTACGCAACGCCGTCCCACAACACCGGCTGCGGGGCGTTATGAGTAGGGCAGGTCATCCGGTGAACAGTCCCGGTAGTCAGGCTCAGGTTCGGTGACGAACTGAACCGCCCTGATGGTCGTCTGACCCTCCAGGATTGCCCGAGCAATGCGGTGCATGCCATCCATCACCCGTCCGTCTGCTCCGAGAATGATCGGATAGGAGATATCCACCTCCTGAATGAGCCGAATCTGGTCGATGATGCGGCGGACCGTTGGCGTCGGCCCGAACTTGAACCAGAAATCAGTGTCAACATCGGCGATGGAGTCGAGCGTCACTTCTCTGATCGGCAGGTCTGAGCTGGCGGCGATCAGGTTGTCAACGTCCCAGGCATCGAGACCGTTGGCACTGGGCCTGAAGTTGTACTGCTTCCGCACTCGGCCATTCTCGCCCAGGCTGGCCCCTGTGCGCCGGGCCTGGCGCAATACTGAATGGATGTCGATCACGTACAGGTGGCGGGACGACTTCGACAATGTCGAGATCAATCGTCTTCACGCCGAGGCGTTCAACGCCGGAGAGTCCGAGGGGCGAGATTGGCGAGCCGCCCTGAGCGAGCACGCCCTCGGGTGGGTTACGGCCCGTGATGAAGGCCACCTCGTCGGATTCGTCAACGTCGTCTGGGACAGTCTCGTCCATGCCTGGATTCAGGACACGATGGTTGCCGCCGATCATCGATCCCGTGGCATCGGAGCACAGCTCATCAAGAGTGCAAAGGACCAGGCTGCACAGGCAGGGTGCGAGTGGCTCCACGTCGATTTTGAGGACGACCTCGGTGACTTCTATATCGGTGCCTGTGGATTCACCCCGACCTCGGCGGGGCTGATCCACCTGTAACGGCCTGTCCCTGATCGCCTAATACACGTATGAACCATCTGGCATCCCAGTGCTTTCTGCACGGAGCTGGGAGCGTGGCCGGACTGAAGGGGGAGATGGTTCTATACTCACGAGTACCATTATCTCTGTCAGCATCGACCGATCTGAACCCATGGCTCTGCACGATCAAGTGGCTGCGGAGATCCGACGAGCGATCGCCGAGGGTGAGGCGACACCCGGCGAGCGCCTCCCGCTGGCCAAGGACATCGCTGCGATTCTCGGGGTGAACAAGAACACGGTGCTTCGGGCGATGCACATCCTCCGGGGCGAGGGACTGGTTGAGTTCGGTCGAGGCAATGGGTGGGAATGATGGCCCCATTTGGCCCCACCCCTGCCTACGGGCGGAATCAGGTTCCGAAGGTGGTGGCGTCTCCGGCCTGGTCGATGATCGAGTAGCCCTTCCCGTCCGGAGAGGCGATGAGAGCCACTGCCCCGGCGTGGGCTGAGCCGGCCGTCGAGCCGTAGAAGGGGGCGTCCCCGAACGTGAACACCCCACCATCGGCAGCCACCAGCCAGTAGCCCTTGCCATCGGGGGTGGCGGTGATCCCGATCACCGGCGAGTTGAGATGCCGGTTGCCCATCGAGCCGTAGAAGTGGGCGTCCCCGAACGTGAACACCCCACCGTCGGCACCCACCAGCCAGTAGCCCTTGCCGTCGCTGGTCGGGGAGATCCCCACCACAGGGGAGTTCAGGTGCTCGCTGGCCTGTGACCCGTAGAACTGGGCCTTCCCGTAGGCGAAGACGCCGCCATCAGATGCCACGAACCAGTACCCACCGGCGGGGCTCGAGGCCATGCCGACCACCGGCTTGTTGAGGGTCAACCCCGACTCGGCGGGCGAACCGTCGTTCGGGGCGTCCCCGTGGGTGGAGATGCTCCCGTCAGGCGATGCGATCCAGTACCCCCTGCCGTCCGGCGTGGATGCCACGCCACCACCGGTCGACACGTTGCCGGGCGCAGTGGTGATCACACTAGAGACTTCCGCCGATGCCGGCGAGCTGCCGGACGAGTTGAGGGCCTCGACCACATAGAAGTAAGGGGTCCCCGGCACGGCCGAACTGTCGACGACGCTGGTCCCCGACACGGTGGCCAGAGGAGCCGGCCCTTCCGCTCCGGCGGATGTGCCCCGGAGGACCTGGTAGCCACTGACCGGTGCTCCTCCGTCGAATGCCGGTGGGGTCCAGGCCAGGGTGATCCCCGACGGTGCGGGACTGGCGGTCAACCCGGTGGGGGCGCCGGGCACTGCTGCGGTCACCGGAATGGACTGGCTGGCGACCGGGGCCGCCTGGATCACGGTCGTGCCGGACTGGTTCGCATCGACGATGCAGGTGCCCACCGAGGTGAACGTGACCGCCCCGCCGCTCAAGGTGCACCCTGTCGACGCACCGTCCAAACTGACGATCGGGGTGAGGCCCGACGACGAGGTTGCTGTGGGGTGGTACGGACCGGTGCCGATGCTGGCAGACGGTGCGGTGGAGGTGAACGAGATGGTCTGTGCGGCCAGCTGGACGGCACCGGCATCACAGGCGGCTCCGGAGGGAGGCGTGACACCGCGCTGGTCGGGGACCGGGCACTGGCCCGACGTGGCGCTCGGAATGATCCCGATGGCCGGGTTGGGCGGGATGAGTGCCATGGTCTGCGTCGGTCCACCATTGGCGCCCAAGGGCTCCACCAGTGACCCCAACCCGGAGTTGGACTGGTTGTCGGCGGTCCCGCCGTTCACACAGGTGGAGTCGACGGCCACGTTGTAGCCGTCGTCGGTCCATGTACCGGTGGACCGGCTGCAGGACTCGGCGAACAGATCATCGGCCACCGTAGTGGTCGCCGAGCCCGGGGTACCGCCACCGCCGTTGACAATGGCGGGTTGGCCGCCGTTGTGGGCCGTGTCGCCCGTGAACGTCGATGCGGTCACGGTCAGGGTACCGACGCTTCCACTGCCGAAGGCGTTCTCGATGGCGCCGCCGCCGATGTTGCCGTAGTTGTTGGTGAAGGTGGAGGTAGTCACTGTTGCGGTGCCGAGGCCGCTGTTGGAGCCGGCGTTGTTGATGGCACCACCGATGCCGTAGGGGCTGGAGTTGCTGTCGAACGTCGACCCGCTGACTACCAGGATGGCGTGACCGGTGTTTCCGCGGAGCGTGCTGTAGTACCCGTTCTCAATGGCGCCGCCCTCGTCACTGGCGCTGTTTCCGACGAACGTCGAGTTGGTGATGGTGCTGGTACCGGAGGCACCGAACAGTCCGTCGGCAATGGCCCCACCGGCGTAGTTGTAGCTGGTGTTGCCCTGGAAGGTCGAACTGTCGACGGTCAATGTCCCGGTGTTGCCGGTGCCGCTGGTACTGCCGGAGCCGTCGCCGACGGCGATGGCACCTCCCCAGTTGGCGCTGTTGTTGGTGAACGTCGAACCGGCGACGTTCGCCGTGCCGGTCTGACTGCTGCCGGTGGCGCCGACCCCCAATGCTCCGCCGTTGTTGCCATGGTTGTTGGTGAGCGTGCAGTTGGTGACGGTCAGCGTCCCACCGCCGCTCACACTGACACCCGCGGTCCCACCGCCGCTGGATCCGTCCTCGACGGTGATCCCGCTGATGGTCACGAACGCTGACGTGCTGATGGTCAGCACCGTCTGGGAGCCACCACCGCTGAGTGCGGGGTTGGTGACGCCAGGGGCGGGCTCGATGGTCACCGGCGTGTTGCTCGTGGTTCCGGTGGTGCTGACGGTGAACCCGCCCACATACGGGCCCGACGAGGTCAGCTCGATGATGCCCCCAGCTCCGGTGGTACTCAGGGCGGTGCTGAGGGTGCATGCCGTGTTGACAGTGGTGCAGTCACCGTTGCCCTGGGCGGTGGGTGCGGCGAAGTAGACAATCGAGGTGGCACCGACCGATGGGCTGAACTCTAAGGTGAAGAGCCCCGCGGCCAATGCCACTGCCATGAAGAGTGCGAGCGGCCGGCGGGTTCGTCCCGCCCCGTGAGATCGCAAGGTACGCCCGACACCGCATCGCACTGTTTCGCCGAACATCAGTCGCCAGGTCATCGTGTTCCCACTTCCTCGCGAGGCATGGAGTGCTCATGGTGGAACCTCCAGTGGTGAGCATCGGGTGCCGTCCCTGACCGTCGGCCAACCCTGGCCACTGCTGATCGTGAAGCCGCACCCGTCACGCCCCGGACTCCGACTCATCGGCTGGCGCGTCATCAACCTTGAGCGCGACGCCTCCACGGTCCCGACGGGCCTGTCTGCGGGAGTCGGAACGGCGCGACGGCGTCGACCGGGTTATCCCTTCGGCCAGCCCAACCGGCTGGCCTCCCCGATATGGGTGGTCATCAGCGATTGTGACGGCGGACTCGCCGATCCCGGCCATCCTCACTAGGCGATGTAGAAGTACGTACCCTATTTCGGCTGGTAGGGGAGTCGTCCTCGGGCACCCGTTCAACGTGGAGACACGGGTCCGAAGCCCGTCGGAACCACTCGGTGTCGTCGCCGGTGAGGAACGACCACGGACCGACCCCTCCAGCCGTGGAAATGCGACTCTTCCCGATCAGGCGTGGGTGGGTGTCAACGATGCAAAGCGTGCTCGCTGCCGATCCGCTCGACCGATTTCCTCGTCAGACGGCTCCGATGAGCCGACTCGTTCGTCGTCGGCCCCCGGTGAGGCGTCCATGGAGTGACTCTAGATCCGCCTGAGATCCAGATCACCGGCTCAGGGGCTCGACAACACCGAAATCGCCTGGTGACGCGAGTGCCTGACCAGGTGCCGCACAAGGTCGAGGCATCTACGCCGGACGGCCCAAGGGACGGGAGCGGCTGGATTGG
>Ga0307373_10013017_pt1 | contig 11710 bp, 8 predicted proteins | sample OX2MG_FD_202534 | JGI IMG/M metagenome (GOLD analysis project Ga0307373, IMG submission 202534) | Soil microbial communities from Risofladan, Vaasa, Finland - OX-2 | ecosystem: Environmental > Terrestrial > Soil > Coastal area > Acid sulfate soil | place: Finland: Risofladan, Vaasa | collected...
AGTCTTCGTGCTGGAGGGTTCGCAGTTGCGTTTGTTGTTCGATGCCTTCGCCGAGTGTTTGCAGGCCGAGCGTCTTGCCGAGTTGGACGAGCGTGTGGATCAGGGCGGTGGATTCTTTGGAGACTGCGATCCCGGAGATGAACGACCGGTCGATTTTGAGCGCGTCGACGGGGAATTGGCGTAGGTAGGCGAGTGAGCTGTAGCCGGTGCCGAAGTCGTCGATCGCGAGCCGCACGCCGAGGTTCTTGAGCAGGCGCAGCCGGTGCGCGGTGGCGTCGGGGCTTTGCATTAGCGTCGTTTCAGTGATCTCAAGCGTCAGCGTTGCGGGGTCAAGGCCACTGGCGGTGAGCGCGTGTTCGACGTCGTCGAGCAGTGCGTCTTGGTCGAGTTGGCGGGCGGAGACGTTGACGGCGATCCCGATCGGGTATCCGTGGTTGTGCCATTCGGCTGCTTGTTGGCAGGCGTGGTTGAGGACCCAGCGGCCGATTGGGACGATCATGCCGGTGTCTTCGGCGATCGGAATGAAGTCGTTGGGAGCGATCACGCCGCGGTGTGGGTGGCGCCAGCGCAGGAGCGCCTCGACTCCGGTGACCGTTTCGCTGCGCAGGTCGAAGGTTGGCTGGTAGAGGAGGAACAGTTGCTGGTGCTCGATTGCGTCGTGGAGGTCCATCTCGAGCAGGAGACGGTCCTGTGCGACGCTCTGCATGTTTGATTCGAACAGCACGTAGCGGTCTTTCCCGGCGTTCTTGGCCTCATAGAGCGCGAGATCGGCGGCGCGCAGCAGCTCATCGGCGGTCTCGTCTTGGCCGATCGCGATGCCGACGCTGACCCTGATCGAGAGCGGCCGGTCGGCCTGCCCCTCGAGCTCGATCGGCTGGCGTAGTACGTCCAGGACGCGTTCAGCCACCAGTTCGGGGCTGACGCCGGAAGTCAGCGAGTCGAGCAGGACGACGAACTCGTCGCCGCCGAGACGTCCGACGGTGTCGGCTTCGCGAACAACGGTCCACAGCCGCGCCCCGACGGCCCGCAACAGCGCGTCACCGGCGGCGTGTCCGAAGGTGTCGTTGACGTGCTTGAAGCCATCGACGTCGACGAACAGCGCGGCAACCGGGGCGTGCTGGCGTCGCGCGCGGGCGAGCATGCGGTCGGCGCGGTCGAGCACGAGCGTGCGGTTGGGCAGCCCGGTCAGCGCGTCGTGCAGCGCTTGGAAGCTGAGCTGATCCTGGGCGCTCAACAGGTCGCTGCGCGCGAGGAATTGGCGCGTCAGCACCAGCACCGACACGACCGCCGCGCCGATCGTCAGGCTGACCCGGTCGACGAACGAGCCGCCGAACTGGACGTAGACGAGCAGGCCAAACACGACCGCCGGCGCGAGATACGCCAACCACGCCGCCCGACCGGTCCACACCGCATCACGGTCGGTGCGCTCGAGGGCGTCCGGCTGTTCCGGTGCAAGCACCGCTGGTCCCTGGGCCGCGCCGGCGAGGACGAAGAACATCCACGCCGCCATGAACGTGATGTCGACGAGCACCTGCAGCGAGTAGTGCGCGTGCAACGTCATCCAGCCCATCGTGACGTCACCGATGATCGCCAGCAGCGTGCTCGCGAGCAGCAAACGCAGTACTCGTTGCGTTGCGCGGCTTGCGACTCGCGTCATCACGTAGGCCAGGACGAAGATCTGCAGCACGTCGCCGACTGGGTAGGCGCCCGCGATCGTACCGTCAACGAGGTTCTGCCCGTCCGCCGTGACCGTCGGCCCGAGCACAAGCAGCCAGATCACGCTCGCCGCTCCCAACGCGACCGTCGTCACATCGATCCACAAGCGCAGCCTTCCCGCCCGAGACTCCGCCCGCTTGGGGAACCGCAGCAACCCGACGAAGAACAGCACGTAGAACGCGAGATAACACGCATCCACCACCGACGGAAACGGCACCGCACCCGCCGCCGCCTGGTACCCAAAGCTCGCACCGAACGTCGCCGTCAACGCCACGAACGACGCGGTCAACCAACGCCATGCAGACCTCGTCCGCGCGTCATCGCAACGCCGCGACGCGAGCGACCCATACACGACCGCCACAACACCCGGCAGAACAAACGCCGCGTCAACCGCGAGCGCGCGCGTACCCGCAGCACCCCACGACGACACCCGCCACACCACGAACAACCCGAAGTACACCCAGACCGACACGACCAACGGACGCGGCAGCCGCGGATCCCTCCACACACCGACGGTGTCAACGTCGTCATCGCGCAGCGCGCTCCCGGCCACGCCCGCGCCGCCAGACACCGCACCACTCGCAATTCGCGCCATCCTCCGTGTATCGGCCGGCCCAGCCGTTTCAACAACCGCAATCGGCCAACGGCCTCCCGACGCGCACTCGACGCACCGATCGCTGATGTGAGAAGACCAGCCGGCACGCTCGCACGACGGCCGCAACCGCGACTGTCTCGCACGACACGTGAGCGGGCACGAAGCCGAACCGCAGACGCCCTGAGGTCAACGCGTGTGCGAGGCTGCGCCGCGCCACCAATAGATGATGCGTTCCGGAGGACGGCGGGCCGCTGGTCAGAAACGGGCGACGCCCAGCAGGTTGGGTCCTAGACTTGCCGGCCGCGCGGGGTCGCCGTTCAGCCGGGCGCGGCGTTTGTGAAGCCCGCGCTGTCGGCGCAGGCGCGATGCAGCACTCGCATCGGTCTCGCGCGCTGCGGGTCGGCATGCAGGTCGAGCGCGGTCGCGGCAACGGCGCGCCCGTCGGCGTCGAATACGCGGACCGGCTCGTACAAGCCGATCCGATCGTTGCAGTAATGGCATTTGAGCGACCAGCTCGCGCCCGGCATCGCGTCAGCGTAGCCCCGGCCCGAGCGCACGACGTCAGGCTTTCCCCGCACACGGCTCGCGGCTTGGACACAACGGTGAGCGTGCCCGGCGACACAGCAGGAGGCCTGTGCCCTGGCGTGGCAGGGCCGCCGAACGGTCACAAAGCGCATCGGACTTCTTGCGGCACCGACAGAGTACGAGAGGGAACGGCAGGGCGCGATGATAACGACCGGCGCACGGCGCCGTGGGTAGGCGTAGATTCGACGCAGCGACGCCCCCGGGGACGCGGGGAGGAGAGGCGAGCCCCCGGGGGCGTGGCACGCGGGTAAGGGCGCGGCGGATGCAGCGGGCGCCTTTAGACCCGGGTCGCTGAACCCACAGTGTGGCAACCCGCCCAGCGACGCGATGCCGCTCGGAAAGCCCGTCGGTCGCCGCGAACACAAGATCGTGATCGCCCGGCGATTCGCTCTCTGCAGCGAGCGCACCTGTGACGATCGCGGCGTCTGCAACGCCGCGACGCTACCTCTTTGTGGGTTAGGTGCAGGTGGGGAGCAGTGTCGCGTGCGGTGATCTCCTCGCAGGTGGCGGGCTGTCCCACGCAGTCTCTCGAGAGGGGCTCTCCGATGCGGGCCGAGACCAGCGGAGCGCAGCGCGTTTGTTCGTGGTGCTGCGACGATCAGTGCGCCGCCGCGGCGTTGGTGTTCCAGGTTGCCGCGGATGGCGCCCGCGAGTTCGCGCCGCAGTGCAGGATCGCGACGAGATGATCGGCGTGCGCGGCGATCTGGATCCTATTCGGTGCGCTGGTCGCGTTCCGCAGGTGTGCGTGCGTTCGCGGCTTCGGCGTTGAGCAATCGCGCGACATCGCGTGCCTGCGCCATCCCGTGCCGCATCGGTTGCGGCGCCTCGTGCTCTCGGTTACGGTCGACCACGAACCACGCCCGGTCACGGCGCTCGGCAAAGAACCGCGGTAGTTCGATGGGCTCCAAGCCAGTCATTCGAGCGCCATCACCTCCAACTCGCCGTCACCGACCGTCCGGGTGGCCGACTCGCCGAGCGCGCGGAGCGCCGTCGCGCAAGCCCTCCCGCAACAACGCTACACCATCACCGAAACTCGCCCTCATCGCGGAGCAACCACACGCCGAACGGTCGCCGCGCGCTCGGTGTTCGACCGGCGAGCGTGACCGTCGCGCGGGCACGGACGACCGCACCCACCTGCGGAAGCGGCCGTCGCCCGCCGTTCGGGCCATCCGCTCGCACGTCGTGCGTAGTATCAATGGCAGGCGGGCGGAGCGCTGCGGCATCGCTTTAGAGCAGGGGGCTCGCGAGCGCAGGTTCGGATTCTCGGGACCGGCATTGCGCTGGACGCGCCCCTCCAGCGGAGAAGGACGACGACGGTCGGTGCTCGCGACGCCGCCGCGGCGCTTGCCGCGGAAAGCGCAGCGCGTGCGGCTAGGTCGGTGCTCGACCTGTGCGAGTGGGCGCACGGGGCTGGCGAGCAGCGTTCGAGGTTCGCGTCGTCGGTTCGTGGGGCGTGTGGGGTGTTGGGATTTCGTCAAGGTCTGTTGGGCTGGCGCCGATAGGCGGGTATGAGCTGTTCGCGGCGCTGGCAGTCAGCGCGGGTCCTGTCACGCCGTCGTCGCTGGCGGCGGCGTGGTGTGCCGCGCGCTGCGGGCGCAGAATCGCGTGGCGTGGTCTGGCAGCTTGCGAGTGATCGCTTGTCCAGTCGCGTCTTCGCACACCGTGCGCGATCGTGCGGTTGGGTGTTGACGTGAGCGAGAACGCTGGGTTTGCCGCGACGGCGACTGTGGGTCGAGGGCGCATGTGTGCGAGCGAGCGGTCGGGTAGCGGCGCGCTGTCGCATCGGCTGTTGTTTGAGCGCAACCCGCAGCCGATGCTGGCTTATGACCGTCGGACGTTGCAGATCGTCGCGGTCAGCAACTCGATGGTCACGGCTTACGGCTATTCGCGCGAGGAGTTGCTCGCGATGACGGTAACGGATCTGCGACCGCGCGAGGAGGTTGATGGGCTGCGGGCGTTTCTTGCGGCCGCTCCGAGCGGTCAGCGGCCCGGGGCCGGCACGCAGGCGGGTGCTCCCGGCCATCATCTGCGCAAGGACGGCACGACGATCGATGTTGAGGTCACCAGCGACAACGTGGACTTGGATGGCCGCGACTGCCGGATCGCCCTCTATCACGACGTCACGGAGCGCAATCGCGCGGTGGCTGAGCTGGCGGTCGCGCGTGACGAGGCGGTCGAGGCGTCGAATTTGAAGTCGGCGTTTCTGGCGAATGTGAGCCACGAGATTCGCACGCCGATGAACGGCGTGATCGGCATGACCGAGCTGTTGCTCGACATGGGTCTGACCGACGAGCAGCGCGAAGTTGCGGAGCAGGTCGCGCGCTCGGGTGAGCAGATGCTCGCGATCGTCAACGACATTCTTGACCTCTCGAAGATCGAGACCGGCCATCTCGAGCTCGACCTCTGCGACTTCGACTTGCACGAGGCGATCAAGGAAACGTGCTCCGCGGCGGGCGCGCAGGCCCGAGCCCACGGTCTGCGCCTCGAGATGCAGATCGCCGACGCGGTTCCGCGACGCGTGCATGGAGACGGCCGGCGGCTGCAGCAGGTGCTTCTGAACCTTGTCGCCAACGCCGTCAAGTTCACCTCCGCGGGCACAGTCGCCGTTCGCGTCAGCGCGACGCCAACACCGCGGCACAGCACGACGGTTCGTTTTCAGGTCATCGATAGCGGCATCGGCATCGCCCCGGCGAGCCTGGCGCGCATGTTTGAGCCGTTCACGCAGGCCGACGTCTCGACGACACGGATCTATGGCGGTACCGGGCTTGGTCTCGCGATCGCGCGCGAGCTCGTCGAGATGATGGGCGGCACGATCAGCGCTCAGAGCGAACCCGGGCGCGGCAGCACGTTCCGCTTCGAGCTGGAGCTCGCGCCCCCGGTGGCCGCCGACACGCGCGCCGCGCAAACCGGCGGCCAGCCAGCCAGTGCGCCGGACTTCTGGGCGGACCCGCCGCTCGTGTTGGTCGCGGAGGACAGTCAGATCAATCAGATCGTCGCTGCTCGCGCGCTCGAGCGCTGCGGCTGCCGCGTCCACGTCGTCAGCGACGGACAACAGGCCATCCAGGCGCTCCGAGCACAGCAGTTCGACGCCGTCCTGATGGACTGCCAGATGCCTGAGATGGACGGCTACCAAGCCACCGCCGAACTACGCCGACTCGAACACGCCACTGCCCAGCACATGCCGGTGATCGCGATGACTGCCCACGCCATGGACGGCGACCGCGAACGCTGCCTGGACGCCGGCATGGACGACTACATCACCAAACCAATGCGCCACACCGATCTCGCCGACACGCTCAGACGATGGATCCGAAACCACGGCGACCCGAACCACGCACCCTGAAACGATCAGCCCCGGGGCAAACGCCACCCTGCAGCACAGCTTTGCGTCCGGAGGCATAGCCGACGGCAACAAGGCGACATCCTGTCGGTGCACACTGCCGGACCGCATCGACGTGTACAAGACGGCGTGGGGCCAGCACCCATAGGGCACGCCGCACCCATTCTCCGCCCGGGCCGGGGGCCGTGTCGTTCAGGCGTTGCGGGGGGCCTTTGCGGCGCTGTTTGGTCTGGTACATGGCCTGGTCGGCTCGGCGCAACAGGTCGGCAGCGTTCTCTGCCCGGTCCCAGGTCGCGACTCCGATCGAGGCTGTGATGCCCGCGGGTAGTGCGTCGGCGAGTCGTTTGACGAGGCGGCGGACGCTCATCGCGTCTGCGCCGGGCGCGAGGAGGCTGAACTCGTCGCCGCCGGTTCGCGCGAGGAAGTCGCCGCCGCCGCGGATCGCTTCCTGCCAGGCGTTGGCGAGTGCTCGCAGGAGGTGGTCGCCGGACTCGTGGCCGCCGGCGTCGTTGATTGCCTTGAAGCGGTCGAGGTCGATGATCACTGCCGACAGCGGCGTGCCGGTTCGCTGAGCGCGTTTGAGTTCCTCTTCGAGGCGTTCGTCGAAGGACCGTCGGTTGGCGAGCCCGGTGAGGGGGTCCTCTCGGCCGGCGCGGCGAAGCACGCTGACGAGTCCGATGACGACGATCGCGGCCACCGCCAGCGTGCCGAACAGCGCCAGCCAGGCTGCCACCGGGCTGGGGACTGTCGGGCCGACGGCGAGCACCACGGCGTAGGAGGCGGCGGCGGCCACGACGTGGGCGATCGCGAGGAGCGGGCGGAAGTACAGAGCGGCAAAGATCGTGACCCAGGTGTAGAGGTCCGCGAACGGGACGTGCCCGGTTGCGCCGACCGCCGCGAGCACGCTCGCCGCCACGGTGGCGACACCGACGTCGACGTGTAGCGTCCAGCGGGGGAGTCGCGCGCCGGCGGCGACCCGCACGCCACACCCTGTTGCGCAGGCCCCCGCGATGATGACTAGGGCCAGTGTCGAGGGATGCGACCAGTGGACGAGGGGGAGGACTGAGACCGTCGCGACGACGCCTCCGGCCCAGAAGACGGTCGCGATCTTGCTCGGTTGCGAGAGGATCGCTCGAGCCCAGGTGGCGGCGACGCCCTCGGGCGGGGTGGCCGGGAGACGCCCCGGCTGTTGGGGCGCACGAGGGCTCGCGGACGCGTGCATCCTCATCCGCCGAAGCGATCGCGTGCCGCGGCCCGGAGACGCCGCGGCTGTGAAGGAGCGCGGAGCGCCAGGCGCCCGGTCCTGACTGATCGTCGCGGATCGTCGGCCACTGGAAGCCCCTGACGAGACACAAGGTTCGGCACCACTGCTGCTCTTTCCGGCTCTTGGCGTCGCAGCGCGACACCTCTGCTCACCATCGGCGCGCAAGCCGTCGCTCATGAGTGCCTACGCGGCCTCGACCGCATGGGGCCGCTCGGAGTGCCTCGGGCCGACCGTGTTCGCTGATTCGACCGAGCTCGATCGGCGGTGCGTGCGTGCTCTCGGAAGAGGTGAAGTCAGGCGCTCATGACGATGCGGACGTCTGGACGGCAAGCCCAGCATTCGCGCGGAGCGCTGTCGCGCCGTTGTGACGAGCCGGCTGGATGGTGATCCAGCGGCTGGTCGGCATCGAGCTCGGCACAGCCCGCCCGGTGCAGGGTTCCGTCTGCGAGATTCTCGACCGTGTCCTCGTCAAAGCGCCAGCGCACGGGTCGTGATCCTATCGACTGTGGCTGCGGCTGCGGAGGGTCGCTCCCGGGTCGGCGCTCTTCGCGCAGACCACCGCGTGCGGCGCACTGGAGTCGGCGAGAGCTGTGGTCGTACGTCGCGGTTTGTCGGTGACGATGCGGCCACACAGGCCGCGGCGAGCGTGGGGGCTGGTGCGGCGATCTACTGCGAGGGACCGGGCATGGTGCCGTCCGCCTGCGGGCGTCGCAGAACGCTCGACGTCAGAGCGGCTCAGCCGTCGCTCCCGACCCTAAGGGACAAGCTCCACCGCTGAATCCCAAGGACACTTTCTCGTGGGTCGAGTGGTTTGCTCGGGGTTTGCAGATGCGCGTAGACTCGCTTGCGGTGGGTCGCCGACAGCGCATGCTGGGGCTCGAGCAGGCGCTTCCAACGACGCGCTCAACCGTCGTACACGCCAGCGGGGACGCGCCGCTGCTCGTCTCATCCGACAAGGCGTTGCGAACACGCGGACTGCGGGTCAGCGCCTCCGTGCCGTTGAAGCGTCGGCTCGCACCCGGCCACGGCCGTTTGCGGCTGCTGCGACAGCAGCGACCCGACTTCGCGTGCGCTGCGGAAATGCGGACAGAGCCTGAGCGGCTACCTGGCCCAACGGTCGAAGCCGGCGCGTGCCGGCGCACGCTTCGTCCACTGGATTCGACGTCCACGCCGCCTGGCCGTGGCACGCGGCTGCGGACACTCTCGCGGCGGCATCCGAGGCCGGAGGGCTGCACTGGTGGATGAACGCACGAACCAGGGCGCGTGCGCCCGCTGCGGCGACCCAATCGGGGCCCACGAGATGTTCTGGCTAGCGCTCCCGGACGGGACGGTTCGCCCGTCGTCTGTGCTGACTCTCGGCTGCTACCTGCGATGCGGGTCGCAGCTATGGCACGCGCAGTGTCTGCCACCGGAGCGCCGTCTCCACGCGCGGCTCGAATCGCGCGACCACAGACCCGAGCTGCGCGTCGCGGCCAGCCCGGTGCACGGCGCGGACGAAACGCGCTAGCACGGTCGAGCAACACTCGCTAGACAGGCGTTCGCGAGCTGACTTGAGCGCTTCGCTGCCGCGGCTGGTCTCGGTGTTTGCGGTGGTTCACCTCAAGGGGTGAGCGGATGAGTGCGGTGGTCGGGTCGGGACGACGTCATCGCGGCTGCTTCGCTCCACGCGTGTCGTGTCTCGCGGATGGCGTACGCGACGAGCAGCAGTGCCGCGACGGGGTCCGCCCACCACCAGCCCACCGCGGCGTTGAGCACGACACCGACTAGTACCACGCTTGCGAGCGTCGCGTCGATGACGGTGATGCGAGCCTCGGTTCGCAACAACGCGTTGTGCAGCCGTCGCCCGGTGTTGGCCTTGCCGCGCGCGAGCGCGAACATGACCGCCGCGGTCAGGCCAAGCCAGACAGCGCCGACGACCGAGCGGCCCGGGTGGCTGGCCTGCGCGAGCACGACCGCGGCCTGCACCGCGACGTAGGCGGCGAGCAGCGCGAACGCGACCGCGATGAAGCGCAGCGCAGGCCGCGTCCGCGATGGCGTGTCGGTCCCGTGCAAGTGCCAGACGACAACGGTCGAGGCGACGATCTCGATGAGCGAGTCGATGGCGAACGCCGCCAGCGCCACCGAGCGAGCGGCGATCGCGCTGACCGCCAGCACTGCCACCCCGGCGACGTTCCAGCTCAACGTCGCGTATTCCAGCCGTAGCCCGCGGCGCAGCAGCAACGCTCGCTCGTCCGGGCGCGCGTCGCCGAGCACGCCAGAAGCGGTCGGGGTGCGGTGCGGCCTCAGGTTGCCGCGCAGCACTCGTCACGGCAGGCTGCGCCCGGTCGCTCGCCGACGCAGCAGCCCTCACCGCGCCATGCCGCGCGGCCCTCCTTGACGGCGAAGGGCGCCAGCGCCAGTGCGACCGCGCCGTCCAACCACCACGCCCCGAAGGACGCGTTTGCGGCGAGGCCCACGAGGACGGCCGCAGCTTGCGCGGCGCACAGCAGGTTCTGCGTACCTTCGCCGGAGGTCGCGCCCGAGCCGAGCCGCTCACCGCGACGGCGCTTGGCGACACCGAGCGCTGGCATCAGCACGACACTCGACGCGGTCACCGCGATGCCCAGCAGCGAGCTAGCCGGGTGCTCGCCGGTCGCCAGCGAGCGGACGGCCTGCACCGCGATGTAGGGCGCGAGCAGAAAGAATGAGGCCGCGACCGCACGCTCGGCGCGCTGCTCGGCCGTCTGCGAGTGCGTCCGCGAACCGGTGAAGCGCCAGATGACGATGGCCGCTGCAAGCCCCTCGATTGCGGACCCCAGCCCCCAACCGACGAGCGCGATGCTGCCCGCGACTGCGCCGGCGAGGACGCCCAGCGCCCCCTCGGCCGTCATCCACGCCAGGCTCAGCCACGACAGCAGCCGCGCGCGCTGGGCGACGGCAAGCCAGGCCGCGTCGCGGCGCGGGGTCGGCGCGAGGTCGAGCACGGGCAGTTGCTGGGGCGTGGCACTCATACAGCCGCCCTTCCCGAGCGGTAGCGCGGGCGCGCGCCGACCGTCTCGGCGGCCCGAGCGTGGATGGGGTCTGAGGTTTCGCGAACGTCCGGGACCTCGTTGATGGGCCGGTAGAAGATCTCGCGGCCGCGTCGCTCACGCGCGACCAGCCGGCAACCCCGCCGCCAGGCAGAGTGTGTGGAGACCGTCGACGGTGCCGACGCCGTGCCGGCTATGGCTAGCGGTCGCGCGTGTTGAGGGGACGCTGCCTGCGGCGGCGTCGCTGCGGCCGGGCCGCGCCGGGTGCCGGGCAGCCCTGCTGAGCCGGTTGCGACGGGGTTGATCATTGGTGGTGCATGTGTCCGCGTACCGTTGCCCATGACTGCCGCGTGATGCGCAAGATGACGAGGGTGATGGCCAGGCCGATCAGCGGGTCGCCGATGGGCGCACCCAACGCCACGACTGCGGCGGAGGCGATGACGGCGAGCGAGACGTAGGCGTCCGCGCGGGCATGGTGGCCGTCAGCGATGAGCGCAGGGCTCGCTAGGCGCGTCCCGGCTCGGGTGCGCACCAACGCCGCAACGTAGTTGCCGAGGTAGCCGATGGCGCCCGCGGCCGCGAGCACCCACAGGTGATGCGGCGCGCTCGGATGGACGAGCCGGCTGACGGCCTCGACGCCCGCGACGCAGGCGCTGATGAAGATGGCACCAACGACGAACAAGCCGGCGCCGCGCTCGGCACGCTCTGACCGCAGCAGGAACGCGATGCCAAGCGGGACGGCGGTCAGCGCGTCGCCGAAGTTGTGGATGAGGTCGGCCAGCAACGCGACCGAACCCGACAGCGCGAAAATGACCGTCTGCGCGATCGCGGCGACGCCGAGCACGCCCAGCGAGATGAGCACCGCGCGCACGCCCTCACGCGAGCGCTTGATGGAGTCGGGCACCAAGCCGTGCGAATGCCCAACGCCGTCGAGGTGTCGGCCATCGCCGTGTTCGTGGCCATGGCCGCGAGGTTGGTTGCCTTTTCGGGTGCGCGGATGCGCCGCGTGTGTGTGGCCGTGTTCGGACACCTCTAGGCCTCGGTGAGCCCGCGGGGGGCAACGGTCCGTGACAGGCCGGCGCGGAGATGCTCGACGTGCGAGATCGCCTGTTCGAGCAGCTCGCCGACATGGTCGTCGTAGAGGTCGTAGACGATGCGGCGGCCGTCGCGATGTCCCACGACGAGCCCGAGGTGACGCAGCA
>Ga0307373_10013018_pt1 | contig 11710 bp, 9 predicted proteins | sample OX2MG_FD_202534 | JGI IMG/M metagenome (GOLD analysis project Ga0307373, IMG submission 202534) | Soil microbial communities from Risofladan, Vaasa, Finland - OX-2 | ecosystem: Environmental > Terrestrial > Soil > Coastal area > Acid sulfate soil | place: Finland: Risofladan, Vaasa | collected...
GGCCGACGGGAATGCGGACGCTTTCGATCTAGAGACCGAAGTGAAACTCCAGGGGGCAAGCCCCTGGCCTCTTACGAAGAAACTGACTCACCGTGCCGTTGCTGATAAATCGCCTGCAACAGGGTCTGCACGTCGGCATATTTCTTTTTGGTTTTCAGCGTCGCTTCGAGCAGCCGCCGGGCGTCGCTTTCGGAATGGCCCAACTGGCGGAGCACCTCGAAGGTCTCGTCGACCACGTCGCGCTCGACGTCGGCGGCGATCGGCTCGTCGCGGGCCACGAGCAAGGCGAACTTGGGCACCTTGCGCCGCAGCTTGGCGATGATCCGCTCGGCCAAGGCCGTCCCCACGCCCGGCAGGCTCGACAGCAGCTTCACGTCTTGTTCCTCGATCGCCATGGCCACTTCCCGCACCGGCCGGACCATCAGGCGCAGGGCCTTCTTCACCCCGACACCATCGACCGAACAGATCAGCTCGAAGAACTCACGCTCGATCTCGCTCAGAAAGCCAATCAGCCGCGGCGTGAGCCGTCCCTGGGTCGGGTTCCCTTCCAGGTAGTCGATCGTGTGCAGGCTCACCGCCTGGCTCAGTTGTTGCTGCAACTGGCGGCGGGTGAATTCGGGGATGCGGACCTCGTATTCGAAAGCCTCGATGCCTAGGGTGACGGTATCGTCCCCCACCTGGAGCAGCGTGCCGGTAATCTTCGTGATCAAGGAAGGTTCCTCAAGCGTGGTCGCGGGGGTATGGCGGGAGCCATGGTAACGTGTCTTGGTGCAGTTTCGCTAGCAGCGGGTTTTGGAATGCCGATCCATGGGCTAAGATACCCGGTTGTCGCCGAAACCGCCCCCCGCCGTTCGCCGTCAGGATTCGTACTCGATGAAAACTATCCTTCAAGCCTGTGCCGGCCTCGCCGCCGTCGTCTTTCCCATGACCAGTCTTAACGCAGACGAACCGGCCGACCCTCGGCGTCCGCCGGCGATCGCGACGCGCGACGTGCCGGTCGTGCCGCCGGAGCTGGCCGAACGGCTGCGGCAATATCAAAATACCCGCAGCGCCGTGTTCTCCGGTTGGTCGCCCAACGGACGGGGCATCCTGGTGCAAACGCGCTTCGGCAACTCAGCCCAGTTGCACCGCGTCTACGAGCCCGGTGGGCGACGCGAGCAGGTCACGTTCTTCGACGAACCGGCCGGTGGACGATTCATCCCGGGGGCCGACTCCGGCGGGCTGCTGGTGACCATGAGCCGGGGCGGCAGCGAGAACGACCAGGTTTACTTTCTCGACCAGGCCGCCTATCGCTCGGCGCTTTTGACCGACGGCAAGTCGCGGAACCTGCTCGGCCCCGTGCGCCGCGACGGGGGGCGGATGATCGTGCTCTCGAACCAACGCAACGGACGCGACATGGACCTCTTCCTGGCCGATTGCCGGCGTCCGGAATCGCAAGAGCTGCTGATGCAGGTCGAAAACCAGTTCTGGACCGCCGCCGATTGGTCGCTCGACGGCGAGCAGCTTCTCTTGTCGCGTTACGTTTCGATCAACGAGTCGTACCCGGCCCTGTTCGACGTGTCGACGAAGTCGCTTCGGCCGCTGCCTTTGCCGAGCGGCTCTCCGGCGGCGTTGGGGCGAATGGCCTTTTCGCCCGACCGCAAGGTAGCCTACCTCACGACGGATGCCCGCGGCGAGTTCCTCGAATTAGCGCGGCTCGACTTGGAGACGCATGAATACACCTGGCCCGCGGGCGAGCTGCATTGGGACGTGAGCGACCTGGAGGTCGAACCGGCCACCGGGCTGGTGGCCTTTGCCGTGAACGCCGACGGGGCGAGCCGGCTCTACTTGCTCGAGGGCGAGCGCCGCCGCGAGATCGACTTGCCGCTGGGGGTGGTCGCCGGCTTGGAGTTTTCGCCCGACGCCTCGCGGCTCGGCTTCACGTTGGCGCGGCCCGACGCGCCGGCCGAAGCGTACTCGCTACGGCTGAGCGACGGCGAGCTGGTCCGTTGGACCTACAGCGAAGTCGGCGGCTTGAACCCCGCCTCGTTCGTGACTCCGGAGCGCATCGGATACCCGGCGTTCGATGGCCGCGAGATCCCGGCATATTACTTCCGTCCGCCGACGGCCTCGGCCGACAAGCCGGCGGCCGTGCTGGTGCAAATCCACGGTGGGCCGGAATCGCAGTACCGCCCAACCTTTTCCGGCACGACGCAGTTTCAGCTCAACGAGCTCGGCCTGGCGGTCATCTGTCCTAACGTCCGCGGCTCGGCCGGCTATGGCAAGACGTACCTCAAGCTGGACAATGGCGTGTCGCGAGAGGACGCCGTCAAGGACATCGGCGCGCTTTTGGATTGGATCGGCCGGCAAGGGGAACTGGACGCCTCGCGCGTGGCCGTGACCGGAGGCTCTTACGGCGGTTTCATGGTGTTGGCATCGCTCGTCAGCTTTCCAGAGCGGATCAAGGCCGGCGTCGACATCGTGGGGATCGCCAACTTCATCACGTTCCTCGAGCGGACCAGCGCCTACCGGCAGGACCTGCGGCGCGCGGAATACGGCGACGAGCGAGAACCGGCGGTGCGTGCTTTTTTCGAGCGGATCAGCCCGGCCGCGGGCGCCGACAAAATCCGCTCGGCATTGTTGGTGGCGCACGGCGTGAACGACCCGCGGGTGCCGTATTCCGAGGCGCAGCAGATCGCCGAAAAAGTCCGTTCCGCCGGCCGCCCGGTCTGGACCGTCTACGCGGACAACGAAGGACACGGTTTTGCAAAGAAGGACAATCGCGACTACCTGACCGCGGTCGAGATGATGTTCCTGGGCGAACACTTGAAATAGCCGATCTCAACCCGTTGCGTCCGATCCATCAAGAGTGTACACTAGTGCATGAAGCCGATGCGTACCCGTGAGAAGCAAGCGGCGATCGCCGAACGAATGCGACTGGTCCGGCGAGCGGACACTGCACCGGAGACGATCGTCCGAAAACTGCTTCACCGCCTCGGGTTTCGCTTCCGGCTGCACCGGCGCGACTTACCGGGAACGCCGGACATCGCTTTACCGCGATGGAAGACCGTCATCTTCGTGCATGGTTGCTTTTGGCACCGCCATGCGCATTGCGTAAAGGCTACGACACCAAAGACAAACCGTCGGTTTTGGCTGGACAAGTTCGCGGCCAACCAACGTCGCGACCGGCGTGTCGCGGGGCAACTGCGTCGGTTGGGATGGAACGTGGTTACCGTCTGGGAGTGCGAAACGGCGAACCGCAAGGCACTTGAACGTCGGGTCAAACGGAGTCTAATGTTCCAACGATGAAAACGGTTGAATTATTCGCTGGCATCGGAGGATTTCGCCTTGCCGCCGACTCGTGCGGATTCGAAACGGTGTGGGCTAACGACCAGTGCGCAAAAGCATGCAACGTCTACCGGACGCAATTCGGCGCCGCCGAACTACACCAAGGCGACATTTGGACGTTGAAGGACGAGATTCCCCCTCATCACTTGCTGACGGCGGGCTTCCCGTGCCAACCTTTCAGCGCCGCTGGCAAGAAGCAGGGCATAGTTGACCCGCGCGGCACGCTTTTCCAGGCGATCGTCGACGTCTTACGGCGTAAGCAACCGGCATTCTTCATTCTTGAAAACGTCAAGCGGTTGTTGACGATGGATCGCGGACGCCACTTCGCCACGATCCTAGCTTGCCTTGCAGAGTTGGATTACGACATCGAGTGGCGGTTGTTGAATGCAATGCACTTCGGTCTCCCGCAGAACCGGCAACGCGTGTTCATTCTCGGCACTCGGCGTTCGGAGCCCCAATCGGTCGGCCAACGATCGGACGACCCCCCGCCGATCCGGCTTGCGACTACGGACGACCTGCGAACATTCAGACGTCAGGACCTCGATTCAATCCGCACGCTCGACGGCTGGAGATCGATTGACGCCCACGGACGGAGCTTCCCCAATTGGGGATTGGCAAAGCGCGGTCGCTTCTACGGGGTCGACTTGCAGGAGTTTTCCGAAGCGCTAGCGCCGGTCAGGCTCCGGTCCGTGCTTGAAAGCGACGTCGCTGCATCGTTCGACTTCACCGAGTCGACTCTGGAACGAGTCAAGAAAAACACGATGGTCGAGAAGTTCGTGCAAGGTGTCGAGATCTTGAGCAATCAATTGGGAGGCGCAAGAATGGGCTATACCATCTTCGGCATCGATGGTATCGCTCCGACACTTACTTCCACGGCCAGCCGCCACTACGAGCGGTACAAGATCGGCGATTGCTATCGGCGTCTGACGAACGTGGAATACGCGCGGATTCAGGGGTTCCCGGACGACCATTGCGCCGTCGCGCCGGTCTACGACCAGTATGCGCTCGTAGGCAACGCCGTGCCGCCGCCGATGGTAGAATGGGTCATGGACAAGCTGGCGAGCCAGGGGGTGCGACGCGACGAAATTCGTCTCAAGGACCGGCAACGGGAACTCTTCGAACATGCCGGATGAAGCCGAGCTGCGCCGCATTCTTCACGACAACCTCAAGGCGACGATTCGTCGAGTCAATTCGGCATTGCGCGGCAAGGGCCTCGCCAAGCTCACGCCCGCGCTGACGCGATTAGGGAGAGGTGGCCAGTTGCCCCATTGGTTCCAGCGGCTCCGCGCCGAACAGTCGCTTCCGAACCTCGACGGCAAGACGATCGGCAGCGTCGTCGAGATGCTGCTCGTAGCCGTGATCGAGACATCACTCTTCGACGGCCTCGGAATCCCCCCGTTGCGGATCAATCCGGCCCGGGGCGTCGATCTTCCCGATCTTGGTCTTGGCGTGAAATCGCCTTCGGAGAATTTCTGTACCAGCGAGCCTTTTTTCTCCGCCTACGAACGCCTGTTGGGCACCGAGCACGATGTCCTGGTCTTGCTCACCGACTATCAACAAGCCAAGAGCCAGCCGCCGCTCAAACTTCAAATCATTCAATCGCGGTACCTCAAGGGTTCGCAAGTCGCCGACGTCGGACTGTGCCGGATCGCAAGAAAGCACCGCGAATGGCTTGTTCGCGCGAATGAAGCCTGGGCGCGAAAGGTGTTCAAGTTCCTTGCGTACGTCAACCAAAGCGACTGGCAGGCCAAGCGCCTCTTGAAGATGGTCGACGAAATGCAGGATGAAAAGGAGGTTTGCCGGCTGATCGACGGCGCCGGGCAAGACTTCGAGCGGCAAAACGCGGCGAGGCTCCGCCGCGACCGAATGCCAATACCGACGTCGGACCTCGACACGTTGCATGCCGTTCTCGACGTGCGTCCGATCCACCTGGGTGTCATCGATGCCGCCGACAATTGGGTCGTGCAGGTTCAAAAGGACTTGGGGCGCGTCCCCAACGACAACGAATGGCAACGCCTCCTTACGAGCCCGCTCGACGGTTTGATCGGAATGAGCTTCGCATTGCAGTGGCGTTATAATTTCGGGCGACTCTTCGGTAGCATCGACGGCGACCGGGACTCCGATACTTCGGAGCCTTTCCCATGACCACGACGACGGTTTGGGTAAAGGCTCGAAACCGCGTCGCGGATTTCCTCTGCCCGTCGTATAATTTAGCGGAATGAACACACTGGATTCTGGCTGCGACACGCGCCAGCGGCCTAGGGACCACCCGTTGACAAGCAAATTCTCCACCATCGACGCGGCGGTGCATGCCTTTGCCCAGGGCGAAATCGTGATCGTCGTCGACGCGGAAGACCGCGAAAACGAGGGCGATTTCATTTGCGCGGCGGAGAAGGTCTCGCCGGAAATCGTCAATTTCATGCTTCGCCACGGCCGCGGCCAGGTCTGCGTGCCCGTGTTGCCGGAAGTCTGCGAGCGGCTAAAGCTCGCGCCCATGGTCGACGAAAACACCGCCCCTTTGAAGACTGCGTTTACCGTGCCGGTCGACCATCGCAGCACGCAAACCGGCATCACCGCCCAGGAAAAAGCGACCACGATCAGCGCGATCATCGACCCGCACAGCCAGCCGTCCGACTTCGTGCAGCCGGGCCACATGTTTCCGATCATGGCCAAGGAAGGGGGCGTGCTCCGCAGGGCGGGACACACGGAAGCCGCCGTCGACCTTGCCCGCCTGGCCGGCCTTTCGCCGGCAGGCGTGCTCTGCGAGATTCTCGACGAGGACGGCAACCGGGCCGATCGGCACGTGCTGGCGAAGCTTGCGCGCGAGCACCAATTCCAGATCATCACGATCGAAGAGCTGATCCGCTACCGCCGGATGCGCGAGAAGCTCGTCTTCCGGCAGGCGGAGGCCAATTTGCCGACGAAGTACGGGCCGGGCAGGATCATCTACTACGGCGTCAAGTACGAGTCGCAGGAGCCGCTGGTGCTGGTGCTGGGCGATTTGTCGAGCAAGGCCGCGCCGCTGGTGCGGCTACACTCGTCCTGTTTTACAGGCGACCTGTTGAACTCGTTGCGGTGCGACTGCGGCGACCAATTGCAAATGGCCTTGGAGATGATGCAAAAGGACGGCGCCGGCGTACTGGTTTACCTGCCGCAGGAGGGGCGCGGCATCGGCCTGATCGAAAAGATCAAGGCCTACGCCCTGCAAGACAAGGGGCTCGACACGGTAGAGGCCAACCTGGCGTTGGGCTTCAAGGCCGACACCCGCGATTACGGCGTGGGCATCCAGTTGCTCAAGGACCTCGGTTTGTCGAAAGTGAGGCTGTTGACCAACAACCCCAAGAAGACCGACGCCTTCATCTACGGCGGCTTCGACCTGGAGGTGGTCGACCAGGTGCCCATCGTCGCCGCGGCCAACGAGCACAACGCCCATTACCTGGCCACGAAGGCGAAAAAGTTGGGGCACAAGCTGCCGCCCGGGTGAAGACGCGGGGACGCGGAGATGGGGAGACGCGGGGACGAAGGGTAGGTTTCCAAGGGGGCATGAACCTGCGTGGCGGAACTCGTAAGAGTTCCGATTGACACCGCCACGGTTCGGAATTCTCACGAATTCCGCTGCGCGAACGTAGGCAGGTTTCGAACCTGCCAAAACCAAGACGTAAATGATCTTGCACGATCATGGGAATACGGAACGCCACGGAGGGCGTTCCCTACAGATGTTTGGCCTCCCATGATCATGCAAGGTCATTTAGTTCGTTGAGTCAAGCGGCTCGCGTGTGATATGATGGACCCCAGCGGCATTCGCCCCACATTCCGGGTCGAACCGTTCGATTCAGCGAGGATGTCGCATGAGCACCACGACCAAAGTCACGCTCGACGAGTACCACCGGATGATCGCTCGCGGCGAATTCCAGCCGCGCGAGAAGCGCCAACTCGAGTTGATCCACGGAGAAATCGTCCCAATGCCGCCCATTGGTCCCGATCACTGCGACGCGTTGGATAACTTAAACGACTGGAGCGTGCGAGCGTTTCCAAAGGGAAAGGTCAAAGTCAGGGTGCAGGGGTCGGCCGAGATGCCGCTATTGGAGAGCGAGCCGCAGCCCGACATGCTTTGGCTCAAGTACCGCAGCTATGCCAAGACGCACCCGCGGCCCGAGGACGTGTTGCTCGTGGTTGAAGTGGCGCAGAGTAGTCTCAAGCGCGACCGAGGGGTGAAGCTGAGGCTGTATGCGGAGGCGGGGCTGCGGGATTATTGGATCGTCAACGTCAAGGAGCGTTCGATCGAGGTCTACCGCGAACCAGAGGGCAAGCGGTACAGACACCGCGAGGTTTTTCGGGGCGACCAGGAAGTCCATCCCTTGAACTTTCCGGAGGTGGCCCTGCGGGTTTCGTCACTCTTCACGTGAGTGCCGCCGTAGCTCGGAATTCATTCCGGGGGCGTCGAGTCGGCCGGGCCCAGGGGCGGATCGAGCGGCCGGCGATAGTCGATGTCGCGGTCGTAGCGCGAGCGGGCATACACGGCCTCCACCAGCGGCTGAAGCGCGAGCATGATCGCCGGATCGGGTTGCGCCAGTGGTATGGGGACCGGCGGCAAGGGACGCGCGTAGTGGGCGCGCCAGACGGTGCAGCAAGGGGCCTCGCGCTTTCGGCAGACGAGCAGGTAATAGGGGCTGTCCGGCCAGTCGTCCTGCATGGGCATCCGTCGGCCTCCCCGCAGGAGATCGATCTCGACGAAATGGGCGGCGCCCGCCAGATAGGCATGGCGTTTGCGCGTGTATTGCAGCCAGCCCGGAGTGCCGGCGCGTTTGTTCGAGGGAGACAAGACCTCGATGCACGTGACCAGTTTGCGTTCCGGCTGAAGTTCATGTATTTCCAGGAAGCCTTCTCGGTACTCGGTTTCGACTAGGGCGCGCATCGTGATGGGCGCCGCCGGATCCTCCGTCGTTTCCAGAACGGCCGTGGGCGCCTCGACCAGAGCCTCCGCACTCGCGCGGGCACCCACCAGCCGCGCGACGCCGACATCGGGCCGCGTGAGGAATTCCTCGTCGCCGTCCCGCGCCGACAGGACGACATACGAGCGCTCCCCCGCGCGCACCACGTACCGCTCCGGCAGGACCGCCGAGATCGCTCCCTGGATCTCGGTGATGAGATTGTGGTGGAAATCTTCCCAAAGGCCGAAGGCCTCGATGTATGGGTCCATTCCCTGAAATGGCGAGCGCATGCCACCACCCCTGCCTGCAAAGGTGAGTCGGTTATGGGACTACCGCCATTGTACCACTCGCCCGGCGAAACGCCAGAAACGAGGGGCGGCCGTAGCTTGGAATTCATTCCGAGTGCTTCGCGCCGCGAACGACGACGGAATGAATTCCGTGCTACGTGCTCGCCGGCTTTCCAGGTCACTCTCGCGCGTCCGTATCGGTGGGCCCCGCCGCCTGCGGTGTGGGATGTTGCCGCTTGTGCAAATCGAGCTTCGTTCGGGCGCGCTGGACTTGAATCTTGGCCAAGCTCACTTTGGCCGTCAAAGCGGTCATCTCATGTTTTGGCGTGGAATTTGGCTGCTTTGCGTTCGCGTTATGGTGGAGGTCATAGTCTGCCTGGGCGGCAGAAAGATTCAGTGCCGCCTCTTCGAAGTCGAGCTGCAACAGCTTCTCCTCGATGTCCGGGGCGTTGGCGACGTCGGCCAGCGGACGAACGCCAGACGTCGGCGCGGCGTCTTGCTGCTTGAGGGCGTCGAGTCGAACCTGCGACTGTTTGAGCTGCAGCTCCGCATGCCTGAGCATCGACGCGGACGAATCGAGCTCTAGCGATGTGCGATATCCCTGGCGATGCATCTTTTTGGCAAAAGCGTAGGACGATTGTGCCTTGGCGAACCTGGCCTTCGCCTCTTCGTTTTCCGAGGCCAACTCCAATGCCAGCAGCCGCTCTTGCGACGCCAAGTCCAAGTCGGCGGCGCGTGGCACGTCTTTGTGCGAGATGAATTCCCGCTCGATCTGTCGCGCCTGGGTTTTGCGCCAGCCACCGCTTTCGATTTCGTCCATCAGGTTACTGGTGCGCTCGTCGATGACGGCCTGTTTCGATTGCTCGCGGACGGCCAGGGCGCGTTGGGTCATGGCCACGCGGCGTTGGAGATCCGCGAGTTCCGCGTGTTGCAAGGCTTGCCGCGCCTCGAAGACCGTTCGGACGGCTGCGCGAACGCGCTCGGCGAGCTTCTCGAACTGGAGAGCGTCCAGGTTGCCGACGGCGCGGATTTCCGCGGCGACTTCGTCGGCTACCTCCGCGAGGCGATCTTCCGCTTCGTTGTATCGCGCTTTAAGGCCGGCCAGCGTGGGTGAATTGGAATCGGCGGCGACCTCCGTATTGTCGCCGATGATTTCGTTGGCGTCCTCACCGGCGGCACTCGCGCCGGCGGGCTTCTCTTGGTCAATCTGTATGACCACGTTGCCATCTTCGATATTCACCGCCTCCGGCTGCTGCGCCCAAGCGGTCAGCGCCCAGATCGCCCCGCCGATAACCAGAGTGCTCGAATAAACGGCAATGCTACGTCTCACGGTTCGTTCTCCTTGTTCAAGGGGGTTTCGGTGATCGGTTCTACTTCACGCGGTTCTTGTAACGAGCCAGTCCCTTCGGTGGATCCGGCTTCGAGGCCCCGCACCTCGTTGGAGAGATTGTCAATTTGGTCCGCAAGCCCGTCGTGCCATTCGCCGAACTCGGCTTCGTATTTCCCTAGTCCCGCGTCGAGGGATTCGATTTCATCGGCGATTCCATCCTGCCAAGCAGTGCTCGGCGAGGTGCCTGCTGTCATTGCCGGCCGCGGCGTTTCAGGCGAGTCGTCCATATCCAGTGGTGGTGCCCACTTGCCGAGCTTAAGCAGCAGGACCGAAACGACGAAGATGATTGCCAACGATGCCAGCGCCACGAAGATACTCAGCCGGGCGCCCGACAGTTTCTTATGGCACGTTGGAAACCTGCCCCACGTTGGCCGCGGCACTGGCGCCTCGGTCAACTCCGCCGGCAGGGCGACCGTGTTCGGCTGCTGCACGTGGGCCAAGCAGCGCTCCAATAACGCGGCCAACTCCGTCGCCGACGCGAATCGGCGGGAAGGGTTTTTTTCGTGCAGCCGGCCGACGAGCCGCGCAAGCCAACTGGGAATGGCCGAGTTCACTTCGACGATCGCCCGCGGCTCGCTTTCGCAGATCCGCCGCAGCACTCCGTAACTCGTCTCGGCGCGGAACGGCGGCCTTCCGGTACACATCGCGTAGATCACGCTCCCCAGGCTGAACAGGTCGCTGCGATGGTCCATCGCTTCGCCGCTGGCCTGTTCGGGCGACATGTATTGCGGCGTGCCCGCGATCGCGCCCGAGCCGGTCAGGCTGGCGTCGGCGGCGGCACGGGCCAGGCCGAAGTCGGTGATCTTGACCCGCTCGACGCCGTCTTCCAGTAAGATGTTGGCGGGCTTGATGTCACGGTGAATGAGACCCTGGGCATGGGCCGCAGCCAGGCCGGCCGCCACTTGAAAAGCGATCCGCAGAACCTCCTCGATCGCCAACGGTCCCTTGGCGCGAAGCCGCTGATCGAGCGAGGCGCCGCGGACGTAGGGCATGACCAAGTAGGGAAGTCCCTGGGTCTCGGCCACGGCGTGAATGGCCATCACGTTGTCGTGGACCACGGCGGCCGCCGCTTGCGCCTCGCGGGCAAAGCGGCGCCGGGCCGCGCCGCTGGAGGCCAGCGACGGGGCCATGATCTTGATGGCCACGTAACGGTTGAGCGCCGGGTCGAACCCCTTGAGCACGACACCCATTCCGCCGGATCCGATGATGCCCGGTATTTCATACGCGCCCACGCGCCCCAGCATTCGCGGGTCGTCGGTGGGCGCGAGGTAGTTCTTCAACCCAAAGAGCGTCGCGGCCTGCCGCTCGTCCGCGTTATTGTCGGATGGCGGCCAATCGCTCGTGCCCGTGGCCCCCGGCGAGCTGTCCGACGACGCCAGGTAAGCCCGCGCATCGCTCCACCAACTCCCCTCGGCCGCCGTGCTTTCCAACCGCTCTTGGCATTCCGCACAGCCGTTGAGGTGGGCTTCGAACGCCGCTTGTTCCAGGTCGCTGAGCTGATCGGCCAGAAACTGGCCGACGGTTTGGGGATTACAAAATGGGTTCTGCACATTCATGGCAGGCTGGGCCTAAATTTATTCTTCGACAGTCATTAACACGGCCTCGCTTCACTCGGCCACAACATCTTCGGCAGCGACCCCTCGCCAGCTTGCCTGACAGGTGAAGCAGTTTTTCAGGCTAGCCGGGCACCCGCGGATCCACCCGTTTTTCCGTGTTCGCCGGCCCGGGGGCCCCCCCCGGCGGCCGGGGCGCGCCGCCACCCCCGCCCGGCAAAA
>Ga0307373_10013019_pt1 | contig 11708 bp, 10 predicted proteins | sample OX2MG_FD_202534 | JGI IMG/M metagenome (GOLD analysis project Ga0307373, IMG submission 202534) | Soil microbial communities from Risofladan, Vaasa, Finland - OX-2 | ecosystem: Environmental > Terrestrial > Soil > Coastal area > Acid sulfate soil | place: Finland: Risofladan, Vaasa | collected...
GAGCGGGACCGGCGCCGCGAGCTCGGCGGCGGGCTCCTCTTCGGGCTTCGTCACCCTGACCGATCTGAAGGGGATGCAGGTCGTCGCGGCCTTCGCCGAGACCGATGCGGTCAAGATCCAAGCGGGTGAGGCCGCGACGGTGACCGTCGACGCGATGCCGAACGTGCAGCTTGCGGCCCACGTCCTCTCCGTCGCCGGCACGGCCACGACTTCGTCGAGCGTCGTCACCTACAACGCGACGTTCCAGCTCGATCGCAGCGAGCCGAAGCTCAAGCCGGGGATGACCGCGAACGTCGACGTGGTCGTCGGCGAGGCCGACAACGTCCTTCACGTGCCCACCGCCGCCGTGCGCGGCAGCGGCAGGAACGCGACCGTGACCGTGCTGCAGAACGCGAAGCAGACGAGCGTCCCGGTCGTCGCCGGTCTTCAGGGCGACTCCTCGACGGCCATCCTCAGCGGCCTGAAGGCGAACCAGACGGTCGTGCTTCCTTCCGTGACGATCGCGATATCCGGCGCGGGCGGGACGACCGGCACGGGGACCGGCACCACCGGTGCGAGTGTCGGCCGGCGCGGCGGGGGCTTCGGCGGGTTCGGCGGCGGGTTCGGCGGGTGAGCCGTCCGCTGCGCCGCCGGCCCACGCTCGTCCTCGACGGCGTGTCGAAGAGCTACGGCTCCGGCGAGATCGCGGTGCGTGCGTTGCGCGGCATCGACCTCGCGGTCGAGCGCGGCGACTTCGTCGCGGTGATGGGGAGCTCGGGCAGCGGCAAGTCGACGCTGATGAACCTGATCGGCTGTCTCGACGCTCCCACCGAAGGCCGCTACCTGCTCGAGGGAATCGACGTGAGACGGCTCGACGACCTCGAGCTCGCGTTCATCCGCAACCGCAAGATCGGCTTCGTCTTCCAGAACTACAACCTCGTGCCGCGCACGAGCGCGCTGCGGAACGTCGAGCTTCCACTCGTCTACGCCCGGGTGGCCAAGCACGAACGCCGTCAGCGGGCAGAGCAGGCGCTGATCGCGGTCGGCGTCGGCGACCGCATGCTGCACCTGCCGTCCGAGCTCTCCGGCGGACAGCAGCAGCGGGTTGCACTCGCGCGCGCGATCGTCACCGAGCCGGCGATCGTGCTGGCCGACGAGCCGACCGGCAACCTCGACAGCGTCTCCGGCGCCGAGGTGATGCAGATCTTCGCGCGCTTGAACGCTTCCGGCCGGACGATCGTGATGATCACGCACGAGCCTGACGTCGCCGAACATGCGAAGCGGGTGATCCACCTCGTCGACGGCAGGATCGAGTCGGATGTGCGGAGCGCGCCCGTGACGGCGCCGCCGCCCCGTCTCGCTCCTGTCGTCTCGGAGCGCGAGTCCGCGTGAGCATCGCCGAAGCGTTCCGGATGGCCGTCCAGGGCGTGCTCTCGAACCGTTTGCGGTCCCTCCTGACGATGCTCGGGATCACGATCGGTGTGGCGGCGGTGATCATTCTCGTCGCTGTCGGTCACGGCTCGGCGGTCGCGGTGGCGAACCGCATCGAAGGTCTCGGCACGAACGTCGTGACGATCCAGCCCGGGGGCTTCGGGTTCGGCCGCGGGTCGGGTGGGTCGCAGAGCTCGTTCACGCAGCTGACGTTGAAGGACGTGAAAGCGTTGCAGGATCCGACGGCCGCGCCCGACGTCAAGTCGGTCACGCCGGTCGTGTCGAGCTCGGTCACGACGACGTTCGGCTCGGCGAGCTACTCCCCGAGTCAGTTCGTCGGGACGACACCCTCGTACGAGGAGGCGCGCAAGTCGCCGGTCGAAGCGGGGACGTTCATCACGCCGCAGGAGGAGTCACAGCATGCCCGGGTCGTCGTGCTGGGCCAGACGGTCGTGCTGAACCTCTTCGGCAGCACCGATCCGCTTGGCCAGACGATCAAGCTGAACGGGATCGGCTTCACCGTCGTCGGCGTGCTCGTCCCGAAGGGCACGAACGGGATCCAGGACCAGGACGACATCGCGATCGCACCGCTCACCACGACGCAGGACCTCCTCACCGGTGTGACCGGCGGTCTCGGCCAGATCATCATCGAGGCCAAGTCCGCCGGGCAGGTGAACGCGGCCGAGGCCGAGGCGACGTCGATCCTGACGCCGACGCACTCCTCCGGCGGGACCGCGAACTTCCGCGTGCTCAGCCAGGCCTCGCTGCTCCAGACGGCGACGTCGACCAATCACGTGTTCACGGTGCTCCTCGCCGCCGTCGCCGCGATCTCGCTGCTCGTCGGCGGGATCGGCGTCATGAACATCATGCTCGTGACGGTGACCGAGCGGACGCGGGAGATCGGCATCCGCAAGGCGCTCGGCGCGCGCCGCACCGACATCCTCGGACAGTTCCTCACGGAGGCGGTGCTGCTCTCCGTCCTCGGCGGCGTGGTCGGGGTCGCAGCCGGCCTCGTCGGCAGCTGGTTCAAGATCGTCGGCGTCCAACCGGTCGTCGAGTCGTACTCGGTGGTGCTGGCGCTCGCGGTCGGCGTCGCCGTCGGTCTGTTCTTCGGCATCTATCCAGCCAATCGAGCGGCCTCGCTCAGGCCGATCGAGGCGCTGCGCTACGAATAGGAGCTCTGCGCGATGACAACGGTCGATCCAGGCTTTTCGATCCCACACGACGACGAGTACGACGGCGGCGACGACGCGCTCGAGCTGGAGGCGCTCGCGCTGCGCCGTCGGCGCCGCCTGCCGCTTCTGACGGCTCTCCTCACGCTCGGCCTCGTCGCCGCGGCGGCGTTCATCGGCGGCGTCGAGCTGCAGAAGCACTCCGGCGGGAGCAGCTCGGCCAATGCCGGCTCCTCCGGTGCCTCCGCTTTCGCAGCGCGCTTCCGCGGCGGCGCCCGCGGCGCGGCGGGCACGCGTGCCGACGGTGGATTCGGCGGCGGCGGGACCTTCGCGGGCGGCGGTGCGACCGTCGGCACGGTCAGCGTGATCAAGGGCACGACGCTGTACGTCACCGACTCGAGCGGCAACACGGTCAAGGTGACGACGTCCGCCGCGTCGGCCGTGACGAAGACCGTGTCGAGCAACCTGCAGGGCATTCGCCCGGGCGACGCGGTCGTCGTCCGTGGCACGACACAGAAGAACGGCACCCTCGCCGCTTCGGCGATCAGCGTCGGCGGCGCCGCCGGCGGCTTCGGCGGTGGCGGCGCCGCGACGGGGTTCGGCAGCGGCAACGGCGGTAACGGCGGCGCAACCGGTTTCGGTGGAGGAGGCAACGGTGGCTGATCTCGAAACGCCGGTGCGTGAGCGGCGCGGAGCGTGCGGCTCGGTCCGGACGACCGGCGCCGGCCTGTCCGTGCTTGCTCTTGCCTCCATGTGTGCCGCATTCGCGGGAACGGCGGCAGCGGCGGCCCCGGTACGAGGCTCGGTCTCGGGCCCCGTGATCGCGGTCAAGGGCTCGACGTTCAAGCTGACGACGAGTCTGAGCCCGACGGGGACCTCGACGGTGACCGTGAGCAAGACCACGGTGATCTCCGCGCAGAAGACGCTCGCCCACACCAGCCTGAAGGCCGGAGCCTGCGTCATGGCGACGGGCGCGAAGAACGCGAAGGGAGTCGTCGCGGCCGCGCGGATCACGCTCTCTGCACCCGTGAAGGGTCAGTGCACGTCGGGCTTTACCCGCCGCGGACCGCGTCCCGCGGGCTCGGGTCGCCGGCCGCCGAGCTCCGGTGGAGGATCGCGACCGGGAGGCGGCTTCCGCAACTTCGCGAACTTCGGCTTCGCCTTCGGCAAGATCGCGACGCTCAAGGGCGCCGTGCTCACCGTCAAGGGAACGACCGGCTCGAAGGCCGTCACGACGACTGTCACGGTGACGGCGAAGACGCAGGTGGAGAAGACCGTTCGTGTCAACGACGCTTCGATCTCCCTCAAGGCGTGCGTCTTCGTGCGCGGGACGAGCAGCGACAAGGGCGTGACCATCAAGGCGCAGGACATCGCTCTCTCGCAGCCGACGGCGACGGGCTGTCGGTTCGGCTTCGGCGGGAGATAGCGAGACGGCGGCGGTTGCAGCCGGGGACGCATCCTCCCGTTCCCGGCATGCCGCCCCTGGGCCTGTCGCCGGCGCGGCTAGACTGGCGTCATGCCGAGTGAGAACGATCTGCTCGAGGCGTTGCGCCAGGTCGAGGATCCCGAGCTCGGGATGGACGTCGTCGACCTCGGGCTCGTCTACGAAGTCCAGGTCGCAGGGCCGAACGTGAAGATCCTCTACAGCCTCACGTCGATGGGATGCCCCGCCGGTCCGCTCATCGCGGGCGACATGGAGCGCGTCTCGCGCGAAGTGCCGGGTGTCGAAGACGTCGAGCTCGAGCTCACGTTCGACCCGCCGTGGACGCCGGACAGGATGTCCGACGACGCGAAGTTCATCCTCGGCTTCGGGTAGGTAGACGACACCGGCCGGCCTGACCGGCACGCCTCGCTCTCGCAGAACCCTTACGTCGCTCTGCGTTTGCCGTTCGCTCGCGTCGGAGACCAGCTAGATCGGTATCCGTACGAATCCATCAGGGAGCAGAACGAACATGAGACGAGGACTTCTTCCATTCGCGGCCGCAATGCTCGTCGTTTCCGGCTCGGGGGCCCTGATCGCCACGACCGCGTCGGCGCGCTCGACCGTCAAGCCGACGCTGGCCGCAACGCCCGCCTTGCAAGGGCCGGTTGCTCACCCGTTCGTCGGCGACAAGCTGGCGACGAGCAACGGTCAGTGGAACGGCGATCCGACGACCTTCACGTACCAGTGGCAGCGCTGCGACCCGGTCGGCGACCGGCAGAACTGCGTGGCCATCGCCGGCGCAACCGCCCAGTCGTACACGGTGCAAAAGGCCGACGTGAACCACACGCTCGATGCCGTCGTGACCGCGACGAACGCCGACGGCAGCGCGTCGAAGGACACGAAGGCGACCGGCGTCGTCTCCGAGGCGACCGCCCCGGTCGAGAAGACGCGTCCCACGATCTCGGGCGTGGCCACCGTCGGCTCGACGCTCACGGCGCAGGCGGGGACATGGACGGGCGCCGTCACCTTCGCGTACGCGTGGCAGCTGTGCGACGCGAACGGCAACAACTGCACCGACATCGCCGGGGCCACGGGCCAGACCTACGGCGTGCGCTCCTCCGACGTCGGCCACGAGCTGCGCGTCCGCGTACGCGCCTCGAATCGGTTCGGGTCGACGAGCGCGACCTCGGACTTCACGTCTGTGGTCACCGCCGACACGACGACGACGGTCGTGACCACCACCGCCCCCGCGGTTTCGCCGCCGGGGCTCGGGTTCATCTCGTTGAAGCGCGTCGGCTGGAAGCTGTACGCGCGCTTCCGCGTCTGCCACACCGGCGGCCGCGTCACGATCGTCGAGCGTGACAACAAGGCGCGCGCACTTGCGTACACGCGCCGCTTCGCCGTCTCGCCGTCCGGGTGCGCGACCTATGCGCGGAGCTGGATCGTGCTCAAGCGGTTCCGCTCACGGGCAGGGCGGCTCGTCGTGACCTTGCGTGCACGGGACTCGGCCGGTCGCCTCAGCCGGCTCGTGAGCCGGTCGGTCAGGATTCCCTGACCGACCGCGGACGATGTTCGGGGCCACCCGCGCGGCGGTCCCGAACCTCAACCGCCGGGGATCGTGAGCACGATCTTGCCGAGCTGTTCGCCTGCTTCGAGCCGCTCGTGCGCGGCTCGGATCTCGCTCAGAGGCACCACCTCGTCGACGACCGGTCGTGCCCGCCCGGTCGCGATCAGGTCGTAGGCGCCCTCGAAGTCGGTCTTCGTGCCCATCGTCGAGCCGAGGATCGTCAGCTGCTTCCACCACACGCGGTGCAGCGCCGCGGGCGGATTCGGGCCCGATGTGGCGCCGCACACCGCGATGCGGCCGTCACGCGCGGCCACGTCGAGCGACGTACGCCACGTCGCTTCGCCGACGTGGTCGATCACGACGTCGGCGCCACGGCCCCCGGTCGCTTCCTTGACGGCGGCCTTCACGTCGCCGCCGGCGTGGTTGACGGCGACATCCGCGCCGAGCTCGCGTGCGCGCTCGAGCTTCGCCGCGCTCGACGACGTGACGATGGTGCGGGCGCCCAGAGCGCGCGCGATCGCGAGGCCGGCCGTCGACACGCCGCTGCCGATACCCCAGAGGAACACCCACTCGCCTTCTTGAACGTGCGCGCGCGTGACGAGCATCCGGTACGCCGTCTCGAACACGAGCGGGAACGCGGCCGCTTCCTCGAAGGAGAGCCCGCTTGGAATCGGATAGACGTTCGTCGCCGGAACGGCGATCAGCTCCGCGTTCGTGCCGTCGCCGTGCTCGCCGACGACGTGGATCGCGCCGTCGGCCGCTTCGATTCCGGGATTGATCACAACCGGGTCGCCGAGCTCGAATCCGGTCACGCCGGAGCCGAGCGCCTCGACGACGCCCGCGCCGTCGGCTCCCAGGATCCGCGGCTTCGGCACGGACGGCAGCCCTTTCCTGATCCACACGTCGAGGTGGTTGAGCGCCGAGGCGCGCAGCCGGATGAGCACCTCGCCCGGACCCGCCTCGGGGTCGGGCGCGTCTTCCAGCACGAGCACGTCGGGTCCGCCGTCCTCATGGATTCGTACGGCCTGCACGCCGGGCACACTATCGGGGTGAAGGGGTCAGACCTGCAGCGGCTCGGGTCGGAGCTCGGCCTCGACGTGGTCGGCGCCGCACGTGCGGCGCCGTACCGGCAGACCGAAATGCACATCCGCGAGCGCAGCGCGCGCGGCCTCTTCGCCGACATGAAGTTCACGATGGCGCGGCCCGAGGAGTCGTGCCATCCCGAATCGTTGCTCCCGGGCGCGCGCACCGTCGTCTCGGCGGCGCTCTGCTATTACGCCGACGAGCCCGAGCGGCCCGACGGCGACGGGCGGCTGCCGCGTTACGCGTGGCACGACGCGTATGCCGACCTCCGCGAGAAGCTCGACGAGCTCGGCCGGCGCATCGGCGGCCCGTACCGCGTGCTCGTCGACGCAAACCAGCACGTCGACCGCGAGGGCGCTGCGCGCAGCGGCGTCGGGTTCTACGGGAAGAACACGCTGCTGATCACGCAGCGGCACGGCTCGTGGGTCGTGCTCGGGACGCTGATCACGGCGCGGGAGCTCGAGCCGACTCCTCCCCTCGATCTCGACTGCGGCGCCTGCCGGCTCTGCATCGACGCCTGTCCCACCCGTGCGCTCGACGAGCCGGGGACGCTCGACGCGACGCGCTGTCTTTCCTACTGGACGCAGGCGCCCGCGTCGATTCCCGAGGCGTATCGCCCGGAGCTGGGCGCACAGGTGTACGGCTGCGACATCTGCCAGGACGTCTGCCCGTGGAACCGCGGGATCGAGAAGCGCCGGCGCGGCGAGCCGTCCGCCGCCGACGCCGAGCCCCATGTCTCGCTCGTCGACTGGCTGCGCGCCGGCGCCGGCGAGCTGAGTCGGCGCTACGACCGGCTCTACGTCCCCCGCAACGACGGGCGCTGGCTCGTGCGCAATGCGCTCGTCGCAGCCGGCAACGTCGGCGGGGCGGAGGCGAAGAAGGCGGCCGAGCCGTTTCTCGGAAACGGCGACGACATGCTGCGCGACCACGCGGCCTGGGCGCTCGGCCGTATGGAGGAGCGCGGTGTCTGACGCACGGAGGCTTCGGGCGACCGAGACGTGGATCGCGTGGGTGCGTCTCGGCGGTGTCGTCTTCGCGGTGCTCGAAGTCGCCGTCTTCACGCAACGGTTCCCGCCGGGGTATCTCGCCGCCGCCTGGGCGATCACCGCGGGATTCGCGGCGGGCACGGTCGTCCTGCTGTGGCTCGCGCAGACGGAGCGGCACGAACGGCTTCGTGCGGTCGGCGTCGCCGCCGTCTGCTTCGACGCGACCGTGATCGGCGCCTACGGAATCGTCTTCTCGTACGAGTACGGCAACCAGATCCGCTTCGCGATGATCTTCGTCGTCGTCGAGGCCGCATTGCGCTACGGGCTCACCGGCGGCGTCGCGCTACCTGTCGTGCTCTTCCCGTACTACTGGTTCGTCGAGCGGTGGCGCTTCCGCCATTTCTCCCCGCCCGGGCCGGCATTCCTGTGGGACCGCGTGGCGTTCCCGGCCGGTCTCCTGCTGCTGAGCGGACTGGTCGTCGGCTGGCTCGTGCGCGGCCTCGACCACGAGGCGCAGCGCGGCAGCGAACGCGCCGCAGAGGCGGAGCGGCTCCGCGACGCACTCGGCCGCAGGGTCGACGTGCTCGAGGCGTCGAATCGCTGCGCCCGCGCGCTCGGCTCCTCGCTCGAGATCGAGCCGGCATTCGGCGCGTTCATCCGCGAGGTGCGCGGCCTCGTCGCATTCGAGCGGCTGGCGATCGTGCTCGTCGAGGACGGCCAGGCGCGCGTGATCGCGGCAGCGGGCCTGGGGGCGGAGACGACCTTCGCTCCCGGCACGTCGCGCGCCGCGGCGGGCTCCGTTCTCGAAGACGTGCTCGAGGGTCGAACGGTCTACCGGGAGGACATGGAGGATCGCCGCTACCCGGAGGAGGACGAGCTCGTCGCGCTCGGGCTCCACAGCCGGCTCGTGACCCCGCTGCTCGTCGGGGCGCGACCGATCGGGATGATCTCGTTCGTCCGCAGCGAGCCGTCGGCGTTCAACCGCGAGGAGATCGAGCTGATCTCGCTCCTCGGGCGGCTCGTGGCGACAGCCGTGCAGAACATTCGCGCCTACGAGTCGGAACGGCAGACCGTCGAGGAGCTGCGCCGGTTGTCGGCGTTGCGTGCCGACTTCGTGTCGCTCGTCTCGCACGAGCTACGAAGCCCGATGGCAGCGGTGATCGGCGCAGCGCGCACGCTGCAGGGCCGCTGGCGCACACTGGCTCCGGATCAGCGGGAGGCGTTCCTCGCGTTGATCGGCGACGAGACCAATCGGCTCGCAGCGCTGATCGGCGACGTGCTCGACACGTCGCGCATCGAAGCCGGCACGTTCAGCTACGTCTTCACGGACGTCGACCTCGGGCGCCTCGTCGAGGAAGCGGTTGCGACGTCGTCGGTCGGCCAGGACGAGGTGCGCTTGCGCGCGGACGTCGTCGGGCCGCTACCGGCCGTGCGCGGCGATCGCGAACGGCTCCGTCAGGTGCTGACGAACCTGATCGAGAACGCGGTCAAGTACTCGCCCGAGGGTGACGAGGTCGCGGTGACCGTTCGGCCCGAGAACGGCGTCGTGCGCGTCACGGTCAGCGACCACGGCCCCGGTATTCCGCACGACCAGCAGCGGCTCATCTTCGAGAAGTTCGGCCGGGCCGACGTTGCGGGCGGTTCGAAGCCGGGAACGGGTCTCGGTCTCTTCATCGCCCGTTCGATCGCCGAAGCACACGGCGGGACGCTCGACGTTCGCACGCCGCCGGCCGGTGGAGCGACGTTCGAGCTGACGCTTCCGGTCTGAAGAGACGGCGGCGGACTCGGCGGCGCGCGTCCGCAGTTACGCGCGGGCCGCGCGAAGTCGCTCGACGCCGAGCTCTTTCGCGAGCTCGCGCGCGCGTGCTGCGAGCCGCCGGCGCAGCTCGTCGGGTTCGAGTACGACCGCTTCGCCGCGCTTCGAGAGGATCTCGCTCTCGAGCCACTCGTCGCTTCCCACGGGGATCTCGCGCAGCGCGCTTCCGTCGGCGAGCTTGCGCGCGCCGCGCTCGATCTCGTAGCGGGCGATCGCGGGGGAGTAGAGGATGCGTGCGCGTCGAGCGCCGCGTAGCCGCGTCGGCTCGAAGCCTTCGCGCGGCTCGAACTTCTCGCGCGTCAGCTTGGCGCTGCGCATCCGGTCGAGCCGGAACGAGCGCTCGGCGCCGCTCGTGCGGTCCCACGTGTGCACGTACCAGTTCGGCATCTGGCGCTCGAGCGAGTACGGCTCGACCATCCGCGTCGACGGCTGCGCGTCCATCTCCTTCTGATACTCGATCTCGACGAGCTTCAGCTCGCGCATGCCGCGGGCGAGCGTCGAAACGAGGTCTTCCTCGGCACGTTCGATGAGCGGCTGCGGCGTCTGCGCGAGCTCGAATTGCCCGAACGTCTCCTCGAGCTTGCGGCGGACGCCGCGCAGTTGCGTGTGCGCGTCCGCGGCGATCATCGGACCGACGTATTCGAGCGCGAGCCGGATCGCGCGCGCCTCGAGCGGCGTGAGACGCGGCGCCAGGCGGAACGTGTCGCCCCAGAGCTCCTTGTCGACGTGTACCTCGTCGCCGCTCAGCTCCGCGTAGATCGTGTAGCAGCCGCCTCCGAAGTTGACAAGATTGAGGAGCGAGAGATGCTCCTCGAGCTCTTCGGCGGGCACGGAAGGGAAGCGCGAGAGCAGCTCGGAGACGGGGATAGCCGCTTCCTTGTCTTCGCCGCACGCGGCGAGGAGATACGCGAGGAGCGCCTGGAGGACGGCGAAGCGCTCGGGCGCGACGGGCCCTGCCGGCCGCTCGCCGCCGCCGCCGTCGACCGCGCGCTGCGGCGACTCGCGGGCGGGCTCCGGCGCCTTGCCCTCGTGGCCGGCCCGCACGTGGCGGAGCGCGGTCGCGACCTCGCGGCGCAGCTCTTCGGGCTCGAGCGGAACGGCGCGGCCGTCCTGGCGGAGCACCCAGGAGGCGAGTTGTGCGATCGACGAGTAGTCGGTGGCGAAGACGCCGTCCTCGAGGCGGCCCGTGGAGCCGTATGCGCGCTGAACCCACCATGCGGTGTCGCCCTTCACCTCGATGCGCGCCTCCCCGACGATCTCGCCGACCTGCCAGGGCGGGCGTCCGCGGTAGCGCTCGATGTCGAAGTCGGCTGGCGTGCGGAAGTCGCGTTCGCGCCGTGTCGCGAACTTGATCTCGCCGCGGATTCGCGAGACGCGGAACGTGCGGATGTCGTCGCGGTCGAGGTCCTGGCCGATGACGTACCAGATGCCGTTGTCGGGCAGCAGCGCATAGGGGTTGAGCGTGCGCTCCGACACGTCGTCGCGCGACATCGTGCGGTACTCGAACTTGATCGTCCGCTGTTTCGAGATCGCGCCCTCGAGCTTGGCGAGGCGTCCCGGCATCTCGGGCGAGTAGTCGGGGTCGAGGACCTCGACCCGAAGCGCGGTGTCGCTCGTCGCCTCCGCGAACCCGGGTCGCCCGAGGGCGAGGTTCTGCAGCGCGAGACGCAGCGGCTCTGCGTATGCGAACTTGCCTTCGAGCAGGTACAACGCCGTCTGGAGCGCCGCGAGCTCTGCGTCGTCGAGCTCGAGCTGCGGGAGGAAGTACTGCTCGGACCGGAGCGTGTACAGCTCCTCGCCGGTGAACTCGTCGCGCTGCGACTGGAGCGGCACGCCGAGCGCGAGCAGTTCCGCACGGTCGGAGTAGAAGCGGCGCGCGAACGCCTCGTCCGACATCTCGGAGTACCCCTCGACGTTCGACTTCACGTCGCGGGCCGTGATCGGACGCCGTTCCGCCATGAGGAACGCCACCAGCGAGAGCTGGCGAATCAGCTTGTCTGTGTCGTGCGACACCCCGGCCGCAGCCTACACCGGGTGCCCTGTGGATCGGGCGTGTGGAAAGTCTGTGGACGCGGCGTCGAGCTAGGCGGCAGCCTTCGCCTCGAGGTGCTGGTGCGACGGGCAATAGTCGCGCTCCGGCAGCGGCGTGCGCTGGCACGGCTTGCCTTTGCGCGTCGTTGCACGGCAGCGGGCGACACCGCCGTCGAGTGCGCCGGCCTCGATCTGCTCATCGATGAACGTCGTCGCCGCG
>Ga0307373_10013021_pt1 | contig 11707 bp, 12 predicted proteins | sample OX2MG_FD_202534 | JGI IMG/M metagenome (GOLD analysis project Ga0307373, IMG submission 202534) | Soil microbial communities from Risofladan, Vaasa, Finland - OX-2 | ecosystem: Environmental > Terrestrial > Soil > Coastal area > Acid sulfate soil | place: Finland: Risofladan, Vaasa | collected...
CGGGTCGCGGCCAGAGGCTGCGCGAAGTCGCCGAAGTTCGCCACCACCTGCACGTAGCCGAGCAGATGATCTTCGACTTCGACCGGAATGAGATAGACGGTGGTGGCTTTCGATTCCGGGCCGAGCCTGGTCGCCGGAATCGTCAGAATCTCGCTGCCTTGCTTGAGCTGCTCGGCGACCACTTTGTCGGCTGAACGCGGAACCAGCTCGGCGCCGATCAGCCTCGGATTCGAGCTGTTGATGATCAGGTTTCGCGACGAGGCGATCGAAACCTCGAGCCCGTTGGAGTGCAGGCTGTTCACATAGTTCGGCAGTCGATCGCGGTCGGTGTTGCCGACCGAGGTCAATTCCTGAACGCTGATCTGAATGGCGCTAGCGAGATCTTTGACCCGCTGCTGGGTGGTCTCGATTATCGCGGCCTGGGTGCCGAGGCTGAACCAGACCTCCGCGCCGAGGGTCAAAGCGAGCAGCACCACCATCAGGAGGATCAGTTTCGCCTTGAGGTTAAGCGCCGGTATTCTCATTGTAGATTACTTGGGAGGTAAGCTTGGCAGATTAGCTTGGGCCTGCGGCTCGCGGCCGCGGTTTCAGGTTCCGCTGGCGCTGGATTTCCGGAGCACCAGCAGCCGGGTTCCGTACACTGCCAGTGAGAGCACCACCACCACCCAGATCACGCGCTCGAAGCCGCCGACGTAATGGATCGCCACTTCGAGCTGTCCGCCGAACAGATAGCCGATCGAGACGACAATCGGCACCGAGATCAGCGCGCCCAGGAGATCGTACATAAAAAACCGCGCGGGAGTGACTCCGAACGATCCCGCGCTGAGATAGATCAGCGCGCGCAGTCCGGCCAGGAACCGCGCATAGAAGATCGCGCGATGACCGTGACGCTCCATAAAATCGCGGATGCGATCGATCTGGATCTTGGTGCCGGGCCGGTTGATTCCGAAATATCGCACCAGCCCGGTGCCAAAGCGGCGTCCGAGGAAAAACAGCGAGTTGTCGCCCGCGACGACGCCGACCAGCGCCACCGCAAGCGTCATCGGATAATGCGTAACTCCGCGATGCACCAGAAAGCCGCCCGCGAGCAGCGCCACATCTTCGGGCAGCGGCAGCCCCAGTCCACATAGCATCAAAACCACGAACAATCCCACATAGGTGAAATGCTCGATGTACGCGGATACCAGGACTAACAAGCGCTAGCTCCCGTTGGCGTAGCGCGCCCGCAGCGAGTCCCGGATTTGTTCGACCGGCATGCCCTGATGCGCAAGTTGCTCGGCCTCGATCGCTTCTCCGGTGCAGATCGCGCAGGTGCTGCCGTGCTTGTCGCGGAAGCAATCGAGCAGATTCTTGTGGCCCTCGGTCCGGTCGCATCCACAGTAACAATGCATCTGCGCGAGCAGGGCGGGATCGTCCTGGGCGACCTGGTAGGCTTTTTTGACCTCGCCCTTGAACAATTGCGGGTCGAGCGTCATGCGCAGCTTGGCCGCGGGATCGCTCTTACAGCATTGATCTCCGGCGCCGGCGGCGATCTGTCCTATTCCTTGCGCAGAGGGCTCCGGCGTTTGCCCGAAAAAGGCATAGGCCGCCGCCGCCATAAACAATAGCGCCAGTACGACTCCGACAATTCCTTTGGTGCTGTTTGGCATCAGGCAACTCTTCTATCTGATTATAGCATTTCGATCATCTGGAGGCTCTGCCGAGAAAATGCGTACAGCGCGGCCGGGCGATGCGGCCCGCGGCGGGTCTGTTTGAGCCGCCGCAGCAGGCCCATCGCCAGAATCCGGCGTCGGAAGTTGCGCCGATCGATCGGACGGTCGAGGATCCGCGAGTAGAGCTCCTCGAATTCGGCGAAAGTGAACACGCGCGGCAACAGAGCGTATGCGATATTGCTGTACTCGAGCTTTGAGCGCAGCCGCCGGAACGCATACGCCGCCATCAGCGAATGATCGTAAGCCAGCGGCGGCAGCGCGCTAACCTCGAACCACCCGCGCTCGCCATATTTGGACGACGGCCCTGCTACCGCGCCAGCGTCGGGAATGAGCGCCATGTAGGCGGCCGAGACCACGTGCGAATGCGGATCGCGCGAGGGATCGCCGAAGGTGAAGAGCTGCTCCAGGTAGGCGTCGCCGAGCCCCGTCGAGGCGCGCAGCTCGCGCCGCGCGGCGTCGTCGAGCAACTCGCCGATCCGCACCAGGCCTCCGGGGAACGCCCACTTGCCGCGCGCGGGTCCGCGCCGCAGCCGCACCAGGTAGGTTTTGAGCTTGCGCTGCTGGATCGCGAACAGAACGGTATCGACCGCGATCTTTGGCCGTGCGACACGACGCTCGAGGTCGGCGCTGAAGATTGCCGGCGCGACGCTCAGACGCTCAACTCCAGCATCCGCAAAAGCGCGCGCTTTGCGCCCTCACGCACCTCATCGCTGAGCGTTATCTCGTAGCGCAGATGGTTGAGAGAATCGAGCGTGCCTTCGAGCGTAATCATCTTCATGAAGCGGCACAGCTTGCACGCCTTGTAAAAGCGCTTGTCGGGAATCTCCATCAGCAGGCGGTCGGAGAGTCCGCACTCGGTCACCACCAGGAATTTTTCGGCGTCGCTAGAGCGCGCGTAATCGACCATCGCGCTGGTCGAAAGCACCGCGTCGGCGAGCGCCAGAACGTCCTTGCGGCACTCGGGATGCGCCAGCACCTTGATTCCGGGAATCGAATTCTTCACCCGGTTCACTTCTTCCGGAGTGATTTGATGATGCACGTAGCAGTTGCCGTCCCACGAGATGACGCGCTTCTTCGTATTGCCCTGCACGTAGTTCGCAAGGTTCTGATCAGGGACGAACAGGATATTTTCCGAATCGATTCGCTCGACAATCTTGACCGCGTTGGCCGAGGTGCAGCACGCGTCGGACAGCGCCTTCACGTCCGCGGTGCAGTTGACGTACGAGACCACTTTCAGATCGGGATAGATTGCCTGCAACTCGGCCTTGCGCTCGGCCAGCGCGTCAGCGGTGACGGCATCGGCCAGAGAGCATCCGGCGCGCAGATCGGGCAGCAGCACCTTGCGATCCGGATTAAAGACCTTGGCGGTCTCCGCCATGAAATGCACTCCGCAAAACACGATCACGTCGGCGTCGCGAACCTCGCGCGCCTTGCGCGCCAGCTCGAGCGAGTCGCCGATAAAATCCGCGACCTCGAAGATCTCGGGCCGCTGGTAGTTGTGCGCCAGGATCACGGCGCGGCGCTCGCGCTTGAGCCTGACAATCTCGGCGATAGTCCCGGCCAATCGAGCGCAGGTCTCGGGGTTGTAGCTGTCATCGCCCAACGCGGCGAGCTTGGCGAAGAGCGCGTCGGCGGAAATTGCCGCGCCTTGGGCGGAGGTTTCTGTTGATCCGTTCACGACCGATCCTCATGCGTTTCTACTTTGCGTCAATTTGACACTTACTATATTGCGGCAAGACCGTCCGCGCAAGGGCAAACGCACGCGGGGAAATCATTGGCGCGGGATGCGCACCCACAGCGGCGCGCCTTCGACCAGCGCCGCGGCGTTGGGACCGGCGGCGACGCGCGCGCGCAGCTCGATCCCGGCGTTCAGCGTCAGCACGAGCGCGCCGCCGTCATTCTCGACCGCGACGATACGCGCCGCGATTGCTTCGCCGTCAATCGAGGCGTCCGACGCCTCGATGATCTCGCCGCCCTCGGCTACTAGCGCCGGCGCGCCGGAGCCTGCCGCATCCACCGCGAGCGTCATCGCGCGCGCATTCAACGCGAACCTGATTTCGCCCGGATCGAAAGGACTCGAATCGGCCCCCACGCTCGCGGTCTTCAAGAACCGCGCGATCATCGCCGACGCGGGCCGCGCAAAAACCTCGCGCGGCGCGCCGGACTGCATCACGGTCCCGTCGATCAGAATCGCGATCCGATCGCCGAGCGCGAGCGCCTCTGAGAAATTGTGGGTGACGTGAATTGTCGTGGTGCCGAGTTCGCGATGCGCCGCGCGCAGCCGCTCGCGCAGCGCGTAGCGCGAATTGGGATCGAGCGCGGCCATCGGCTCGTCGAGCAGGAGCAGGACAGGGTTGGTCGCGAGCGCCCGCGCAATCGCGACCCGCTGCCGCTCGCCGCCCGAGAGTCCGCGTGGCATCCGGTCCATCAGCGGCTCGATTTCGAGCATCCGCGCCAGCCGCGCACTCGCCGCGGCGCGCTCCGCGCGCGCAATCCGATGCGCTCCGTACGCGAGATTTGCGCGCACACTCAGATGCGGAAAGAGCAGGCTGTCCTGATACAGGAATCCGATCTGCCGCGACTCCGGCGCGCTTGCCGTGACCTCGCGCGAGTCCATCAGGATTCGTCCGGTCGTGGGCCTGCGCAGACCCGCGATCGTTTCGAGCGTGACGGTCTTTCCCGCGCCGGTCGGCCCGAGAATGATCAGATACTCGCCATCTCCCGCTTCGAGCGTGAGCGGGCCCAGGCGAAACGCCCCAGCGCTGACCGCAATATCCTCGACCCGCAGCCGCATCGCGACGACACTAGCACGCCGCGCGCGCCGCTCCATCGGATTCGGATAGCGCGCGGACGGCGCGATTTGCTAGACGCACATATACGCGGCGCGGGCCTGGTTCGCTTCCCGGGCCGCCGCAAGGAGTTAAAGCGATGGATGAAGTTTATGATCGCGACATAATCGCCGCGGTGCGCGAATACGTCGAGCGCGAGGTGATCCCGTTCGCCTCCGAGCTTGAGCATCGCGACGAGTACCCGCACGCGATGGTCGCCACGATGAAGCAGCTCGGCCTGTTCGGTGCGACCATTCCCGCCGAGCATGGCGGCCTGGGGCTTGCGTTTGCGACTTACGCGCGCGTGATGGAAGAACTGTCGCGCGGATGGATGAGTCTGGCGGGTGTGATCAATAGCCATCTGATCATGGCCTACATCATCACGCATCACGGCACCGACGCGCAGAAGAAATATTTCCTGCCCGCGATGGCGCGCGGAGAGAAGCGCGGCGGCCTGGCGCTGACGGAGCCCCACGCAGGCAGCGACGTGCAGTCGATCCGTACCACTGCAATTTGTCGCGGTGACGATTACATCCTCAAGGGCAGCAAGATGTTCATCACCAACGCGCGCAACGGCACGATGCTGGCCGTCGCAGCGAAAACCGATCCGCGCGCGAAACCGGCTTATGCGGGTATCAGCATGTTCGCGGTCGAAAAGAACGACGCGGGACCCGCGGTGAGCGCGAATCTCAAGAAGATCGGTTACAAGGGAATCGATACCTGCGAAGTGACGTTCGACGATCTCGCGGTTCCCGCGGCAAGCCTGATCGGCGGCGCCGAGGGTCTTGGCTTCAAGCAGGTGATGAGCGCGCTCGAAGTCGGCCGTATCAACGTGGCGGCGCGCGCGGTCGGAGTGGGGCAGGCCGCGTTCGAAACCGCGATCCGCTACGCGCAGCAGCGCACGACGTTCGGCAAACCAATCTGCGAGCATCAGGCGGTGCAGTTGCTGCTGGCCGATATGGGCACGCGCGTCGAGGCCGCGCGGTTGTTGGTCGCCAGCGCCGCGCGCAAAAAAGACGCGGGAGAGCGCTGCGATGTCGAAGCCGGAATGGCAAAGCTGTTCGCGTCGGAGGCATGCGCGAAGATCTCCCTCGACGCGATGCGCGTGCTCGGCGGCTACGGCTTCATGCAGGAATTCCCGGTCGAGCGCTTCTATCGCGACGCGCCTCTAATGATGATCGGCGAAGGCACCAACGAAATCCAGGCGCTCGTAATCGCCCGCGGCCTAATTGCGCGCTACCCGGCGTAATAAAAAATCGCGCGATCATTATGAGTGCGGACGCAGTCACGATATCGGCGCGCAAGGTAGCGCCCCGGGCTTCGGACGATTCGGCCTCTTGTAATCCGATGCGGTTCGGGTGTAACTCCGAGTCACGAAATGGGGGATCAAAATGAAAAACTTGACTCAGTGTCGTTGCGAAGCGAGCAGCGCCGTCCGGCTACCGGGTGAGATTTCCACCCCCCCCCCAACTTCGCGAAAACGCGTCGGGGGGAGGCGGCGGTTCTAGAAGCGTCGCGGCCGTATTCTTTTCTATTGCCATACTCCTGACGCTGGGGAGCGGTCGCAGTTATGCAGGCAAGAATTCGTGCACGGGTCCTCAAACCGAGGAGCAATTTCGACCGATTTCTCTCGGAGTTGTGGGTTCAAACGGTGTCGTCGTCCAATTGCCGAATGGCCAATGCACGGGTAGCTTCGGGACGCTCGGCGCGCTGATCGCGGACGGCAGCGGCAACCAGTACATCCTCGGTGCCGCGCACGTTTTTGGCTTGGGGCCGAATGGCTATTTCACGAGCGGCTCCGGGCAGCCAATCACTCAGCCAACCGTCACCCAGATCGATGCTACCTGCCCACCAGCCGCGTCCTCGATCACCGGCATTCAGGTGGCTTCGCTGAGCACCATCATACAGCCGAACTTCAGCAAGGGAGCAATGACTCCTGCGGATGCAGCGATGGCGCAGGTGTTGCCCGGGCACGTCAGTAGCTCCATTCTCAATATTCCAAAGTTTAGCTCGACTCCGCTGACCGTGGTGAAAAAGGGCTTACAGGTTGAGGAGCAGGGTGGTTGTACCGCCCTCAAGCCCGGCCATGTGATTACCAAAATGCTTATGCCAAAGAGTTACAAGATCTGCACCACCGCACAACTGAAGAACGTAGACGGTAAGCTTGAATGCGCACACTACGGCACAATAACGGTTCCCGGCAATTTCGAAATAGCACCGGCGGGGTTTGCAAATTTTGGCGATTCCGGTGCCATGGTCATGTCCATGAGCCCAACTTGTCCGCAGCCAGTGGATCTGCTGGTCGGAGATACCAGCGGTGGCGCGGACACCGTCGCGACTTCAATCCCCATTGTGTTGCAAAAATTGCAGACGGCTGGAAACTATTCGTCCGCTCTGTCCATCGTCGCGGGCGGAGGAGGATGCACGCCGGCCATGAGCCAGATTCAAGTGCCGGGAGGAACGAGCGCTGATTTCACTCTTGCAGATGCGACCGATGCGGATCCGGATGTGGCCCAAGCCTTGACCGTTTTGCCCGATTTCACCTCCTACATCGATATTCTGATCTTGGACGGCATTGTGGATGGAGTGGGAATAGATCTTTCAGGATCGACAGCCGCGTTGGATGTTGTGTGGGACAGTCAAACTGACAAAGACGACGCGACCATACCGCCGATACCCTCCACATACGAGGGCGTGCCAGTAGAGCAACATGTAATCGAAACCGTCGATTTAACCACGGCCGTGTGGGGATCCTAAAAAATTGATTTCGGGGCAGCGCGCGGAAAAAATGGCGAAGGGTATATACGTTAGGTAATCGAAATGAGGCGGGGTTTGCTTCTGCAGGGCGTCGTTGTTTTGTGCCTGTGCGCCGTGCACGCACATGCCACTATGTGGTGCGGCAACGGGCCGGACAGCGCCTTGGACCACCCCTGCGAGGCTTCTGACGGGCTCAAGGAGCCAGACGCGGCGTCCGAGGCGATCGTAAAGCACGAGGAGCGTTGGACCGACCTGAAGGGCGTCTGGCACGCAGATTTTGCACCTAGCGCGACGGGAGGAGGCGCGGAAATACAGGTATACGTGGATCCTCCTTGGGCAGCGTGCGCGCGAAGCCAAATCCCTCTTTCAGTCGATAGCTTTCCGGTCGTGATCGTTCCGATCAAAATTCCGAAGGTCATTCTAGGAGGGAGCGCGCCAGTGGTCAGGCGTGGGATTTCGCCAGCGTATGATGTTTCAAATGGGGCGAGCGATCGCGCAAAGGACTATTCGCGGATAGTGCAGAAATACGATCATCGATGGATGAGCCTCGCGGGAGTGATCGGCATCGCGCCGAAGGGCTGCGATTGCGGTAGCTGCGATTTCACCGGGGTTGAAATCAGCGTCCAGCGTCACTTTATGAGCTCGCTTCTGAAACAGATCCCGCCATCGGTTGATGGTGTTCCCGTGACCCTCCTCCCGAGCGATTGATCGCAAAATTCTCGCGATCACATCAGCGCGAGTTCGTGCAGGGCGCGGGCGCATTCTTGTGGATGCGTGAACATGATCTCGTGGCCGCACTTCACGATCTTGATCGCGGGATTCTTTAGCCGGCTCGAATAAAACGGATGCCATCCCGGCGCGCCCGCGACCGGCGTCTGATCGTTCTCACAGACCAGGTATCCGGTCGGCACGCCCGATTCGTGAAATGCATTCATCGGGACGGGATCAATCGCCGGTCCCCACGGCTGCGGGCATAGCGAGGCGTCGATCCATTTGCGCATCGCTGGCGGAACGTCGTTCATCAACCCTTCGTAGAATTGCGGGCCCATCGTTTCGACCGGAACCGAACGGTCGGACCGCGAGGCGACCAGCTCGAGCATCGGCTTGGCCGCTGGATTTGAGGGATCGGTGAGACGCTCGCCGTCAAGCGGTACTATTGCGCTGACGAACACCGTGCGCTTGATACGCGACGGAATGCGTGCGGTGACACCCGAAATGGTCAGCCCGCCAAGGCTATGCCCCGCCAGCACGACGTGGCGGAGGTCGCGCTCCTCGATATAGCGCACAACGCTATCGACGTAGCTTTGTAGCGTTATCTTGGCGCGATCGGCGTAATTTTGCCCATGACCCGGCAGATCCACCGCGAACGCGCGGTCGCCCAGCTTTTCGAGCTGATTGGTAACTGCCGCCCAGCACCACGCACCGTGCCATGCGCCATGTACAAGAACGAATGTCTCAGCCATCGTGAGTATCCTCCACGATCCGTCACTAATCATGAACACCCGTTCAGGTGCAACGATTGGACCGATTGTTGCGTCTATCCCTGTGTCTATCTGACACGGAGGCGGAGGGTGATGTACGGGAAACAAACCTTGCAAATGCGTCGCGGATTGGAAGCGCAAACCGGCTACTTCGTGTTAGCGGTTATATTCAGCCTGTTATTCGTCATCGTGACCTGGCGATGGGCCGCGATGGTCAATCCTCGCGTGTGGAGCGTATGGGAAGAGTCCGATTATGCCCTCAGTCGACCGGTCGCAACATCAGTAGAGATTGCGCCACCCGGTCCGGGCGAAGCGGCAACTATTACACGGTCCGAGCCACAGCGCGAACAAGGCTCGAAGGCGATACTATTGCGGATGTTCGCGCTTGGGATGGGCAATTCACCGGCGCAATAAGCCTCCGCTTATGACGCGACCGGCGTGATCTGCTGTCCGTCGCGAAGCTTGGCCGACGGCACCACGATCACCGTCTCTCCCCCGGTCAGCCCCTGCGTTACCTGCAATCCGTCCTGAAATTCGCGGCCAAGCGTAATCTCGACGCGATGCGCCGCGCCGTCGCGCACCATCCACACGTAGCTGCGTGGACCGTCGGAAACCACCGCTTTTTTCGGCACCAGAACCAGCGCCGCTTCCTGCTTTGCCGCCACCGCCGCGAGGAAAGTCACCTTCGCGCTCATTTCCGGTTTGATCACCTGGAGGTCGGGATGAAGGATATGAACCTCGACTTTGACGGTTCCCTTTTGTCGGTCGGCCTCGGGATAAATTTTGACCACGCGCGCGTCGAAGGGACGGTCGGGATAAGCGTCCAGAAGCACGGTGGCGGGGCTGCCGATCGCGACTTTGGCGATATCGCTTTCATTGATATCGACTTCGGCGCGCATGTCGTCGGTGTCGGCAAGCTGCGCGATATCGGTCATGCCCTCGTCCGACGCGACCGCGTTGCCGTAGCTGATCATCGATCCCGACTCGCGGTACTTTTTGAGCACGATTCCGTTGATCGGCGAGCGGATCGTGCACTGGCTGACGTTGAATTTCGCGAACTCGATTTCGGCTTCGGCTTTTTTCAGGTCGGCTTCATCGACGGAGAGCGCGTTGTTCGCGACGTCGTCCTGATCCTTTGATTCAACGCCGTTTTTGTACAGCTCGCTCTGGCGCGCGGCCTGTGCGCGCGCGAGTTCCACATTAGCCGCCGCCAGGTTGCGATCGGCGATCGCCTGGTTGAGCTGCGCCACATAATCGCGGTCGTCGATCTTCGCCAACAGGTCGCCCTTTTTTACGTACTGTCCTTCCTGGATCGGTTCGCTGACGATCTGGCCCAGAATCTGCGCGCCGATCGTGATGTACTTGTCTTTGGTCACGACGTATCCGGAACCGGTCAGGACCGCGCCCGGCTGTCCGGCCTGCTTGATCGAAACTATCGCGGTCTGTACTTCGAGCGGCCGTCCGAGAGTGTTGGTGTATGCGTAATAACCAACCGCGGCGAGAACCGCGAGGATGCCGAGCGCGATCGCGGCCGGGATGAGCCGGCTTTTGCGCTGCGGTTCGGCGCTGCGCTTGATCCGCAGCGACTCGAGTTCGCGGATATTCGGCGGTCGCGATTGTTCCCCGGCCATCGGTTAGCTCCTTCTGAGCGCATCGACCACGCCCAGGCGCATCGCCTGGCGCGCGGGCAGCCATCCGCCGAGCATGCCCATCAAAGCGGAGAAGGCTATCGCCTCGACCACGATCGCGAACGTCACCCGGAAGTTAAACGCCATGGTCGAGAAGGTGACGAAATTTCCGAACGTAGTCGAGAACCCATCTATCGGCATCGCGAGCAAGACTCCGAGCGCACCCGCCGCCGTCGCCAGCAGCACCGATTCGATCAGGAAGCACAACAGCACCGAATTTGGGCTGAAGCCGAGCGCGCGCAGCGTGCCGATTTCGGAGGTGCGCGCCGAGACCGCGGCGTACATCGTGTTCATCGCGGCGAACACCGCGCCCACGCCCATGATGATCGCGACGATCAGTCCGAGTACGCGCATCTGGCTTGCGACGACGGATTGGTCTTTGTAGTACTGCGCCTCGGTTTCGGCCTGGAGATTGATTCGCGGATCGTCGGCGATTCGATTGATCAGCGCTTCCGAGTCGGCTCCTGGAGCCATCTTAAGCCGCACCGTCGCGTAGTAGGCGCCGCGCTGAGTATCGTCCTGTACGTTATGAATATCGGCCCAGACCTCGGACTCGAACGAGCTTCCGCCGGCGGTGAAAATTCCGACCACCTTCCACTGCCCGCGCCCGAACTGCATCGTCGAGCCGACCTTGGTGTTGGCGTAGCGCCCGGCGAGCCCCTTGCCGACGATCACTTCGTCCATCGCCGGCTTGAACATCCGGCCTTCGATGATATCCACGTTTTGATGCACTTCGAGCGCGACCGGCAGCACGCCGCGCACGACGATATTGTCGCTCGGCCCCTTTTCGCGCTGCATCAGCACCTGCACCGGTAGCTCCGGCGAGATCATCGGATTGCCGGCGGCGTCGCGGCGAATCTGCGGCAGAAACTTCATCGCGTCGAACTGGTCGAGGTTGATCGACGAATAGGTCTCGGTGGTCGCGCCTTTGCGCAGCACGATCATGTTGTCGGGTTCGCCGGTGTCGCTGATCATCGTGCCCAGCCCCGCGACCATCGCCATCACGACTACGAACACTGCGACCACCAGCGCGATTCCGCCCGCGGTCATCCCGGTCGAGACCCGGCGCACCAGCAGGCTGCGCACGTTGTATTTGAGCGGTATCGCCATCAGGCCACCATCCGCAGCGCGTCAACGATATTCTGGCGCGCCGCGGTGCGCGCCGGCACCCACGCGCTTAGCAGTCCGATCAGAGCGGCGACCATCAGAGTTTCGAGCAGGATCGACAGCGGCATCCTGAT
>Ga0307373_10013022_pt1 | contig 11705 bp, 10 predicted proteins | sample OX2MG_FD_202534 | JGI IMG/M metagenome (GOLD analysis project Ga0307373, IMG submission 202534) | Soil microbial communities from Risofladan, Vaasa, Finland - OX-2 | ecosystem: Environmental > Terrestrial > Soil > Coastal area > Acid sulfate soil | place: Finland: Risofladan, Vaasa | collected...
GTCGCCGCCCTAAGTGACGTGGTTCGAGCCAGCGCCGCTCACCCGTAAGCGTGAGATATGAAGTCGAGGTCGTAGTGCCGAGAGCGGGAGTCGAACCCGCACGTCCTTGCGGACATCGGTTTTTGAGCCCGAGCGTGGCTTATTGAATTCAGATCCGGTCCTTTTCGGCCTAAGCGCAGCGGTCTAAACACTTTTGCAGGGCCTCGTTTTGGTCCCCTGCATCGGTTTTTCGGCCAATGCTCTTAGGCTGGGCCTTCTCCACAACGGTCCAAAAGACCGTTGGACATCACCCGGACGGCGACATCAATGGCAGGTTACCACCTGGCAAGGCAGACGAGCGCTCCAAGGCGAGTGGTCGGGGGCCCGGGATTTGAACCCGGGGCTTCACGGTCCCGAACCCTGAGTTGACGGGTTCGGGAGTGTCCCGAAATGGCCCCGCGTTCCGCATCTTGAACTCGGCTACGGGGCGACGGGTCCGGACGTATCCCGATGTGACCTTGGGCCCCGACTCCCTAAGTCAGGAGCTGTTGCGTGAGACTCTTCGTAATCTCCCAAAACATAGACGAGTCATAAACGTTCAGCGTGACGTTATGCGACCGCTGCTTCTCGGGGTGGATGTAGTTTCGGTAATCACGAAGGACCGCTGCCACGTCTTTTCCCGAGCGTGAGATCCAACCCAATTCCTGGCCAACGTCGATGTAGTGACGCAACGTCCATTCTGAAAGAGGCAACGTCTTCTTCATCCGGTCGGTCGGCGCAACCTTCGCTCGGAACATCGGCCCCTTATCGCCCAGCTGGTTCGCACGAGCGACGAACAGGGCTTCGAGAAAGCCGCCCATCATGACGGTGGCCGCCATGTGAGCCCCGACTTGAAGGCAGAGTTGGCACTCTCGCCAGCGGCCGACAAGGATGTCGCGCATGGCTGGATCGGATGCAAGCGGCGAGAAATCGGGTGGCGTGGACAGCGCTTTCCCCGGAGCGTCGGGAGTAGTAAGAAGTACCGACCGCAGGCTAATGAGAGCTGCTTTCGTATCTTTGAGCGCTGCTATATACGTGGTGCGAGCGGACGCCTTGTCTGTCGCTATCAGCACACGGTCGAAATGGCCATCGACCGCGTCTAACTCGGTAGCTGGCACTCTGTCCTGCAACACCGCTCGGTGAGACTTGAACCACGCGTAGCCGACAGACTTCAGGTAGTCAAGGATGTCCGACTGCGTGATTTGTTTCGACTTACCACCGGCTACGCTCTTGCGCGCCGATTCGACTTCTTTCAGCGCCTTATCGACTGTATCAACTGGGCTAGCCACGGTCTGCGCTACAGCGACCTAAGGCCGCGTGGGTTTCGCCGTAACCTTCTTTCCCCGGTTGACTTTCTTCGCTGGGGCTAGACTCGGTGAGCGTCTCGCACGAATTGGCTTCCTGGCGGGTGCTGAGGCAGGGGCAGAGCTTGGCAGCGCCATAGCCACGAGGTTCTCACCAACGCTATTAATCCGGTATTGTCCTCGTTCGGCGATGTCGAGATAGCCTCGGTTCTTGGCGTGATTCAGAGTCACGAGAGGCGTCGCCAGCCGCTTTCTCTGCGCCAGACGCGAAGCCTCTCGAAGTGTGTCGGCAGATATGCTGTCTAGCCGCTGGTCGACGGGAGCCTCGAACGCGTAGTAGTAGGCGACAACCGCAGCGAACTGGTTATCGCTTTTAGGATTCTTCGAATCCACAAAGCTCTTAATGTCGGGAGCACGGCCTGGCTGTGAACCAGGAGCACCACTTGGCGATGTGTTAGACATTGCAGGGCCTGACGGACTGTCGAGCGTCGCCCGAGCCAACGACACGTCGAAGTTCTCAGCCACCCAACGCAGAATCTTCTGCTGGCGGTCCTTCCCGACGCCTTTCAGAAGGTCGGAGATCTTCTTCGCAACGTCGAAATCGTTGTCCTCGCCGGTCATGGAGATTCGATCTTAATCATTGCGCGGCGCACGGTGGTGGCTGGTGTGGTCTGTGAACAAGTCGCGCACAGGTGAGTCCGGCGCTATCACACGGGGTTAGTGCGGCGGGGGTGCCTCTACGGGGAGAGCTGCTCAACGGCAACGTACACGAGCTCGTGACTCTGTGCCCAGATCAAGGATCTCGACATCCACCGTCCCGGTGCCGTGTACCGTGAAGGTAGCCCGCCGCCACTGGAGGACCACCGGCCATGTCGTGGCAAACCGTGTTGACCCTTGTGCCGAGCGCCATCGCGGTGATCGTCGCCGTCGCAGTCCCTTTCTTCACGTTCCGATTGGCGCTCCGGCAAGACAGGATTCGACGCCTTCACGACCGGCGGGCCGACCTCTACGTGGACCTGCTCACTGAGGCCGTGGCCGAACAGATATACTTCGAGCTCGACATCGCCGATGACGAGACCCGAGAGCGGGTACGAGCCTACCAAGACGATCTTCGTTTGCCACAGATGGAACGGGCTCGCCTTGGATCACGCGGCACGATCTTCGCTAGCCGCGCAGTCAATCGACTGTTTGTCCATCTTCAGAGCCAGGCCGCCACCGCCACTCTGATGGGTCGACCAAAGAATGAGGGTGAACGTATCGCGGCTCGCTTGCGAGTCGTCGACGCGTTCAATGCTTTGGAGGTCCAGGTGCGGCGGGAGATTGGCGCAGACCAAATCGAGCCGAAGGATTGACCCGGTGGGTCGCCTTCTTGTCATCAGCGGCGTTCCGGCATCAGGCAAGTCGACCTACTGTGAATGGCTCGCCGCTCGTGGCTGGGTGTTCATCAATCACGACCGAGCGAATCTATCGACCCGGCCCATCGACCAGACGTGGTGGAACCTCGTCATATCTGGGCGAGCAGCAGACTTCGTGCAAGTCGTGGCCACTGGCAAGCAGGACGTCGCCTTGGAGTTTGGGTTCCCGACAGACCTACTTCCCCAGGTACAGCTGCTCAAAGCCGCCGGTGCTCAGCACTGGTGGTTTGAAGCGAACCACCAGACGGCGCGGGCTTTATTCATCGCGCGTAACGACGAGTGGACTCGGCAGGGCAGACAAGACCTTGTGATCCCGATTATGGCTTTCGACAAGTACGTCCACGACATCGTCACGCACCGGGACGAGATCCGGGAGGTCTTCGCTCCGACGATCATCGAAACGTTGCAGCCGGACGGGAGACGCCTGCCCGTTGAAGAGATCCATCGCCAGGTACTCTCAGGTTCAGCGTGGCCAGTGACGACGCATACCCCGTTGAAGGTCGGCCGCAATGAGCCCTGCTGGTGCGGCAGTGGCAAGAAGTACAAGCGGTGCCACGGTTCATAAGTGCTGCTTAGGTCCGGTTACCATGACGCCTCCCGTAGCAGACGCGACGTTTAGCCTGCGGCGAGGCGGTCCGGCGTCCAAATAAGTTCGCAGAGGCGGCGATACAGCGACTGTCGCTCTGCCATCTGCGCCCGGCCGAAAGCGTCTGGGTACGGTTTGAACGGAAGTTGCTTCTCCTGGACGAATTGGAGGAACGACGGATTGTGCTGGTAGCAGTTCGGCCCAAGCGAGCGGGCAAGTACGTTTTGCGCATCGTAGTGAGGCAATTTCTCGTCGTACGGAAGGGCACCGTAGGAACTGTTGAAGTCTTTGGGCACCAGTAACAGATCTCCAAGTCGGTTTCGGGTCTCACCAAAATCGAACTCATTGGTGAACTCGTCTTTGTGGCGGTTGTACTTGTTGGCCCAGATATGTTCGACCTCAAAGGGCTTGGGCGCTGTTCGATCGACATATCCGGAGAACCCTGGCCCCGCAACACCGCAGCCGAGCTCCAAGTAGGCCGTCATCCGCGCGAGGAGGTGACGAATTTGCCCACGGTTGCGCTGATTCAAAGCAAGCCGGTCAACTCCCTCGAAGCCATCCTCCAGCCCCGCGACCTCCACGAGCAACCGGGCGCACAGGGCTGGGGTATCGAGGTCCCGAATCGCCTTGCAGAGATTGAACATCGTGTACTGAACCGTCGAATAGCCGAAGTTTCGGAAGTTCACAATGCGTCGTGCGATAAAGATGTCGAGATAACTCGCCACGAGCCCGAGCTTTGTACGCACCTCATCTTGGCTGTCAGAGGTCCGCAGCGGAGCCAAGAGCACCATGGTCTGGATCGTGAAACCGTTATCAGCGTTGTAGAAGATCGGCTCTAATCCGGGGACCATCGAGCGAGTCGCCCTGAGGATGTCGATGTAGCGTCGAGCGGCGTGATCGAAGTCATCGGTGATGAAGCGCACATAGTCTTCGGACCGGTTGAGACCAATGTCTCGGGCGTGTTCACGGATCCAGCGATTGAACTGGGTGCCTATCAGCTCGAAGTCCTGCGGTGTGGCCGATTTCTTCCGCTCTCGGATACTGTCTGCGAACTTGGCTCGGAACCAAGCCTTGAAAAACTCCGACTGTGCATCCTTCCCCTCGTCCGAGAGTTCTTGCAAGCGCGCCTTCCATAGTCGGTGCGCTTTCTCAAGTTGCTCGGCGTCCCGCACTTGGGACAGCAGGTATCCCTTGAGCATGTCGGTCGGCCCAAGGGAAAGGCCCCGGTCGTTCATCGACTCGAAGATCTCATAGGCCATTTCCTTGTCGTTCGAGGTGATTTCAACGAGGGTCACTCGATCAAGGAGCCAATCGATGAAGAAAGGGAGCCTGTCACCCTTCAACTCGGACGGGAAGAGGCGCTCGATATCTTGATACCGGGCCCAGATCGTGCGGACTGCTTCGGGATCGCCGGGTATCAGGGTGTAGTCACCGGTCTCGAGAAGAGCCCGCATGGAGGTGGCGCGGTCTTCAACGTCTATGTTGAAGCTTGGCTTTCCGTACTTTTGCGAATAGATCAGGTGGTCGAGAGGTATGGGGTTGGCTCCGTCTCGCTGCAGGTGGGCCAAATGGATGACCAGGAGCGTGAGTGATGTCAGCCGCTGCTGACCGTCAATCAAGAAGTCGGCGCCGCCCCGACTGCTGATTACTATCGACCCGAGGAAATACGGCCTGTAGAGAGCAACCTCCGCGCGCTCGTGCCCATCCTCGAATTCGTCGCTGAACCGGGCGGACAGGTCGTCAATAAGGTCCTCGATATCCCGTTCCCGCCAGAGGTAGTCACGTTGGTAGTACTCCAATGTGTACTTCCGACCCGAGAGAAGCTGACGGACAGTCCGCGGGTAGGCATCGATCTTCTCGGCTGCGGGAGTGTCCAACATTGCCCGCGCCGATTGTCGCAGTCCGATCACGCGCGCGTGTGGTGGCGGAGTAACGAACGCTCGCCGGCCCTGGGCTGGGCCGACCTACCCGCCGAAGGCGATGGCGAGTTCGGCAAAGTCCCCCGGCTGCAACTTGCCGAACTCCGTCTGCGGCACCTTTAGGTAGCTCCACGGAGTCCCAGTTAGCAGCGTCGCGTTCTCGCACCACATGCGTGCTGCCCGGTCCTTGTGGGCAACGTCAAGGTTCTCTTGGCCTTTAGTTTCGATGAGCCAATGGGTAGCGTCGCCGAGCACCGCCACGAAGTCTGGTTCGTAGAAGCGGAGATTTGTTGCGTTATCGGTGTACTCAATTGAGAAGGGCAGACGCGAGGTGGGCGGAAGTTTTGCAAAGGCCGCGACATCGTCGCTGTCCTCCAGGAAACGCGCGAAGTCTCTTTCGAATCCATTGTCGGCGGCGACCAGGTTGAAGATTGTCTTTTGGGCGACAAATGTGGGCCGAGAAAACGGGAACCCCTCGGTCTCAGAAAGCTTCCGCCCTGGCCCCTCCAGCTCCGGAGTCAGTTCTTCGACCACCAGACCGCGCAAAGCAGTGGAAAAGGTCTTGATGGTGAGGTAGCCTGCCACCGGGGTCGAGATCGCCTTGATCATCTGGGGAGTACTCAGCTCAACGTGCTCCCCGAACGCCTTGAGTTCAAGGAACTCCCGCACCTTGGGGGCTAGGGCCGCAAACTGAGCAGGCAGCTTTACGTCCTGTGCGATGCGCTTCGCGTAATACGAAATCACCTCCTCTGCCGTCCGCGGTTCAGGGATGGTGTACTCGCGCTGGACTATCTGCTCCAAGGTGACGATATCTTTCCCTTCGTACTGGAACCTTTGAGCCGCCTGGTCGTTCGGTCGACGCGGTAGGACCGGGCACACGAAGCTCATTACGTCGAGGGCCGCGATCTCCTCAGCCAACGTCTTCTTGCGCGCGAGGATTGGACTCAGTACTGGGATACTGATATCCCGCTCCAGTTTCGAGGGGTCGGGAGCGATCGTCCTGATGACCAACGGGTCCTTGGGGTCGAAGCTATCGAGGGCGATATCTTCTTCACGCTCGAGTTGATCTACAAACTTGAGGAAGCCTACGCTGCCGATAATGTCGACACGTTCCACGTACTGCGAACTGAGATCGCTAAACATGAGACGCAGACCTCGCCCGACTGCCTGCTCGGGCAGTATGTTTGCCTTCGCATTGAATGGCCTTAGGCCGACGATGACAGTGACGTTCTGCACGTCCCAACCTTCACGAAGCATGAGCACGCTCACAATTGCATTCACTGGGCTTAGGCCCTCGTCGACCCGACGCGCGACATCGCGAGCTTTGTCAACATCGCGCTTTGACACCTCACCTGTGTTGTCGGTGTGGATCACCAGCAACTTCTCTCCAGCAAACTCCTCTGGGTAGGCAAGACGGAAGTAGTTGGCTACGTCGTCTGCATCAGCCGTGCTGTTGAGCATCACGAAGAGAATTGGCTTTTTGCCCAGTCCCGCCAGGAGATCTCTGTACTCGCGCCACCGCTCCACCCCTGCGGTGAGGTACGCCTGGTATCGCACACTGGCGACGTCGGATGGCTGCTCGCCTATGCCTGTCGTAATGCCCTTTGTGGGTCGCTTCACGACGTTGTCGATGATGGCTTGCTTGAGCGGATAGTCATAGACCGTCCAGGTGAATAACCCGCCTTTCGCATACCGCGGCGTTGCTGAAAAGTCGAATTGACCTGTTAGACCGCCAGACAACCGTGCATGGAGCTGACGAATGATTGCATTCCATTCGCTCGCCTCGTCGTGGGTGTGATGACCCTCGTCGTTGACGACAAGGCACCCACTGTCCCGCCTTACGATGCGCCCACCGAAATCGTCGGATTGCCCTCCATCAGTGGGCGGCTTGGGTCCCAAAACGCCGACCATCTCCTCGATCTCATCGTCATCAGGTGCGGGTCGCTGATACATTTGCTGCACGTTCGTCAGGTAGAGGGCTCCTTGTGAGCTCGCGCGCTCCGGATCGCCCCTCAGATAGCAGTCGAAATCCCAAAACACCTCCAGCTCGGGAGGCACAATCGGGTCCGTGCGAAAGATTCGCCCACCCCCGAAGTCAGTTCGCAGGCGCTCGAAGACGATTACATTGGGTGCAATAAGCAAAAACGCTCGGGCATAGTCGCTGCGGCCTTCGGCGACCGCGTTGAAGTATTGCCAAGCAACCGCCAGAGCGATGACTTTTGTCTTTCCGCTCCCGGTGGCCATTTTGATGCAAAAACGCGGAAACTCGTCGTGCTGGAGTACATGGATGCCGGGCACATTCGGGGCAAAACGCTCCAAGAGATCACGGTGGCGACGAATTTGCGCGACCTCATAGACGTAGACCAGCGTCTCGATTGCTTCCCGTTGCGAGTCGTGGTATCGGAACCGACCTCCAGTGCGCATACGGTGATCGGTGTAAAACCAGTAGTTCAGGAGCAGCCGACTAGTGGCGGTCGCACCTTTGTAACGGCTCACTCGCCAGTCCGCCACCGCCTTTCGCACCGCCGGCACGCAGGGGGCTGTGCTGACTCGGGCCTCAAGAAGGTTCGCCTGCTCTCCGACAGACGGTTTCTGCTTGCGAGGCATGTCTATGGAACCTCGACGATCAAACTCTTCGTAGTGTCGTTACCCAATATGTCGATGACTTTCACTACGACCTTGTACTGACCAGCGTCTGCGTACTGGCGCTTCGTCGATTTCTGCAGCTTTGGGTCCTTTCGGGTGCGGTATGTCTGCCATTCGTTGTGGAAGGTGTCGCTCTGATTGTCCCAGTCCACCGCCCAGTAGTCGATCCATTGCGACCAGTCGGTTATGGCTCGCTGAACATCATCGGGCACATCGTCAGTTGGAATGATGAAATTACTCAGCCGAAGAGTCACCTCTCTTCCTTGCCGGCTGACATCCACCTCTAAGGCCGCGAGTTCAAAGAAGCGCACATCACCTTGTTCGACTGCTCGCTTGTCCAGGACTTCACGCGGGATGCGAACGAAGTGGATGTCAATCCCTGCTTTGTCCGCGGTCTGGCGCGCAACTTCGTTCATCTCGAATGCGAAGTCCCATCCCAGCACATCGATCGATTTGGTCGTCGGCGCATCCACCCCTGTGCCGATTGCTCTCCTGAATTCGCTGGCGATCTGCGTGATGTCACTCACTGTCACCGGAGCGTCCACTGTTCCTACATGTACGTGTTTTCCCTGCCTAATTCCGTGGAGCCAGGCGTATCCCTCAATTGGCTGTGCCTTGTAAAGGCTCAGGATGAAACGTCGATAGGCTGCGGTCCGCGCCTGCGCCTGCTCCCCAAACTCCGCCGTTTGCCAGAGCTGGCGCTCGTACTTCCCCAGATTCTGAACTACAAATGGCTGCAGCTCGCCCATCGACAACAATCGCTTACGAGTCATGTGCACAGCAAATCGACTGAGGTCGGCGGCAATCCATCTACGGCCCAGCCGCTCAGCGACTGCGGCAGTGGTTCCGCTGCCGACGAAGCAGTCCATGACCAAGCTGCCGGGCTCCGAGGCGGCTTCTATCACACGTTCTATAAGGGCTTCCGGTTTCTGTGTGGGATAAGCAAGCTTTTGGGTTCGGTCGGCGGGCATGATGTACGGCAAGCGCCAAACGTCGTCGAGGGTTCGCTCGGTTTCGGTGTAATAGATAAGCTTTCCTTCCGCGTCCCGTGCCTGCTTGAGCGTTTTGGTGGCTTGATCCCATGCTCGTTTCTGCTGCCGTTTTGGCACGTCCCTGACTTCCCGAAGGCGATTGAAAGCAGCCTCGGTAGATTTGACATACCAGAAGATCACGTCGTGATTAGACGCGAAGCGGTTGACGTTTCCTTGGAGCTTGTTGTAGTAATGCCAGACGATCTCGTTGCGAAAGTTCTCACTGTGGAACAAGTCATCCAGCACTACCTTCGCGTAATGTCCCACGTGCCAATCCAGATGCACAAATAGGCTTCCTCGGTCGGTAAGCAACTCACGCAGGAGAGTGCAAGTCTCAGAGAACCAAAGCAGATAGCCATCAAGACCGTGACCCCAAGTGTCGTTGTAAGCCTTCCGCTCAATCAAGCTCGGCTGCTTGGTGAACTCGCCAGAATCCACTTTGATCTGCAATGTGAAATCGTCGCCGCTGTAAAAGGGAGGGTCGATGTAGATCAAATCAACCCTGCCCACAAATTCACTAAGCAACGCCGGCAAAACGTACTTCTTGTCGCCCCAAATTAAACGATTGCGCCACTCGTTGTCTCTGCCGTCGGCGACCAGGTCGAGTGTTCGCTGACGCTCCTGTGCTGACTCGTTGATCGTCTCGACGGTTTGAAAGGGAAGCGCGACCCGTAACGGGGCGACCTTGCGACCATCCTTGTCGTACTTGCCCTCCCAGATGAGCTCGGTCACGTTGCCGTGAGCCGCTCGACTTCGCGCGTCGGAACCACGCGCCCAAACTCGATGGGCAGCGTCTCCACCTGGCCGCGGGCGATCATCCCTTCGAGGTCAACGCGACTCATGCCGAGCCGCGCGGCCGCCTCGCCTATGAACAGGACACGGGTGCCGGGACCGTGCTCGATCCGCGTCGGAACTGGAGGCGGCGGAGGAGCCGAACGCCTCTTGTTCGTTTGTGAGTAAAGGTCGCCGCCGTCCGGATCTTTCCCCAGCGCGAGCCGGGCCTGCCGGCGCGCAGCCGCGACGCGCTTCCAGCTCCCGGACCTACGGCCCCTCACGAGAGCAGGGTATCGCCCACGTCCCTCCCGCAGATAGTGAGGGGAGCGGCGAAGCTCAGCGGACTAGGGCAGGCACCGGGCGCAAGCCGCTCATCACCTTCGTACGTCGGACCTCCTCAATCCAGCGTGGCTCCGCGCCACCGACTTCCAAAATCACCGCCCCTGGATCCTTTTCCATCCCCGTCGCTTGACCCCCTTGTGGAATCCGAGGGGTCAGAGTCCGACCCCCGTCAGCTCGCCAGATCGCGCTGCGGATGCCGGCCGATCGTTGGAAGGCGACCGTGTCGCAGCTTTAGCTGGAAGTAGGGCGGCAGGAGCCGATCGCAGAACACCGCCGCGTTCTCGTTCCATGCTGAAATGGCCAGCATCATCGGATGAAGGTATTTCAGCCGATCCTCGGCGAGGCGCAGCGATTCGACGTTGCGATCCCAGGATCCGAACCAGGGCCAGCCCCCAACCAGGGGAATCGAGCCGTCGTCGTCGAGCATGTAGCTCCAGACGGCTGTCCGCACCGCCTTCGAAGCGCTCGATGTCCTTTCCTCTTCAAACATCGAGGCGATCACCGACCAGCGGGCGAGGCGCTTCGCTTCTGCACCTTGCAGCACTAGCTCGTCGGGCTCCGGGCCCACGAGCCTGATCAAAGGAACCCTCTGCTCGTCGCTCCAAATCGCCTCCGTTCGGATTGCATTGAAGAGGACGCCCCAACGCTTTGGACTCGAGTGCGGCCAAGGCTGCGGCCCGAGCGTCTCGGAATAGAACGTCTTGGGCGCTGCCGCAACCAAGAAGATCGGCGATCGCAGAGTCAAGTCCGGGAAATCGACCGCAGCATCCCAGAACTCCTTCGGATGCCGAGCCCACAGGTCCACGAAGTCCTGAACGTCTATCGTCACAGTCGCCTCGGGCAATGCCACTTGCTTGTACCACCGCCAGCTCATACGCCTTCACCTCCACCAGGTCGTCGTTCCCACCAACGATGCTTTCCGATGCAGTCGGCCAACGGCCGGCTACCCCCTTGGCGCGAAGGCATGTCTGGGATGCCGACGCGCCGTCCTGGTTCCTTGACATCTGCCCAGACCCGACCCAGCGGACCATTCGAGGCCAGCTCGGATCGCAGCGCCGTCCAGACATGGCAGCGCTCATCAGTTGTCTCCATCGAGCGGCGCCCAATAACGCGGACCTGGAGCTCCCGCTGCTCCGTCGGAACCACAAACAACACGTGATTGCAGGACGCCTGCGGACGACCGCGAAAGTAGGAGACGTAGGCGGCGAGCTTGCCGTGAAGGCGTCTCGTCTGTTCGCTTCCTCGGTCCAACTCGAGGTGAAGAAACAGCTCGCGATCGCCCACGAGCACCCTGCCCCAACCGTCTGGCACCGGCCCCCGCTCCTCCGCATAGACACGCCGGATTCCGTGCTCCCCGACCCAGTGGTAGAGACCCAGCGTCGGCGTCGTCGACGTGGCCCGCGCCAGATCGACGAACAGCTGATTGGCCTCCAGGTCGTGGACGAGGTAGTGGTGGCGGGAGAGGGCGTGCTCGGCTCTCAGGACGCACTGCCGAGGGTCATCTCCAGTGAGATCTGCGAGTGCTGAAGCACCGCGGCTGCTGAGCAGGCAGATGGAAGGACTGCGGACGTGACCAGGACGGATGACAGCGTGCCAGGCGTTGACGAGGCCATGTTCTGCAAGCCACTTGAGCCGGTACTGGCAGCTTCGTGGTCCTTGGAAGAAGAGGG
>Ga0307373_10013023_pt1 | contig 11705 bp, 6 predicted proteins | sample OX2MG_FD_202534 | JGI IMG/M metagenome (GOLD analysis project Ga0307373, IMG submission 202534) | Soil microbial communities from Risofladan, Vaasa, Finland - OX-2 | ecosystem: Environmental > Terrestrial > Soil > Coastal area > Acid sulfate soil | place: Finland: Risofladan, Vaasa | collected...
CGATCAGCTCCTGTTTGCCACCGGCCTGCAGCCTTGGCGGGGCGGGGTGATCGTTACCTACTCGGGGCGGATCGAATGGCTCCGCGACGACGACGGTGACGGCCGCGCCGACCATCGCGAGACCTGGTTCACCGGTTTCGCCGAGGACAACTCGCAGCTCCGCGCGAACCATCCCCGTTTCGCATTGGACAATTTCATTTACGTCGCCAATGGCCTGCGCGGCGGCACGATTCGAAGTTCACGGGACGATGCCGTGAAACCGATCGCAATCAGCGGCCGCGATTTCCGCTTCGATCCGCGCACGCTCGCCGCTGGCGCCGTCTCCGGAAACGGACAATTCGGACTTTCATTCGACGACTTCGGTAACCGCTTCACATGCAGTAATCGCAACCCACTCATCCATGTCGTGCTTGCCGACGATGACCTGGCCCGCAATCCATACCTGGCTGTTCCGGCCGTGGTCCACGACGTGGCGGCCCCAGGCGACGCTTCGCGCGTCTTTCCGATCAGCCGGAGTTGGACCACATCGAACCTGCACGCTGGACAGTTCACCGCCGCCTGCGGTGTGGAAATCTACCGTGGCGACGCCCTGCCCGCCGAGTTTCACGGAAATGCCTTCACTTGCGAGCCGACGGGCAACCTGGTGCATCGCGAGGTGATCGAGCCGGCGGGGGCGACGTTTGTCTCCCGTCCGGCCGAAGAAGGCGTCGAGTTCCTGGCGTCACCCGACGGTTGGTTTCGTCCGGTCAATTTGGAAACAGGACCGGACGGCGCACTGTACGTGGTCGATATGTACCGCGCGGTGATCGAGCACCCTGACTGGGTTCCCGATGAATTGAAGCACCGACCCGACGAGCGGCACGGCGACGACCGCGGGCGGATTTACCGCATCGTTCCGGCTGAGTGGCGCCTGCCGCCGTCGCCGCGATTGGATGCCGCCTCGACAAACGATCTGGTTGCGCAGTTGGCAAGCGCCAACGCATGGCACCGCGAAACCGCGGCGCGCCTGCTGTATGAGCGCCAAGACAACGCGGCCATTGTCCCATTGGAGGCGCTGGCCAGAGGGGCGGCCGATCCGCGCGCGCGGGTGCATGCTTTGTGGGCCTTGCAGGGGCTGATCGATGACGCCCCTCTCAAGGCCGCCTTGAACGACAGCGAATCCTCCGGGCGAACCGATCCGCAGCGGCGGTATTCCGGCGCAATCCCCCTGTTCATTGCGGCCATTAATCGCGCTCTTGAAGACCAGCATCCTCGCGTTCGCGAACAGGCCGCACGGCTCGCGGCGCCGCATTTGGCCAGCGTAGCTCGGAATTCATTCCGAGGGCCCGATGCCCCGAAGCGGCAAACTCGGAATGAATTCCAAGCTACGCTGCGTTCTCGTGTGATCGAGTTGGCCGACGACGCCGACGCAAGGGTGCGGTTTCAGGTGGCGCTTGCCTTGGGCCAAGTACCGGGCGACGACGTGGTCGCGCCCTTGGCGCGGATTGCCCTGGCCGGCGCCGACGATGTTTGGACCCGCCGCGCCGTGGCGACGGCCGTGCCCGAGCGCGCGGGCCGGTTGTTGTCGCTCGTCACCACCCTCGTCAGCAGTGCCGCCGCGGTCTCGACCGACCGTCTCCCAGGGCCGTCAAATGATGGCCGACTCGCGCTCCTCGGAGAGCTGGCGAGGCTCGTCGGAGCGCGCCACGAACCGCCCGAGATGGCTGCGGCGATCGACCCATTGACGTCGGCGCGTGACGGCGGGCCCGTGTCCCGGGCGGAATTGGCCGTACTGCTTGGCCTGGCCCAAGGGGCGCAGAGTCGAGGCACGTCGTTGCTAGCGGCGCTGGCCGACTCTCCCACAAGCGGCGCGGCGGCGCAAACGCTTTTTCACTCGGCGGCGACCTTGGCCGGTGACACTGCCGCCGACATTGCGTTTCGGATCGAAGCTTGCGCCGCCTTGCAATTTGCCGACGACGCCGTGGCCGTACCCGTGCTGCTCGATTTATTGAAGCGCGACGAGTCGCCGGAATTGCGCGTCCGTGCGGTCGGCGCATTGGCATCCCACCGCGGCGAACAGGTCGGGCGTGCGCTGATTGAAGTCCTGCCGCGTCAAACTCCCGCGGTGCGCGGCGCGGTACTCGACTCGCTCTTGGCGACTCCCGAACGCGCGCGACTGCTGCTCGACGCCGTCGCGGCCGGAACGATCCAAGTCACTGAACTCGATCCATCTCGGGCCGGCCGATTGGTGCGGCATGCCGACCCCGCCATTCGTGGGCGAGCCGAGGAGCTTCTGGCCGCCGCGTTGCCGGCCGACCGGAACAGGGTGCTGGCCGAGTACCGGTCGGCGCTCGACCTGGCATCCGACACCCGGCGCGGCAAAGAAGTCTTCAAAAAGAGCTGTTCCGGTTGCCATCGCATTGGCGAGCTGGGCGTGGATGTCGCGCCCAGCATTTCCGACTCGCGGACCAAGACACGCGAGCAACTGCTGATCGATATTTTGCAGCCCAGCAAGGCAATCGACGCCGCTTTCGTCAGCTTTACCGTGGTCATGGCCGACGGCCGCTCTGAGGTCGGCCTGGTCGCGGCCGAAACGGCGTCGTCGATTACCTTGAAGCAGACTGAAGGAAAGACGGTTACTGTATTGCGCAGCGAAATCGAAGAGCTGCGTTCCAACGGTGTCTCGCTGATGCCAGACGGTTTGGAGCGGGACATTTCGCGGCAGCAAATGGCCGACCTGATCTCGTTTATCAAGAACTGGCGGTATTTGGAGGCGAACTTGCCGGCAAGGGCCGGCCCCTGACGCCAGCACGTCGCCACCGTAGCGGAATTCGTGAAAATTCCGACCGTCGGTTGCCTCGCTACACGCTCGAAAATCCATCTCCTAGCTGACAAGCTCCGGAGGTCACGACGTGGCCTCGGAATTCTCACGAATTCCGCTACTCGACCGCGCGATTCAATTGGCGGCTTTGAGCTCCGCAAGGTGCTGGGCGGTCCCGACGAGCCGGTCCCAGTTTTCGTAAATGTACTCGGGGGGGCCGCCGATCTGGGCCACGACCTGCGCCACCTGCTCGGTCGCCACCATTTCGATGGCGTCCCATGGGCAAACCGTCAGCTCGTAGGGATTGGTCTTCTTTTGCGGGATGTGGACACAGACCTCGCAACCGACGCACCGCTCGAGGTCGATCTCGCACCAGCTTTGCAGGTTTTGGAACTGGTCGTATTGCTGGATCTTCATGATGCAATCGACCGGGCAAACCTCAAGGCAGGCCTCGCAGCCGGTGCAGTTGTCGGCGTTGATGACCGCCAGTTCCTTGGGGAGCTTTTTGCGCGGCCCCTGTTTGGCCATCGTTGCGTCCTTCCGTTGAGGTTTTTTTCGTCCAACCGGCACGCCGCCGTGCCTTCCGATACCTAATCATAGAAAGAAATCGGCCGGCAGCCAACCGCTACGGGCGGAAAACGTCTAGCTTTTCCCGCCAAAGACCCCCGCGGCAGCGGGATATCGCGTCATTCGCTCGAATTCACCAGTTCCGGGCGAGGCAAAAACGAGTGTTGCCGCCGGTTTTCGAGCGCACCAACCTCTTTTCTTATTGCCCCCTTACTGAGCCGCGTAGTTAAGGAAGTTGCTCACGGCGTGGGCTAGTGCCAACGGCCAGACGCGACGAAATACGCAAAAAGCGGAACCATAGATTAGCCCAAACTCCAAGGCATTCACAACGCCCGACGGCCCCTGGTAGCAATGATATGTCGCGAATAAAACGGTCGTCAGCAAAAGGCTACCCCAGGTCGAGTTCAGTAGTCGCTCGAAGCGTGGAATCAAGTACCCGCGCATCACCAATTCTTCCGCGAAACCATTCATGGCGCACCCGACGACGAGAGTGCGACGCGCACGGTTTTTGCCAAAAACCGCAGCGACGATACCCGATTGCGAGATCCGGTCTTCCAATGGCGTCCGACAACCGACCTATCACCAGAATGGCGGTCTAGGTAAAATCACTTCCGGGGGCGTCGTGCGCCATTGTGGTTTGTTCTATCTAAGGCTGCGCTAACATGTTGCGCTATTGGACCGCCGGCGAATCGCACGGCAGATCGCTTGTCGCGATCGTCGATGGGTTCCCCGCCGGAGTGCCGATTGAAACCGACTCGATCGACGTCGAGTTGCGCCGCCGGCAGGGTGGCTACGGCCGAGGGGGACGGCAGCGGATCGAGACCGACCACGTCGAGCTCAAAAGCGGCGTCTGGCAAGGTCAATCGCTGGGCAGCCCAATCGCGTTGGAGGTGGTCAACAAGGACGCCAAGCTCGAACGGCTCGGCGATCTCCAACGCCCGCGCCCCGGACACGGCGACCTCGCCGGCGCCATCAAATACCTGGGGTCGATCCGCGGTGTGCTGGAGAGGGCCAGCGCACGGGAGACGGCCGCCCGGGTGGCGGCCGGCGCCTTGGCCAAACAACTTCTGCGGGAGTTCGGTATCACTGCCTTTGGGTACACGACCGAGTTGGGCGGCGTCAGAATCGAGCCAAAGCCAGGCACGCTCGACCAGCAGCGCGCGGTGCGCGATTCGAGCGAACTCTACACTCTCAACCCCGATCAGGACTCGCAGCTCAAGGATCTAATCGACGAATGCTCCAAGGAAGGGGATACGCTTGGCGGCGTGCTCGAAGTCCGCGTCGAGGGGCTGCCCTTCGGGCTGGGCACGCACGCCCAATGGGACCGCAAGCTCGACGGCCGGTTGGCCCAGGCGGTGATGGCCGTGCAGGCGATCAAAGGTGTCGAGATCGGGCTCGGCTTCGAGGCCGCCCGTCGCCGCGGATCGCAGGTGCATGACCCGATCCATTACGATCCACGGCAAAAAGACTCGCCGAACCTGGGCTACGCGCGGCCGACGAACAACGCCGGCGGGCTGGAGGCCGGAATGACAAACGGCCAGCCGCTGGTGATTCGCGCCGCCAAGAAGCCGATCAGCACGTTGCGAAAGCCGCTCGAATCGATCAACCTCGCCACCAAGGAGACGGAAGCCGCCTCCTACGAGCGTAGCGACGTGTGCGCCGTACCCGCCGCGGGAGTGATCATCGAAAACGTCGTCGCTTTCGAGATCGCCGCCGCGCTGGTCGACAAGTTCGGAGGCGACAGCCTCCTCGAAATGAAGGCGCGCTGGAAGCTGTTTTTGGAAATGGCCCGAGAGAAGTGACGCTCACCACTCACCTTGCTTCATCTTCACGAAACCCTCCGACGCCGCATCTGCCGAACGGGCTTCTGCCTGTTTTGCGTATTGCCAACGGCAGGCGTGCTCGGCTATAGCGCGTCGCGCAAGCTCCCCTCGCACATGCGGCGGTGCGAGAGCGAGTTGAGCGAGTTGCTCGGCTTGCGGGCCAAGCTCGCGGTTGCCCGCTACCCGCGGCCGGGAGTGACGCTCTATGAGGGGCTGGAACTCGCCGATCCCGAGACGGGCGAGTGTGTGCTGCGCTGTCCGTGGTTGGAAATCGAGTCGATCGAAGGCCGTGTGGTGCTCTCGGCCACGCAGCCGGAGATCGAGATGGCCAGGTTGGGGATGGTCTGGGACTTGCTTATGCGGCGCTTGCGGCACGAGCTGGCGACCGACGGCGAGGCGCTGCTGACGCCCTGCCAGGTGACGCTGCGCGCATCTCGAGGCTCGCAGACCTATGAGGTCACGCAGGCCCTCCTCGAATCGGTCGATCAAGGGGAGGCGATCGAGATTCGCTTCCGGCCGGCCGGCGCCGACGAATCGGAAGCGGCCGATTTCCGCGTCGTGCGCGACCGTTCGGAGGCGACTCCGTTTACGCGATTGGAGCTAGAGACCTTTGGCGGCGAATTGCCCGTTTCGATCTTCACTCCGCTGGCCGACGTCGAAAGCTGGCTCGGGGGCGACGCGCGCTTCAGGGGTTCGCTTTGGGTCAGCCAGGCCGACGCCGGCTGGGAGGCCGACGTGATCGGCCGTTTGCTCGGCGTCGACCTGCAAACACTCGTCGGCGACCACTTCCCGCACCAGCTCGCCGGCGAGGCCGACATTGAAATCATCAAGGCGCTCATTCACCACGGTCGCCTGACCGAGGCGGCCGGCTCATTCTCGGCCGGGGCGGGCACGATCGGAACTTCGCTTTTGGACGCCGCCGTCGAATCGCTCGAATTCGAGCCGGGTAAGTTCAACCGGACACGAAAAAACGCCCTGGAGTTCGAGGAATTGGCCTTTCGCTTTCGAGTCGATGCCGGCGGTTTGGGCCTGGCCGGTGCGTGCCGTACAGGGCCGCGGGGTGGCGTCGTCGTCGGTCACAACGGCCGAGTGCTGCTCGCCTCGCCGCCCGAAGGCGCGATGCCGCCGGTGATCAGTTTCGTCAGGATGCTCGTGCCGCAAAGCGAGGTGCAAGTGCCCGCTACGCGAGAAACCGCCGGCCTGCTTCAAGTGCTCCCGGTGCCGCCGATCGTTCCACCCAAGAACGGCGCGAACGAGCGCCCGCCGGAGGGTCGGCTGCGGATGGCGCCGCCGCGCGAATAGCTGAACCAGACACGGTAGTGTGCAAGCAGCGCATGCGGTATAAAATGAATCAAGCAGGCCTACGACAATGCAATAGGATACCTCCCGTGCTTACTGCCCAATTCGTTTACGAATCCAGTGTGGTGGCCCTTCCCAAGTCGGAGCGGTTGAAATTAGCCGCCCTGATTCTGGAAGAATTGACGGCGACGGCCGCGCCGGCGCTCGATTTCAGCGATTCCTGGAGCGAAGAGGATCTGCGCGACCTGACGGCGTTCAGCGGGGAGCACGCGCACGAGCGCTACCCCGAGGAGACGGACCATGCATGACGCGGGCGACGTCGTGGTCGCTGATTTCCCCGGTGCAATGGGCGTCAAGCGCCGACCCGCCGTCGTTCTTTCCTCGTCCACGTACCACACCGTGCGTCCCGACGTGATCATCGGGCTCATTACGAGCCAGACGGCAAGTGCCGCCGGTCCCACGGATTATCTGCTTCTGGACTGGGCGGCTGCCGGACTGCGTCTGCCGTCTGGAAGCCAGCCTCATCGAAATGACCCTTCCCGACAAACCCCGCAGCAGCAAACAGCAGTACCGACTCACTCCCGCCGGCCGCGCCGCGCTGGGGTCACGCGCCACCGAATCCTGAACACGCCGAACGTCTGGCCGCGCGACGGGAGGGACACCACCAAGTCCTGTCACGCGCAGAAACGAGTCACCGACAACGACATCTTCGACAACCGACTGATCTTCGGGGATAACCTACTCGCGCTCCGAGCGCTGGAATCCGAGTTCACCGGTCAGTACGGCCGCCGAAGAATCTCGAATACGGATTTGAATTGCACGTCCGTTGCACCTGCTGCCAAGGCGTGCGCGTGAGCGCTCGCAAGCGCGGGACCGAAACGGCTGGGGTCGCAGTCCCAAAGCGGATGTGTAATGATCTCCACGTTGTTGCCGTCCTGACCGGCGACCAATCCGCCAAATTGAGTCGGCTGCAAGCCCACCGCGCGAAAGTACGGATCCGACGCGAGGATATCCATTCCTTGCCAGTACGGAACGGTAAAATCCATCGGAGCGCCCGGATCGAGGGCCAAGCGAGCCAAGTCCAAGGCAACTCTCCAGTCCAGAATACTGTGAAAGACCAAATTGCTGAAATCTCGCAGGCAATCCGGGCACGAAGTACGGCAGTCCGTTCGATGTGGATCACCTGCCAGAGGGCCGTAGAACACCTGACTTGCCTGACCGACGATGTACTCAAGTAAATCCTGTGCGACGGCAGGGTTCCCAAAAACGGAACTATACCCCGCTCCGTTTTCCAGGCTGTCCGAGATGAAGACCTGCCCGACAACCTGGCCGGATCGGTCCTGCATCACGCGAGTGCCCACTTTTATTTCGCGTTCATCAATATCGAGGCGCACCGCGATGGCGCGCCGCACGAGGTAACCGAACGAGAGAAGGGCGGCGCGGCCAGCCACAGTCAACGGTGAACATTTCACACCACTGGGCCAGTGGCGGATTCCCACGACCAACACGTCGGTTGGTTTGATCGATGCCAGGGCTCTCGGGTCGATCTGTCCGCCAACGGCCAGATCCAAGGCCGGATTGGTTCGCCCTGACCGGTCGAGGGCATCACGCGTCACCCACGTTGACCCTTGCGCCAGGCGCTCGAAGTCGAAGAACTTCCCATCATTGTCGTTGATGACATAGACCGTGTCCGTGCCGGACCAGACGTCGAAGTTGGCGCATGAGGTCATGGTAAGGGACTTGAAGCCAACACGTGGGTTCGACCCGCGCGGCGTCCACTCGAAATTCCCGTCGAAGTCGCGGCTACCCCCAAACCACGTTCGGAACCCCTTGGGCTCCGACACATTAATAATGCGATAGCCATGGGCTGGATCGTGGGCGGGCGTCGCCCCGCAGACGGGACAGATCGCAGACGGCGGGGTCGACGCGTCGACCGCCTGGCAGCGCCTGCAAACGCCGAGCGGAACCGGCGCGCCTAGGGGGTTGGCCATTTCGACGACATGCCGCCCCTGAGGCTGATAATCGACGATGCCTACCGCCGTATGGATGATCCCATCCTTCACCGTCTCGGCGGAGGGCGCGAACTGGCTAATGGCGATATCCAATTCGCGATCGATCGTATTCTCCGGGGGCCACGGGCGCGCCCTTGGCTTGTCATGGTGCAGAAGCCGAACGCGCGTCGGGAAGCCAAACATTGGCAGGACGCCGCGGTACGCAAGGCGTTTGCTCAACGACGGATCCGACAACGACGGGTCAATTGTGACGTCGTCGATTCTTCCGATCAGGTCGTTCTGAATATAGGCGAGGAGCGCCGGGCGGCGAGCTTGAAGCTGCGGGTCCGCATAGGCGAGCAGCGAATCGCAGGCATGCGCGATTCGAGTGGTGCTAGTTTGAATCCATTGCTCCAAGAGCTGCCGGACGCTTGCGCCAGCCGTCGCGCCCGGCGGAGGATTCGCCGGCGCCTGATGCCACTCGGCTACGGTCCCGAACTCACCGTGAACATTGTCACCCCCCTCACCGACGAAAAGCCCAACGTCGCGGAAACCTTGTCGAATGATTTCCTTCGCCAGCACACGCTTGAGGATTGCGTCTTGCCGCATGTCGACATACGGTTGGGGCGGAGGGTCGGCCGTGATCCGCTCCGGCCGCTGAAAGTAGTAGTCGTCGTGGCTCCGGCCTCGGCACAAAGTCAGCGCGATGGATAACCCGGCGCCACGCCGGCCGGCACGACCCACTCGTTGCTGGTAGTTGAAACGCATCGGTGGCATGTTCGCCATCATCACCGCGAGCAGTGAGCCTATATCCACCCCGGCTTCCATCGTCGTTGTGACACTGAGTAGATCGATCGTATCGCATTGCGCGATTTCTGTGGAAGGAAGACTAACGTCTTGGAACAGCCGCTGCCGTTTCCTCGCATCCGCCTTGTTCGTTTGGCCTGTCAGTTCCTCGCAGTTGAGGCGAAAGAGCGGGCCAGCATGCGCCGCCAGATACGTGTAATAGTCTTCTGAAGCGCCCCCGCCTGGCAAGGGCCCCGCCGGGCCGACGGCCGCAAGGCATTCCGTGCAGACGCCGCCTGATGGATGGAGGTGAATACGCCGACAGACTCGGCATTCGAAGAAGGCAGCCGGCGCGGGTACGAGACACAGCCCGTGCATTCGCACGATCATTGATGCCACGCACCCTGCGCGTGCCAGGTAGTTCACGACGTCGTCGATAAACCGGCTGGGATCCAGGCCGTGGCACTGCGCGATCTGATTCAAGTACGCGGCGATGAATCCAGGAGGCGAGTCTTGGGGAAACGAATTCTGGGTGTCGATTCGACGACGCTGTCCAAGCAGGCGGATTACCCCGCAAGCACCTTCGAATGTAAGTTGGTCGAGGGGAGGGAAGGCGATGGTATCGGGTGCCGCGTATGCGATGCGTAGCGACTCAAGGCTGCGCCTACCGGACGCGAAAATGGTCTTCATCAGTTCGTTTATCGACTGACTCTGGATGCGGGCAAGATGCTGTTGTTCGGGTTGCGTGAGATCAACGGCGGGCTTCTCAGTCACCGCGCCGGCGGAGCCCCAGCGATACAGTTCCCGCCACGACCCTTCGCGGTCCGCCGGGACCGTCCACTGCTGGTTTTGCCCGTAGCCGCCGGGATTTATCCCCTGTGACAGCATCCGGCAGGCAATGGCCGCGGAAAGCTCTGTGACGTGGAATGGCCCGCCGGCCGCCCTGTTCAAGATCCGCCGCGCCGCCTGGTGTACCGTCAACGGGGAGTGCGCCGGGGAGGGGAAGTTGGCCATGTGCGGAAACGCAGCCTGCATAATAACCGTTGCGTCGTGGGGCCGCCAAGCGTTGAACTCTGCAGCAAGGTTAGCCTCCTCGGCGGTCAAAGGCTGGCCTTGCACTTGAACATTAAATAGCAGCGCCCCTCGGCCGGCAGTTGAGATGCTTGTCGTCACTGCCTGCCGCAGTGCGTCCTGGTAGTGCGCGACTCGCATTCCGGCTGAGAGCTTCGCGGCGTCCTGTCGGCTGTCCGAGAAGACTACGAGCTTGCGCGGATTGCTAGTCGCCGTCAAAGGGATCTGGCGCAGCAGGGCGTCGCACAAAACCTGGCCGATCTTTTGAAATCCCGTGCGATGACTCCTAATCGGTGAACCAAGGTTGCGCCACGACCAATCCGAGTCGCAGCGCGGGCACCGTGCCGGATACGCCTGGCGCGCGCTGTCGACGGTCGGCGGGGACTGCGAGTGCATCGACGGAACGTAGTATAGGTAGCCATTGACGCCACCGCCAATCTCGACGAGTCCGTCAGTGGGCGAGTAATGCGCTGCTCGCCAGCGCCGCGCGACGGTATCTTGCGTCCACTCCCGGCTTCCGGGACTCGCACCGGGCTCCGCGGGCCAAAACACTGCGTAATTCACGTAGTCCCGTTCGAAACTTGCGGCGTCGGCAGATGCTTCAAGGTTCGGATGCTCAGCGCTCAGATACCAATCGTTCGGGTTGTGGCCGCCTTTCCGGTAGCCGCCGAAGAAAACTTCACCGCACGACTCGCAATTCAAGAGTTCCAGGACGCGAGCGCCGCAGTCGTCACAGCTAAGCCTTGGAACATAATGCAACCGGCCTGTGGGACACGGCGATTGGCGGGCCCCGGTCGCGCTGCATTGCGGATTCGTACAAGTCCACATACCCTGCAGGTTCCTGAAGAACATGTGCGCGCGCATTACCATTGGCGCTTCGCCCGACGGGTGCCGTGCTTGCGAGAGCGCCGTGAGTAGTCCAGCAGTGGCTTCATTGCGTTCACTCTCTGCCAGCCGTGGAAAAAGTGATTGCGCAATATCCTGGGGGGTGCGTGGAACAAGGTGTGTTGCGTTCTCAGGGGACTCGCAGGCGATGCGAATAGCGTCCGCGGCTCGAACATGTTCCAGCGCCGAGGCGAGTGTTTGCTCAGCGGACGCATCGGCTGGAACGGGAGGGCCGTGTACCGCTGCGTTGAACTGCTGCGCCTCCGATCGCCCGATCGCCGCGGACGAAGACTCTGCCGCTTGCTGGATCCGACGTAGTGCGTCAGCGGCCGAGAAGACGGTTGCCGTCGCGGTTCGCGAGGGAGGAATGATGTCCCCACTGAGAATCCGAAATCTGCTCCGGTTCCGCGCGAAGAAGCCTTCCAAATACTCAAGGCCGGTGGGATCATCGTCGAGCGATGCACTCGAGGCGATAATTCGCAA
>Ga0307373_10013025_pt1 | contig 11704 bp, 7 predicted proteins | sample OX2MG_FD_202534 | JGI IMG/M metagenome (GOLD analysis project Ga0307373, IMG submission 202534) | Soil microbial communities from Risofladan, Vaasa, Finland - OX-2 | ecosystem: Environmental > Terrestrial > Soil > Coastal area > Acid sulfate soil | place: Finland: Risofladan, Vaasa | collected...
AAGGTTCTGCGTGCCGACCGCGAGAAGGTGTGATCGACGTTTTAGTAGAATATTGTCCCGTGCAGACTGCGCGCAGAGGCCAGCAACCTCGGGGTCAATTGTGCCGACTACCACAAAGGTTCAAGCGTGGCAGTCGAACGAAGTGACACATCGAGGCGTGTGGTGGCGCCAGATCGGAGCACACGATGAGCGTAGTTGTTGTTGAGGCGAGCTTCTACAACCCGATGGGTCAAACATCCAGGACCTCTATACCGACGCCGCCCAATATCACAAACAGTTCCTGCACTTGACCGACCTGACGGTATCTTCCCGAAGGGCAGAGCGCGGCGGAGCACTGCCGAACCTTCGGCCCTCGTCGCAAACCATCTCGCAGCGGCTGCCGAAGCCGATGCTTGATCGGCTGAAACTGCTCGCCAACAAGCGCGACGTGCCTTATCAGTCGCTGCTCAAGATGTTTGTGGCGGAGCGCCTCAAGGCGGAGTTTGAGGCTCCTTAAGAGGACCCTACGAGCCGTTCACGCGCATGAAGAGTTCGTCGGCGAATTCCGTGACGACCGCAATCGCCCGAAAACCGCCGCGCCGCGATCCCCGGTATAGCCAATCGCGGATGCTCTGCGAGGCTCGGGAATTAAGTCATCCTGTCGCGCGGATCACGAGTGCGAAGCGTCATGCCGAAACTATATGGGCAAATCCTATTGGTCGAGAAGTCTGCCAGGCGGACGTCGCAATCCGCCCGTGGTTGATGAACGCATCGACGCCGCTATAGTTACTTTCGCCGACACAGTAGAAGCCCCATCCGCGCCGAGTTCTCCATCGACTACCGCGCTCGGGACACTGAAGGAGGTTCCGCGCCATGTGCGGTGGCCGTGAAGTGGGTAGTCGCAGCCGGTACGGTCAAATTCTCGGCGATGGCATCGCGCGGTGGAGACAACGCTAAGAAACTGATCCATTCGACGCTGTAAAACGGAGCCACCCTCCCTAGACTCCGGCGAGCCGTGCAGGCGGGCCGGAGGGGCGAGGATGCTGCGAATGGAACAGGTGCATGTGATACGGCACAAGGTGTTGCGCGAGGGCCAGAGCGTGCGGCAGTTGGCGCTTTATCCGGCTTGCGGGGTCAGTTTTGACTTGGCAAATGACTATTACAACTACAAGTACAAGTACAAGGGCGAGCAAGCCGATCACCGAGTATCCTTTGCAGCCGCCAGTCATAAATTGACCAAGTGCAGTTCGCGAGATGGTGGTAAAACCACAATGGGCTTCTTGATAGAGAAACATAGCATTCTTAAGACAATTCATAATCACTTCCGAGGCTTATGCTAACAAACCTTACATTTGCGCCATTTGACGCTTCATGTTACAAGGGAATCCTGCGAAATGACTTCCGGGGAATTTCAACTCTGATCCGTTGAATCCGCGGGGGCGAGGATTGGCTGACCGGGGGGGAGTGGCCGATGGCGGCGAGCATAAGTGGGGGGGGTACCCAATGGTACCTGGTGCGAACCAAGGCGGGTGAGGAACGCAGGGCGAATGCGCATCTGATCCTTTTTGCCGCTGAATCATTTTTGCCGCTGATGAAGGCGCGGGTGCGTCGCTACAGCAAACTGGTCGAAGTGATTGTTCCACTCTTTGCCTGCTACCTATTTGCGATGTTCGATCTGGAGCGTGAGTACAACCATGTACGGCACACGTCCGGAGTGCAGTATGTGGTGCAGTACGGAGATCGGCCAGCCGTGGTGCCCGAGCGGATCGTCCAAGAACTGAAGGCACGCTGCGCCGGCGGCCCAATTGAGCTTCCCAGGCAGAAGTTTATCGCGGGGGAAACGGTACGGGTGGTCGGCGGACCGTTTCGGGACTTTGAAGGAATCTTCGAGCGTGATCTTTCGGGCTCGGAACGGGTTGCCATTTTGCTAGCGATGTTGGGTGGTGACACGCGCGTAGTGTTACCTGCGAGTATGGTCGGACCCGCTGCCTGAAAATAAAAGCGGCCCGGTAACCGATTCTGTTCGATCGGTGCGGCCGTCAATTGCAAATGTTTTCATGACCTGCCCTGGTTCCCGGGGCAGGACCGGCGGTAGCTCACCTAATTTATGGCCCGGACTTCAGATCTCACCGGCGGCAGCCCTTCGGCCCTGCACACCGCCGAAAATTCCCGGCGTTTGAATCGGCGGGGCGATTTTCAAGCCGTTGGCCCAAGTGAAGGATGCATAATTTTGGGTCGCGTTGCGGCTATTCCTTGAAGCACCGAAGGTGATATAAGTCATTCGTACTAAAGCGCCCGGAGGGGAGGTATTGTCATGATACGTGCAATCACGGCTACGGCAACGATAGCTTTGTTGGTGCTGGCAACGGCGTCGATGGCGCTGTGCGCCGATATCGTCGGCACGGTATCGGACACTCAGGGTAATCCGATTCAAGGCGTTCAAATAACGGCGCAAACCCGCGCCGGCAACGTGGTTGGACAAGCTTTCAGCGGCGCCAATGGGAAGTATCAGATTACCGGAATCGACCCCGGTACCTATGACTATCTATTAAATCCGCTGAAGACCGGTTTTAAAGCCGGGAGCGGCGTCTCCGATCTCAATTCCAAGGGCTTGACGATCAACTGGAAGCTATCGCCGACGGCTCCCGCGATCGCCCTGGCCAGCGAGGGTACGGCAGTCGCCTTGGCCGGCGATCCGTTCGGCTTTTCGGCGAGCGAGTTTGCCTCGCTATTAGTGGTAGCAACGGCCGGCGTGGCGGCGGCTACAGTCGGTGGCTACGCCGCCGCGGGTGGTTTTTCTTCGAGCCCGCCGGCCGCCAGTCCGGCGCTGTAAGAAATCCGCACGCCGCGGCGCTCTGGCGCGGCAAGGCGCTCGGCGTAAGCGTTGCAGAGATTTCGCCGAAGTCGCCCGGGCGATTCCGCGCCATCAGATGTAGCGCGGCAACGGATTAATCACTCGATTTCTCTTATTACTATTCGTACCGCATCAGGATGCCGCGTCCGCGCATGCACGAAACTCTGGGCTCGGGTGTGAACGACTAGCCAGCGGAGCATTCCGGATAGCCATTTGAGTTCAGTACAAATCCTCTTTGCGGAACGACGTTCGAACTTTCGCAGTTTGATCCATTGAGAGCACCCGAATGAGGAAATTCGTGCCTCGCTATCCGCTGCGCGCGCAATCTCGCATCGGATGGGTGATGTGGAGCAGGCGGGGGGCGCTGCTGCTGTTAGGTTGGTGGATCAGCGGCTGCAGCCCGAGCGCCGGATCGGGAAATCAAGCTTCCGTAAACAATGAACCCGCATCAGCGGTTGAGCGCAGCGCCAGCAACGGCCGGCTGCGCGCGCTGCGCGCCGCGCGCAACGCGGATGCCTTCGCGAATAAATTGGCGATCGGCCCGGGCGACGTGATCGAAGTAACCGTAGCGCACGTGCCCGAGCTGGATAAATACAAAGTCCGGGTCTCGCAGGATAACACCATCGCGCTTCCGCTGGCGGGCGTCGTACCGGTAGGCGGTCTGACTGAAGAGGAGCTGCGGCAAACGCTCTATCAACGGCTTGAGCAACCGGTGAAGGACCCGCAAGTCGAGGTCTTCGTGGATCAGTACTACAGCCGCGAAGTGGCGGTTGTGGGCATGGTGCAAAAACCCGGACTTTACAGCATCACGAGCCGCTCGGACACGATTCTGGACATGGTCGATCGGGCTGGCGGGATGACCAATGAGGCGAGTTCGCGGCTGCTGTTCATTCCCGCCGCGGCGGCCGGCAACGCGCAGCGGCTGGCGCTGACGCGGGCGCTTGCCGAACCGTCGGCGCGCACCGCCGACCGAGTCGATCCGGCCGGCGCCGCGGACAGCCCACCCGCGCGTGAAAAGGCGCAGGGGCGCGACGAGATCGATCCCGACCCGATCGCCAGCGACCCGGCCGACAGCCCGGCGAGCGGGTCGCCGCGGTTGGTGTCGCTGCTGGGCGCGACCGATCCGATCGATGTCGACCTGACCAGCGCGGCGCGCGAGGGCGAACTGGATATTCCGGTGCGGCCGGGCGACACGATTATCGTGCCGGCGGCGGGCGAGGTCATGGTTGACGGCTGGGTCGCGAATCCGGGGGCGTTTCGGATTGTGCCCGGGATGACGGCGCTGAGCGCGGTATCGGCGGCGGGCGGGGCGCTGTTCAGCGAAACGGCGGAGGTGCTGCGCACCAATCCGGACGGCAGCCGACGTTCGCTGGTGGCCGATCTTGCCAAGGTCAAGAGTGGCGAGGAAGCGGACATCCCGGTGCAGGCCGGCGACGTGGTATTCGTGCGCCGCTCGGCCCTCGGCGCGGTCCCTTATGCTTTCTACGAGATCTTCACCAAGTTCGGGACGGGTATGTATCTGCCTCCGCCATAGAGGAAACCTTGCAGGAAATATCCCCCTATCCGCTCATGCGCGATCGCGCTCCGATGGGGGCGCCAGGCTTTCATGGCGCCGGCGCCGACGCGCCCGATCTGCGCGACTACTGGGTAATCATCCGCAAGCGCCAGCGGCTGATCGCGGGCTTCTTTCTGGGAGCGCTCGGGCTGACCGCACTGGTGGTGTTCAATCTCACACCGCTCTATACGGCCCGGGGGATGCTGCTGCTGGAAGCCGAGACGGCGCCGATTCTGGACATGAAGACCCCGGTCAACGCGCCTGAGGTCTCGGGCGAGCACGATTTCTACAAGACCCAGTACGATATTCTGCAGAGCCGCAGCCTGGCCGCGAAGGTGATAACGGAGCTTGATCTCGCCGACAACCCGCTGTTTGGCGGACGGCCGCGCGACCCGGGCCTGATCGCGGGATGGTGGGCCGCGGCCGGCGATTGGATCGGGCAGTGGTTCACGTCCTCGATCAAGTCCGGCGACCAACCGGGCCAGATGGGTGTGCCGCCCGGCGCGATCGATGCGTATCTGGCGCGGCTGCGAATCGAGCCGGAGTACGGCACGCAATTAGTCAAGGTGGCGTTCAGCACACCCAATCCGAAGCTTTCGGCGCGGATCGTCGATACCCATATTGACGACTACATCCGCCGCGGCATGGAGCTCAAGGCGGATACCGCGCGCAACGCCGAGCAGTTTTTGCAGAACAAGCTGGCCGAACTGAAAGATCGGGTCGAGAAAACTGAAGCGGCGCTCAACGCCTATCGGCGCGATCATGGAGTGATTGCGTTTTCCCTGGATGAAACCGGCAAGGGCCAGATGCTCGAGCAGCGGCTGACCGATCTGAACGACTCGCTCGCCAAGGTGGAGACCGACCGGATTACGCTGGAGGCGCAGCATGACCTGATTCAGCAAGGCGCGGCGGACGCGCTGCCCGCGGTGATGCAGAATTCGCTCATCCAGAGTCTGAAACAACAGGTGGCGCAACTCGCGGCGCAGTACGCGGCGATGAGCAACCAGTTCAATCCGGGCTACTATCGGCCGCTCGACGATTTGAGGGCCAAGCTCGATCAAAGCCGCACGCAACTGGCGCAGGAGATCGATCGGGCGGCGAAGTCGGTGGAATCGGATTACGGCGCGGCGAGCGCGCGCGAGTCGATGCTCGAGCAGGAGATCGCGAACGTCAAATCGCAAGCGCTGGCGCTCAACGATGCGTCGCTACAGGACGCGGTGCTGGTGCGCGAGGTCGACGCCAGCCGCAATCTGTACAAGAGCGTGCTCGAGCGGGTCCGCGAACTCGACGTCTCGGCCGACGCGCCGTCGTCGAATGTCTCGGTGGTCGACCGCGCCGAGGTTCCGCGGTCGCCGTCGAGTCCGCGCAAGCTACTCAGTCTTACCCTGAGCGGGTTCCTAGGCATGGCGGGCGGCGTGGGCCTCGCCTTCTTCCTGGAATTTCTCGACGATCGCCTGAAGAGTTCGGAGCAGATTGAGCGGGAGCTGCGTTTACCGAGTCTCGCGCTGGTGCCGGATTTTTTCAAGCTCACGTCCAACGGCTATGGCGGCTATGGCACCCGGCGGCTGGGTAGCCGCGACCCGGAGAAGCTGCTTGAGGGAGAGGTCACCGATTCCGCCAAGACCCCGACCGCGCGCAGGAACGTGAAAGACGTGATGGTGGTGGCGGCCGACAGCCACTCGCCGGCCGGCGAACTGTACCATTCGATCTGTACGGCGCTGCTCTTTTCGCAGGCCGGCCAGACGCCCAGGAGCGTATTGATCACGAGCGCGGTTGAAGGCGAAGGGAAGACCGTCACCGCGCTCAACGTGGCGATCGCCTTCGCCCAGACTAGTGGCCGCGTGCTGCTGGTCGATGGCGATCTGCGCAAACCGCGCTGCCATGAAATCCTCGGCATCGCCAATCACGCCGGCCTGGCGGACGTGCTGACCGGGCAGAAGCAGCTCGAAGAGGTGCTTCATCACCCGATGGCGGGTCTCTCTTTCTTGAGCGCCGGTTCCGATTGTCCGAATCCCGCCGCGCTGCTCGGCTCCGCCACCATGCGCGAGCTGCTGACGCGCCTGTGCGAACAATACGATCGGGTGGTGGTGGACGCGCCGCCGGTGATGCCGGTCAGCGACGCCGCCACGCTCTCGACCATGGCCGATGGCGTACTGATGATCGTCGGGGCGCCGACCTCGAAGCGCGTGGTCCGGCAAGCCTGCGCGAAACTCCGCAATGTCGGAGCGAAGATTTTCGGTGTGGTGCTGAATCGGGTCGATACCGCGAGTCCCGATTATTACCTCTATAATCCGTACACGAGTTATTATTCCCGCAAACCATCGGTTCCTTCCTGAGAGCCGTCGTCCATCAGTCAGGGACGGCAGATCAACTTCTCGATCACAAAAATATCATCCGCGCGAATCGCCGGCTTCTCCGATCAGGCAACGATCCGGGGGGTTAGCGCGATACTGCTGGCCACGCCGCTGGCGGTGGGTGGGGTGGAACCTTGGGCGTACGTCCCAACGGAAGCGTCGATCTTTTTGCTCCTGGCGCTGTGGATGGCGCGTGGACTAAGCGATAGCGGCGAGATCGCGGAACTCGATAGGCGCGCCGCCCGCCAGCTTGGCGTACTGGCACTCCCGGCCGCATTGCTGATTGGTTTGATTGCCTTGCAGATGGTTCCAGTGCCGCCCGGATTGATACGGGTGCTTTCGCCGGCGACTTTTGGCCTGTATCAGCGAAGCCTGCCCGGCTGGCCCGATAATCCGCTTGCCTCTCAAACCGGTCTCGCGAACGGCCCGACATCTCATGCGATCGTCGCGCTCCCCACGGCGGATGAGGTTGCGGCGGGAGTATCGATTCCGTTCAGCGCTTCGGCACGGTCCGACCATCAATCGAATCAATCGCACGAGTCCGCGCAAAGCGAATCGAAGCCCACGATCGGCGTCTGGCGCACGCTTTCGATCTCGCCTGCTCTAACCGAACCCGCGCTGCTGAAGTTGATCGCGTATGCCGGCCTGTTTCTGCTGGTCGCGGCGTATCCGTTGCAACACCATGCGGACCGGCGTTTCGGTCAGCGTATGGCTCAAGTGGTGCTTGTGGCCGGACTGATTACAGCGGCGGTCGCGCTGCTCGAGCGGGTCTATGCGAATGGCCGGGCGCTATGGCTGTTTTCGCCCTACGACTGGCGCGGTGGCAGTCCCTGGGGCGACCGCGCGGTGGGTTCATTCGCAAATCCCGACCATCTCGCGAACTACCTCGCTCAGACTTTGCCGTTTGCGGTGGCGGGAGTTTTCTGGCCGACAGCACTCGCGCGGCAACGTCCGCAAGCCCTGCGTGTGGTAGCTGCCGCGGCGATCATTCTGATTTCCAGCGCGCTGCTCTTGAGCTCTTCACGCGGCGGATGGCTCGGGGCGCTGATGTCCATGGTGGTTCTGGGCACGCTCTGGCCGCATCGCGACGGCGTCGCCCCGCGCGGCACGGCGGGGAAAATCGCAGTGGCGACGAGCTTTGGCCTGTTCCTGATCGTGCTGCTGATGTTCGTTGGACCGGGCGGGCGCATCCAGGCCGATACGCGCCTCAAAGAGACGGTCGCCAACGAGAGCCTGGTGGGCCGCGAGGCGCCGGCGATTGCCACTCTCGCGATGGTCCGGGACTTTCCGCTGTTCGGCGTGGGCCTCGGCTGCTGGCCCGAGAGCTTCCCGCGTTACGCGCGACCGCCCTGGACGCCGACCTTCTGGAACGCGACTCACGACGATTACGTTCAACTCGCCGCCGAAACGGGGCTGACCGGGTTCGCTCTGTTGGCCTGGCTCCTGATTGGCGTATGGCGGCGGATTCATGCACGCATCGGGACCGCGCGGCGCGCGACGGATCTGCTCATCGCGGCGGCGCTGGCGGCGGCGAGTGCCACGGCGGTGCATGAGTTCTTCGACTTTCCCTTACAGGTGCCCGCCAATGCTCTATTGCTTACGGCGCTTTTGGGACTGGTCGTAAGGTTGACCGGCGACAAAAGCGCGGCGTTGTCGCCCGGTCGGAGGTCGCCCGGTCGGATAAGGTTACACCCGAGATTTTTTTACGCGACGGGACTGCTGGGAGCGGTCGGCTTGCTGCTGGCAGTCGTGGCGCAGAAGCGCACGCCCTACCCTTATGACCTGCGGCGCCCCGCGAATATCGCGCAGGCCTACGCGCTGATCGACGCGCATCCGGCCAATGCCAAAGCGCATTTAGCACTAGCCGGGATGCTGGCTGGCACGGCGCCGCCCGCCGACGGCCGCGAGCAATTGCGCACGGCGGTCTGGCTCGACCCGACCAATCCGTACTCGCGCGATCGCTATGCGCAGGCCTTGCTTGAGCAAAATGAAACCGCCGGAGCGCTCAAGCAGATCGCGCGATCGGTCGCCGATTCGCCCGACCTGGCGACACATTTCTATCTGCTGCCGCGCATCGTTCCATGGCTTCCCGGACCTGAGCGCAAAGCCGTCGGGGCCGGATTCAATTTCGCAGTCGCCCATCGCTATCCGGGCGCAGTCGAGAATTTTGCGAGCTACGACGACGAGCTTGGCGAGGTGAAGGCGGAAGCGGCGCTGGATGAGGCGGCGGCCGAATCGGCTGACGGCGACGCGCGGCGCGCCACATACTTCGAGCAGGCCGGCACGGCGTATCTAAATGCGGGCGAAGCGCCGCAGGCGGAGGCGGCGCTGCGCGCGGCGATTACCGCGGCTCCAGCGGATGCGGAGCCATACGTGCGGCTAATCGATGGCGTCTTGGGACCCGCCAAAAACTGGCCGGCGGCCAACGCGATGGTAGCGCAAGGGATCGGACACGGTGCCGACCCGGTGACGCTGTACCGGGCGCTGGCCCAGGCGGCGCAAGCGGCGGGTGATTACGCTGTGGCCCGTGACGCGCTGCAAAAGGCTCTGGCGGCGCGGCCCGCGGACTTCGCCGCGATTATGCAGATGGGTCAACTCGAGCAGGCCGACCATCATCCGGATCGGGCGGCGACGTGGTTTCGGAACGCGGCTCAGCTCAAGCCGGATTCGTCTGAAGCCTTTTCCGATCTGGGGCAGGCCGAAGATAGTGCTTACGAATATTTCACGGCGGATCAGGCCTATCGCCGCGCACTCGCAATTGCCCCCGGAGACGGCGGCTTGCGGCAACAATACGCCGCCTTTCGCCAACACGTGGCGGACAACTCAAACAATCATCACTGAGCGCGGCGCTCAATTCCGCGCATGGTTGAGCGGCCGGGCACACCGGCTCGTGATCTGAATTCGACTTGTACTTACGCTAACGGTTTGTGGTTGCGGAGTTACCGGATGCGCATCCTCCACCTGGGCATCAATTATTGGCCGGACGAGACCGGCATCGCACCGTTCGCGACCGGCAGATGTGAGTATCTGGCGGCTTGTGGCCATGAAGTTATCACCTGCACAGGGCCGCCTTATTATCCCCAGTGGCGCGTGCCCGACACGTATCGCGGACGCTTGTTCTCACGCGAACAACGCAATGGAGTCACGATCCTGCGCTCGTGGATCTATGTTCCGCGCAGCCTTACATCACTGAAGCGCGTTTTACATGAGGCTTCTTTCATCTGTTCGTCATTTATACGGGCGCTCGGGAACGCGCGCCCGGACTTGATATTTGTAACTTCACCGCCACTCGGACTGACCGCGAGTGCCATTACTCTTAGCCGGCTTTGGCGGGTGCCCTACGTACTGCACGTGGCGGACTTGCAGCCCGATGCCGCCGTGGATCTGGGGATGCTGCCGCAGGGCCGGCTGATTAAGGCACTCTATCGGCTCGAAGCGGCGGGTTATCGCAATGCCGCCCTGGTTTCGACACTGACTGAGGCGATGCGCCGGCGAATCATTGCCAAGGGCGTGCCGGCGAGCAAGGTAGTTCTGTTCTCGGACTGGGTAGATCCGCAACTCTTTTCGATCGCGCCGCCCGCGGCCACGCGAAGCGCTACGGCGAACGCGCCCTTCGTCGTTGCCCATTTTGGCAATATGGGTGTGAAACAGGGCCTCGACGTGATTATCGACGCCGCGAAGCTTTCGCGCGACGATCGGGGGATCGAGTACCTGCTCGTCGGCGAGGGCGCGGCGCGGCCAGCCCTGGCGGTCAGGGTTCGCGAGTTGAACCTGCCGAATCTCCGGTTTTTGCCTCTGCAGCCGCACGATCGCTTTCTTGAGTTGCTGGCGCAGTCGGATGTTTGCCTGGTCACTCAGCAGCGGATTGTTTCCGACATCGTGTTCCCCTCGAAGGTAATCACGCTACTAGCAGCGGCGCGGCCGGTTATCGCGTCGGTTGGCACGGAGAGTGAGGTTGCCCGTGTGGTAGCCGAATCGGGAGCCGGAATGACTATCGCGCCAGAGGATCCGGTGGCGCTGGCCGACGCCGTCAGGGGTCTGCGCGCGGATCCCGCGAGGTCGGCGCGGATAGGACTCGCCGGGCGAGCCTATGCTGTCGATCGATGGGAGCGCGAGACGGTCCTCGAGGCGACCGAGAAGAGGCTGGCGAGTGTTTCCAACGGCAAAGTAACGTCGGTCGAAGTCCCCGACGCCGTCGATGTGGACTAAGCACAATGAGGAGCAGTCAATGAGAAAGGTTTTGGTTACCGGTGCCGGGGGGTTTATCGGACATCATCTGGTGCACTACCTCAAGGACCACGGCTACTGGGTGCGGGGCGTCGATGTAAAGTACCCCGAATATGAGCCGAGTCATGCCGACGAATTCGCTCTGCTCGACCTGCGACGCATCGACGCATGCCTTGAAGCGACCAGTGGCGTGCAGGAGGTCTATGCGCTTGCCGCCGACATGGGTGGGATGGGTTTCATCTCATCGCATCACGCGCAGATTCTTCGCGACAACTCACTTATCAGTATCCATACATTGGAGGCGGCGCGACAAAACGGGGCGGATCGTTATCTCTACTGCTCTTCGGCGTGTGTCTATCCAGAATACCGCCAGACGGACACACAGGTAACACCTTTGCGCGAGGAGGAAGCCTACCCGGCACAGCCGCAGGACGCGTACGGCTGGGAGAAATTGATTACCGAGCGGCTTTGCACGCACTACCGCGAGGATTACGGCCTCGAGACCCGCATCGTGCGCTTTCACAACATTTTCGGGCCGCTCGGCACCTGGCAGGGCGGACGCGAAAAGGCGCCGGCCGCGATGTGCCGGAAGGTCGCGGTGGCCAAGCTATCCGGCAATCACGAAATCGAAATCTGGGGTGACGGCGAACAGACGCGCTCCTTTTGCTACATCGATGACTGCGTGGCCGGGATGCTCAAGCTGATGCGCTCGGATTACCGCGAGCCGCTCAATCT
>Ga0307373_10013026_pt1 | contig 11703 bp, 11 predicted proteins | sample OX2MG_FD_202534 | JGI IMG/M metagenome (GOLD analysis project Ga0307373, IMG submission 202534) | Soil microbial communities from Risofladan, Vaasa, Finland - OX-2 | ecosystem: Environmental > Terrestrial > Soil > Coastal area > Acid sulfate soil | place: Finland: Risofladan, Vaasa | collected...
TCGGTCAATGGATTGCCCGACGATTATGTCACTACATGACGGATTCCAGGTCTTGGCCTAGTCTTTTACTGGATATTTCCGAAGTCGTTACGGAAAATGGGACCCGGACTGTCAAAGATGGGTTAAGTCTGACAGCCTGCCAGGGCCGGCTCAGGGCTTCAACGTTCATCCAGATTGTCGCGCGACACGGCTCCTCGCCTTCCGATGCGGACCAGGAACGGCGCGCCGCCCTGGCCGGACGTGAGATATCCCGGTTCCCGTACAAGGAGCGCTCACACATGCCAGGGTCTCCGACCGCGCCGGACCGTCCGGGTGCTCGCAACGGCGGCCCCGGCCGTGTTGCCTTCCTCCAGCAGGACGGTGTCGGCACCCGGTTTGACGTGGCTTTCGCGGCTCAATGGCTGGCCTATGTGATCCCTTACCGACGCTTCGCCTGCGCCCTCGCGGGCGCAGGCGCACGGCTCGGGGCCGATGTGGTCTGCTATTCCTTTATCGTAGTGGACTTGCACCGCCTCCTCCTTGCCGGTCTCCCGGCGCACTCTGGAGTCCGCCCATTGCGGCCATACGTAAGCGCCCGGCCAGCCGCGGGTAGAAGTGACGGCTGGAATGTCCGAAGCTTGCGCCCTCTGGAGTCTCCTTTTGTCGCTCCAGAAGGAGGCAGCTTTGGCAGATGTCGAGATTATCGCGCGGGTTGAGCGGCGCGGGAATTGGACGGCCGAGGAGAAGGCAGCGCTGCTGGCGGAGGTGGACGCCAAAGGCGGCAAGGTGATGGTCGGCGCTCGGCGTCACCGGATTTCCGAGAGCGTGCTGTACGATTGGCGCGCTGTCGAGAAGGCCGCTGCGGTGGCAATGCAGGCACCGGTGGGATTGAGATTGTGCTGCCGAACGGTGCCCGGGTCAGCGTCGATGCCTTCGTAAACGAGAAGGCGCTCTCGCGGGTACTGCGCGCGATGAAGGGTGCGACATGATCAGCCTGGCGCCCGGGACAACGGTGTTGCTCGCCTGTCGTCCGATCGATCTGCGGGCCGGGTTCAATGGGCTTGCCGCAAAGGTCCAGCAGGTGATTGGACAGGACCCTTTCGATGGCAGTCTATTTATCTTCCGCGGCAAGCGGGGTGATTACTTCAAGGCGATTTACTGGGATGGCACCGGATTGTGGCTGCTCGCCAAGCGGCTGGAGAAGGGTCGCTTCGTGTGGCCGCCGATCGTCGATGGTGCGATGACGCTGACGCCGGCGCAGATGGCAGTGCTGGTCGAGGCGATGGATTGGCGCCGCACAATAACACCGGAGCCGCCGAGCTGACCAATGCTGGTCTGACATTTCTCCGATTCCATTCCGATTCTGGCGGACTGGATCTGCTCTTGGTAGATAGAGACATGTCGCTTGCCACCGTCGAACTGCCCACCGATCCCGCCGAACTGCACGCCTTCGCGGTGGCATGCCAGAGCGAGTTGAAGGTGGCGGAGCTCTCGGTGCAGTACAAGGCGCTGGAGATCGGGAAGCTCAAATTGCAGATTGCCAAGTTGCGCCGCATGCAGTTTGGCCGCTCATCGGAACGCATCAGCCGTCAGATTGAACAACTCGAACTGCGTCTTGAGGAACTTGAAACCGACGAGGCCGAATCCGCCGCGAAAGCCGAAGCTGATCCCGACACCGCCGAACCCTTGGCTCCGATCCGCGAGCGCAGCAAGCCGAAGCGCAAGCCGCTGCCGGATCATCTGCCGCGCCAGGAGGTCGTGCATCAGCCTGCCGATGACGGCGCGTGTAAATGCCCTGACTGCGGCAAGGGGATGGCCAAGCTCGGCGAAGACATCACCAAGGTTCTGGATTACGTGCCAGGCCACTTCCAGGTGATCCGGCACGTCCGGCCCAAATATGCCTGCGCCGCCTGCGACGCGATCACCCAGGCGCCGGCGATGCCGACCCCGCGCGGTCGCGCCACCCCCGCCACACTGGCGCATTTGCTGGTGTCGAAGTACTGCGATCATCTGCCGCTGTACTGCCAGAGTGAGATTTGTGCCCGCGAGGGACTTGAACTCGACCGCTCGACCTTGGGCGATTGGGTTGGCCAGGCGGCCTGGCTGCTCGATCCGGTGGTGGCGGAGATCCGCCAGCACGTCTTCGCGGCCGAGAAGATCCACGGCGATGACACCACGGTGCCGGTGCTGGCGCCGGGCCTCGGGCGGACCGCAACCGGACGGCTGTGGGTCTATGCGCGCGACGATCGGCTGTTTGGTGGCCCGGTTGCTCCGGCCGCGGCCTATTTCTACAGCCCCGACCGCGGTGCCGAGCATCCGACCGCGCACATGGCCAGCTTCACCGGCTTCTTTCAGGCTGACGGCTACGCCGGGTTTGAGGGATTGTACAATCCGGCCAGGACCAAACCCGGCCCGATCACGGAAGTGGCATGCTGGGCGCACTGCCGACGGAAGTTCTTCGATGTTTGGGAGGCCACCAAATCGCCGGTTGCCAAGGAAGCGCTGGATCGGATCGCCGGGGTCTATGCGATCGAGGACAAGGCGCGGTTTGCCCCCGCCACCGAGCGGGTGGAACACCGGCGCGAGACAGCACCGCTGCTTGATAAATTCTTCGACTGGGCCAAAGCGACCGTGGGCAGGCTTTCGGGCAAGCTGGAGCTCGCCAAAGCGTTCCGCTACACGATTGATCGGCGGGAAGCACTCACCCGCTTCGTCACCGATGGGCGGCTCGAGGTGGACAACAACGTCGCCGAGAACGCGATGCGCGGTATCGCTCTTGGGAGAAAAAATTATCTCTTCGCCGGTTCGGATCGCGGTGGCGAGCGGGCAGCCTCGATTTACACCCTCGTGACGGCGGCAAAGCTCAACGGTCTGAACCCCGAAACCTACCTCAGGGATATCCTGGCCAAGATCGCCGAGGGGCATACCATCAACCGCATCGACGAACTGGTGCGCTGGCGGATGATCCCGACTGCCACCACCGCACCGCCCTAGCCACCTCCCACCTCAACTTCGAGCGGACTCCTTCTGTAGCTACAGAAGGAGTCCGCTCGTGCTGAACAGGGTCGATGATCTGGGGTGTCTGCCCAACACCAGCGGCCATGCCGAAACAGCCGCTCCTCCCCTCGCGACGACGAGCCCGCTCAATGTGCCAGCGTCATCACTAACCCCGCCGCCCCGGCGGCGATCCGCGCGACCGCCGCCAGGCCCACCGCGTGCGGCCAGCGATCCTGCGGCAGGTGGAACAAAGCGTTGCTGCCGACCAGAGTGACATACCGCCCGCCGGCGCGATGGATGTCGCGCGTTTCGCCGCTCGGCACCTGCGACACGGGCGCCAGCACATCGGGCTTTTGCCCCGCTCGCGCCAGCGCGTCCGCGGCGAACGCCCGCAAGGCGTCGTCATTCGACATCAGCGACAGCCGGCCTCCGGTGGCGCCGAGATTGGCGCCGTAATGGACCCAGACGGCGCCGCCCGGCCGGTCCCAGCCGGGGCGCCGCGCGACGAAATCGTCGAGCCCGACATGGCCGAGTTCGTGGCCGCTATTGGCGGTGAACACCACGTCGCAGGCCGGCGGCGCGGTGCGCAGGGCGCGCAGCGATTCCAGCCAACACACCAGGCCGCCGCCGCGCTCGGCGGTGGAGTGCCACCAGGAACTGCGCGGCGTCATTACCACCAGCCTCGGCCGCGCCGGATCGCGCCCGGGAAGCGTCACCACGACGTTGTCGGCCCGGGCCGGGGAGCGCGTGCTGTGCGCCACCAGCCGCGCGGTGGCGCCGCGAGCGCCAGCGGACAGGATGGCGTCGCGCGCCTCGCTGCCGACATGGATCGCCGGCGCGCCGTACGGATCACGGAATCGTTCCGCGTTCAGCAGCGCCAGGCCGGATTGCCCGCCCTGGCAGACGATGACCAGGCCCGCATGTGCGGTGCCGCTGCGTATCGCCCGGTATGCGCCGGAATAGACCGCCAGTGGTGCCAGTTCGGCCACTCCGATCGTTGCGTCGCTGCCGACCGTGCCAAGCGTGCCGGCGATGCCGTCGGGCCCGGTGGCAGGGGCGTCGAACACCGGAACCCCGTCGAACCGGACGCCGTCCACGTCCAGATACGCGGCGCCCGGGTCGATGCGGTCGAGGGCGAATTCCTCGACCATGACGGCCGCCCCGAGCGCTGCGGCCTCGCGCGCCAACCATGCCGCGCCGGCGGCGTCGCCCGCGGTGCCGGTACGGTGTGTGCCCGACAGGTCCCATGCCTGTAGCCAGGCCGCGGCGCGTTGCTCCCTATCGATGGACATCTGTCGCGCCTATGCCGGCCGGCGCACCACCGGGGACGGAATACTCTCCACCATCACGTTGATGCAGGCCGGTTTGCCGCTGGCCAGCGAGCGTTCGATCGCGCCGGCCATGTCCTCGGGTTTTTCCACCAGTTCGCCGTGCCCGCCGAGTGCGACGGCAACCAGGTCGTAGCGTGCCGGCGTGAGCTCGCAGCCGACCGCGCGATCGCGGCCGTAGTCGCGCACTTGCAGATTGTACTCGGCGTTCCAGCGCGCATCGGTGCCGACCACCGCGACGAACGGCAGCTTGCGCCGCGCCGCGGTTTCAAACTCCGCCATGTGGAAGCCGAACGTGCCGTCGCCGAGCACGGCGAAGACCGGCGCCTTCGGTTCCACCAGGCGCGATGCGATCGCCATCGGCAACGAGCTGCCAATCGAGCCGCCGACGCCGTTGATCATCCGTCGTGGCGGCACCGGCAAGACACTCTGGCCCCATTGCGCGAATTCGCCGCCGTCGCAGATCAGCACGGTGTCGGGATCGCGCTCGACGAACGGTTTCAATGCGCGGAACACCTCGATGGCGTGCAGCTTGCCCGGCGTCTGCGAGGCCAGGCTCGGCCAGGAGTCGGGCCGGCTGGCGAATGCCGCGCGGGCTTCGGCCAGCCATGCCGCGCCGCCGATCGTCCGGCTCGCGGCGCGACGCAGCAACGTGTCGCCGGCGGGATGCGTATCGGCGACGCAGCCGAAGGCGAAGCGCGCGCCGGTCTCGCGTGCGGCGCGTTCCACCAGCGCGCCTTCCGGGTCGATCGCGATGAAACGGCAGGCCGGGTCGATCCAGGGCGCCGCGCCGAATTTCAGCGTGAAGTCGAACGCCTTGCCGAGCAGAATGATGAGATCGACGCGGCGGATCAGGTCGTTGAAGGCGCCGAGGGTCGCGTCGTTGAAGCCGCGCGGACTTTCCATGATGCAAGTCGGTACCTGCAACACTGTTTCGAGGCGCGCCAGCAAGGCGCGGCCGGAACGGTTGGCCAGATGCGGGCCAGCGATCAGCAGCGGGCGCGAAGCGGCGGCGATGATGCCGAGGGTCGCGTCGGCCGCCGCGTCGTTCAGCGCCACCGGCGCGGGGGAAAAATCGGCTGGCTCGGGCCAGGCGACGGCATTGTCGGCGACGTGTGCATCGAGCAGATCGGAGGGGAGGCTCAGATGCACCGGACCGGGGCGGCCAGAGCTGGCGATGCGGATCGCCTTGGCGACGTCGGCGCCGAGCGTCTCGGCCGCGCTCGCGGTCCACGACGCCTTGCTGACCGGCGCGGCCATCTCCGCCTGGCGCAGTTCCTGGAAGCCGCCGCGGCCGAGCTGCGTGGTTTCGGTATGGCCGGACAGCAGCACGACCGGCGATTCCTGACCAAGCGCGGTCATCAGCGCGGCGGCGGCATTGGCGTGGCCGGGACCGCCGGTGACCATGGCGATGCCGGGCTTGCCGGTCAGCCGGCCCCAGGCGTCGGCGGCGTGCACCGCGGCGGCCTCGTGGCGGGTGTGCACGAGGTCGATCGAGGTGCCGATCGCGGCGTCGAACAACGACATGATGTGGTTGCCGGAGAGCGTGAAGATCGTGTCGTGGCCGGCGCGTTGGAGCACGCGCATGACGATATCGGCGCCGCGGAGGGGTTGGTTCATGCTTTTGGCTTCTCGTTGCGACATGAAGAGTTGCGAGATGGAGAAGCGCAGCATCCGGCAATCGGCGATGGCTGACCAGTCCTGGGCACACCTCGCCCGCGAAGCGGGGGTTACAGGTCGACCAGCACCAACTCAGCGTCCTCGGTGGCCGTGATGGTCAGCTCCGGCACGTCCTCGATCGCCGCGCCGTCGCGGGTTCCGACCGCCACCCCATTCACCGTCACCGTCCCGCTGGCGGGCACCAGATAGGCGCCGCGGCCGGGCCCCAGCGGTACGCGCACGGTCTCGCCCCTGGCGAGGGTGCCGGCGCGCAGCGCCGCATCGGCATACAGCGGCAGCGCGCCACTCCCGGCATCGGCTTCCCGGCCACTGGCCAGCACCGCCAGGCCGCCGCCGATCTTCGGAAACTGCCGAGCGCCCCAGCCCGGCGCCACGCCGTGGCGGTCGGGCAGGATCCAGATCTGGAACAGCCGCGTCGGCACGGGCTCAAAATTGTATTCCGCATGAACGATGCCGGTGCCCGCGTGCATCACCTGCACGTCGCCCGCCTCGGTGCGGCCCTCGTTGCCCAGACTGTCGCGATGGGTGATCGCGCCCTCCCGGACATAGGTAATGATCTCCATCTCGCGGTGCGGATGCGGGTCGAAGCCGGTGCCCGCGGCGATCTCGTCGTCGTTCCACACGCGAAGCTTGCCGAAACCCATGCGCGCCGGGTCGTGATACGACGAGAAACTGAAATGGTGCCGCGAGTTCAGCCAGTCGTTGCGGAATGCGCCAAGCTGCGCAAAGGGACGCACGTCGATCATCGCCGGGCCTCCTCCTGATGGTGAAAACGTTCGATATCGAACGATCAGCGCCGCAAATGGGGGGCGGGGCAGGTCTCTGCAAGGGGGGTGTCCTCACCCGAAGCGGCCAGGCCCAGCTTGCGCAGCAGGGCGCCAAGCATGCGCAGTTCCTCGCGGGACAGGCCGCCCATCGCGGCGGCGATGTCGCGCGCGTGGCGCGGGAACAGCGCTTCGATCAGCGCCTGTCCGGGATGGGTCAGCGCCACCGACACGATGCGACGGTCGTGCGGCGAGCGGATCCGGCGCACCAGCCCGCGCGCCTCCAGCTTGTCCACCACGTCGGTCATGTTGCCGGCACTGGTGAGCACCTTGCGGCCCAGCTCGCGCTGGGTCAGGGTCCCCTTGTGCAGGATCGCCTCCAGCACGCCGAGCTGGGTCGGGGTCAGCCCGGCCGCCGCCAGGCGCGGCTCGACGCGCCCGAGCACCGCCTTCCCGGCGCGCAACAGCTTCACATAGGCCCGCAGCGCCTCACCGATCCGATCGTCGTCCGCCATCTTCTGCCGCGGCCACTGGCTCAGCGGGTCATCATCACCGGCAGGTTGGAGTTCTCCAGGACGTGCCGCGTGACGCCGCCCAGGATGAGCTGGCGCAGGCGCGAATGCGAATAGGCGCCCATCGACAGCAGGTCGCAGCCGAACCGGTTGGCCGCCGCCAGCAATCCGGCGCCGACGGAGTTGCCGACCGAGCGGAACATCTCGATGTCGGCATGCACGCCGTGTAGCGCGAGATAGGCGGCGAGTTCCGGCGCTCCAGGGCCGCGGCGCTGATAGCCGTCGGCCGAGAGGATTCGCACACCCTCGGCGCGCTGCATCCACGGCAAGGCGGCGAGCGCCGAGGCGGCGGATTCCGCCGTGCCGTTCCACGCCAGGCAGACCCGGGTGCCGATCGCCGCCGGGGCCGACTGGGGGGAGATCAGAACCGGCCGGCCGGAATCGAACAGCACGGCATGCAGCGCGTCGGATGAAGAGACGTCTTCCCCGGCGTCCGGGTGTGGCACGACGGTGAGGTCGGCCAGCCGCGCCTGCTGCGCGACCAGGTCCTCCTCCCGGCCGGTCACCGCCGCGAAACTCGCGGTGGCGTGGTCGGCGTCCGGGCGGGCGTCGCCGATCACCACCTCATGGCGGGTGACGAACCGGTCGAACATGCCGCGCACCGCATGCGCGCGGTCGCCGCTTTCCTTTTCGGTCGCCGACATCATTTCCTCGATCATTGCCCCGGACAGGCCCTCGCCGGCCAGCGGTGCCACGTCGCGGCTGTCCACCCGCACATGCAGCGCCAGCACGTGGGCGTTCCAGTTTCGCGCGATCATCAGGGCGGTGGTCAGGGCGGCCTCGCCGGCGGCGGTGCCGGTCAGGGGCAGCAGCACTTTGCGTATCGCCATGGCTGGGCCTCCTCCTCGTGTTGGGCACCCCGTCTCGTGTTGGGTACCTCGTGGCGCAGGTCAGGTCTGCGTTTCTAGCACGGCACGATATGGCATCGCAGTGTTGCCCGCGCCAGTGCCAGCGCCGCCTCAACGTTGCGGGAATCGACCGGACGCCAGCTTCCCGCCCCGGTGCCCGCGCTTGCGACGGCGTGCAGCACCGCCAGGGTGGCATCGGAGGCGTCGCCGCTGCGGGCGACGATGCGGCGTTCGAGCTCCGGCAGCGGCGCTTCCAGCCAGAATCCGGCGAAGCCGACGCCCGCCCTGCGCGCGGCGTCCTCCACGGCGCGCCGATGCGCGGGATCGATGAAGGTTGCGTCGGCCACCACGCAGTGCCCGCCGGCAGCGGCGACGCGGACGCCCTCGGCGATTGCAGCGAACACCGCCTGACTCGCGGCGTCGCCATAGGCCGATTGCGGCAGGCGTTGCTCCGGCGCCACGCCGTGCTGGCGCTTGCGGATTTCATCGCTGCGCAGAATCAGCGCGCCGGGCGCGCGGCCCAGGCCGGGAGCCAAAGCGCGCGCCAGCGTGGACTTGCCGGTACCGGGCAGTCCACCCACCGCGACAACCATCGCCGGGGCCGTGCGCAGATAATCCAGGGCGGCCTGCAGGTAGGGTTGCCAGGCGGCGGCGTGGCCACTGCGCGCCTCGACATGGGCGCGCACCATGGCGCGGAGCGACAGGAACGCCGGCAGCGTCGGCACCAGCCCCACATCGCCGGTGCGCGCCACGTAGCGGTTCAGCACGCGGTTGGCGGCGGCGCGGTCCACCCGCCGGTCCAGGTCCATCAGCAGAAACGCCAGGTCGTAGGCGAGGTCGATGGTGGCGAAGGTCTCGTCGAATTCCAGCGCATCGAACGGCACCGGCCTGCCCTGCCACAGACAGAGATTGCCCAGATGCAGGTCGCCATGGGCGCGGCGGACGAACCCGGCACCGGCGCGCTCGGCAAGCAACGGATCGAGCCTGTGCAGTGCCGCCAGTACGTCATCCCGCCAGGCTTCCACCGCGGCGACCGGCAGCCCCGCGCCGAGCGCCGAGGGCACGTTGCCGAGTGCGATCTGCCGCATCGGCGGCAGCACCCCCTCCAGCGGCGGCAGTGTGCGATGATAAGCGGCGACCGCGTCGGCGAGCGCGTCCTGCAAGGTTCGCGTCAACCCGCCGCCGGCAGCGATGGCGTCGAGAAAATCCCCCGCCGGCACTGGTGCCATGCGCAGCACCCAGTCCTCGGCCGGCGCGTCCGTCGCCGCGGGCGCGAGCGTCAGCGACCCATCCTGTTGCCGCACCACCGGCAGCACGTCGCGATACAGCCCTGGCGCAGCCGGGGCGTTCAGGGCCAGTTCGCGTTCGGCGAAGCGGCGGCGGTCCTCGACACGGGTGAAGTCGAGGAACGGCAGCTTCACCGCCTTCTTCAGTTTCCACACGGTGTCGGCGCCGATGAACACCAGCGAGATATGCGTCTCGATCGGCGGCGCACCGGCGAGCCGCGTCAGCATGGCGGCGGTCGCTTCCTGCTGCGGCGGGACGGGCATCAGTGCAAGGCCTGGACGGCGGCAACCTTGCTTGCTTGCGGATATGCCAACCACCGTTGCCCGGTTCCTGCGCAATGTTGCAGGGAAAGCAGCAAATTGCTCGTCAGGTCCCGATGCAACAACTCCGATGCGGCCGTCACGGAAACAGCTTGCCGGCGGTCCAGCCGCCATCCGCAATGCGGGTGTAGGTGGTGCGGTCATGCAGCCGGAACGGCATGTTCTGCCAGAACTCGAAATTCGCCGGGATGACGCGATAGCCCGACCAGTGCGGCGGGCGCGGAATGTCCTCGCCCGGGTATTTCGCCTCGTATTCCGCCAGCCGCCGTTCCAGCGTCAGTCGGTCGTCGAGCATGCGCGACTGGTCCGACGCCCAGGCGCCCAGCCGCGAAATCCTCGGCCGCGAGGCGAAATACGCATCGGCTTCCGCATCGGTGACCGGTTCCACCGCGCCCTCGATGCGGATCTGCCGAGCCAGCGACTTCCAGTGGAACAGCAGCGCCACGTGCGGGTTGGCCGCGAGTTCCACGGATTTGCGGCTCTGCTGGTTGGTGTAGAACACGAACCCCCGTGCATCGACGCCCTTCAGCAGGATGGCGCGGGCCGAGGGCCGCCCGTCCGGCGTCGCCGTGGCAACGGTCATCGCGTTGGCGTCGGCCGGCTCGCTCGCCTTGGCCTCCGCCATCCATTCCCGGAAGCGGGCAAAGGGGTCGGTGGCGAGCGGGCTGGCGGCGTCGGGCATGGGCGGGCTCCTGCGGGCAGGCGCAACCTAGCCCATGGCAACGATTTGGCGAGAGGGGGGTGCCACGGCGGCCGATTCGGATGCAGGAAGCAGGGCCACTGCACATCCATCCCGATCAACCGTGAAAGGAACGCCGATGTCGCGCATTTTCATTACCGGCTCATCCGACGGACTTGGCTTGCTGGCGGCACGGTTGCTGGTCAGCCAAGGCCACCAGGTCACGTTGCACGCGCGCAGTGACGCGCGCGCCGCAGACGCGCGCCGCGCGCTGCCGCAAGCCGAGGCCGTCGTCGCCGGCGATTTGGCGAGCATCGCGCAGATGCGGCTGGTCGCAGCGCAGGCGAACGAACTGGGCCGCTACGATGCGGTGATCCATAATGTGGGAGTCGGGTATCGCGAACCGCGCACCGAGACGGTTGACGGTTTCGCGCGTGTGTTCGCCATCAACGTGCTGGCGCCGTACCTGCTGACGGCGTTGATGCTGCCGCCGCACCGGCTGGTGTATTTGAGTTCCGGGATGCATCGGGGCGGCACGGCTGATCTGCATGATCCGCAATGGACGGCGCGGCGCTGGAACGGCGCGCAAGCCTATTCGGACAGCAAACTGCTCGATGTGGTGCTGGCGTTCGCGGTCGCCCGCCGGTGGCCCGGGGTGCTGTCGAACGCGCTCGAACCCGGCTGGGTCCCAACGAAAATGGGCGGCCCGGGAGCGCCGGACGACCTGGCTCAGGGCGCGGTCACGCAGGCGTGGCTGGCCGCGAGCGACGATCCGGCCGCTGCGGTGACCGGGCGGTATTTTTATCACCAGAAGCAGCAGCGGGTGCATCCGGCTGCGGGGCGGGCGAAGCTGCAGGATGAGTTGCTCGACTATTGCGCCGGGGTTACGGGCACTCCGCTTCCGGGCTGAGGTGGCGGGGCGGGGGAGCAACGCGCGGGGTCTGTTGACGCTGGGTGCCTGATGCGAGGTGGCGATTCGCGGACCGATCGACGGGTGCGGGAGGGGGGGCCTGGGGTGGTTTGACTGCCTGCACGGAGTGGATTCCGGAGCTTCAGGTCCAGTGCCTGCGCATACGTAAATCAAGATATCCGCATTGCGGCCAGTCCGTTGAACGGGGTACCCTAACCCATCTTATTCACCGGATAAGTCGATCCCGGATTGATAGTGAGCAAGCAATGGAACCCGGCGCGCCCCATCCGCGGCAGGGTGACCCGCATTTCAGTCCATATCTGTCAGGCGCCAGGGGTT
>Ga0307373_10013029_pt1 | contig 11703 bp, 5 predicted proteins | sample OX2MG_FD_202534 | JGI IMG/M metagenome (GOLD analysis project Ga0307373, IMG submission 202534) | Soil microbial communities from Risofladan, Vaasa, Finland - OX-2 | ecosystem: Environmental > Terrestrial > Soil > Coastal area > Acid sulfate soil | place: Finland: Risofladan, Vaasa | collected...
GCTCTCGTGGATTGTGGCCGCCGGGCCATACCTCGTCATGGCGACGGTCGGTTACGCTGACGGCAGGCCGCGCGTGCCGGTCCGAACTGATAGCTACGTGCTGCAGGAAATGAACAGCCTGGCCCGCGGCGTCGCTATCGCCGTCGCTGCGCCGCTCGGCGCACCCCCGCCCGTTCCGCGCTGTCCGGGAGCCCCCTCATGCTGACCCCTGGCTCAAGGCCGGTCATCCGGCGCGCGGCGGTTCGAGCGGGCGACGCAGGCCGGCCAGCACGGACCTCAGGCCGGTTCTCGCGCCGTATCGCGGCCGTAGTGGCGGCGGCGAGCGCGATCGCGCTGCCACTGGCCACGGCTGGGCCGGCCCTTGCCGACCAGGCACGGCAGCGCCAGCAATGGGTACTCGCCGCGCTCGACGTCTCCGCTGCCTGGCGCGTGACGCAGGGCAGCGGCGTGGTTGTCGCCGTCATCGACAGCGGCGTCGATCCATCGGTCTCGGATCTGACGGGATCGGTCATGCCCGGCCCCGACTACACCGGTGTCAGCACGCCACAGTCCAACCCGACCTGGGGTGCGCACGGCACCTGGATGGCGTCTCTGATCGCTGGCCACGGGCATGGCCAGCGCCATCGGAACGGCATCCTCGGCGTGGCGCCGCAGTCCAAGATCCTGTCCATCAGGGTCATCACGGACCGGTCCGACCCGGGCTACAGCGCGTATCAGGCCGAGTCGGAGTGGCGCGGCCAGCACGAGCTGGCCAGGGCGATCAGGTTTGCGGTCGCTCATCGCGCCGGCGTGATCAGCATGTCACTCGGCTACGACGCGCCAAGTCTTGCTGTCCGCGCCGCGCTGCAGTACGCGCTGATTCACAACGTCGTGGTCGTCGCGTCCTCCGGGAACTCAGGAACGTCGCAGACCGGGCAGGGCAATGGTGCGCCCTACTCGTTTCCCGCCGACTATCCAGGCGTGATCGGCGTCGCCGCCGTCAGCGAGTCCGGCCGGCCAGCATATTTCTCAAGCGAGAATCTCTCCGTCCAGGTCGCCGCGCCGGGGGTCAACGTGCCCGCCCAGGGCCGCGGCAGCAAGTACTGGGTAGTGAGCGGTACCAGTCCGGCCTGTGCGCTGACGGCTGGTGTCGCGGCACTGGTCAGGTCGAAGTACCCGCGACTGACCGCGACGCAGGTCCGGAGCGCGATTACTCAGTCGAGCACGCACCGGCCGAGGGGCGGCTACGACGATCATGTCGGTTTCGGCACCGTGGACGCGGCGGCCGCGCTGAGGACGGCTGGCGTCCTGGCTCGACAGGTTCCTGCTGGCAGTACGCGAGCGGGCCAGGCAGCGGCCTCCGGGCAGTTCGGGAACGGCCAGGCCGGAGTAGCTGCCTTTCCCGTGCCGCCCCGGGGACGGCAGAAGCTCATCGAGTTCCTGGCGATCGCAGTGGGTTGCCTGCTGCTGGTGATCGGCGCGGTCTGGCTGCTGGTCACTGGCAGGCGCGGAAGGAAGTCCGGGCGGCCCGTGCCATCACCCGCCCCGGCGGGCCCTCAGCCGTCAGCCGGTTCGTCCGGCTTCGACGGCGCGGCCATGGACGTGCGTTACCCGACCCAGATCTATCCGGCACAGCCATACCGGCAAAGTCGTCCTGACCAGGGCTTCCTCGGTGCGCCGGGCCAGGGCTACCCGATGCCGGGTTACCTCGGTCAGCCGGGACAAGCAGGGCCGGGACAGGCAGGGCCGGGACAGGGCCAGCCTGGCCAGAGTTACCCAGGTCAGAGTTACCCAGGTCAGGCGTACGCCGGCCATGCTGACCCAGGGCAGGCCTACCCGGGCCAGGCTTACCCTGCTGCGGGCGAGTATGGTGCGGGCCAGTCCTACCCTGCTGCGGGCGAGTATGGTGCGGGCCAGTCCTACCCTGCTGCGGGCCAGTTTGGTGCGGGCCAGTTTGGTGCGGGCCAGTTTGGTGCGGGCCAGCCAGGTCAGGATCCGTCGGCGCTGGGCTACCCAGGCCAGGTCTACCCGGCTGGCAACCAGCCCGCTCTCGGCTCTCAGGGTCCCGGCTATCAGGGTCCCGGCTATCAGGGTCAGGGCTACCAGGGAGCGGGTTACCTGTCTCAGCCGAGCCAGGCACTGCCGGGGCAGTTCAGCCCGGGCGTGGTCAGCCCGGGCGTGGTCAGCTCGGGCCAGCCCGGCGCGGCAGGCACTGGCTCTGGGTTCCCGCCGCAGGCACCAGGCGGGACCGCCCGGTCGGGTCCGGGCTACTCGTCGCAGCGGTATACCGGTCAGGCGTTCACGCCGCAGGGCCGTCCGGTACCGGGTGATCGCGACCTGACCCAGCCTCCCTCGGAACAGCCGCACTGGCAGGCCCCGAACCTGGGTAGCCAGGCGTCAGTCCGCCCCGATCCGCTGACTGACGGCCTCCCCGGTTCGGCGCGCCCGGATCCGCTGCAGGGAAACCGGGACCGGAGCATCACCGGTCGGCTTCGTCCCGGGCTCTCCCAGCCGGCGCAGCAGGTAGAGCCCCGTGGGACGCGGTGGCAGACCCCTGAGCCGCCTCCGTCGGCCCAGGAAGACCCGGACGAGTGGTGGTTCGATCAGACTGATCAGCCTGAAGCCGCGTCAGGACCAACTCCATTGCCTGAGGCGAACGCCAGCCGGTGGTCTGCTGACCCGCTATTCGGCCCGCGCCCTGCCGACAGTCACCTGCCAGGCTCAGAGTTCCGGCCTGGTACTTACCGGCGCGATGGCCTGTTCGGCCGGGAAGGAATCACCAGGCCGCAAGCGGCGCCCCGATTCGAGCCAGCACCGCAGTCCAAACCAGCGCCACAGTTCCAGCCAGCACAGCCCCCTCAGCCAGCACAGCAAGCCCAGATAGCTCAGGAGGCCCAGCCCGATCCGCAAAGCCTGGCCGGGCTCCAGGCTCAGCCTCAGCATGACGTCTGGACCCGGCGACCGGCTCCCGCAGAGCCACCGCCGCCCGCGGGCCTCGCGCAGCCTGGGCGGTCTAGCCAGCCAGCGGAATACCGGCCTTCGGCATACGATCCGCCGTCCGGCCTCGGCGCGACCGAGGTGACGAGGCGATTCTCCGACCTGCCGACGCGGTCGCCCGGGAGCCGCCCGGCAGCTGATCAGTCCGACGACGGGCAGGCGAGTCGGCTGGCAAAGCCGCCAGTGGCACCGGCCCCTGCCTGGCAGGACAGGCTTTCGCAGCAGCCGGCCACGGTCCGGCGACTGGATCCGGTCGAGCACGCGACGGCGACGGCCGGCGAGCCGACGGCCCCGCCAGAGAAGCCGAAGCCGCCGGTTTACAACCCCTCGACGGGTTTGTCCGCGCGGCCGCCAGTAACTCTGGTGCCGGCCGATCTGGCGAGCACCGCTCCGGCGTCGGTTACGTCGGCACCGGCCAGTCCGGTAACAGCGGACCGGGCGCACACCGCTCTGGCGCCGGGCGATGTGGCGCCAGCCATGCCGCGGTCGGCCGACCTGGCGCCGCCCGTTCCGGTACCGGCCGTTCCGGTACCGGCCGTTCCGGTACCGGCCGCTCCGGCACCGGCCGCTCCGGCACCGGCCGCTCCGGCACCGGCCGCTCCGGCACAAGCCGACCCGGCACGAGCCGCCAACCCGGCGTCCGGCGCTCCGCTGGCCGCCGACTCGGCTATCGCGGGAGGCGCGGCTGAGGGCGCGTCAGCAGAGTCGGCGTCCGGGTCGCTCTTCGTGCCGCGCCGGCAATCTGCGCCGGAACTCCAGTCACGGCCAGAACCCCCGTCCCGGCCCGAACCCTCCGCACGACCCGAACCCTCCGCACCGCTGCCGGATAGAGAACCTCTGCCACGCCGGCAGCCCCTCTCGGGTCGGCAACCGCTGCCACGCCGCCAGCCTCAGACACACCTGGCCGCCCCGCTGCGACGCCAGGGGCAGTCACCGGCGGAGAGCCAGAAGCCGGAATCGCTCCAGAGGCTTCCCAGCGTGTGGGATGTCAGGCGGCCGTCCGTTCCGGCTGAACGGGCAGCTCCGCCTGAGGCAGCCGACTCGCCCGATGACAAGGCCTAAGTTCTCGGCGGCCGCGCCCGAGATCGGCGACTTCGCCAGTCGGGTTCTCGATGTGGCTGAGTCGATCCCGCCTGGCCGCGTGATGTCCTACGGCGACATCGCCGAGTACGTCGGCGCGGGTGGCCCGCGGCAGGTCGGACGCGTGATGGCGCTCTGGGGCGGCGGCGTGCCCTGGTGGCGAGTCGTACATGCGGACGGGAGCCTGCTGGCCGGGCACGAGCGCGAGGCACTGCGCCACTACCGGCGGGAGGGAACGCCCCTGCGGATGGGATCGGACGGCATGCCGGGACGGCTCGACATGCGCAACGCACGGTGGCCGGGCCAGCCAGACCATGACCAGCTAGAACAGCGGTGAGCCCGGTGCGGCGCTAGCGGGCCACAGACTGATCCGGGCTCGCCTCGTACCAGCCGGTCTGGCCAACTCCCCAGCGACTGTCGGTGTCCTCTGCTGGAATGCGATACGACATGGATAGGCAACCGCCCGCATACCGCCTGGTTCGCCGGCCGGTCGGCACCGCAGAACCACCCGTCCTCGATCAGGCCCAGACGCAGGTCGTCGGCCATTCCGGCGGACCGCTCCTCGTGCTCGCCGGGCCCGGCACCGGCAAGACGACGGCCATCGTCGAGACCGTGGTCGACCGGATCGCCGGCCGCGGCCTCGACCCGAGCCGCGTACTGGTGCTCACGTTCAGCCGCAAGGCAGCGCAGGAGCTGCGAGCACGGATCACCCTGCGGCTGAACCGCACGACCACGGAGCCGCTGGCCCTGACCTTCCACAGCTACGCGTACGCGCTGCTCAGGCGGGAGTCCGTGCTCGCCGGGGCGGAACCGCCGATCCTGCTCTCCGGGCCAGAGCAGCTGCAGGAGGTCAGGCGGATGCTCCGCGGCGAGGCATCCGACGGGGCGAGGCACTGGCCGCAGCGGCTGCGGCCGCTGCTCGCGACCCGTGGCTTCGCCGCGGAACTGCGTGACTTCCTGCTCCGCGCTGCCGAGCGCGGTCTCGATGGCGCGGGGCTCGCCCGGCTGGGCGAGCGGGCGGGCCGCGCCGACTGGGTCGCGGCTGGCAGGTTCCTGACCAGGTACGCGGCGCGGTTCGACCTGGCCCCGGTACCGGCTTACGACTATGCAGAGATCATCAGGATCGCCGGCCAGCTCCTGGCCGGGCCCGAGGTCAGGCAGCGCGAGCGGCTCGCCTACGACGTCGTCCTGGTCGATGAGTACCAGGACACCGACCCGGCGCAGGAGGAACTGCTGCACGCCCTGGCCGGGGACGGCCGCGAGCTGATCGTCGTCGGCGATCCCGACCAGTCGATCTACGCCTTCCGCGGCGCCGACGCCGACGCGATCGGGCGGTTCCCGGCCCGGTTCCGCGCGCCGGACGGCCGGCCCGCCAGGGTCATCGCCCTGCGAACCTGCCGCCGCAGCGGCCCCGTCCTGCTCGCGGCCTCGCGCCGGGTCGCGACCAGGCTTCCGGCGGTACGGCTTCCCGAGGTCAGGGGCGGGGCAGATACCCGGGCGCAACGAGATCACCGGGCGCTGCTCCCGCTGCACTGGGCGAGTGTCGGCGAGGCGCGCGTGGTCGTCGCGGCCAGCGAGCGCCAGGAGGCCAGCCTCATCGCCGACACGCTGCGGCGAGCGCACCTTATCGAGCAGGTTCCCTGGTCGTCGATGGCGGTGCTGGTCCGTTCGGCGGTGCGTCAGGTGCCCGCCCTGCAGCGGGCCCTGTCGAGCGCTGGTGTCCCGGTCGCGGTCGCGGGCGACGAGCTGCCGCTGGCCGATGATCCGGGGACGAGCCCGCTGCTTCGCCTGATCGGCTGCGCGCTCGACTCGAGCGCGCTTACCGAGGATGTGGCGGCAGAACTGCTGACTGGGCCGCTCGGCGGCACCGATGCCCTCGGCCTGCGCCGGCTGCGCCGGATCCTGCGGCAGCGAGATGCGGCAGATCCTGGCGGACAGGCCGGGTCAGGTGCGTCGCCAGGGAATGCCGGGCCGGCGGAGCCCGCCGGCCCGGCACCGGTCGGCGTCCCCGCCGAGCCCGCCGACCCGGCCACGACGGCCGGGCCGCTGGCGGCGGCCCTGCTTGACCCCCGGTTCCTGTCGACGGCGAGCTGGCAGCCAGGCCGCACCCTGGACGCCGCGGGCGAGGCACTGGCTGCTGCGCGCCGGGTCGCCAGCCTCGTCGCCGTGGCGAGAACGTCTGCCGCTGACGGGACCGCGCAGGAGGTGCTGTGGGCCGTCTGGAATGCCAGCGGGCTGGCCGGCCAGTGGCACGCCGCAAGTGCGGCGGGAGGCACCCGCGGCGCTACCGCGGACGCCGACCTCGATGCCGTGATGGCGCTCTTCGACGCCGCGGCCAGATTCGACGGACGGATGCCAGCCGGATCGATGACGCTCTTCCTGGACGGCCTAACCGGCCAGGAGATCGCCGGCGACTCGCTCGCCGAACGGGCGCAATCCGGCGAGGCCGTGACCATCTCGACGGCGCACCGCGCCAAGGGCCTGGAATGGGACCTGGTCGTGGTAGCCGGCGTGCAGGAGGGAGTCTGGCCTGATCTGAGGCTGCGCGGTTCCCTGCTCGGGATGGACGAGCTCGTGGAGGCCGCCGACCGCGGGCTGCCCGCCGGCCGTTCAGGGCACGGCGGCCGGGGGAGTAAAGGGATCGCGGCCGGAGCGGACGCGGCAGCGGTCGCTCTCAGCTCGAAGCTGCTCGACGAGGAGCGGCGGCTGTTCTACGTGGCCGTCACCCGGGCCAGGCGCTCGCTGGTCGTGACCGCCGTCGGCGGGGAGGACAGCGACGAGCGGCCGTCCAGGTTTCTCGCCGAGCTCGCCGGTGACGAAATCGCGGTCGTGGAGGCGGCAGGCACCGGCCGGCGCTGGCTCTCCCTATCAGCGCTGACCGCCGACCTGCGCCGGGCGGCCGCCGACCGCGGGCTGCCCGAGTCCGTGCGGCAGGCGGCCGCGGGCCAGCTGGCCAGGCTCGCCGCGGTCGGCGTGCCGGGAGCAAGCCCGAGCCAGTGGTATGCGCTGACCCAGTGGTCGGGGACCGGGCCGATCAGCTCCGGCGAGGTCCGGGTCTCGCCGTCGCAGGTCGACAAGTTCGTCACCTGCGGGCTGCGCTGGCTGATCGAGTCGGCCATCGGCGCGAGCCCGCCGTCGACCGCGGGTCATCTGGGGACGGTGATCCACGCGGCCGCGGCGCTGGTCGCCGAGGGAGCCGATCATGCCGACATCGCCCGCCGGATCGACGAGATCTGGCACCAGCTGGACTTCGGCAGCGTCTGGTACAGCGTCAGGCAGCGGGACAGGGCCGACCAGATGGTCACCAGGTTCCTGGACTGGCAGCGCGGTAACGAGCGCGAGGTGGTGGCGGTCGAGCAGAAGCTGCGGGTCAGGATCGACGACGTCCTGATCTCAGGCCAGGTCGACCGGCTGGAACGCGACGCGGACGGCCGGGCCGTCGTCGTGGACCTGAAGACCGGCTCGTCCAAGCCGTCGGCCGGCGAGCTGGAGCGGAATCCGCAGCTCGGCGTCTACCAGCTGGCGGTCCTGCTCGGCGCGTTCGCCGAGCTTGGCGCGACCGAGCCGGGCGGCGCCGAGCTGGTTCAGGTGGGCAGAGCAGGCGGGACCAGGCAGGCGACCGTGCAGAGCCAGCGAGCGCTGTCCGCCGATCCCGATCCCGGCTGGGCGCAGACGCTCGTCAAGGAGGTCGCGGCGGCGATGGCGGGGCCGCAGTTCCGGGCCACGGCCAACGACGGCTGCCGCCGGTGCCCGGCCGCGACCAGCTGCCCGGTCGACGAGCGCGGCGACCAGGTGACCCCATGAGCCAGCTCTCGCTCTGGGACGACGAGCCGGCCGGGCCGCCGGCCGGCGGCGCGCCCAGGTTCAGTCCCGCGCAGCTGGCGCGACTGCTCGGCATCGACGAGCCGACGCCCGAGCAGTCCGCGGTGATCAGCGCCCCGCTTGCGCCGATGGCGGTCATCGCCGGGGCGGGTTCCGGGAAGAGCGAGACCATGGCGGCCAGGCTGGTCTGGCTGGTGGCGAACGGCTACGTCCGGCCAGAACGCGTCCTCGGGCTCACCTTCACCCGCAAGGCCGCCGCCGAGCTGGCCGGGCGGGTCAGGGTACGGCTCGACGGGCTGCGCCGGGTCGGCCTGGCGGGGCCGGGCCCGGGTCAGCCGGGCCCAGGTCAGGCGGGCGGGCCGGATCAGCCTGACCTCGACGGCGACCCGGTAATCGCCACCTACCACTCCTACGCGGGGCGGCTGATCAGCGACCACGCGCTGCGCGAGGCACTCGAGCCGACGATGCGGCTGATCACTGCCGCCGTCGCGTGGCAGCTCGCGGCCCGCGTGGTCGCTGGCTACGACGGCCCGATGGACGCCGTTGACTGGGCCCCGGTCACCGTGACCGCGGCTGTCATCGAGCTGTCCGGCGAGCTGGCCGAGCACCTGCGCGGTCCCGACGACGTCCTCGCGGCCGGAGAGTGGCTGCGACGACGGTACGCCGACGTGCCGGCCGGAAAGACGCGGCAGGCCGACGGGACCCTGCGATGCCAGCGAGTTCGCGAGCAGATGCTCCCGCTGGTACGGGCGTATGCCGCGGCGAAGGCCGAGCGGGAGGTGATCGACTACGGCGACCAGATGGCGCTCGCGGCGCGGATCGCCGCCGCGCATCCCGAGGTCGGGACGGCCGAGCGGGCCCGCTATCAGGTCGTGCTGCTCGACGAGTTCCAGGACACCAGCCACGCGCAGCTTGAGCTGATGCGGGCTCTGTTCGGCGGCGGCCATCCGGTCTCCGCCGTGGGTGATCCCTGCCAGTCGATCTACGGCTGGCGCGGCGCCAGCGCCGGCAATATGAAGCGGTTCGCCGACTACTTTCCGCCTCGTCCGGGCGAATCGCCGGCCGGACTGGAGGCGCGTGCCGAGGTCAGGCTGCTCTCGACCAGCTTCCGTAATACCGGCAAGGTCCTCGATGTCGCCGCGGCGATCCAGAGCGACCTGCGCCAGATCGCGCCCGAGGTGCCCAGGCTGATCGCGCCGCCTGACCGGGCCGATCGCGGCGTCGTCACCTGCGCGCTGCTCGAGACCAGCGCCGCCGAGTCCCGGTGGGTCGCCGAGCAGGTCGCGGCGCTGCTGAGCCTGCCCGCCGGCCTGGCCCCGGACGGGCAGCCCTGGCCGGACGGCCGGGCCGACGGCGTGCGACCGTCCGACATCGCGGTGCTCTGCCGCAAGCGGACCCAGTTCAGCGCCCTGCGGACCGCGCTCGAAGCCGAGGGGATCCCGGTCGAGGTGGTCGGGCTCGGCGGATTGCTGACCGTGCCAGAGGTCGCCGACATCGTGGCAACGCTCCGTGTGCTGCATAGCCCGGTGGCGTCCGACTCGCTCGTGCGGACCCTGACCTCCCCCCGATGGCGGATCGGCCCGCAGGATCTGGTCGCCCTCGGGGTCAGGGCACGGGCTCTGGCCAGAGACCAGGCCGGCCAGCCTGACCGGGGGTCCGAGGTGGGCTCCGTTACAGCCGACGATCATCTGACTCGTGCCGTGGCCGACTTCACGGCCGAGACCGGCAGCCTGATCGAGGCCCTCGACGATCTCGGCGCTGCCCCGGCCTACTCGGCCGACGGGTACGAGCGGCTGTCCGCGCTGGCCGCCGAGCTGCGGACGCTGCGCAGGCATGTCGGCCGGCCGCTGCCGGAGCTGGTCACCGAGGTCGAGCGGGCGCTCGGGCTGGACGTGGAGGTCGCCGCGCGGCCGGGGGCCAGCCCGGCGGCGGCGCGGGCCGATCTCGACGCGTTCGCCGACGCGGCGGCGGCGTTCGCCGGGGATGCCCAGGAGCCGACGCTCGGCGCCTTCCTCGCGTACCTGACCGCGGCCGAGACCGAGGAGTTCGGCCTGGAGGCCGGGCAGGTCAGCGACACCGACTCGGTCAAGCTGGCGACCGTGCACTCGGCCAAGGGGCTGCAGTGGCCGGCCGTCGTGGTGCCCGGGCTCTCCGGCGGGACCAGGGCGCAGAACTTCCCGGCCAGGCCGAGGCTGAGCACCCGGTGGACGGACAATCCGCGGTTGCTTCCGTTCTGGCTGCGCGGCGATCAGGCCGACCTGCCGGCCCTGGCGGGACTTGACCCTGACTCGCTGGCCGCGTTCAGCCGGGCCTGCACCGACCGGAACACGGCCGAGGAACGCCGGCTGGCCTACGTCGCCGTGACCAGGGCGGCCTACTGGCTGGCCTGCACCGGGTACTGGTGGGGCACCGGCAAGTCACCGCTCGGCCCGTCGCCCTTCCTCGACGAGGTCGCCGCGAGCTGCCAGGAGGGAGCCGGGCTGGTGGCGCAGTGGGCGGACCAGCCGGAAGACGGCGCGGAGAACCCGGCGCTGGCCGAGCCGCTGACCTCGTCGTGGCCCGAGCCGCCCGGCGGCGGCCGGTACGAGGCCATCAGGGCGGCGGGCGACCTGGTGCACGCGGCGGCGGCGGGCGGCCCGGCGGAGAGCGCGGCGGGCGCGGGCCCGGCGGATAGCGCGGCGGTTCCCGCCAGGTACGCCGAGCTGGTCGCCGGTTGGGCGGCCGACGCGGACCTGCTGCTCGCCGAGCGATCCAGGCGCCGGCCTGACGGGCCGATCCCGGTCGACCTGCCGCGGCGGTTCGGTGTCTCGGCCCTGGTCATGATGGCCAGGGATCCGGCCGAGCTCGCGGCCCAGATCAGGCGGCCGATGCCGCGTCCGCCAGCGCCGCGGGCGCAGCGCGGGACGGCGTTTCACCGCTGGCTCGAGGAGCGTTTCGGCCAGATGCGGCTGATCGACGCCGGCGAGCTGACCGGGGCGGTCGACGCGGACCTGGTCACCGACGACGCCGACCTGGCCGAGCTCCAGGAGCGGTTCGAGGCGGGTGAATGGGGACAGCGCTGGCCGGCCGAAGTGGAGATGCCGTTCGAGACCAGGGTCGGTGACCGGCTCGTCAGGGGCCGGATCGACGCGATCTTCGCCGACGACGCCGGCGGCGGGTTCGACGTCGTGGACTGGAAGACCGGGCGGCCGCCCCGGCCCGGCCGGGAGGAACGTGCCGTCGCAGTTCAGCTGGCGGCGTACCGGCTGGCCTGGGCGGCGCTGGCCGGCGTTCCGGTGGAGCAGGTCCGCGCGGCGTTCTACTACGTGCGCGATGACCTGACCGTGCGCCCGGCCGACCTGCTCGACGCCGCCGGTCTGGCCGAGCTGGTCAACGGCATTCCGAGCGACGCGTAACCAGCGTCGGCTGCGTCGGCTGCGTCGGCTGCGTCGTCTGGGCGACCAGGCGGCCGGCCTCGTCGGACAGGCTGGTCTGCACGGTGACCGTGGTCCGGCCCCGGTTCAGCGCGACGACCGCGCGCACGGTTCCGGCCGTCACCGGGCGGAACATCTGGCTCGTCGACGCGCGACGTCCTCCGGCGTGTAGCCCGGAAGGCTGGGCGGGATCTCCGGGCTGTCGCACACCGGCATAGTACGAGTTGGCGCTGGACAAGGACTAATAAATTGGACGTGATCATAACGCGAAGTCATGAAGAGTGGTTTCGCGGCCGCCTCACAGTCGACCGGGCGGCCTAGCGGGGCCGACGAAGCCCAGGACGACGGCGGCGACCAGCCCGTAGAGCCCGCCCCCGGCACCTGCGAGAACGCTCCGGCAATGGCGACGAAG
>Ga0307373_10013032_pt1 | contig 11701 bp, 8 predicted proteins | sample OX2MG_FD_202534 | JGI IMG/M metagenome (GOLD analysis project Ga0307373, IMG submission 202534) | Soil microbial communities from Risofladan, Vaasa, Finland - OX-2 | ecosystem: Environmental > Terrestrial > Soil > Coastal area > Acid sulfate soil | place: Finland: Risofladan, Vaasa | collected...
TGCGCCGGCTGTTTGCGGTGCAGCGGAGGCTTGGGCGCCGGGGAGGAAGGGCTGGAGATGTTACCAATGGCGGGATGGTGGTTACCTTTGGAGGGGGGTGGGTGCAGAGGCAGGGAACAGAAAGACAGGGACCAAGGGACCAGGGGACCAAGGGACCAGGGACCAAGGGAACGAGGGACCAAGGGAACGAGGGACCAGGGAGCAGGGGGCCGAATGAGTGAGGCGGCGGGCGGCTGCCCGTTCCCGCTATTCGCGGGAAGTGCCCGGCGCTCGGAAAGGGAGCGGGTGCCGGGGTAGACGGTATCGACATGGGGGATGTGGCAATCCGCCCATTGGAGGGGCAGCGGCTGGCCTGACTTGGCCTGGAGGGTGTTGCGTTGATTTTTCAGCATGATGTTGCGCTCCGATCTTGATTCTCTGGTCCGGAGCGCGACTGGGGAGGATCAGTGCAGCGGGCTGAGTTGGATATGTTTAGTCAATGATTATAAGATATCTTTAACTATGTCAAGTAAAATATCGGGCTGGAGGCCTTTTTTTGGGGGGGCAGGAGGGGTCTGGCTGGGGCGGGGCCGGTTTGGGGCGCGGGGGGTTTGTGGTTTGAGGCCTTCCCCACGATGAATCGCGGGGCTAACGAACGCTGCGCCTGACGGCGCGGGGGGTTGCCGTGCCGGGCTGGCGGCGGCCTCCTCACGCCCGCTCATCGCGCGGATCCTTCGCTGCGCTCAGGAGCGATGAACGGGGCACAGCTCCGGCGGATGCGGGCGTAATCTAGTACAGAAATGTCCAGAATCGCGCGAGTGATCCTTGCTTTGATCGTGGGCCTGGCGCTGCTTACATGGGCGGCGTCGGGAGTGGTGGAGACCACGGCGCGCGAGTGGTTCGAACGCGATGTGATATCGCGCGCGCACCTGGTGCTTACGAGCGCGAGCGGCTCCATCGCCAATGCCTGGAACCATCCGGAAGAATTGAATGGTCTGTTGACCGGTATTGCGCGGGACGAGCGTGTAATGGCTCTGGAGGCCTGCAACGCCGATCTGAGCCCGCGGTCGATCACCGAGGGTTTTCCGCAGGAGTTCAACTGCCTTGAAGTGGGTCCGCGGGTGCGTAATGGAGATCCGGTCGCAGGCCCTGGGCAGGGCCGCTTCCTGGAGTGGAGCACGATATCATCGCTGCCCACGGGCCGGGTTCAGGTCAGCGCCATCCCCGTGACTGACTCGGAAGGCGAGCTGGGATTCGTGGTGATGGTGCAGGATCTGACCTATATCGACCGGCGGGAAGCGCGGGCGCAGACCTTCCTGATTGTGATCTTCGCACTGCTTGCCATCACCGCATTCGGAGTCCCGGTCCTGATTGCGAAGCGGGCGCGCCTGGACTGGACGCTGGAGCTTCGCACCCTGCTGCGCGGCGGGGGAAAACATAGCCGGGAATTCCAGCCCATCCTCAGCGAGGTGCGGGAGATCGTCGGGCGGATGTCGGCCGAGCAGGAGGATGCGCCGGGGCAGTGGACGCCGGCGCGGCTGAAGGCGACGCTGAACCAGTATCTGCATGGCGAGAAGATCGTCATCCTGGCCAATCGAGAGCCTTACATTCATGAGCGGAACGCGGACGGCGAAATCGAAATCCGGCATCCCGCGAGCGGATTGGTGACGGCGCTGGAACCGGTGATGCGCGCCTGCTCCGGGGTGTGGGTGGCGCATGGAAACGGCAGCGCGGACCGGGAAACCGTGGACCGGCACGATCGCATCAGGGTACCGCCCGGAGAAGAGTCGTATCACATCCGCCGGGTATGGCTTTCCGACGAGGAGCAGCAGGGCTACTACTACGGTTTTGCCAACGAAGGCCTGTGGCCGCTGAGCCACGTTGCGCATGCGCGGCCGATTTTTCGCGCCGAGGACTGGCGCCAGTATCGTGCCGTGAATCAGAAGTTCGCCGACGCCGTTGTGAGCGAAACCGATTCCGAAGATCCGATCATCATGGTGCAGGACTATCATTTTGCGCTGGCGCCGGCGATGATTCGCAGACGGCTGCCATCGGCAACGATCATTGCGTTCTGGCACATTCCGTGGCCGAATGCGGAGCGGATGGGAATCTGTCCCTGGCGAAACGAGCTGCTGAACGGTTTGCTGGGCAGCAGCATTGTGGGCTTTCACACCCAGCTTTACTGCAACAATTTTTTCGATTCGGTGGATCGGTATCTTGAGGCCCGCATCGACCGTGAAAGCAACGCGGTGATCATGCAGGGGCAGCGCACCCTGGTTCGCCCGTATCCCATTGCCATCGAATGGCCCAACCGCTGGGTGGAAAGCGCTCCCAGTCCGGAGGACTGCAGAGCACAGGTCTGGCGCGACTGGGGCTTAAAACCCAATGCGCTTCTGGGTGTGGGCGTCGACCGGCTGGATTACACCAAGGGCATTGAGGAGAGATTGCTCGCGGTGGAGCGTGTTCTGGAGCGATACCCGCAATACCGCGGCCGATTCACCTTCGCCCAACTGGCGGCGCCCAGCCGCACCAAGATCGAGCGGTACCGGGACCTCAACGAGGCCATTGAAATTCTGGCGGAGCGAATCAACCGGCGGTTCGGGACGGCCGATTACAGGCCCATTCTGCTGCTGCGGACTCACCACGAGCCGCCTGAGGTTTTCCGGTTTTTCCGGGCCGCCGATGTCTGCTATGTCAGCAGCCTGCACGACGGCATGAACCTGGTGGCGAAGGAATTTGTGGCTGCCCGAACCGACTGCAAGGGCGTGCTTGTGCTGAGCGAGTTTACCGGCGCGGCCAGGGAATTGACGGAAGCTCTCATCGTTAATCCCTACGACCTGGAAGCCAGCAGTGAGGCGTTGGCGACCGCATTGTCCATGCCGGTGGAAGAGCAGCAGGACCGCATGCGATCGATGCGCTCCGTGCTGACGCAATTCAACGTGTACCGCTGGGCAGGGAGAATGCTTGTGGATGCGGCGCGGGTACGCAACCAGGACCGTGTGGCCGGACGTCTGGGGCTGCGCTCGAACCTGTTGCACGTCGGCGGCGAGTGAGGGCCGCTTTGCATCATGGCAATTTGCAGGAAGCGGCCCAGGCACTTAGAAACGCGGTCACCTCGTCGGGCGGACGAATCCACACGTCGGCAATTGTCTTTCGATACTCTTCGCGCACGAGCACGTTGAGGCCGCGGCCTTGCAGGGCTCCAAAGGCGTCTTCATCTGTGGTGTCGTCTCCGAGGTAGGCGACGGCGGCGTCTGGCCCGATCTCGGAAAGGATGGTTGCAACAACATCTCCTTTATTGCGGGCGGCGGCGGTAATCTCAATTCCCCCGTCGAACGGCACCAGCCGAATGCCCTTTCGGTCCTTGACCTGCGACCAGGCGTGCTGGACGCGTTTCGAAAGATGGCCGGACAGCGACTCCCTGCCGCGCCAATGAATCGCGATCGACGTTGGCTTGCGCTCCGCAAAAAGACCCAGGCCGTCGTTCAGCAGGAGATTGGCCGCATCGGCGACTGCCTGCAGGGATTCCGCGGGCGCTTCGGCTGTTTTCAGGGTGCCATCGGCGCTTAGCCGTTCAAAACCGTGGCACCCCCAGATTTCGATCCCGGGCAGCCCCAGCAGGCGTCTCGCGCTCAACGCAGGCCGTCCGCTCACAATCACCATCCGGGTGTCGGTGGCAGTCTGGATGCGTTCGAGAAGAGGCGGAAATTCGGGATAGGGTGTGGCGCGCTCCGGGTCGATGGAGAATGGCGCAAGGGTGCCATCGTAGTCCAGCAAGAGCGCTCGCACCCGCGCCCGCGCAATTCCCGCCAGGAAATCCGTTAGTTTCTGGTCCATGGCGCGCGACACGCCAACCGGCTTGAATGTTCTCACGATTGCACCTCCTCGGAAGACATCTGCGCCGGGCACGCCAACAAGGGGCGCGCCCAGTCAAACGGTCGAATGACAGAGCAATGTCGGAGAGGAAGGAATTAGCACAGCCTGGCGCAGTTTAGATCCACCAGCGGAGGCGTTTGGACGATCTGCCCCGGCATGATGCGCGTCCATCCGCGAATCTGCCCAGGAGCAAGCAACTCACGGGCAATCCGCGGGACCGTTAATGTGGCGAACAGCGCCGCCGCCCACAATGCCGCCCGAAGCGCGGTTGGCGGAAGGTCCATCGCCGGCGAAATGAACACAGCCATCACGACCACGAGCAGAACAACTGCAAACGTGATCGTAACGACTCGATTCATCAAGCAAATTATACGCAGTACCCCGGGTCCCAATTTTTAGGGTTGCGAGGATGGGGGTGGCCGACCGCGGGGAAACCGTCTCCGGTCCCCAAAGGCGAGGGGGTACCCTTCCACCTCCGGGGAAGCGCGTGCGTCTACGGCGACGGATTTTGGGGTGGGCGGCAGCGGCGCGGGTCGGGAGACCCGCGCTACAGCCGGTCTGGAGACCGGCGGTACATTCCGGTAGGGAGGGCGGACGGGCAGAGTGGGTGCGGGCGTCTGAATTATTGCGGGCGGGCGGAGGTGCGCTCGGCCTGCAAGTCGCGTTTGCCCTGGCCGGGCTGGGCGTAGTAGCCGCGGCGGGTGCGGACGGAGAGGCGGCCATGGCCGGGGGCCTGGGCCTCGACGTGGACGGTGCGGAAGCCGCCGATGGAGGCGGGGCGGGTGGAGTGGTAACCGACGGTGTACTGGTTGCGGATGTCGCGAGCCACTTCGGAGGCGATCTCGTTGACCTCGTCGAGGGATTTTGGGAAGTAGGCTATGCCGCCGGTCTCGTCGGAGAGGGCCTGGAGATCGTCGTGGGCGCGCTGGTCCTCGCGGGGATCGCTGTCAAAGAGGAGTCCGATGGTGTAGACGACGGGGCCGCCGAGGTCTTCGACGCGGCGAATGGCCTCGTCGCGGGTGAGGCGGGAGGCGTTGTCGGCGCCGTCGGTGATGATGAGGAGCACCTGCTTGGGCTGTTTGGCGTGGTGGGAGAGCTCGTCGGCGGAGGCGACCACGGCGTCGTACATGGCGGTGGCGCCGCGGGCTTCAAAACGGTCGATGCCGCGCTCAAGGGCGACGCGGTCCATGGTGAAGGGCTGGTCGAGGTAGGCGCGGGTGTTGAAGTTGACGACGAAGACGGAATCGCCGGGGTTGGACTCGCCCAGCAGGCGCATGGCGGCCTGGTTGACGGCGGAGCGCTTGTCGAGCATGGAGCCGGAGCTGTCAATCATGATGCCCATGGAGACGGGCTGATCCTGGTGGAGGAAGGAATTGACGGTCTGGGGCACGCCGTCTTCCCAGACGCGGAAGTCGCGGCGGCTGAGGTCGAGGGCGGGGCGGCCCTTCTGGTCGACGACCCAGCAGCTGAGCAGGACTTCATCGACATCTTCGTGCAGGGTGTAGACGCCGTTGGCGGCCTTCTGGATCTGGCCGGGCGCGGCGGGAGTATTGGAGGCGGCGGTGGGGGCCGGGGGGACGACGATGTCGGGGGAGGGGATGGGGTCGCGATCGGTGTCGAGGGAGGGCTGGACTTCGGGGCGCATGGGGTTGTTCATCTCCGGCGGCAGGACCTGGGGAGACGAGGATTGGGGCGCCTGGGCTACGAGCGCGCCGGAGGGCAGGAGCAGAGCGGCGGCGAAGAGGGCCGCGCAAAAGAGAGAGCGAGAACGGACGAAGGCTGAGAAGGACATAGGACGGACGGCGTTGCTTCAATGAAGTTGGATGCAGGGCGGGGGGTTGGGGGTTAGCGGGAGTGGGTCCCCGGTCCCCAAATGCTTGGGACCGGGGACACCCGGCAGCTTGCTTGGGACGGGGGCGGCTTGCAACCCACCCTTGCGACAGAAAAAAGTCGCAAGGATGGGGCACGGCGGATCTACCAGGGATGGGGCACGGCGCTGGCCATCCCACCCATTCGCGCGATAAAGCTGCGCGAATGGATGGGGCACGGGAATTTGCTGAACCTATGGGACCGGCTGTGGGTGCGGCTAAGTGGCTGATTCGGGGCCCCAGCCGCCGCCGCCGGGGGTTTCGATGCGGACTACGTCGCCGGGCTGGGCGCGGACAGAGCCTTTGCCGGGTAGGAGCTGGGCTGATCCGGAGGCGCGGATGAGGGTCGCGGAGCCGCAGGCGCCGGGGTGGCCGCCGGCCAGGCCGTAGGGGGCGAAGCGGCGGCGGTCGGCGAGGAGGCTGACCTGGGAGGGGGCAAGCAGGCGGATTTCGCGGATGAGGCCGTTGCCGCCGCGGAAGCGGCCGCGGCCGCCGGAGTTGGGGCGATAGGCGTAGCGCTGGACGCGGAGGGGATAGGCGTATTCGAGCGCCTCGACGGGGGTGTTGAGGGAGTTGGTCATGTGGCAGTGGACGCCGTCGATGCCGTCGGCGGTGGGACGCGCGCCCATGCCGCCGGCGATGGTTTCGTAGTAGGCGAATGGCGCGCCGGTGCGAGGGTCGACGCCGCCGATGGTCAAATTGCTCATCGTCCCGTAGCTGGCGGCGGGGATGCGTTCGGGCGCGGCCTGGGCGAGCGCGCGCAGAAGGACGTCAGTAATGCGCTGGCTGCACTCGACGTTTCCGCCGGCGACGGCGGCGGGAGGAACGGCGTTGACGATGGTGCCCGAGGGCGCCGCGACGGTGATGGGATTCATGAGGCCGGCGGTGGCTGGAGCGTCTTCAGAGAGCAGGCAGCGGAAGACATAAAAGCAGGCGGAGACGGTGACGGGGAGGACGGCGTTGACGGCGCCGCGGACCTGAGGGGACGAACCGGCGAAGTCGATGGTGGCGGCGCCTTCTTCGGGGCGGATGGCGATGGAGACGGCGATGCGGATGGGGTCGTCGGTAACGCCGTCGTCGTCGAGGAAGTCCTCGGCGGTGAAGGTGCCGGCGGGCAGGGAGCGAAGCTGGGCGCGCATGAGGCGCTCGGACCATGCGATGAGATCGGCAGTGAGGGTCTCGACTTTTTCGAGGCCGTACTTGGCGACGACTTCGAGGATGCGGCGCTCGCCGACGCGGCAGGCGCCGATCTGGGCGGCGAGGTCGCCCTCGCGCTCCTCGGGCGTGCGGACGTTGGCGAGCAGCAGGGCGAGAATACCGGGGTCCATCTCTCCGCGACGCATGAGCAGCACGGGCGGGATGCGGAGGCCCTCCTGATAGATTTCCTGGGCCGGGCCCATGGAGCCGGCGTACATGCCGCCGACGTCGGCGTGGTGGGCGCGGGCGGAGGCGTAGAAGGCGGGGCGGGGCCGGCCGGGCACGAAGACGGGCAGGACGAGGGTGATGTCGGGCAGGTGGGTGCCGCCGGCGTAAGGGTCGTTGAGGATGGCCATGTCGCCGGGCTGCATCTGGAGGCGCTCCGCGGCAGCCTTGACGGACATGGGCATGGCGCCGAGGTGGACGGGCATGTGATCGCCCATGGCGATGACGCGCTCGCCGGCGTCAAAGAGGGCGCAGGAGTAGTCGCGGCGCTCCTTGATGTTGGGGGAGATGGCGGTGCGGCGGAGGGCGGCGCCCATTTCTTCGGCGATGGAGTGCATGGTGCTCTGGAAGACGGCGAGGGCGATTGGATCTTTTGGGGGATCGGAGGGATAGGAGGGATGGCCAGTCATGGCTGCACCTCGATGACGAGATTGCGCAGCTCGTCGACGCGGAGGCGGTCGCCCGGAGGAAGGATGGTGGCCGAGCTGTATTCGGTGACGATGGCGGGGCCGGAGATGCGGTCGCCGGGAGCGAGGAGGTCGCGATTGTAGACCTGGGTGGGAACCAACGAGCCATGGAACCAGACCGGGCGGGTGCCGGTTTTGGCGGCACTCCCATCGCCTTCGCGGAGCGGCTCGCGGGCCTGCGCGAAGGGCTCGGAGGGCGAGATCATGCGCACGCGGACATTGACCACTTCCATGGCGCGGGCGGGATCGGCAAAGCCGTATCGCTGGCGATGCTGCTCGTGAAAATCCGCAGCCATTTGCGGCGAGAAGGGGACGTTGAGCTCGTAGCCCTGGCCGCGGTAGCGCAGGTCGACGGAGCGATGGCTTTCGCCCTGGAGGCCTTCGCGGCGAAAGTCCTCGGCGCCGGCGGATTCAAGCTCGGCGAAGTATGGGGCGAGGTCTGAACGGATGGGCAGCATGACGGTGCGCGAATACTCGCGGATGGTGTCGGCGAGCAGGATGCCGACGGCGGAGAGCGCGCCGGGGAGCGCGGGAATGAGCACGCGGGGGACGCGCAACGCGCGGGCAAGGCTGCAGGCGTGCACCGGGCCGCCGCCGCCAAAAGCGACCAGGGTAAAGTCGCGCGGGTCGAAGCCGCGCTCAATGGAGATGACGCGGATGGCCTTGGCCATGGTGGTTTCAATGACGCGCAGGATGCCTTCAGCGAATTGCTCCACCGTGGGAATGGCGGCTTTGGCGTCGTCCATCATGCGGCGGGTGCGGTCGAGATCGAGGGGAACCGCGCCGCCGAGGAACGATGTGCTATCGAGGCGGCCTAGGATGAGGTTGGCGTCGGTTACGGTGGGTTGGGTTCCGGTTCCGTAGCAGATTGGGCCGGGGTCGGCGCCGGCGGATTCAGGGCCGACGCGGAGCATGCCGCCGGCGTCGAAGCGCGCGATGGAGCCGCCGCCTGCGCCGGCGGTGTGAATGTCGAGCATGGGCACGGCGAGGGGAATTCCGGCGACGCTGGACTCATTGCCGATGTGAAAGCCGGCGGCAGTGTCGACGAGCGAAACGTCAGTGGACGTGCCCCCCATGTCGAAGCCGATGATGCGCTCGAAACCGGCGGCGGCGGCCAATTTGTATGCGCCCACCACGCCGCCGGCGGGGCCGGAGAGCACGGTGCGGACAGGCTCTTCCGCGGCCTGGCGCGCGGAGATGACACCGCCGGAGGACTGCATGACTTCAAGACGGCCGCCGGCGGCGCTGCCTTCGATGCTCGATGCGAGCCCGGCGAGATAGCCGCCGACCCTGGGCGCAAGATAAGCGTTGGCGACGATGGTGGAGGCGCGCTCGTATTCGCGGAATTCGGGGAGGATGCGATGGGAGACGGAGAGCGGCAGCCCGAGGGCCGCGAGCGCGTCTGCCACTGCGCGCTCGTTTTCAGGATTGGCGAAGGAGAACAGCAGAGAGATCGCGACAGCCTCCGCACCCGATTCGCGAATCTGCTCAACCAGGCTGCGCAACTCTTCCGGGCTCGGCGCGGCGAGACGCTCGCCTTCGGCGCTGACGCGCTCTTCCACGCCGAAACGGAATTTCGCCGGAACCAGGCAGGGCGGCGGCGGCTGGAACCAGTCATAAAGGCGCGGGCGGGTCTGGCGGCCGATGGAGATGGTGTCTTCAAAGCCGCGGGTAGTGACGAAGGCGACGCGCGCGCCTTTGCCCTCAAGCATGGCGTTGGTGCCGACGGTGGTTCCGTGGCGGACTACCGCATCGGGTGCGGCGCCGAGCTGGCGCAGGCCATTGAGCACCGCCTGGCCGGGATCGCGCGGCGTGGAGAAGACCTTGAGGGCAACGAGCTTACCTTCGCGCAGGGTTACGCAGTCCGTAAACGTGCCGCCACTGTCGATGGCGACAGGCTGGCGCGATGGCATGGAATCGGGCAACGCGAATCTCCCAGGATGAGTCTCGGTGACGATTATTGCAGAGGGATGCGCGAAGCGGAGATGGCGATCGGCAAGGAATATGGCGAATGTCAGTCGATGGCGAAAGTTCTGAGTTGACTGCAAAAGAACCGCAAGTCAGCGTCTTACCCACGCCTTTGGCGCACCCAGCGACGTTCGCAAGTCAACCGGTCAGCGGGTTCGTGGGGTTCGTAAGCAGGCTCTGAGGCCCGATACTTCAACGAATGGGATTGCGGCACGCCACAACATCCGGTGTATTCTGGCGTTCACGAGAGAAAAGGAGACACAAACCTTGGCACGCAATTGGTTTGTTGCACTGGTTTTCGTTCTCGCCGCTGGAATTACCATCCCTGGGAACCCACCTTCCGCCAATGCTTCTCCTGCTTCCCCAAACGGACAGCAATCCGACTGGGAAAATGCACCTCAGGGCCTGAATACGATTCAACGCCGCGGATTCCGCGATGGCGTCGAGGGTGCCCGCAAGGACTACGGCAATGGCCGCAGTCCCGACGTAAACAATCGCGAAGAATACCGCATTCCCGCGGAGATGCCACGCGACATCCCTCCGCAGATGCGCGAAACCTGGCGCGACGGATTCCGCCGGGGCTATGCCGTGGCCGCTGCCCACTTGTGGAACGGCGCGCCGCGACCACCCCAGCCGCCCTACCAACCCCAGCCGCCCTACCAACCCCAGCCTCCCTATCAACCGCAGCTGCCTTACACACCGCCGCAGCCGCCGAATTGGGACCAGTGGGGCATGCGCGGGCTGCGCAGCGATGCCGAAAGGAGAGGCTATCGCGAAGGGGCTGAGGAAGCGCGGAAGGACTACCAGTGGCATCACCAGCCCGATCCCGATTCCCACGAGGAATACCAGCGCCCCTACATCGACCCGCAGTCTGTGGACGAATACCGCGAGGGATTCATGCGCGGCTACACCGTGACCATGTCGCAACTGTCCGGCGAGCCCGACTGGCAGCAGTACAACGGCGACCCCGGCCAGTGGCAGCCGCCGGATAGTTACACCGACGCGGAACGCCAGGGTTTTCGTGACGGAATCGACGGAGCCCGCAAGGATTACGGCAACAATCGCCGTCCGGATCCCAACAACCGCGACGAATACCGCAATCCCAACGTTCCGGATCAGTTTCGCCAGAAGTACCGCCAGGGCTTCCGCCGCGGCTACGAGATGGCGGCCGCCCGCCTCCGGGGAGGAATGTAGCTTGCGGAGGCGCGGGGCCAGGGAATGATCCGCCCGCTCATCGCGCGGATCCTTCGCTCCGCTCAGGAGCGATGAACGGGGCACAGTCTGGTCGAGCGGAGCCAGCGGCTTCAGCGGGGCCCGCGCCGGTCCAATTGGCGCCGCCCGCCGCGCAGGAATCAGCCCCGCGACAGCCGCGCGGACCGAATAGCGCGGGGACGCATCGGCTTTCGTGTCTCCCAGGTCTCCAACACCGGGAGACCTGGGGCACCCACACTATTGCGGCGGAGCCGGCTGACAAAGCGAGGTGCGCACGCGCTCCATGATGCCGAGGTAGTAGGCGAGGTTGTGGATGGTGTTGAGGGTGGCGGAGAGCGCCTCGCCGGCCTGCATGAGGTGGCGCAGATAGGCGCGGGTGTAGCGGCGGCAGACCAAGCAGTTGCAGTTGGGGTCGGGGGGCTGCTGGTCCTCGGCGTACTGGCGATTTTTGATGGTGATGCGGCCCTCGCTGGTGAAGAGCAGGCCGTGGCGCGCGGCGCGGGTGGGCAGCACGCAATCCATCATGTCGACCCCCATGCGGGCATACTGCTCGATCTCGTCGGGGTAGCCGACGCCCATGACGTAGCGGGGTTTGTCGGCGGGTAGCAGGGGCAGCACTTCGGCGATCATTTCCATGGTGAGCTCGCGGGGCTCGCCAACGGAGAGGCCGCCGATGGCGTAGCCGTCGAAGTCCATTTCGAGGAGCTGTTCGGCGCTCTGGCGGCGAAGGTGGCGGTACATGCCGCCCTGGACGATGCCGAAGAGGGATGGGGTGGGAGCACCCTCGGGCGCGGGCGAGGACGCCCGCACTACAGCCGGCCAGGAGGCCGGCGCTACATCAGGCGCTATGTCAGGCGCTACATCAGGCGCTATGTCAGGCGCTTCATCAGGCGCTATGTCAGGCGCTAC
>Ga0307373_10013034_pt1 | contig 11700 bp, 8 predicted proteins | sample OX2MG_FD_202534 | JGI IMG/M metagenome (GOLD analysis project Ga0307373, IMG submission 202534) | Soil microbial communities from Risofladan, Vaasa, Finland - OX-2 | ecosystem: Environmental > Terrestrial > Soil > Coastal area > Acid sulfate soil | place: Finland: Risofladan, Vaasa | collected...
TTTTCACGTGGTCGCCGCCAAACGCATTCGCTTCTCCGCCTTCGTAGAGCACATCCGTCGGCTTCTCCAAATGCCCGCCCGTCACGATCACGGCTTTCGCGCCCATCTCGGCGAGTTTCTGCGCCGCAACCTTCATTCCCGCCAGGTCTTTCACTTCCACTCCCGCCAGCAGCGCCGCTTCGTCCATGTTCGGCGTGATCACATCCGCGCGTTTCATCAATTCGTCGCGCAGGAATTTCACTCCCGCCGCGTCAAGCAGTTCCGCGTTCCCCGCGGACGATTTCACCACGGGATCGAGCACCACGTGCGCGAATTTATGCTTGTCCAGAAATTCCGCCACCGCCGCGGCGTTTGCTTTATTGCCCAGCATTCCAATTTTAACCGCGGCAATTTGCATGTCGCTCGCCAGCGCATCAAGCTGCGCCCGCAACGTCGCCGCTGGAGTCACGTGCACAGACGCGACGCCTTGCGTCGATTGCACAGTCAGCGCCGTAATCGCCGCGATGCCGTAGCAATTGTGCGCCGCGAATGTTTTCAGATCGGCGGCGACGCCCGCGCCACAGGAAGGATCGAATCCCGCAATCGTCAGCAAAATCGGTGGATGGTGATTCGTGTTCATTAATTCGTCGTGCCCTCCGCGCGAGGCACAAACGGCGCCGCAAATCTTCGCGCGCGCCGGCTGCCTCAAAATGTACGCGCCTTACTTCCCAAAGCGCAACAACATTCTCACGCGCGCAAAAACTTTTTTTTCGCGCCGAGTACTGTAGCTTCCTTCCCCCGCCGCGTTCTGCGAAAACCTAAAAACATGTCATTCCGAAATGCCCCATTTGCGAAAACATTACGTCGTGTCATTCCGAGGAGCAACCGCGACGAGGAATCTGCTTTGCCTTTTTCTGTTTTGTTTCTTCCGCGTCGCCTACTTCCCTCCCCACGTGTATTTCAGTCCCGCGCGGTAGTTAAATCCCAGCGCTGGATACCCAATCGCGTCCTGATAATGATGGTCGAGCAAATTTTCCACGTGCCCCATCATCGTCACGCCGTGCCCCGCCGCGAATTGCGTTCCCAGGTCCAGGCGAAAATGGCTCGGATTGCTCGTTAGTCCGAATCCCAGAAAATCGCTGTCCGTCTCGCGTCCCACAAAATATCCCGCCAGATTCCAATTCATCCGGCGGAACGCCGCATTCAGAATCAAATCCGCCGAATGCAGCGGCCGCAGAAACAATCGGTTGCCCGGCGCCTGCGTGGGATCAAACGCATTTGGCGCTTTCAGCACGCGCGTGTCGTCGTAGCTGTAGTTGCCGATGATTCCCAGCCACGTGAAAGGCTTCGCCTCAATCGTCGTGTTGGCGCCAAACGCGCGCGCCGAATCCGTATTGAAAAACGTGCCATACCCAAACGAATCCAATTCCGCCGCGGGACATCCCGACGGCACCGCGAGCGAGCACGGCCCAAATCCCGGAGGCGGGCATGACGCGAAGCTGACGATATCGCTGAAGCTGTTGTGAAAAAACGTCGCCGAGAATTTCACGCGCTCTGAAGCCATCACCTGATCGATGCCCGCATTAAACGTATTGCTGCGCTCCGGCTTCAAATCCGGATTTCCCGGAAAACACGGATCCGCCTCGAACGATTGCGAAAAGTCCGGCTCCTTGATCCCCAATCCGTAAGAAGCGCGCAGCCGCGTTTCGCCCCAGAATCCGCTGCTGCCGAACCGCGCCAGATACGCCAGTCCCGTGCGCGGCACAAATCGCGTTCCGAAGCTCGCATTATCTTCCGCGCGTCCTCCGGCAATCGCCGTCAGCCTTCGCCCGAATTGATAATGTGTTTCGAAATATCCTCCCTGATTATTTCGGCGCTCATGCGGCCCGGACGCCGATCCGTTTTCCACTTCGTAGTCGTAGCCCAGCGAAATCGCGCCATTGCGAAATAAATAAGTGGACTGTTCTTCGAATGCAGCGCGATTGAATTGATCAATAAAAGTGAAAAACGGCACGTCCGCGCCAATATCGCGAAAATACGATTCGGTTCCCGCGACGTGATGCTGCCAATGATTCCCCGTCGAAAAATCCCAGCTCAAATTCGCCGAGAAATCGTGCAAGTCCGAAGACTGGCCCGGCTGGAAGAACGTCGGGAAATCGATCGCCGTCTGCCCCGGCTGGCCCGCGTCGCTCGCCGCGCTGCGCAGCGACAGCCGTAAATGATCCGTGCCGCTGAATTTCCAACCGAAATTTCCAGACATCGTCGTGTCGCGAAACCTGTCATTCGGCCCTTGCCCGTTGCTGTCGAAATACGAAATCGCGCTCGAATAATCTAAATGATTCACGAGTCCGCTCAATTGCGCCTCGCCGTGCCGCGTGCTGAACGAACCGCCCTCGCCTATCGCCGTAAATTCCGGCGTCGAAGTATTTCCGCGATGCGTGAAAATCTGCACCACGCCCGTCATCGCGTCGGAACCAAAAAGCGCGCTTGATGCTCCATGCACGATTTCGATTTTGTCCACGTTCGATAAATCGAGATTCGAAAAATCCATGTCGCCGCCCGGCTGATTTACTGGAGCGCCGTCCACAAGCACTTTCGTGAAATTCGAATTCCCGCCATCCAGAAATAATGACGTGACGCCGCCCATCGGCCCGAGACGCGCCAGATTCGCGCCCGCCGTCGAAGTCAGCAGCGGCGCAAGCCACATTTCCTGACGCTCGTCGATGTCTTTACGCGTCAGCACCGTAACTGGCGAGGCGACTGTGTTTGCCGGCTCCGGCTCGGCCTGCGCCGACACAACCACGGTCGACGCCAGCGGTGCCAGTTCCAATCGCGCGTCCCACGTGCGATGCTCGCCCGCCGCGAGCGTAAATTCTTGTTCGCTCGCCGCCATCTGCGCGTGCTCGACGCGAATTTTGTATTTTCCCGGCGGAAGCTCCACGGAATAGGAACCGTCCGCGCCGCTTTTCAATTGCTTTGCGATTGTGTTGTGCGAAGTATTGCTCGAAATGTTTTCTACAACAATTTGCGCGCCGGCGATGGCTGCGCCGCTGCGATCCGTCACGCGTCCGGAAATTGTTGCGCTCGATTGAGCGTGGATTGAATTTGAAATTCCAGAAAGTGAAAAACCAAGAAGCAGGAAAAATACAAAAAGCCGCACACGAAGTTTCATTTTTATCCTCCGGCTCCCTCTCGCGCGGGAGTTTGAAGGTTGTCCCGAAATTCAGGCTGTCGTCTTGCACGCAGCTTGCATTCGAGATGGAAACTCCGCCGGTCTCCTGGCTTGGCGGCATCCTGCTGGGCGCGGCCTTCCCGCCGCGGTGCCGCGTCTTTCGACGAAGCACCGAAACAGTGGCGCGTGCCCGACTTCTTCCGCCTTACAGTCGCGCAGCGGCGACGGCTTCACACCGTCTTCCCGTGCACGGAGTCTCGCTGTGATTGTGGCCGACGAAATTCATTCGCTGAAATCAGCTTTTGCTTCTCGCCGGAAATGCAGACAGCTCTTTGCTGCCGAACAAATCCTTTACTGCGATTCCGTTTTTGCTTCCGCGGAACCTTCCGCTGCTTCCGTCTCCGCGCCGCCGCGCAAAATCACGCGCGGTTTTCCGCTCGCGTTCATCTCCACGTCCAACTCCGTTTCAAACGCTTGCTCCAGCAACTCCCGCCGGTAAACATCGGCTGGTTTTCCCGACGCCAAACATTTCCCGCGTTGCACCAGCACAATCGAGTCGAAGAATTCCGCCGCCAAATTCAATTCGTGCGTCACCACCACCACCGTGTAGCGGTTTTCTTCCGCCAACCTTCGCAGCCGCCGCATCAATTCCACTTTTCCGCCGATGTCCAAATGCTGCGTGGGCTCGTCGAGCAGCAGCAGCAGCGGCTGTTGCGCCAGAGCGCGCGCCAAAATCACGCGCTGTCCTTCGCCGCCGGAAAGCTGGTCCATTCGCCGGTCGAGCAGCTGTTTCGCGCCCACTTGCGCCAGCGCATTCTCCGCCATCAGGCAGTCTGCCTCGTTTTCAAATCGCAATCGCCGCCCATACGGATAGCGCCCCTGCAAAACGTATTCCCACACACGCAGCGGAAACATCAGCGCGCTTTCCTGATGCACCATCGCGATGCGTTGTGCGCGCTCGCGCAGCGGCAGTTGGCTCGGCGGCTTCCCGTCCAGTTCCACGCGGCCCGACAATGGCTTGAATTCTCCGGAAAGCAGACGCAGCAGCGTGGATTTTCCGCTGGCGTTCGGCCCAAGGATTCCCACGATCTCGCGCTGTCGCGCGCTGAATGTCACCGGTCCGAGTGTGAAATCCGGCGCGTCGCGATCCGAAGCTGAATACGCGTAGCTCGCCTGCTCGACAAGCAGGCGCGCCGGATTCTGCATCCAGCCCACCGCCGCATCACGGCCCGCATTCGGAATCGGCATTCCCTGCGCGCTCATGCGAATCTCCGTCGCAACAAATAAATAAATACGGGAGCGCCAATCGCCGCCGTCACGGCGCCAACGGGAAGCTCCGTGGGAGCCACGACGGTGCGCGCCAGCGTATCCGCAAGCGCGACCGCAATCGCCCCGCCGATGGCGGACGCGGGAATCAGCACGCGATAGTCGGAGCCGAAAAGCATGCGCATCACATGCGGAATCAGCAGGCCCACGTAACCGATCGCGCCGCTGACGGAAACGGCCAGGCCCGTAAGCAGCGAAGCGCTCACGTACACCACCAGTTTCACGCGCGGAACATTTACGCCCAGATGACGCGCCTCCTGCTCTCCCGTCAAAATCAAATTCAAATCCGACGACGTGGTGTAAATCGCGCCGATGCCGATCAGCAGAACCAGGAACAAAAATCCCAGGCCGATCGCCGGAGCCGTTTCCAGGTCGCCCATCAGCCAGAAAGCCATGCCTCGCAAATCGCGCCCGCTGACCGTGGTCATCAAAAACATGATGATGGCGGAGAGAAACGACGCGGTAATAATTCCGGCGAGAAGAAGCGTGGTGCTGTCGAGCTGCCCCTTGCGCCGGCCAAGAAAATAGACTGCTGCAATGGTTGCCAACCCTCCCAAAAATGCCAGGCCCTGCATCGCCCACGGAAATTGCGGCAGCCACACGAGCGCCAATATTGCGCCCAGCGCCGCGCCGCTTGAAACTCCCAACACGTACGGGTCGGCAAGCGGATTCCGCAAAAGCGCTTGAAACGAGGCGCCGGAAACGGAGAGCGCCGCGCCGACCAAAATTCCCAGCGCGATGCGGGGCAACCGCAAACCAAACACAATCAGCCGGTCCGAACTCGGAATGTTGTTCCAGTGGCCGAGCGCGCCGCGCAGCAGCGTCATCGCCACGTCGCGCACCGAGATTGGATACGCGCCCACTTGAAGCGAGAAAACCACCACGATGAAAAGCACGCCCACAAGCAGCGTGCAAATTCCCGCGATTCGCCGGGGCGTCAACGGGCGCATGCAAACGCCTCCCTGCATGAATGTTGCGAAACGGCGCTTTGCAAATGCGCGTGCACGGGGATAAACACTGGCAATTGACGCAAACGCGCGTGCCGCGCCGCGTCTTCAAAAACATTGGGATGAAGTCGACGCGCGAGTTTTTCAATCGCGTCGATCAATCCTGGAGCGGGCAAATCGATTTCATCGCTGACCACCACCACGCGGCCTTCGCGCACCGCCGCAAGTTCGCGCCAGCCTGCTTCGCTCCGCAGTTCAGCCAGTTGCTTCGCCGTGGAATCTTCGCCGCCAAAACCGCTGCTCGCAAACACCAGATAATCGGGATTCAGCCGCACGACTTCTTCCAAACTGATCTGCGGCCAATCTTGTTTCGCGTGCACCACGGATTGCGCGCCGGCATAGCGCAACGCGTCCGCGATGAAAGTGTGTTCGCCGAGCGAAATCAGCGGACTTTCTCCCACAACGAAAAAGACTCGCGTCACCGGCACGTTCGTCAATTTTGATTGCAGTGCATTGAGCCGTTGCCGAAGATTTGCAACTACGGATTTCGCTTGCGCCGTCGCGCCGATCACGCCGCCGACGTGCTCGATGGATTCGAGCGTGTCTTCGACCGTGTGCGGATCTGTGCCGTACACCGCGATGCCCAGCCGCGCAAGCTCATCGGCTGTCTCGTAGCGATTTACCGCTGTGACCAAAACAATATCGGGGCGCAGCGCGATAATTGCTTCCAGATTTGGATTCAACTGCATGCCGACACGCGGCTTCGATTTCGCTGCGGGCGGGTAATCGCTGTAGTTGCTGACGCCCACCAGGCGATCCTGCGCGCCAAGGGCATACACAATTTCCGCAAGATTCGGCGCGAGCGTAACAATGCGCTGCACGTTGACGGGAACGGCAACGTGCCGTCCTGTTTCGTCGATCACCTCGCGCGTCATTTGTTTTGTGTTCATTTCCGATTCGCGCTTCGTTCTCTGTTGCGTTTGCTGTTTCGGTGTGGCCTTCGCATCTGCTGTATTCTGCGCCGCGTAAATCGACGCGCCGCAAAGTAACGCTATCACGCCGCACGCGCCGCCGATTTGTTTTCGCCGCATCGCTTGTCTAATTTGTTTCGCGCGCGTTTATTTTTGATGCGCGGCGAATCTGCTGGTAAGTTGCCGCGAAATTTCCTGCGCCCGAATTTTTGCGCAATAAAAAAGCCCCACGAGAAATAATGGGGCGAATCGCCACACTCCTTCTCGCGAAGAGTGCCAGCAGAAATCGGCTCGCGCAGGTTTCCTGACTTTCGGCACCCGGATTCTTCGTCGCAAAAGGCGCGGCGCTTCCCCGGAAGAAATCTGGCGCTGTTCCGCTTTTTTTCGAGCGGCCCTTCCCGGCGGGTTTGCGATAAGCAAAACGCACCAGTGGGGATTGCGTGTCAGCAGCGCCGGCCGATTACAGTGGCGGGACCGTGGCCGATTTTCACGGCCTTCTCTTCACCCTGAGAATCGCCCAGTGGGCGATTCGAAGGGTTTTCCCGCGAGCCGGCTGAATTTTCCAAACTGAGTCTATGCCCGACGGCCAATCGAGTCAATCGCGCTCGCAAAGCGTATCGAGTGGTAACGCGGGCGTCAGCGATTCTTCCATTGCGGAGAGCGCTTTTCCGCGATGGCGCGCAAGCCTTCACTCGAATCCTCGAGGCTGGAAAGCTCATTAAGAAACACAGCCATCGATTGGCGCACGCCGTCGCGAAGCGAAAGTCCCATGGAACCAAGGATCGCTTTTTTCGCCATGGTGAGCACGGCTCCGGAATGCGCGGTGACTTGCTCGGACACTTCCTTTACCGTCGCTTCGAGTTTGGCTTCCGTCACCACGCGATTCACAAGGCCCAAGCCGAGCGCGCGTTCGGCGCTGATTACTTCGCCGGTGAGAACCAATTCGAGGGCGCGCTTGGGCCCTACGATGTACGGCAGAATGGCCGCGCCGAGCGGAGGAAATACGCCGAGCTTTATTTCCGGCTGCGCGAATTTCGCGCGCGGAGTTGCGACCACCAAATCGCCGAGAGCGGCAAGTTCGGCGCCGCCACCAAACGCGGGGCCGTTGACGACAACAAGGAAGGGCTTCGAAGTATCGAGCATGGCCGTGAATGCGCGCTGGAATGCATCGAGCACCTGAAACGCGCGGCGCGGCGTGTATTCGCCGAGCTCGATTCCGCCGCAGAACGATTGGCCAGCGGAGTCGAGGACGATCAGTTTTACGTCGCCGCGGCCCTCGAGCGAATCGATGCCCACGGCAAGTTCGGAGAGCATGCGCTCGTTGAGCATGTTGTGCTCGGGACGCTCGAGCGTGAGCCGCGCGACTTCACCGTCGATGCGGAAGCGAATGTATTTGAAATCCTCGGGCTTGGGCGGCGCGGCACCGACGTTTCCGGCGACAGCGACGCGAGGAGTTTTGGGTGAAGACGTTTGCATGAAACCCTCCGGCTGCGGCGAATGAGCGAGAAATAATCGTACTCTGAAATTGGGGCGAGGTGCGGAAGGCTTTTGGCGGCGGTGCTGAACGCGCAAACCCCTGACGAGACGCGGAATGTGAAACGGCGACGGCGCAACAATCGAGACATCGAGGCGCAGCTAAAACTTTATTTTTGTCCTAAATGGCGCAGCCAGCCTCAGGGGTTAAAACCCCTGACTTTCCTGCCGTTTTCGGCACGGCTAAAGCCGTGCCCTGACAGGAACCATTCATGAGATGGCTCTAGACAGTTTCGATTTCAACGGCGACGCCCATGCCGCCGGAGACGCAGAGGGTCGCGAGACCTTTTTTGTTTTTTGCAGAATTTTCGTCGCGGCGCATTTCGTGAACCAGCGTGGCCATGATGCGCGCGCCGGTGCAACCGATGGGATGGCCGAGGGCAATCGCGCCGCCATTGGGGTTCAGGCGTTCGCGAGGAAAATGCAGATCGCGATCGCAGGCGAGGACTTGCGCGGCGAACGCTTCGTTCAATTCAATCGCCGCGTAGTCTTCGAGATTCGTGCCTGTGCGCGCCAGAAGTTTTCGCACGGCGGGCACGGGGCCGATACCCATCACGCGGGGGTCAACGGCGGCGACAGCGGCGGCGACGATTCGGGCAATCGGCTTGAGGCCGAGTTCGAGGACTTTTTTTTCGCTGGCGAGCACCACGCACGAAGCACCGTCCGTGATTCCGCTGGCGTTGCCGGCGGTGATGGTGCCCGTTTTGCTGAAGACGGGCGGCAGCTTTGCCATTTGTTCAGGCGTGATGTCTGGACGCACGTGCTCGTCTTTTTCGACGCGCACAACGTTGCCTTTTTTGTCGGTGCGTTCAACGGGAATGATTTCGCGGCTGAAGCGGCACTCGCGTTGTGCGCGCGCGGCGCGATGATGGCTTTCGAGCGCGAACGCGTCCTGTTCTTCACGAGGAATTTTATACTGCTGCGCGAGCAGCTCGGCCGTTTCGCCCATGATCATTTGCGAAATGGGGCAGAGAAATCCGTCGCGATACATGGCGTCGACGAGCGGCTGGTTGCCCATTTTCACGCCCCAACGCGCTTCGACGAGATAGGGAACGCGCGACATGGATTCGGCGCCGCCCGCGACGATGATCCCGACATTGCCGAGCAAAATTTCCTGCCAGCCGAGCATGATGGAACGCAGTCCGGACGCGCAAGCCATGTTCACGGTGAAGGCAGGTACGTCGTCGCCCAGCCCGGCGCGCCAAGCAATCTGCCGCGCGGGATTTGGGCCAACGCCCGCTGTGCGCGCGTTGCCGAAAATCAATTCGTCGACGTGATAGGGAAATTCGCGAGGCGCCGGGTCGCGAGATGATTTTTGGCTAATGGTGTTTTCGTTCGCTTCCTTGATGCTGTCTTCAATTTTCCCGCCAACTCCTGGCTGGCGTTCGGGCGGCAATGGGCCAGCAAACGCGCGCTGGAGCGCGGCGCGGACGGCGATCACGCCCAAATCCGGAGCAGTAAAATCCGCGAGGCCTCCGCCGAATTTTCCAATCGGCGTGCGCACGGCACTGACGATGTATACGGTGGTGTGGTTCATCGTCTCTTATTTCCCTCTTATGTCACTCCAGAATGCTTTTCTATATTAGCGCATTCGGTTTGTGGGCGCCTCCTTCGCCGATTGGCTCGCAAATATGCGCGCGTGAAACATGTTATTTGTACCGATTAGAATGGGGCGCGGATGTTTGTTTTGTGTGGGTTGGCGGGATTTTTAATCCCGCGCTGTACCGATTAGAATTTGCGGGTTGCGGCGTGGTTTTGGTTTGTTGCGGCGCGCCAGGAGTGGTGGTTGTGGTTGAGTGCGTTGGCGCCGGAGAGTTGTGCGTTGTGGTTTGTGGCGCGCGGGCGGCGGCGGGTGCGGATGTGTTCGCTGGAGATGTGGGATTTATGTTTTGTGATTGCGGCTGGTGATTCGCTGATTTGCCGTCGCTCGGAGAAGATGAAGATGCGAGAGCGGCGGCGTTGCGGGCCTGTGCGTCGCTGTAGGCCCACCAGCCGTCGGAGGGATCGTAGTTAGATGGATAGTCAGATGGACGACTTTGGGATTGAGGATAAACGTAAGCGGCGTTTTTATTCGCGAGCGGACGGGGAGAATGATTTGCGGATTCGCGCTGAGGTGCGGGAGATGAAACGGAAGTGTAAATGACGCGACGGGCAGGCTCGACCCATTCGCCGGAAGTGGTAAGTGAAGCGTAGGCTTTGATGGCGGCGACGATGCCGTTGGAGGAGATGGGAGCTTCGTCGGAGCGCTCGGGAAGCATGAAGCGGCTGTAGATGCGGGAAGGACTGTGCCAGTGAACGAACATTTCCTCGATGGTGTCGCGTTCGGGATGGTGGCAGATGGTGCATTTGCGTTGGTGACGGGAAAGACGAGACGAGGATGATGCATGTTGCGATGCGCGGGCGTGTTTGGTACGCGCAGACAGCGTGGCGATTCTGGTTGCCATGAGATTCTCCTTAGAGATTAAGTTTTAGGGAGGTTTAGCGCGAGGCCTGCGGACCTGAGTGCTACGGCCGCCCTTGGAAAAAAGGATGAGCCGATGTTGGGGAGAAGGCAACCGGTAGTGACTGTGGAACTGCGGCACAGAAGAAGGACCGGTGCGGTGCAGGGATTTGCGCAGAACCAAGGTAAGGCGAGTTTGCGGCACGGTTGAAACCGTGCACTGACGCTACTGACGCGACTGCTATTGAGGAAAATCCCCCCCTTCGCGCCGAAAGTTCACGGGCGCTCAGGATGGGGCACCCGGAAGTGCAAAGGCGAAAGCAGATTCCTCGTCGCGTGGCTTCTCGGAATGACAAACGCGTTTCCATGGGCGGCAGGTTGGGCACCGGGCGCCAGCGGCGTCGAGGCGATGCGTGGGGCTGTGCGGGCAGTCGGGCATGCGGCGGAGTTTACGGTTGCGCGGGGAGAAAAGCAAAGCGGCGTCGAGCTCGAGCCGTGGCACTCCAAAGAAAAACAGAGCTACTCTGAGGGAGGGAGCGCGAGCACAGAAGCGGTCAAAACGAAGCAAAAACAAAGCGGCGTCGAGCCGCCGCACTCCAAAAAAACAGGGCCGCTCCGACAGTGGGTATCCGGCGGCCTATGGTTGACCGCCCTGGTTGCCGAAGGGCCAGAGGCCGAAGAGCTTTAGGAAGACGTCGTCGTGTTTGCGGATTAGCATTGCGGCGGACTTTTGTTGGGGCCAAGGGGAGGCGAGGCGCTCGGGACGGTCGGCGATCCAGAAAGCGACGAGAGCTTGGACAGTGGCGTCGCGATCGAGGATGGCTTCGTTGATTTTGTCGAAAGTGTCGACGGGCGAATGGTGGGTGTAGCGGTATTCGGGCGAGTCCTGATCGAGATTGATGCCGGGAAGGCCGGCGAGAATGAAGGGACCGGCGTCGGTGCCGAATTCGGTTTTGTCGTCGGCAGTGATTGAGCCGAAGGCGTCGAGGGAGGCGGCGAACTCGGAGGCGGCAGGAACGAGATCGTCACGCCCACCCATATTGAGCGCGGTGACAGGGCCCTGGCCGTTGTCGAGGATGACGGCGGCGACGTGATTGGCCATCTCGTTTTTATGGGTTTTCACATAGGCCTGCGAGCCGAGAAGGCCTTGCTCTTCTCCGGTGAAGAGGACAAAGCGAATCGTGCGGAGCGGCTTGAAGCCGGAGCGGACAATGGCTTCGGCGGCTCCGAGAGTGGTGGCGACGCCCATGCCGTCGTCGGTGGAACCTTCGGCGAGATCCCAGGAATCGAGATGTCCACCGACAACGATGATTTGTTCGGGATGCTCGGTGC
>Ga0307373_10013036_pt1 | contig 11697 bp, 11 predicted proteins | sample OX2MG_FD_202534 | JGI IMG/M metagenome (GOLD analysis project Ga0307373, IMG submission 202534) | Soil microbial communities from Risofladan, Vaasa, Finland - OX-2 | ecosystem: Environmental > Terrestrial > Soil > Coastal area > Acid sulfate soil | place: Finland: Risofladan, Vaasa | collected...
TTCCGCGAGTGTTTGTGACACGGCGGCTGGAAAAGAACGGCTCACTTTTCTTCGGACCGTATTTTCCGGCGAGTCTGGCGCACCGGATCGTGCATTTCATCAACCGATATTTCGGAATTCCGTCGGCAAAGATGGAGATGAACCGCCCGCATACGCGCGCGTGGCTGGAGTTTTATTTGAATCGCGGCCTGGGCCCGGCTGCCGCCGGGCAAACGCTCGAAGAACGGTACGCGGAAGCAGCGCGAGATACACGAATGTTCCTCGAAGGGCGGCGGCGGGACTTGGTGAAGAGCCTGGAAGAACGGATGCAGCGCGCGGCCACAGAGGAACGATTCGAAGCGGCGGCAGGATATCGCAACTTGATTCGTACTGTCGCGGACATGGAGGAACGGCAGAAAATCGCCGCAGCCGCGGGAGACGACATTGACGTGCTGGCCTGGCACGCGGAACCACCGCAGGTGGCGGCGAACGTGTTCCATTTGCGCGGCGGACGCGTGGTGGATAGGCGGGAATTTTATTGGGAAGACCTGGTGGAATTCGAGCCCGCGGAATTCGTGACTTCGCTGCTGAAGCAAATTTATCTGGAAGCGAATTATGTGCCACGGTTCATTCACGTGCCGATGGAGTTCGAGGAACGCGGACTGCTCGAAGAGGTGCTGTCTGAAAATATCGGGCATCGCGTGGAGATTGTAGTGCCGCAGCGCGGGCCGAAGCGCGCTTTCCTCGATTTGGTGGAAACGAATTCGAAGCATTCGTTCACGCAACGATTCCGCGTAATGAAACCGACTGCCGAGGTGATTGCGGAAGCGCTGGAAATGGTGTTGGGCCTGCTGGAAACGCCGAAGCGGATCGAGAGTTTCGATATTTCGCACATTCAGGGGTCGGACACCGTAGCGTCGATGGTGGTTTGGGAAAACGGACGGATGAAAAAATCGGATTACCGGAAATTCATTATTCGCGGGACGGCGGAGAATCGGGGAGAAGCGGCAGGAACGCTTCGCGATGATAAAGGGCCAGAAGGCGAGCTTCTGCGCGACGATTTTGCAAGCATGCGAGAGGCAGTAGGAAGGCGCTACCGGCGATTGCTCGAGGAGAAACGTCCCATGCCGAGTTTGGTGCTGATCGACGGCGGAATTGGGCAGCTCCACGCAGCTGCGGAAGCTTTGGAAAAACTCAATATCATTGGCCAGCCGCTGGCCAGCATCGCGAAGAAAGAAGAAATCCTGTACGTATACGGGCACGAGGATGAGCCTATCCGGTTGGACCACCGTTCGCCGATTCTCCACTTGATTCAGCAGATTCGCGACGAGACACATCGCTTCGCGGTGACGTTCCACCGCCTGCGGAGGACGAAAGGGCGCTTGCGAACCTCGTTGACCGAGGTGCCGGGAGTTGGGCCGCAGACTGCGCGGAAGCTGCTGAAGCGGTTTGGGAGCGTGGCGCGGTTGAAGCAGCTGGGCATGGAAGAGCTAGCCGAGGAAATGCCGAGGGCAAAAGCCGAAAAGCTGCACGAGTTCCTGCATTCGCGGGAAATACCACGCAAATAAACCGGCTAAAACGGCGAAACGTTGCACCGCTTTGAACCGCTCGCGAGGCGCGACATTACGGCTCCATGCGGCTGCGTATGGATACAGTAAAATACCCCACCGAATAGGGCCAACTCTGCTTGCTACTGGTACTTGCGTGTGCTACGGTCGAATCGGAGGTCACTAAAATGGCCGAGAATGTTGGATCCAAAGTTACTTTCTTTATGGTTGGGCTGGGCATCGGAGCATTGGTGGGGATTTTGTTCGCGCCGAAATCCGGCGAAGAGACACGGGACTATTTGACCAAGAAGGCAGATGAAGGCCGCGAGTACGCGCAGAAGAAAGCGCGTGAGTTGCGGGAACGCGCCGAGGACTTGATTGAACGCAGCAAGGAAATCATGAACCGCGAGAAGGGCTCGATCACGGCAGCGGTGGAAGCCGGCAAGGAAACCTACCAGAGAGAGAAAAGCAAAGCGCAAGCGCAATAGCTGACGCGGGAGTCGAGAAAGCTCATGGTGACGACTGGGTGGGTGGTTGCCTTCTTTGTCATAGCGACGATCGCGATCGTCTTGCAGATGCTGATCCTGGCGGGAATGTACTTCCAGTTCAAACGCACGAGCATGGAAGTGCAGCGCGTCGTCGGTGACGTGCAACGGAAACTGGATCCGATTCTTTTCCGGATCAATCGCGTGCTGGAGAATTCAGAGGACAAGATCTCCAGCATCGTGACGGATGCAGCCGAAATGACGCGCTTGGCGCGAGGCCAGGCGCAGAAGATAGACCGCGTCGTCAGTGATGCGCTGGACCGGACACGCAGCCAGATCATTCGTGCCGATTCGATTCTCACCGGCACGCTGGAAGCGGTCGAGGACGCGGGCGTCCGCGTGCGGCGATCCGTTTTGGGCCCGTTGCAACAAGCGTCGGCGGTGCTCAAGGGGATACGCACAGGCATTGACTTCATCCGCGGGCAACGTGGCTCGCGGGGAAGCTCAATCGATCAGGACGACGAACTATTTATTTGAGAATTCTCGAGGCGGCCAACACGGGCCGTGCTCGGCTCCATCTTATCAAAAACCTACAATCTGTTTTAAGGGATGACGCCAAATCAGCGGAGCCAGCCGCCGCCCAAGACCGTGTCGGCGGAGTAGAAGACCGCAGCCTGGCCCGGCGTAATGGCGCGCTGAGGTTCACGGAAGCGGATGCGCGCGGTGGTAGCGTCAAGAGGCTCGATGAGCGCGCTCGCGGGCGCGTGGCGATGGCGCACCTTCACATTTGCCTCGATCGAGCGTTCGGGACACGCGATGGAGATCCAGTTGACATCGCGGACTTCGCAGGCGGATGTGAAAAGGTCGTTGTCGTCGCCTACAATTAGGCGATTGTTGGCGCGGTCCAGCGCGACGACGTAAACAGGACGCCCGACGGAAAATCCCAAGCCCTTTCGCTGGCCGACTGTGTAGCGATGCAAGCCTTCATGACGGCCGATGACCGTGCCATCCGTGGTGACGATTTCACCAGCTTCCGTTGTCAATTCCCTGCCCTGCTCGCGCAAATAACTTCCGATAAAGCGAACATAGTTACCCGTTGGCACAAAACAAATTTCCTGGCTTTCCGGCTTTTCGGCGACCGGGAGCTGCGTACGGCGCGCGATGTCGCGCACTTCGGATTTTGTGAGCTCGCCCAAAGGAAAGCGCGAGCGCGAGAGTTGCTCCTGCGTCAGGCCGAAGAGAAAATACGATTGATCCTTGGATTCGTCGGCGGCGCGGAGAAGCTCGTAGCGGCCCGAGTCTGGATTCCAGTGGACGCGCGCGTAATGCCCAGTGGCGAGACGGTCGGCGCCGATTTGGCGCGCGGTGACGAGAAGTTGTTCGAACTTCACGTGATTATTACAGAGCGTGCACGGGATGGGCGTGCGGCCGGCAAGATAGTCGTCGACGAACGGACGAATGACGCGGTCTTCGAAAGCTTGCTCGAAATTCACAACGTAAAAAGGAAAACCCAGATGCTGCGCGACGCGGCGCGCGTCGTAGACGTCATCGAGCGAACAGCAGCGATGCGGCGCGGGACCTTCGGTCGAGGCAAGTTCCGGCAGGCGGCGCTGGTTCCAGAGCTGCATCGTAAGGCCGACGATCGGCTCGGCGGCTTCGTGAAGCAGCGCGGCGACGGCAGAGCTGTCGACGCCGCCGCTCATGGCGACGGCGGTAAGCGCGGATTGTGGAGATGGCGACAACGTAATGACTCCGGATTGAAAACAGCGAAAAGCCTCAGGTCCATTCCCGCAAAATGGCGCCGGAACGGGACCTGAGCTACAAGAACATACTTAGAATACCAGAGGAATGCGAAATCTGGCGCGTTGCCTCAGCGGGCGGGGACGGCGGTTTTGCCGTAATTGGGGGATAGGCCGCGGAGGCGCTCGACCACGGCGGGAATCACTTCGACGGCGTATGCGATATCTTCGGGTGTGGTCAAGCGGCCAAGGCTGAAGCGCAAAGTGGACTTGGCTTCGTCGCGCGGCAGACCAATGGCCCGCAGAACGTGAGAGGGCAAAACCGCGCCGGAGGAACATGCTGCGCCGCCGGAACACTGGACACCTTGAAGATCAAACGCGATGACGAGCGATTCACCTGCGGCATGCGGAAAAGTGATGTTGGTTGTGTTGGGCACGCGGCGGGTGCGATTGCCATTCACGTGCGATTCTGGGACGCGCGAGAGAATGCCCTCTTCGAAACTATTGCGAAGAGTCGCCAGGCGATCCGAATTGGATGCGAGATGCGCGCGAGCGATTTCCGCCGCTTTTCCAAGGCCGACGATTCCGGGAACATTCTCCGTGCCGGGACGACGATCGCGTTCGTGCGTGCCACCGAAAAGTATCGGTTCGAGAGGCGTATCTTCCCGCACGTACAGCGCGCCGATGCCTTTGGGGCCACAGAGTTTGTGCGCGGAGAGCGCGAGGAAATCGACTTTGAGTTCGTTGACGTCAATGGGAATTTTGCCGACGGACTGAACCGCGTCGGTGTGAAAATAAACATTCGACTCGAAAGCGATGTGGCCGATTTCCGCGATGGGCTGGATGGTGCCGAGCTCGTTATTCGCGTGCATCACGGTGATGAGAACGGTTTCGGGGCGAAGCGCGCGGCGAACGTCCTCGGGATCGACAATGCCGTCACTGGAGACCGGGAGCCAGGTGACTTCGATACCCTGCTTTTCGAGAGCTTCAACGGCGTTGAGAACCGCGTGGTGCTCGATGGTCGAGCAGATGACGTGCTTTTTTTCGCGGCGCATCGCGGCGACAAAGCCGAGAACGGCCAGATTGTCGGCTTCCGTGCCGCCGCTGGTGAATACAATTTCGGATGGTCTTGCGCCAATGAGCGCGGCGACAGATTGGCGCGCGGTTTCGACGGCACCGCGGGCGTTCTGGCCTACGGAATGAATCGAACTGGCGTTGCCGTAACCCTCGGTGAAGAAAGGCAGCATTGCGTCGAGGACTTCCCGGTCAACCGGAGTCGTGGCGTTGTAATCTAAGTAGACGCGGCGCATGGATGAAGGTGTCAAAGTAGAATTCAGAATAGCGCGCTGCTTAGGATTGGTCAACGAAAGTAGAATTTTGTGGGCGTTTTGCCCGTCCTGAGAGCCACCATCGGCGGACGGCGACGATAGACCACACGGCCTCGACAAGCCCGAACGGCCATGCTCCTTGCAAAAAGCCGTATGCTGATCCCAAAATGCACGCGCCCGCAAATGCCAGGATGAACCACCGGCTGCGATGTTCCAATGCGTAGCAAATCAACATCGACGTAACTGCGAAGAGGCCGAAGACGGTAAGTGAATTCACGCGGTTCCTCTGATAATATCGCTGCGCCGAATCACAAAGGTATCACGCAAGAACAAGCCACCAAAGCTCGGCGGCTTGCACGCGGGTTGTCCATGAACGTCACGAGCAGCGACGTAATTCTCTTAGCGCACGCCACCTTTGGCGTGCTAGGGACATTATCGGCGCTATGGGTATTCGTCGAAGCCTTGAATGTGCGTGACGAGAACGCAGGACGCATACAAAAGGCCGCTTTACTTGTGGCAGTGTGCATGGTTGTGGCCGGTATTCTCGGAGGATACTGGTACATCCACTTTTACTCGGGAGATAAAGCCGCCATCCTGAAAGGGCCCTGGCCATTCGCCCACAATGTGTTCATGGAGACGAAGGAACATCTCTTTTTTCTCACACTGATCCTCTCTTTCTATCTCCCAATTGCAGCGTGGCGAAAATCGTATTCGAATTCCAGCACCCGCAAGATGGTGCTGTGCGTCTCGATGCTGATTGTGCTCAGCGGCCTGGCGATGGAAGGCTTCGGGGCTATCGTCAATCACGGGGCTCAAGTTGCGTTCAAGGCCAGTGCGAGAGGGACTCGATGAACGGCGACCCGCCAAAGCTTGGCCGCACAAGCGCAGCCTTCGCGCTGTCCGCTGCGATCACCATTCTTTTCAATACCGTGGTTGCATGCGCAAAGGACGCCTATGGCCCGCTGAAAGCCCTTATGGCGTCGCCAAGCGGCAGCGACTGGACGACCCAAGGTCTTGCTGACGTCATTCTCTTCTTTTTGCTCGGGGCCGCTTTGTCGAAGACCAGCTTGCCCGAAAAATGCACTCCGAAGAGCCTGACCTATTTTCTTGCCGTAGCCGTTATGGTTGCGGGAGTTGGGCTCTTCGTCTGGTATGTCCTGTACTAAATGCGCGCAGCAAAACCTTGCAGCATAATGAAACGCCTGTAACAGTATACGCATCTTGGTTTTGTGTTCGGAAGATCACTCTGGAAGGGGAGAGAGGGATGACGCCGAGAAACATTGCGAGGGCGGTGACGCTGGCCATGTCGGTGCTCTTCATCGTCGTACTGACAGCCAAGGCGGGGCCGCCGTTTCAAACGGACGATCCGGAGCCGGTGGATTTTCGTCACTACGAATTTTACACGTTTGGAAATATCGACGGCACAGGCGTCGAGATGGATACGGCCGGACCGGCGATTGAATTCAATTGGGGAATTCTGCCCAACACGCAACTTCATATCGTCATCCCAGCGGCGGCGATCATGCCTTCGAACAACGCGAATTACCTTCCTGCTGGCGCCGGACCCAGCGCGTTTGGACTGGGCGATATAGAAATCGGCGTGAAATATCGACTCGTGAAGGAAACGAAATACCGGCCCATGATTGGGTCGTTCACGATGATCGAGGTGCCCACGGGAAAGTACAATCTCGGATTAGGCGTGGGAAAGCCGTGGGCGAAGCTGCCAATCTGGGTGCAGAAGAGTTTTGGGCCGTGGACGACGTACGGCGGCGTGGGCGAAGAGATCGTGCCTCAGACAGATTACAAGAATTTCACGTATGGCGGTTGGCTGGTGCAGCGAGACATCGGGAAAAAGTGGACGCTTGGCACCGAGGTTTTCTCGCATGGCGCGGAAGGCCTTGCGACACCCCAAATCAGAGGTTCGACCTTGTTGGATTTCGGGGGGTATTACTACATCCGGAATCCCGGCTTTCAGGTTCTCTTCTGCTACGGACATGCGATCGCAGGCATGCCTGAGACATACGCGTACCTGGGACTCTATTGGACGTGGGGAAACTCGAAGGACGAAAAGAAGGCGGGCGAGAGCGCTTTCAACCGGATGCGTTCGCCGGAGATTCCGGGAATCATGTAGAGTTGCCGGCATCGGAGCCGCGCCGCCCAAACGCGAAAAACCTCAGGTCAGCCCGCGTGAAAAGCCGCGGTCGGGACCTGAGCTACAAAACTCGGATCGAGCGATTTCACACCAGGAAACCTGCACGGCCGGGAAGATTGCCTTGCGCGAATGTCTCTGACAGACTTGTAGAACAAAGCAAGCTGAAATCGGGAGACAAATTTGGCGCGCTCAATTATTACCCTGACGACGGACTTCGGATCGGCCGATCATTTGGCCGGAACGATGAAGGGCGTCATCCTCAACATCAATCCCGACGCGGAAATTGCGGACATCACCCATCATGTGCTGCCATACGATTTGCTCGATGGCGCGTTGGTGATTGGGCAGGCGTACAAATATTTCCCGCCGAAGACGATACACGTCGTCGTGGTGGATCCGGGCGTGGGCACGGAGCGGCGGCCGCTGCTTGTCAGCGCGGGCACGCACTATTTTGTCGCACCGGATAATGGCGTGCTTTCGATGGTCTACGAGCGCGAAGAACAGTTGACCGTGCGGCATATCACTTCCGACCATTATTTTCTGCAGCCGTTGAGCAACACGTTCCATGGGCGCGATATTTTTTCGCCGGTTGCGGCGTGGCTTTCGAAAACCTGGCAAACGCAGGCCTTTGGCGAAGAGGTGACGGATTTTGTGCGCTTCACCTTGCCCAAGCCGAAGCCTTCGGGTAAAGGCGTGAAGGGCGTGGTGCTGCGCGCAGACAATTTTGGCAACCTGCTGACGAATCTCGCTGCCGAGGATTTGCCGCAAGTGATTGCCGGAACGAGTTTCAAAATGCGCATTGGAAATGTGGAGATTTCCAAGTTCGCGCAGACGTTCTCGGAAGGCGGACCAAATGAGCCGGTGCTGTTGATGGGCTCGAGCGGGTTTTTCGAGGTGGCGGTGAATCGCGGAAGCGCGGCAAAAGTTGTGGGCGCAAATCGCGGCGCCGAAGTCACCGTCGAATTCGGGTAAGAAAACGGTCAGTAATCTACCCAATCATGTTGGAAGCGGCCGTCCGCCCAGAAGTACAAGTCAGCTTCAAATTCCTTGGATCCAGCGTCCACAAATAAAATGCCGTCTTCCGCTTTCGCGTGAAGCTTCCGTATCCAGTGTGAGTCGAACCACTTCTTGACCCTCTCCGTATGCAAGAAATAGTTGCTCGCCCCGCGGCCCTTCCATTCCTCAACTACCGCCAGATTGAATTTGCCAGGTGCGTCAATGCCAAAAGCTAAAAGCTTGTACGCGGAATCCGGATGAACGACCGGAACTAGCAAGACAGCATACGAAATGTTGCTGTTTTCAAATTTACCAACGGCAACGCCGGGGCAGCCTAGGGGTTTCGCGCCCTTCCAAGTTTCACGAGCGTCTGGGCCAAGGTCTGCGAGTTGCTGAATTCTCCAGGCAGGAAACCGCTCTTTGAGCGTAGTTTGTATAGTTCCGGGAAGAATTGAAAGACCGCAATGCACGGGCGAGCCCTGAGCATTCACGGGGTTGGTCGACACCGCAAGAAGCATCACCGCTAAGGCGAGTCTCCAGAATCCCATCGAAAACCGTCACCCTAAGTCCATCCTGGTACGTAGATACTTTACCCCGTGTTCGGCTCGGAGTGACAATTCGTGCCGCAGCCGTAACTAGCGGGCCAGGTCGGTGACGACGAGATACGAGCGGATGCGCGGGTCCATCCAGTCACGCAGGGCGTCTCCCAACAAGTTGAAAGCGAGGACGGCGGTCATCACGGCGAGCGCGGGGAAAATGACCATGTGCGGCGCGTCGAAAAGATGGCCGCGCGCGTCGTTGAGCATCGCGCCCCAGCTCGACATGGGCGCAAGGACGCCGAGGCCGAGGAAGCTGAGCGTCGATTCGGCGAGAATCGCGCCGGCAAGCGCGATGGTTCCCTGAACGAGAACGGGCTGAATGATGTTGGGCAGAAAATGGCGAACGAGAATCCGCGTGTGTGACGCGCCAAGCGAACGCGCCGCGGTGACGTAATCCATTTCCTTCGCCTGCAGCACTTGCGCGCGAGCGAGACGCGCATAGCCGGCCCAGCCGGTGATGGTGAGCGCAATGATGACGTTGCCAAGGCCGGGTCCGAGAAACGCAGCGAACGCAATCGCGAGCAAAATTCCTGGGAACGAAAGAAACGCGTTGATGAGAATGATGTTCACGAAGCGATCGAGCCAGCCTCCGAAATAGCCCGCGAGCGAACCAAGAATCAAGCCGATAATTCCCGCGCCGAAAACTACTGAAACGCTGACGGACATCGAGACGCGCGCGCCGTAAATCACGCGAGAGAGAACGTCGCGGCCAAGCTCGTCGGTTCCCATCCAATGTGCGGCGCTGGGCGGGACCAGACGCGCGGGGAGATTTTGCGCCGCGGGATTGTATGGAGCGAGCCACGGCGCGCCGACGGCGAGAGTAATCAGAATTACGCAAAGAACGAACCCGACGCTGCCGGGCACGCTGTGGCGGAGAAATTCGCGCAGGGCTTTCATTGCAGGCGCACGCGCGGATCGGCGAACGCGTACACCAGATCCGTCAGCAGATTTACCAGGACGTACGAAACGGCGATGACGAGAATGCAGCCCTGCAGCAGCGGATAATCGCGCGCTTCGATGGCTTGCACGGCGAGACGGCCGATGCCCGGCCAGGAAAAAATCGTTTCGGTGACGATGGTTCCGGCGAGAAGCGTGCCGAATTGCAAGCCGAGAATCGTGAGAATGGGAATCAGCGCGTTGCGAAACGCGTGGCGCAGCAGGACGGCGCGCTCGGTGAGGCCCTTGGCGCGGGCGGTGCGGACGTAATCGCTTCCCAATTGTTCAAGCACGGAGGTGCGCACCATGCGCGTGAGAATCGCGGCCAGCGCGGCTCCCAGCGTGATGGCCGGGAGGATCAGATGCGAGATGCCGCCGCGTCCGCTGACGGGCAGCCAACCGATGAGCACGGAGAAAATCAAAATGAGCAGCGGGCCCAGGGCGAAATTTGGGATGGAGAGTCCAAGCAAAGTGAAAAAACCGACAGCGTGGTCGGCGGGGCGTCCACGGCGCTGCGCGGCGAGCAGACCCGCCGGAATTCCAATGGCGCAGCAAACGATTAGCGCGGCGAAGGCGAGTTCGAGCGTCGCGGGATAATGTTCGAGAACGACGTGGAGCACGGGCTGCTGAAAACGAAACGATTCACCGAGATTGCCGCGCACGACTCCGCCGAGGTAGCGGCCGTACTGAACGAAAATCGTTTGATCGAGACCGAGGGCGTGGCGAAGCTGAATTAAATCGGAGGCGGTGGCGCCTTCACCGAGCATTTGCTGCACTGGATCGCCGGGAACAATGTGCGCGAGAAGAAAAACCATGGTGACGATCAGCCAGAGTGCAGGAAGCGAATAGACGAGGCGAAGTGAAATGTAGCGCGTCATTTCGATTTGCGAGCGACTTTCGGAGTAGATTTAGGCGCGCGCTTTTGAGTGGTTGGCTCCGCACTTTTTGGTGACGAAGCCGCCGGGGCACTTTTTGCTTTTTCCGCTAGCGCGGGAGCGGCGTCCGCCTCTTCGAGGCGCTTAATTTTCACGCGGGCGATGCGGCGGCCTTCGACTTCCATAATCGTGAAGCGATAGCCGTGGTCTTCGAAAGTTTCGCCGCCCCGCGGAAGGAAACCGAGCTGCGTTAAAACAAAACCTGCGAGCGTTTCGTAAGCCGGATTTTCGGGCAGCTCGATGTGAAATTGTGCTTCGAGATCACGGATATTCAGCGACGCGTCGAAAATCATCGAACCGTCGGCGAGGTGCAGCGGATGCTCGACGACGTCGAACTCGTCGTGGATTTCGCCGACCATTTGTTCGAGGATGTCTTCGAGCGTGACCAGGCCGAGTATCGTGCCAAATTCGTCGACAGCCATCGCAAGGCCGGTGCGGTGAACGCGCAATTCGAGGAGCAATTCGATCGCAGGCTTCGTCTCGGGAACGATAAGAACCTCGCGCAACATGTGGCGGAGATGAAATTCGGCGGGCGGCTGATCTTCTTCGGCGCGGCGCGTGCGATCGAGCAAAATCCAGATGAGGTCCTTGATGTGAACGAAGCCGATTACGTGATCGAGATTGCCTTCGTAGACAGGAATTCGCGAACGCTGCGTGATGGCGATGATTTTCATCACGTCTTCGAGCGACGCGTTCGAAGGCAACGCATGAATGTCCGGACGCGGGACCATGATTTCGCGCACTTGAACATTGCCGAGATTCATCGCTCCTTGAATGAAGCGTTCTTCGACGGGCTCAAGGACGCCGCGCTCGCCCGCTTGCTCGACGAGAATGCGAAGCTCTTCGGCGGAGCGGACAGCGGAATGACTCTGCGACATTTTTACGCCGAGCGCTTTGACAAATTTGCCCGCGACGCCGTTGAGCAACAAAATGGCCCAGCGAAATGTGCGCAGGAACCAGCGGAACGGGCGCGCAACAAGCAAAGCAACGCGCTCGGCATG